>Ga0307378_10000396_pt1 | contig 76323 bp, 52 predicted proteins | sample UN1MG_FD_202238 | JGI IMG/M metagenome (GOLD analysis project Ga0307378, IMG submission 202238) | Soil microbial communities from Risofladan, Vaasa, Finland - UN-1 | ecosystem: Environmental > Terrestrial > Soil > Coastal area > Acid sulfate soil | place: Finland: Risofladan, Vaasa | collected... | reverse complement strand
AAGCATGTATTCTCACATCTTGAGACGTTTGTCGGTTATTATATTCCGCGGCTTCGTGCCGCGGCCCCATTGAAGCTGCACATATGGCCGCTACTCCCTGCATTGTCAGGCACGATATTCCGCGGCTTCGTGCCGCGGCCCCATTGAAGCATTAGGGCGATCACCAGCTTGCCCTCAAGACCCGGATATTCCGCGGCTTCGTGCCGCGGCCCCATTGAAGCTTGTTCCACTCCTTCTTACGCTTCTTCCACTCGACATATTCCGCGGCTTCGTGCCGCGGCCCCATTGAAGCTACAGGTTCAGAGTCGTCAGCAACGTGAGCGCGGAGAATATTCCGCGGCTTCGTGCCGCGGCCCCATTGAAGCCCACGCGCCCGACATGACTACCGGGCCGCTGTTGCATATTCCGCGGCTTCGTGCCGCGGCCCCATTGAAGCTCGTCTGACTGTAGGCCGGTAGCGAAAGGCCGCCATGATATTCCGCGGCTTCGTGCCGCGGCCCCATTGAAGCGTTGGATCTTCGCGAGACCCGGCCCCGTGTTGTCCGATATTCCGCGGCTTCGTGCCGCGGCCCCATTGAAGCTTGGCCTCGCCTGCTGTGGGCTCCGCGCCCTTGTCATATTCCGCGGCTTCGTGCCGCGGCCCCATTGAAGCATTTTCTAACCAAGTGGTAGAAGGGAGGTTGTGATGATATTCCGCGGCTTCGTGCCGCGGCCCCATTGAAGCGTAACTGGTTTGATCTCCCTCGCGAGAGGAGAACACGATATTCCGCGGCTTCGTGCCGCGGCCCCATTGAAGCGGATTGGGCAAGGGCCATCTTGGCCGTAGAGCTGATATTCCGCGGCTTCGTGCCGCGGCCCCATTGAAGCCAGTTTCCGGAGGCCGCCCCCTGTTGTGGTTCTTACGATATTCCGCGGCTTCGTGCCGCGGCCCCATTGAAGCCCACGAGCACCCTGAGACGGCACTGAACGAAGGTCCGGAATATTCCGCGGCTTCGTGCCGCGGCCCCATTGAAGCGCATTCGGCCACGCCGGGAGCGCGGTAGTGGTATAATATTCCGCGGCTTCGTGCCGCGGCCCCATTGAAGCCAGAGAGTACCTGTTCTTGAATGCGTACCGCCCGACTATATTCCGCGGCTTCGTGCCGCGGCCCCATTGAAGCTATGCGATGGCATAGAATCCGTGCTGCGTGGGCAGGATATTCCGCGGCTTCGTGCCGCGGCCCCATTGAAGCGTATCTGAACATCAAGAAGCTGGATCCGCCCAGGGTGATATTCCGCGGCTTCGTGCCGCGGCCCCATTGAAGCGCTATCGCTTTCCGGCCCTGGCAAAGATTCTTTCCCCATATTCCGCGGCTTCGTGCCGCGGCCCCATTGAAGCTTGGTGCGTGCCAGACACAAAAAGTATCCACCTTGATATTCCGCGGCTTCGTGCCGCGGCCCCATTGAAGCGACATCACAATCGTTTCGCCATGCACTGCATCCGATCGATATTCCGCGGCTTCGTGCCGCGGCCCCATTGAAGCCGCAGTGGCTACCTCGGAGATGCATTCGTTGTGCGGATATTCCGCGGCTTCGTGCCGCGGCCCCATTGAAGCCGCCCTCAGACGACTACATAATTTCGTACTTCAGCATATTCCGCGGCTTCGTGCCGCGGCCCCATTGAAGCTATGCGGTATCGCCTCCGGTGAGCATGATGGCGATAATATTCCGCGGCTTCGTGCCGCGGCCCCATTGAAGCTATATCGCTGGGTCCGTGATCTCCGTTTCCGCCGAATATTCCGCGGCTTCGTGCCGCGGCCCCATTGAAGCCGGTGACCGGACGTGCGAGCGATAACGCTACCAGATGATATTCCGCGGCTTCGTGCCGCGGCCCCATTGAAGCAGTCAATCAGATAGATGGAATCTTGCTACCGGCAGATATTCCGCGGCTTCGTGCCGCGGCCCCATTGAAGCGCAAGGTGTTTTTCCCAGGGATCGTCTAGGTCGAGTATATATTCCGCGGCTTCGTGCCGCGGCCCCATTGAAGCTATATCGCTGGGTCCGTGATCTCCGTTTCCGCCGAATATTCCGCGGCTTCGTGCCGCGGCCCCATTGAAGCTATATCATGGCCGGTGAGGGCGGGATGGACCTTTATGATATTCCGCGGCTTCGTGCCGCGGCCCCATTGAAGCCGGTATGGCGAGCGGATTAGGGTCGGTGTTCAACACATATTCCGCGGCTTCGTGCCGCGGCCCCATTGAAGCAGACTCACGCCCGGCTCTACGTGCGCCAGGATGACGTTATATTCCGCGGCTTCGTGCCGCGGCCCCATTGAAGCGAGGACTGGCGGATGCGTGACGGCGCCGATTTGTCGATATTCCGCGGCTTCGTGCCGCGGCCCCATTGAAGCCTCGTTATCGTGTGGCATGTCTACCTCCCTTTCAGATATTCCGCGGCTTCGTGCCGCGGCCCCATTGAAGCGTCAACAATTTCCTCGAAGCCGAGTTGCGCTCACTATATTCCGCGGCTTCGTGCCGCGGCCCCATTGAAGCTTGCCGCGGCGCTTGGGGGCGGGCTTGGGCTTGTCATATTCCGCGGCTTCGTGCCGCGGCCCCATTGAAGCTCGATCACGTGCACGCCCTTGTCTTCGGCGCCCTTATATTCCGCGGCTTCGTGCCGCGGCCCCATTGAAGCTACTGATAGCGACGGCGACGACTACGGCTACGGCTACGATATTCCGCGGCTTCGTGCCGCGGCCCCATTGAAGCCCCTTGACGCCGGATTCTACGATCAGCCCTTTGATCATATTCCGCGGCTTCGTGCCGCGGCCCCATTGAAGCTCATGGGCAGAACAAGAGAAAAGAAAGTAACAATCGTATATTCCGCGGCTTCGTGCCGCGGCCCCATTGAAGCTAAGATGCACTGCCAATGACCATCCTAGATACCCGTATATTCCGCGGCTTCGTGCCGCGGCCCCATTGAAGCTCTGTAACCTCTCACGCCTGCCAACAAATCGATCTCATATTCCGCGGCTTCGTGCCGCGGCCCCATTGAAGCATCATCTTGGGCGCGATAGGCCGGCTCTGTATTCGAGATATTCCGCGGCTTCGTGCCGCGGCCCCATTGAAGCTTCATTCCGAAGTTTTCGGTCATCACGGATACGTTTATATTCCGCGGCTTCGTGCCGCGGCCCCATTGAAGCCTGAACCCTGGTGTTGATCACCGCATGAATCACCGGATATTCCGCGGCTTCGTGCCGCGGCCCCATTGAAGCATAAGCGCGTCGCTGCGTACCAGCCGGATGTTCAAATATTCCGCGGCTTCGTGCCGCGGCCCCATTGAAGCGAAGAACATCTCGAACTGCTTGCCTCCGTGGGATGTCATATTCCGCGGCTTCGTGCCGCGGCCCCATTGAAGCCGGTAGACGAACTACTCGGCCGCCCGCTGCGCTCGTATATTCCGCGGCTTCGTGCCGCGGCCCCATTGAAGCCGGCAATCCCGGATTCGTTGTCTCGCCCGTCATGGCCATATTCCGCGGCTTCGTGCCGCGGCCCCATTGAAGCACGCTCAGCCCTCGTCGCCGCCCTCGCCGCCCTCGCCATATATTCCGCGGCTTCGTGCCGCGGCCCCATTGAAGCTGTGGGGCCTGGTGGCTGCCGGCGCGGTGTACCTCGTATATTCCGCGGCTTCGTGCCGCGGCCCCATTGAAGCAACACGGCCACCTTGCCACGATCCCACGGGTCAACCATATTCCGCGGCTTCGTGCCGCGGCCCCATTGAAGCACCGACTCGGTAGTCAACGCCCTGACCATCGAGATATATTCCGCGGCTTCGTGCCGCGGCCCCATTGAAGCTCTACCTCGGCGGCGGGATCTTCGTCGGCGGTCCCATATTCCGCGGCTTCGTGCCGCGGCCCCATTGAAGCAATAGTGATTCTCATGACGCCTCCCGAAAAAAACACCATATTCCGCGGCTTCGTGCCGCGGCCCCATTGAAGCTTTCCGTTCACGTGTGACTGCCCGGCCTGTCGCATAAATATTCCGCGGCTTCGTGCCGCGGCCCCATTGAAGCGGGCGTCTCCGTCGATGTTCATGGCGCGGTGCCGGATATTCCGCGGCTTCGTGCCGCGGCCCCATTGAAGCGACGACCTCCACCTGGGGGAGCGCCGCGCTCTGTTTTATATTCCGCGGCTTCGTGCCGCGGCCCCATTGAAGCGAGCATGGCGGGGCTAATCTCTGCGGCCGTCTCGATGATATTCCGCGGCTTCGTGCCGCGGCCCCATTGAAGCTTCAGCGGTGCGTCGCCGTCTTCCTCGTCCACCACATATTCCGCGGCTTCGTGCCGCGGCCCCATTGAAGCGACTATTTCCTTGACGGTCTGCATCACTCACCTGCTTTATATTCCGCGGCTTCGTGCCGCGGCCCCATTGAAGCATGATGAATCGCGGCATGGGCCAGCAAATATCCGCCGGATATTCCGCGGCTTCGTGCCGCGGCCCCATTGAAGCTGAAAACATGCAGTTCCCGTCTTCCCAGGAAATGCGCATATTCCGCGGCTTCGTGCCGCGGCCCCATTGAAGCCCCCAGGCGTGGATAGCCTGAGCCGCGATATTGGTATATTCCGCGGCTTCGTGCCGCGGCCCCATTGAAGCCAGCGGGTACGCTGGGCGTCTTTCCTGGGCGACGTGTATATTCCGCGGCTTCGTGCCGCGGCCCCATTGAAGCGTTGATCGACAAGGAGTTGCGGGCGGCGTCTTTTTGATATTCCGCGGCTTCGTGCCGCGGCCCCATTGAAGCACGGGCACATCCGCCAAGCTTGGCAGCCCTGGATTGGATATTCCGCGGCTTCGTGCCGCGGCCCCATTGAAGCTGGACGTTGGACGTTGCCGATGATTCCGGTGTTTGATATTCCGCGGCTTCGTGCCGCGGCCCCATTGAAGCAGAGATGAAAAGTTGAAAACAAAAAACAAGTTCAAGGATATTCCGCGGCTTCGTGCCGCGGCCCCATTGAAGCGTGACAAAGCGCACAGCATCACCCTGGGCGACCGTATATTCCGCGGCTTCGTGCCGCGGCCCCATTGAAGCGCGATGTCGCCGCTTACGGATGTGCCGAACAGGTACAATATTCCGCGGCTTCGTGCCGCGGCCCCATTGAAGCACTAAGCAGGATCAACAGGACGCCCGGAGGTTCCTGATATTCCGCGGCTTCGTGCCGCGGCCCCATTGAAGCCCGGTGACATCGCGAATCTCTCGGGGCTCACGTCATATTCCGCGGCTTCGTGCCGCGGCCCCATTGAAGCATCTCCCCGGTGGCCGCAGTCGACATCAGAGTGGTGATATTCCGCGGCTTCGTGCCGCGGCCCCATTGAAGCATCCCGGTCGAGATTCCAATAGATAAAAACGTCTGTATATTCCGCGGCTTCGTGCCGCGGCCCCATTGAAGCACTGGTACTCAACTAGGCGAGTACGCGATCCTTGCATATTCCGCGGCTTCGTGCCGCGGCCCCATTGAAGCTACAGGTACGCGCCTCAAGCAGACGCAGGAGATGTATATTCCGCGGCTTCGTGCCGCGGCCCCATTGAAGCAGAGCTTTGAGCCACAGATACACCTCGACAGACTTGATATTCCGCGGCTTCGTGCCGCGGCCCCATTGAAGCCCACTCATGCCGTTCATAACGAGCTTGACGGCCAGAATATTCCGCGGCTTCGTGCCGCGGCCCCATTGAAGCAGTCTCCAGGGAATAGTCAACTTCAAGGGTCTGCCTAATATTCCGCGGCTTCGTGCCGCGGCCCCATTGAAGCGCGCAACAAAGAGATGGTCTCCACCTGTGAATAGCCATATTCCGCGGCTTCGTGCCGCGGCCCCATTGAAGCATAGCAGTGGGTGGATATGACCGACGGGAAAAGTTATATTCCGCGGCTTCGTGCCGCGGCCCCATTGAAGCTGCCAGTATCGCGTCGCGGACACGCTCGTCAAATGATATTCCGCGGCTTCGTGCCGCGGCCCCATTGAAGCACGTCGCTGGATGCGGTCAGGTACGCCTCCACGAAGATATTCCGCGGCTTCGTGCCGCGGCCCCATTGAAGCTTAGTGGTTGGGTGTTGGTTGGGTGTTGGTTGGGTGATATTCCGCGGCTTCGTGCCGCGGCCCCATTGAAGCCATGATCTGCGCCGGGGCTGGTGGCAGTGGTGCCAGACACTTCGTGTGGTGCTTCATTCTGCGGCAATAGACGGTCCTCGGCGATGAACGGCACGGGGATGTCATAGCCGCCTGCTATATTCCTTCTCGAAGGAGGCGGCGCATGGAAAGACGGAATTTTCTCAAGGGCGTGCTCGGCGGGTGCCTGGGCGCGGCCGGGATTGCACTGGGGGCTCGCGCTGAAAACGACGACTCTCCCTTGCGGCGGCCCGGCGGCGGCGCGGTCCGGGATGATTCGCCGCGGGACGACGCGCGGCTGGTCGATCTCTTCGCACACCCCTGGTGGGACATGAAGGGACGGAGGTCGAGTAACCACCTAATAATACGAGAGATGGGTGACCTCCCCATTGCTCAAAGGTGAGCGCCCGCCCATTTCAATAATCGGTCGAACTATCTTGCATTGATCGTTGCAGAGACTTCCGCCGATGCGCTGCTTTCGTCAGGTTCGAATCCTTTGCTCCGAAGCAGTTCGAACACCTTCTCCAAATTTGCGCGACCGCTGGAACGCTTCTTGTAGAGACGGGTCGCTCCTTCACGGACAACGTCCTGGTTGCCGGCAGTGGCATCAGAACCATTCTCATAGACGGAAGCAAAGAGAGGTCTTTGCATCTTGAGGCAGGTTCGTCCGGCCTCCGCGCTGCCGCCCTTGCTTCGCGCCTCGATGAGGATCATCGCTTGCGAGAGGCCGCATATCGTGGAATTCCTCTGCATCGCGTTGCCGACGCTCCACGGCGCATCGGGAAGAAACTCGGAAACCACGGCAACTCTTTCCCAGTCCCAAACCTGTCGGATTTCTTCCTTGAGCCGGAACGACAAGATACCTTCGGCCAAAACAACCGCTGTCATTCCGTTTGCCCGCAGGGCTGAAGCGTGTGCAGCCATGTCAGCCCCGGCCGCGTAGCCTGACACCACGCAGATCCCTTTCTGTGCGAGTTGTTCCGCGCAGTCTTTGGCGACGACCAAACCCTTCTCCGTTGCTTTACGTGAACCGCAAAAGCCAATTGACGGGCGACCAAGGATGCCCGGGTTCCCCTTCACGGTCAGGAAAAGCGGCGCCTTGTCGCCGAGAGCGTTTGTGATCGATCTTGGATACTGTTTGTCTGAATGAAGCAGCACTCTTATTTCCGCGGCTTCGAGTTTGTCGACTATCCGCTCGGCGTTGTCGGGAGTAGTGCGCAACCTTTCCACCAGCTTTTCACTAAGGCCGCCCTCCGCCGTCACAGGGTTGGTTACGAACTCGTCAAGCGCGATCCCTTTTTTGGTGCACCAGCGCATCACCGCCTGGGCGCGAGCCGGGCCTATGCCTTGGACACCAAGAAGCCTGAAAACGGCCTTGACTGTTGATCGGTCGGTCATTGTCTATTCGTCCTGGACATTGTCATCATTGCGCAGTGTCTTCTCGCATGCAAGCCCCAAGATCGCGCGTGCACCGGCCTTCTGGAGCTTCATTGCAACGTAGTTCATCGTGACTCCAGACTGGTAGAGGTCGTCGATCAGGGTGACGACCCTTCCCTTGACGGCCTCACTCTCAACCTTGACGGTGCCATCGAGGGCTTCAAGCTTCTCGCCGACAGGCAGGTTTTTCAGCTGAGGTCTTTCCTTTACTGTTCGAACCGCCGAGCTGAGGTCCGCCCACTGAAGTTCAGCGGCAACCGTCTTCGCGAGGTGTGTCGGCAGGTCGAACGGTTTGGAAAGACTAGAGGGGGGTACCGCCACGACGCACTGAGAGTAATTGTACGCGCGAATGTCTCGTATGAACCCGGCCAACCTCGATGCGAGATTGTCGGCGGCCCTCATGCTGGTGTCAGTCGGTCTGAGTCCACCGTAGGTCTTGGCACTGGCTCGAAGCGCCCCTGTCTCGGTCTGATCGTTATCGGGGTTTCCGTACTCGCGTTCATAGTCCATTGCGAAAGACAGCGCCAGGCAGTCCCTGATTGCCACCGCCTTGTCGATGTCCCCAAGCCATTTCGAAAGGTCCTCGATATCCTCGTCGGCTACGTTCTTGAGAAATGTATAGACGAGATTGACACCCTCCTTCTGCCGGAATCCGATGTTTTGAATCTCGAAGGCGCACTCGAATGCGGGGACGAAGCTATCCTTGAACGGGAAGGCAAGGTTCCAGTCATCACCATCTTTTCGTGGTTTGTTGAGCCCGACATGCACCTTGTCGCCACGAGCCAGATTGTATTCCGCCAGGCTCATGCGTCTGGGCTTCCAGTCGCACATCTCCGCGATGAGATCCCTGGTGATGGTCTCTTGACAAAGGCGTGCCGGGTCCATCTTTCCTCCTTTGCGTGCACCCCAGTTGCTTTACGTCGGCCATGATACATCAAGGGTCTGACATGGTGCCATGAGGCGCCGGACTTGGTTGCCAGTCTATCAGCCTTGGTAGTTGCAATAAAGAGACCCTTCTACAGGCGCCCAGCCGTCCGGGCACATCAGCAGTGGTGCCAGGCACTTCGAATGAGTAACACGGGGATGTCATAGCCGCATGCTATATTCCTTCTCGAAGGAGGCGGCGCATGGAAAGACGGAATTTTCTCAAGGGCGTGCTCGGCGGGTGCCTGGGCGCGGCCGGAGTTGCACCGGGGGCTCGCGCTGAAAACGGCGACTCTTCCTTGCGGCGGCCCGGCGGCGGCGCGGTCCGGGCTGATTCGCTGCAGGACGACGCGCGGCTGGTCGATCTGTTCGCACACCCCTGGTGGAGCACTATCTTCTGCCAGCTTTCACACGCCGGGCTGCTGGGCGCGGTCAGCTCGCTGGCCGGACGCCTGCGCTGCTCCGTGCAGCTCGGCCGGCCCGAGACTCCGGATATCATCGCCTTGCCGGCGTTCGTGGTGATTGTCGATCGCGCTACAGTGGGCCGCTCACTCTGGGACACTTACCTGGAATATCGCCGCGAGGCGCGCGACCGGACAGCCTGCATCATCGCGGAAAACGGATCTTTGGCCGCCGGCTGGCCGCTCGAGGCCGACATGCGGATCATCGACCCGGGCCGACCGCTGCAGATCCAAAAGACCCTGCAGATCGTCGGGTCCGCGCAGCGGGTCGCCCGCGACATCCTGGGCTGTGATCATCGCCGAGCGTGACCAGGAGGCGACATTCACGGCTTTGCAATAGAACGCTCTACAACAAGGTGATGCAACGGCGATGTTTCTGTGATAACTACAACCATCAAACACTCAGGAGGGGTTTCATAATCACAATTCCCGCCATGAGATGCTCGCCGCTCGAGTTTTGGATTTAAAATGTCGTGCGCTGCAAGGGATTCGGTGATGTTTGCGACAGGTTTGCGACACGCTTTGCGACAAACCGAAGGGCAAGCCAGCTCGGCCGAATAATATAAAGACTCTACATCAGCCTGGAGGTTGTCGCGCGGCACTGGCCCGGTGACGATGATGTTCTCGAGACCACCCAGGTCGTCATCGACCTGGCCGCAAAGCTTTTCGGAAGAGATTTGTTGAAGAAGCTTGGAATTATTTTTTGATAGCCCCATCGCAGGGTTGCTTTTGACAGGTGCGAGGAAAAGTGTAAAAATTGCTCATTGATGGCCAACAGACTTCGCCCAGATACGTTGGGGAAATACAAGCTTCTCAAGCTCCTCAATACGGGCGGCATGGCCGAGATTTACCTGGCCAGGCAGACAGGCATCGAGGGGTTCGAGCGGCTGGTGGTGGTCAAGCGCATCCTGCCGCACCTGGCACGCGATAAAAGCTTAATTGAGATGTTCCTCGATGAGGCTCGCATCGCCGCCAAACTCTACCATCCTAACATCGTGCAGATATTCGACCTGGGAAACGAGGATGGCGAGTATTACATCGTCATGGAGTATCTGGAAGGCGAAAGCCTCGACCGTCTTGTGGCCGAGACCAACAAGATCAGCCGGTTTCTGTCCCCAGAACTGGCCGCAGGGATCATGTCCCAGGTGTGCGAAGGCCTATACTACGCCCACTCGCGAGTGGACACCGACGGTAAGACACTCAATATCATTCACCGCGATGTCAGCCCTCAAAACATATTCGTGCTGTTTACAGGGACGGTAAAACTAGTTGACTTCGGGATTGCCAAGGCCGCCGACAAGATTCACAAGACTCGCACCGGCCAGATCAAGGGCAAATGGCAATACATGTCTCCCGAGCAATGCAAAGGGCAATCCCTGGATGCCCGCTCGGACATTTTCTCACTGGGAGTAGTCTTGTGGGAACTGCTGACGCATAGTCGGTTATTCAAACGTAAAAGTGATTCGGCAACAGTCCTGGCCATCGTACAAGAACCAATCCCGCGAGTCCGCGAAAAACAATCTGATGTGCCGGCCGAACTGGCTGACATTGCCGACCGGGCTCTGAAAAGGAAACCGGCTGATCGCTTCCAAGACGTCGGGGAGATGGGCGCGGCCCTTATGAAGTACATTCGAGAGAGCGGGCAGCCGGCGGACTACACGGCGATCTCCGACTTCGCCGGCGTTGTCCTCGCCGATCAGGCGAGGGCATCGCGGCAGCTCCTGAGCGAAATTCAAAACAAAGAAGCGAAAGCGGCATCGCTCGGTGTTCTCAAGACCGCGAGTGAATCGCTTCCGCCAGAGGTTCGTGATGCGTCAGCGGGCTATGAAAATCTTGCCGGTGAGAAAACGAAAATCCGGTATCTGAAGACCAGGCGGGCAAAAACTGCTGCGCTCGTTGTCTTGGTCATAGTCGTATTCGCTTTTATCGGCGGTTGGTACTTGTGGCAAGGCCGCTCTCCGGTGGAATCGGAAAAGCCGCCGCTGGGAAAAACAGACGATAAAAGTGCATCTGCCGGTCTTCCGGCGATCCATGACGGTGGTGAGTCTCCGGTAAAGGAGAAACCGGAGACAGTAGCGGTGCGGCTGGTTAGCGTGCCACCCGGCGCAACCGTAAGAGGAGAGAAAAAGATCCTTGGTAAGACGCCGATTGATCTGCAGCTGGCTGCCGGAGAGGGCAAGACTGTTACGCTGGAGAAAACTGGCTACCAAACAGTGAGACAAATCGTGTCGATGAAGGATGCGCCATTGTTGTCGGTGGAGCTGAAATCTTCAAGGAATCGAAAGCGTGCCAAGAAGAAAAAGGGAACCACGGACAAGACAAGGGTAGCGATTCGCGAAGCGGAGGAAAGGGCAAAGAGTGAAGCAAGGATACTTTATTATGAGGCCTACGTCATCAAGGGAACCAGTCCGGAGGAGGCGAAGAAGAAGCTTGAAAGAGTCCTCCTGATTGTGCCGAAAGACAGTGTCTACCGAACAAAATCCAGAAATTTGCTGGCCAAACTCGGGGGCGACGACGTGACTCCTGCCCCGGACGGCAAAAGGCCGAAAAAAAAGATGCCGACCCAGGTCGATGCAGATGAACAAAAATCAAGGAAACTTCGCGAAGAAGGAATCCGGCTATATAAAAAGGGCCAGCTAGGCAAGGCAATAGATCTATTCAAGAAAGCCTTGGAGCTCAACCCCAAAGACCACGAACTGCTGCGCTTGATTGGATCAACTTACGCTTTGGGAGTAAAAAGGAAAGAAGCTTATGAATATTACAAGCTCTACGTGGCTACATGTCCGAAGTGTAGGTATGCACCTTCGGTTCGAAAGATTCTCAAGGACTATGAGGACTATGAAGAATATAACAGATGAACTGAACCGGCCATGGCTCGGTTTTTTCTTGTTGGTACTGGCTGTGGCTGCGTGTCAGGGTCAGCCCGCTTCCAAGCCGGAAGTGACGTCGACGACGCACCATGCCAGCAGCAGTGGTGCCAGCAGCAGTGGTGCCAGGTACTTCGGATGGAAGATCCTCCTGTCAACCTGAAAAATCCTTTTGTTTCCAAGTGATCGATATCGTTTTTCCTGAGAGGAGTGAATTCATGAAGCGGTTTATTCCCGCGATATTGATATTGTTGGTTTTTTCAGTCGGGTGTGTGCGCGACCCATTCTATAGGGCTATAACAAAGGGCGATCTCGAAAAAATTCGTACTACGGTAGAAGCCGATCCGGGCAAGGCGGTCGAAATTCTCGATAATGGGGGCTATCCGCTCCACATCGCGGCGGGTTATTACGATCCTGAAATAGTCCGTTACCTGCTGTCCAAAGGTGCCGACCCGAATTACCGATATAAAGGAAACGGCATGACCCCGCTAATGAAGGCGTGGCCGGGTGAGGTGATGTGGATGCATAAGATATTTCAGGAGCGGTTTCCCGAAAATCGTGTTGTTCCAACGAAGGAGTACCTGCCGATACTCCTTGAGGTGGTGAGTCTCGTCAATGAAAGGCTGAAGGAGGTCCGGGCAGCGGGTGCGAAGGGAGATAACATGGCATTCATCCTCCTCGACGCAGGTGCCGATATCAACGCCCTCGATATTGAAGGACGTAACGCTCTCTGGTATGTCATGCAAAACTACGGCCCTGTCACTTGCGAGCTGCTTCTCGAAGAAGGAATAGAGGTATTGGGGCCGTGCCTGGCAAAGCTCAAGTCAGATATAGATAAAATTACAAATGATACTCTTAGTCGGGAAGACCTCACAATCCATGAGACATATTGGATTGATTACGGCTCTTACAGCCAGAAATATGTCATCCGCTTCTTCGCTTTTTCACGACAACTTACCCATTTACAGATTATTCTAGAGCTCGCTAGACGTAAAAGAGGAGTAGAAGTTGTTGTACCGTGAAACCTGGGGCGAAAGGGACGGCAAGATGAAAAAGCGTCGCCTTGTCGCCGAGAGCGCTTGAGATCGTCACGTTTTGAACGCGCCCGCCAAGCGCACCGACGGTTTATGCCTCGCCGCGTTTGTGGGGGCGGTTCGCGAGACGCCCCTGCGGATCAGATACAATCCGAGTCCCAGAAGTTGGGGACGCATATCTTGAACACCGGGCAGCAGTGATAGCAGTCGCAGCATTCGTCGTAGTCCTCGCAGTCCTCGTCCGCCTCGATGCAGCACCGGCCGTGTTTCTCGCAGGTCTGATGCTCGCCGCAGTCCTGGACGTCCGACCACTCCAGGCACTGGTCGGCGTCCTGGTCGCCGCAGACCACGTGGCCGTCGCCCTCGCAGGCTTTCTCGCCCTCCGGCCGGCACTCGTCGGTGCACTCGCCCGGACAGGCGCCGGCGGCGCAGTCGCCCTGGGTGCAGGGCTCGTAGCCGCCCCACTCTAGGCAATCGTCGTCGTCGAAATCGCCGCACATCTCCACGCCGTTATCGGGAGCGGCGGCGCAGCGCAGTTCGCCGGCGCCGCATTCGTCCTGGCAGGCGGGCTGGCCGCCCTGGCAGATTCCCTCGCTACAGGTCTGGTCGGCCTCGCAGGCGTTGACCGGCCCCCACTCGAGGCAGTCGTCCTGATCCCATTCGTCGGCGCAGACCTGGTAGCCGTTCTGGCCCAGCTCGTCGCAGGCCCGGGCACTCCGGCGACTGCATTCGTCCTTACAGGCATCGACCTGTCCGCCCCCGCAGCCGCAGACCGCAAACACCAGCCACGGCAGCATGGCAAGCAGACCGGACGATCGGCAATTTCTCATCATGGGTTACCTCGATTGCCTTGATCTTACACAAATAGCCTGTTGTAGGCAAGAGCGCGCCAATGGTTTGCGTCTCGACGCGTTCGTAGGGGCGGTTCGCGAACCGCCCCTACGTCGTACGTGGTTGACTCGATGTCTCGCCGGTTGTATCTTCGCACCCGGTTCGAATGCACGGAGGTATTTGCCATGACCGAGAATCCGGCTATCGGGGACGATCTCTTGCCGGCCGTTCAGGCGCGGCCCGGTTTCGTCAAAACCTGGTGGGTGGCCATGCGGCCCTTCGCCTTGCCGGCTTCAACCATGCCGGTGATCTTTGGTACGGTGCTCGCCGTCACCCTGGGCGGGGCGAGATTTTCTCCGATCCTTTTCCTGGGCGCCTTCTTCGGCATGGCCTTTCTGCACACCGGCGCCAACCTGCTCAACGACGTATACGACTTCAAGAAGGGGCTGGATGCCCGGGTCAACCCGGTCTCGGGCGCAGTGGTGCGCAAATGGGTCTCGCCCGGACAAGCGCTGATCGCCGGCTTGTTGTTTCTTTTGCTTGGCTCGGCCATCGGCTGCCTGCTGGTCGCCGCAGTCGGGCTGCCGTTGCTGTGGCTGGGCATCGCCGGAGTGGCCATCGGCGTGTTCTATAGCTTTGGTCCCTTCGAGCTGAAGTTCAATGCCCTGGGCGACCTGGCAGTGTTTCTGGACTTCGGGGTGCTGGGTGGGCTGGGCGCCTGGATGGTGCAGACCGGGTCGCTCTCCTGGGTGCCGGCCGTCTGGGCCGTTCCCATCAGCTTGCTGGTTGTCGGCATACTGCACGCCAACAACTGGCGCGATATCGAAAGCGACAGCGGGGGCGCCATACGCACGGTTGCGTCTATCTTGGGTGATCGCGGTTCGCTTTTCTACTATGCTTTCCTGCTATTCTTCCCTTATCTTTTCGTTGCCGGCTGGGCCGTGTTTTCGTTTGCCTCTGATCTCGGGCCGAAGATGCCGCTTTCGGCGTTAATGGTTTTTATATCTTTGCCGCTAGCAGTAAAACTTTTTCGCAGGGGGCTGCTACGCAAGAGTGCAGAAAATCCTCTCGACTTTCTGGCCCTCGACGGGGCCACAGGGCAACTCAACCTGGTCTTCGGCCTGCTGTATACCGCCTCGTTCGGGGTTGACGCCCTGGTGCGCTATCTGGGCTCTTGAACAAACGATCTTGAAGGAACGGAGGTCGAGTAACCACCTAATAATACGAGGGATGGGTGACCTCCGTCCCCATTGCTCCGTGTGGTATTCAGTGGGGGCGGTTCGCGGACCGCCCATACAAACTCATCGTTCAAGGAGGTTTCCCATGATCACCATTCCCGCCATGCGCCTGCAACAGTTCGGCACTCTCTTCTACCAGGCCGCCCTCTCGTCCGGCGACGTGCGCAAGCTGGTTCGCTTCGAGACGCTTGCCTACCAGGGCTCGCAAAAGGCCAAGAGACGCTCGCGTAAATCCAAGGCCGGCGTCAACTGGCTGGAACTCGAAAAGAAGATCTCCGGCAGCGAGAAGGCTTACCAGCGGCCTATCATGCGCAAGAAGATCGACGACCTGGTTGCCTACTACCGCGAACGCCACGAACACATGGACCTGGCGCCCATCCCCGGCGCCGTCATCCTGGTGTCCGACAGACGCCTGGATTTCACACCCGCCACCGCCCGCAGCGTCATGGGTCACCTGCAGCTTCCCGAGGAAGAAGGACTCTTTCGGACACTCGACGGACAACACCGCCTGCTGGCGCTGGCCGCCTTCGCCGACGCCGAATCCGAACGGGCCGACGTGGCCGAATCGCTGCGCACCATGTCGGTGCCGGCCGTTATCTTCGAAAACCTCTCGGCCGGACATTCGGTCGAGATGTTCGTCACCATCAATACCAAACACACCCGCCTCAAGAAAGACGTGATCGTCAGCCTCTCGGGCCGCAGACTCTACAAGGACGAACGCATGGCCGCGGCGCACGATATCATCCGCTCGCTCAACGATCGCCAGGACAGCCCGCTCTACGGCGACATCCGCATCCTGGGCGTCGGCCCCGGCAAGGTCTCACAGGCGCCCCTGGCCGCGGAGATCGATAGCCTGTTCCGATCGCAGGAGACCGCCAGCATGGCCGGCGCCAAGCGCTTTCGCGAACAGGCACGGGGGTTCTTCCTGGCCTACTTCAAACAGGTGGCGGGGGCTTTCCCGCAGGCCTGGAAGGGACGTAAATACAGCCTGAAAAGGGGCACCGCGCTTCGGGCCTTCATCCGCGTTGTGCCGGACGTCATCAGCGCCTGCCGCGAACAGGGGCTCGACTATTCCTCGGGGCGCGACCTGGCGCGCCTGCTCGGGCCCTGGGCCGAACGCGTCGGCGACCGGCGCTTCGAGACCGACGGCGAATGGCGCCTCAAGAGCGCCGGCGGCGGCTCGCGCACCGTCGATCTGCTGGTGCGCGAACTGAAAGACGCCCTGGCTTGAAACCTCAGGGGCTTACACCAACTCCCCATAGCTCGCCCCTCAAACCGGAAGAGCGCTGGACGGGCGAATCGATCGCTTCCTGGATGACCTTCTTGTCGGCGCACAGGGTGACGCTGTGCCGTGCCCGGGTGACGGCCGTGTAGAGTAACTCCCGCGTTACTACCGGCGATCTTTGCTCGGGCAGCAGGATCAGCAGGTTGTCGTACTCCGAGCCCTGACTCTTGTGGGCGGTCATGGCAAATACGGTTTCGTGCGGCGGAAGGCGCGCGGGCAGGTACGAATTTTCCTTGCCCGGGAAAAAAGCCCTCAGCTCGCCCGGCTGCTCCCGGTCGCGTCCGATTACACCCATGTCCCCGTTGAAGAGTTCCAGCTGGTAGTCGTTGCGGGTTACCATTATCGGCTGGCCGTCGTACCAGAGCTTGTCACTTCGTTTTCCGAGACGGCTGCCCAGCAGCCTTTCAACCAGCGGATTGATGCTCATAGAGCCCGTGGGGCCGTGGCGGTGGGCGCACAGGATGCGAAATTTTCCCAGGGCCTGCAAACGCTCTCGCGGGCTTTCCTGCATCAGAATGTTTCCGTAGTGCTGCTTGACTAATGGTTCTATCTTGCCCGCCAGCGATTTTAGATCGCCCATCTCGATCAAGCTGACATCCGGCCAGGCGTCGTTTTCCAGGCACTCGATGGCGCGGGCTCCGTTCCCCTGGTTGATGGCCCGGGCCAGGCGGCCGATGCCTTGCCGTGCGCCGAAGCGGAAGCTGTGAGTCAGATTGGTGATGCAGTCCCAAATGCCGGGACCGTCCGGATGCTTTTCGGGTTCGGCACTGCCGCTGTTGCAGATGTCGCCCAGTACGGCGCCGACTTCCACGGAGACCAGTTGGTCCTTGTCGCCGAGCAGGATCAGGCCGGCTTCGCTTCTTACGGCCTCGAACAGCTTGGTCATCAGGGGCAGGTCCACCATGGAGGCCTCGTCGACGATGACGACGTCGGCGCCCAGGGGATTGTCCGCGTTGTGGGTGAAGCTGGTCGGCGTCCTCGGGTTCGTGCCCAGGCTGCGGTGAATGGTTGCGGCGCTTAGCTCTCGAACCTGGTCCTTTATTCTCTGCTCGCAATCGATTTGCCGGCCGCCTTTTCCGTCTAAAGCGTCCCTGACGGATTCTTCCAGGCGAACCGCCGCCTTGCCCGTCGGCGCCAGCATGCTTACCCGCGGGAAGTCGTCTTGTTTCTTGGCGGCCTGCTCGAAGAGCAACACCAGTATCTTGACCACCGTGGATGTTTTACCCGTTCCGGGGCCGCCCGAGATGACGGCCAGCTTGCGCCTTAGCGCAACCTCGGCGGCCCGGCGCTGGGCCGCGTCGGGCGCATCGGGCCCGGATGAGAACAGGCGCTCGAGACCGTTGTTAAGCAGGGCCAGGTCGATAGCTTGCACCTGCCCCGCCGAACGCCGCCTGATCTGTTCGGCCAGCCGCTTCTGATACAGCCAGTAGCGCGTAAGGTACAGGCGGCCGCCCGCGTCGAGCACCACGGGCGTGCGCGGCTCGGCGGACGGTGAGTTGTCAACCAGGCTGCTTTTTCCAAGAGCCGCCAGCCAGGCTTCAGACTCCGGCCAGCACAGCCCGCCGATCGTGCCCCCCTCCGGCAGCTCTATCCTGGTTCCGAAAAGCCGGCCAAGATCGGCGCAGACGTGCCCGTGCATGGCGTATCGACAGGCCACGGCCGCGCCCAGGATCAATAGAGGGTCTTCGCTTTTCGAAAGACGGGCCATGGCCTTTGCAAAGTGGACGTCCAGCCGCGAGAAATAGCCGGATTCGCCAAGAGCCTCCAGAGTCGGAATCATGAGACCGGCTCCCCGGCCGGCGCCCCGGCCGGCGCCCCGATCATGGCGTCGAGGGCCTCGATCATCCCGCAAGAAGGCCTGGCCCTGAATACGCCGTAGTCAGGGCCCTTGTCCGGTGACATGCCCCGGATGAACAGGTAGAACACACCGCCCACGTGTTTGTCGTAGTCGTAGTCGGGCAGCCGATAGGCAAGGTAGCGGTGCAGTGCCAGGCTGTAGAGGTGGTACTGCAGATAGTAATGATGCCTTGCCATCTGCTCGCGCATTCCGGGCTCGGCGTAGTCCGGAAAATGTTCTCCCAGGTGGTTGGTCTTATAATCCACCAGGTACCACTTGCCCTCGTGCTCGTAGACCAGGTCGATGTAGCCTTGTAAAAACCCGTGCAGCTTGGACATGTCCAGCTCGGCGAGTTTCAGGTGGTAGTCGGGTGGTATGGACGGACTCGGGTTGATATCGAAGATCTCGGCGATCGGCCGGCCGTCGTAGTCGGCTGGATACCAGAAATGAAGCTCGCGCAGGGTCTTTTCGGCGGGTAAATTTCTGAGCTTGAAGCCGGGCTGCTGCCGGTCATAGCAGGTGTCCAGGGTGTCTTCGACCGCCCGGCAGATGATCTCTTGCAGTTTCTGTGTCTCGAAGCCGGAGGCCTTGATCTTGTCAGCGACAATTTTCTCAAGATCCCCGCGATCCTCGAAGCTGAAATCAAGATCTTCGAAGATCGAGTGCACCAGGCTGCCCACCCGGCCGCCCCTGACCATGTCCGCCAGCGGGACTCTCTCGTCCGCCTGTTTCCCCGCCTTGATTAGTCCGTCCGCTTCCTCGCCGGCCTGGTCGTGATCGCGGCCCCTTTCCTGTTCCGGGTCGATGGTCTTCGGCGTACTAATGATGCCGGAGTATGAAGACGTGCGCATGACCCGGCGGAGCGTTCTTTCGGGAACACGGCATTCGAGGCCCGCGCCCTGCTCGGCTTTCAGATCGAGGCGGCTCGCTTTTACCAACGGCAACTCCACGGGGCGCACACGAACGGCGCCGTTGGACGCTTCTTCGAGCGCCTCGAGTTCTTCGAGCATTTGATCGTCGCTCAACTTCTTTATGTGTTTTTTTACCTGGTTGATGTCGGCGGGCGTCCGCGGGCGGAAAAGCAAGTAGCCCAGCGGCGAGTTCTCGGAAAATGTGAAATATCCCCAGTTCAGCACGCAAAGGTGCTTGGCGCGGGTCAGGCCCACATACAAAAGACGCATATTCTCAGCCATGACTTCCATTTTTTCGATCTGTCTGTGCGCCTCGAGATCCAAACCGATATCCAGTTTGGCCTTGTAGTCGTCATCCGGGTCGTGATAGGATGAGGGCTCCTTGCCGGAGGAAATCCTGAGATTTCCGTCCCAAAAGTAGGGGCAGAATACCACCGGGTACTCCAGGCCCTTGGCCTTGAAGACGGTGACCAGCTTGACGGCGTTGTCGTCGCTTTCGAGCCTTAGCTGGGCCGCATCCTGGGTTTCCGTCCGGGATGCCCTTCTCTGGTCGAGCCAGCGGGTAAGCCCCTCCACACCCAGATGCTCATTCATTGTTGCTTCTTGCAAAAGTTCCGCAAGATGCAGGAAGTTGGTTATGCGGCGCTCTCCGTCGACCAGACTCATCAGCCGCACCACGACGGACATGCTCTTGTCTTCAGGCCGATAGCGCATGACTTTCCGAAACATTTGAATGAAGCCGGACTTTTCCCACAACACCCGCCAGTCGCGGAACTGCACGATCCACTTTTCCAACTTCTCCGGGCCGCCGTCTTCGCCGCTCAGGGTTCCGAAGATCTCGTTGCCGTTCAGGCCGATCAGATCGGTGGCCAGGGCGGTTTTCAGTTTGCCCGAATCGCCGGGTTCGGCCGCCGCCGCCAACAGCAGTGAAAGATCATCCGCCTCGGGCGAGTTGAACACGCTGGTGTCGCTTATTCGCACGCTGGGCACACCCAGCCCGCGAAGGGCATCCTGGATCTGCTCGGCCTGTTTGTGCTTCCTGACCAGCACGGCGATGTCACTGGCAAGCAGCTCCCTTTTCCCGGTTCCGCGGTCTTTCTCGATCTCGATCAGCGGCTTGCTCTTCAGAAGATCGACGATGTCGGCCGCGACCAGATCGGCCATGTTATCGTGGGCCCACTGCACCGTTACCCCGCCGGCGCCCCTGCCCGCCGCCGGGATGAAGCGTATTTCGAGCGGTGCGACTTTCAGCCCGTCTATTGTCAGCGCGTCCTTGGCGCCTTCCCGGTGGTTTACATCCAGGTACGAAATATCATCGGACAAGAAAGGCTGACCAGTGTCCGACAGGCGGCCGAAAAGAAAGTTGATACCCTCGATCAGCTTGGGATCGGATCTCCAGTTGGTGCTCAAGGTGAAGCACTTGTCGGCTTGTTTGGCGGCCTTCAGGTAAGAAAAGATATCGGCTCCGCGGAAGCGGAATATCGACTGCTTCGGGTCGCCGATCTGGAACATGGGGGCGGCCTGACCCGAAAAGAGACGGGTGAAGATCTTGTACTGAATCGTGTCAGTATCCTGGAACTCGTCGATCAGGGCGGCGCGGTATTTCTTACGGATGATCTTCGCCAGCGGCGTATCCGCCGAGTCGCCAAGCGCGTCGTGCAGGCGGGTCAACATGTCGTCGTAGGACTGCTTGTTGGCCTCCTCCTTGCGCAGGCTCAATTGCTCACGCGCGTAATTGACGAGCTTGAGCAGGAAATCGAGTAACTTGCTTTCAAACAACGGCTGATAATCACAAAGTGCCCGGCAGGCATCGAAGAAGGCGTGCTCGGGGACTTTCTGGTTCTTGTTTGTAGAGGCTCTGAGCTTCTTTGCCGAGAATTTCTCAGGCCAGGCTTCTTCGCCCAGTAACACGGCTTCCTGCGACTCGAGGTCTGCGTCGACTGTTTCTATATATTTCGGCAGGTCCGCAATTTTATATGATTTTTTGTTCAGGCCTGGATAGGCCGCTTCCAACAACTTGGTTATCTCGTCCCTGTGCTTTGTCCAGATATGGCGGGCATCCTGGTAGGCCTTGGCGTACTGGATTTCGGGATGGATCGGATCTACGGAGTCGGGAACGATGATCCTGTCCGGTTGCGCCATGGCTTTCGAGATCAAATCATATAGTTCGCTCGGCGCGTAGTTCTTGTGCCTCAGGTATTGCACGAACAGTGGGTGGGCCCGGCAGACTTCGAGAGCCCAGAAGTCGGCCAGAATTTGACGAACGAGTTGTCGTTGATCGGCCATGAGCTCCATGTCGAAGAGCACACCGCTTTCGAAGGCGTTTTCGTGCAGCATCCGGTTGCAGAAGCCGTGAATGGTGAAAATGGCTGCTTCGTCGAAGCTGCGTATCGCCAGCAGCAGCTTCTGCCCGGCATCCTTTTGACTTTCAACAATTGCCTTCAGTTGCTTGTCGTCGACTGGTTTGCCGTCAAGCAGGTCGAGCGCCAGGCGCAGCTTTTTGCGAATCCGATCGCGCAGTTCCGTCGTGGCCGCCTCGGTAAAGGTCACCACCAGGATCTCGCCCACCTGCAGGCCGAGCTCTACTATCAGGCGCAGGTAGAGCGTGGCGATGTTGTGAGTTTTTCCCGTGCCGGCGCTGGCTTCGATCAGGTTCGAACCGGCCAACTCGATCTTGACAGGTTCGAGGATTTTTGGCTTCATGCCGCACCCCCCCCGATGTATTTCTTCAGGGGTCCGAACACTCGCAGGGCCAGTGACGCAAAGCTCATCCGCGACTCTGAATTCGGGTCAGTCAGCGGATTGGTGTGGCCGAAAATACGCTTGATGTAGACATTTTCAGATTCACCCGGTCGCTTGAAGCCGCCCAACCAATTTCTTCTGACTTTCCCGATGTCCAATGGATTTCCCAAAAACACATCGAAATCGGAGGAATATTCTTCTGCATATGCCAACGAGGTCTTGGGAAAGAAACGCAGGGGCTCTTTTTGACCCAGCCGGAACAGATCGATCAGATCCCCGAGCAACTCACCGGGGTCGTCATCGATCTTCCTGAGCTTCAGGACGACAGGCTGCTTACTCTCGGCGTCTCGCCCAATCAGCATGCTGTTTTTCGGGTAGGACTTTTTTTTGGAACAATTAATCGCCAGGTGGCGGATCCACAGATCGAGCATGCGCTTGGCGTCGATTATTCCGTATCCGGCCCGCACCAGCGCATGCGGCCAGAGATCGCCAATCCGACCCACCAGCCGGCTGCCTCCCAGCCGGCTGTCACCCAGTTGGATCTTCAGATCGAGCGCCAAGAGCGCCTCGACATTGGTCTGCCGGCGCTGCAACTCGGCCAGCGGCAAGGCCTGCATCGACAGCTGGTGAAACTCCGCGCTTCCCAGGTTGCCGAGCGGCAAGACTCCCTTGGCTTTCAAGATTTGCCGCAGCTCGTCGGGATGGTAGTCCTTCTTTTCGCCCATTCGCTGAATCAACCAGTCGCCGAGATCATATTGTTCTAATCCGTTCAGCTCCAGGGGCTCGCGCTCGGGCTCTTGCTCGGCTGCATCAGGCAGGTATATGCCCAGTCTCTTGTTCAAAAAATACTTGGCCGGCATCTTGAAAAACTGGATCAGGTCGTCAAGACGCACTTCCGTCTTGTCCGCTTCCGGCAAGGCCTGCTTGATAAACGGCTCAGGCGACTGTCTCTCGTTGCGGGCCGCGCCGGCCGCCAGGCAGTAGTCCCGGTCATAGCTGAACAGTTCCGAACGGGGGTTTGTGAAATAGCTTAGGCTGAACGGCTGCATGGGATGCCTTATCACCAGGCAATCGCGAGCCGGTTGGTCACTCGGGCCACTCTCGGCGGCGGCCGGGAACTCGTCGAGATAGTCCAGAAGCTCGCCCACCAGAACCGAGGGAGGGATGGGCTTGTTGTCATGGATGCTTTGACCCACGTAGGTGATCAACAACTTCTGACGGGCACACAGCAGTGCCTCGAGGAACTGGTAGCGATCGTCGCTTCGAATCGAGCGGTCTCCCGGCCTGGGCCTGCCGGCGATCAGGTCGAAGCCCAGCCTTCTCTGGACGCGCGGGTAGTCGCCGTCGTTCATTCCCATCAGGCAAACGATCTTGAAAGGGATGCTGCGCATGGGAAGAATCTTGCAAAAAGTCACACCGCCGCTGATGAATCCCCGTGACGAGCTTGGCTGCGCAAAGCGGGCGCTCAGATAGTCGCGGATGACATCCAGCCCGATTCGGCCGGTGAAACCGGCCTGCCCTGATTGGTCGACCAGTTCGTGCAGCACGTCCCGTATGCGTTTGAGAAAAAACCCGTCGGGTTCCGAATCCGACAGCATGCGGCTGATGAGCCGGACGAGCGTGTCTTGCCACTCCTTCGGTGTGCGGACGGCGCGAAGATCCTCGAGTTGTCCGAACAACAGCGAGCAAAACTCGGCAAGCTTGCCGACCAGCAAGGCATCCTGTCCCTCGACTTCGTCGTAAGGCAAGACGCCGCCGAACATGAGACGTTCCCCGCCCGGCAAGGCCAGCCCGAGCAGCAAGCGGTCCAGCCCGAAACGCCAGGTGTTCTGTTCGAAATCCGGCTGACCCAGCTTTTCCCGCTGGGCTCCATCCACGCCCCAGCGCACGCCCGCTTCCTTGGCCCAGTGATGCGCCAGTTCGATATCGTCGGTCGAGAAGTCGAAGCGCTTGCGGACGGCGTCTTGGGAAAGCAGGTCGAACACCTCCACGATGGAGGCCCGCCCGCCCGCGGCATCTAAAAGCGCCAAAAAGGCCTCCACCACGGGCGCTTCGCGGCGCAAGCTGCGGTCGCTGATCGCGTACGGGATTCTGGATCTATCGTCAAGGGTGCCGAAGACTGCATCGATCAACGGCGCGTACTTTTCTATGTCGGGCGTCATTACGATTACATCGTGAGGCTGCAACTGCTTGTCACTGTCGAACATGGCCCGCAATTGATCGCGCACCACTTCCACTTCACGCATGGGAGTGTGGCACGAGTGGAATACGATCGATCGGTCGTCCGGGCCGATCTCGCAAAGCCCGCCGGCTGCCTGATGCCCCTGGCGCAGCCGCAGGATATCCGACTGTACGGCCGTGAGAATTGTCCCGGCCGCCGCCGATTCGTCTTCGACAAACAGGTTGTCGCCCGGCTCCGTGTAGTCGACCCTGGATTCAAGGATTTCCTGGAAGTCTTTTCCGATACGTCCCATGGAGGCCAGCAGCGCGTTTCCTTCTTCGAGGTGGAGATCGAAGCGGTCCTCCTCGAGTGCTGCAGCGCTGCTGATCTGCTCTCTCAATATCCCCCGTTTTGTCCGGATATTGGCCCAGTATTCTCTGGATGGGCTGAATTGAAACAGATTTACTTGCACTTGCTTGGCAACGGCGGCCAAGACATCCACATACAGCGGCGGCAGGGTGGTGATTGAGAAAAGCGAGACACGCTGCGGCAAGCCGGAGCTTGCCGGTATCCCTTGCTCCACGGCCTCTATGAAGTCGCCGGCGATCGCGGCCGCGTGGCGCGCCTGGTGCTTTTCACCCAGCGCGCCGGTGATTGCTTTCCACAAAAGCGGCTGCCACAGATTCCCTTCGTCCACCGACCATTTCGTCTTGTCGTCGGCGTCCCAGGCCTGGATGATGTCGGCCCGATACATGCCGTATTGATCGAACGTGTCGGCTATCCTCTCGGCCAGCTGGTAAAGCCTCAATCCGCCGCCATGTTGTTGATCTTTTTCCCTCAAGTAGTTCTTCAGGGGAGCGAACTCACTTTGGATGAGCATCCCCGGAAGCAATGCCATCACCAACCAGGTCAGACGCTCGGCCCGGTATGGATCCGAGTCCGGCAAGGAGCCTTCAAGGCCGCGCCTGTAAAAAAGCTGTATCAGATCCCGCGGAAAAGGGAATTCGAAGTTGGCGCATATTCCCATTCGTTTCGCAACCTGCATGCTAAGCCACTGGCGCATGCCCAGGCTCTGCACCGAGATCAACTCCGGAGCGGTAGATGACTGAAGCGGCTCTTTCAGCAGTTCACAAAGGGCGCAAACCAGGTTCTCCATCCTGTTGCTTGTGAACACGTTAAACATCTTCACCTCACCCTTCCCGGAAAACCGATCTTAGCCCCGGAAAGTACAAAATAGAAGCACTCTCCCGGTGGTTTGACTCGCAAACTCATTGGTTGTATTTTCGCACCTGACTTGTAGCTGCGGAGGTTGCTGGCTTGAGCAAAGCCTCTTCGGCTGAAGGTCACTCGTCTTCGGGATCACCCGGATCGATGAGCGCTTTGCCCTGGATCGTCAGCCTGTGGTCTGCGGAGATCTCACTTTCGCCGTCGCCGTCCAGCGAGAGCAGTTTAGGCGGCGGTGCGGCCATGACCGTTCTCTTGTGAGATGTGTCGCTGAGCGCGGCCTCTGCCACAGCCGCGGCGCGCGGCACGGCCTTGAGATCGCGGGTGGGCGACTCCGACAGCTCGTCATCGGTAAGAACCCGATCGGGATCCAGCGAGGCCGGGTCGGGCTCGGGAATTATCTGAGCAGGCGGGTCGGGTTGGGTGTCCTCCCCGGCGAAGGCCTCTTCGTCCAGCGAAACGGCGGTAGGACGGTCCGGCCGCTCCTCGCCGGTCGCCAACTGATCAAGCAGGCTGTCTATCTCGCGCAGCCTCGAATCCAGCCGATTGGCCCTGAAGGTGGCCACGACCTTGGCCTCGGCCTTTTCCATCAGGCGGCTCTCGCTCGAGGCCTTGATGGCATTGTAGCGTTCCAGGTATTCAAGGGCGTCGGGGTAGTCGTCGGACCCGAAACCATCTTTTGCCCAGCGGCCCAATAACCTTGCGGCCTTCTTCAGCGTGCCCTTGCCCGAAGGCTCGGCGGGCGCCTGCTGTTCGGCCTGCCTGCTGCGGATCATATCGTTACAGGTGCGCAGGATGTCCTTGGGCAGATGCGCCGGCAGATTCCTGAAGACCTTCAGGATCGGCTCGGTGCCGATGCGCTGCTCCGAGATGGCCCTCAAGACCAGCACCGTGCAGACCGCTATCCCGAATGCCTCGCGGACGCGCTTTTTCATGTTACGGGCCATGAAGACGCTACCCAGCAGCATCACCGGAACCACGAAGAGCGGGTTGGCCAGCACGGTGGTCGTGCCGATCAATGCGCTGCCGCCCAGAAGCGGCACCAGCGCCGAGGAGTTGGCCACCAGTATGTAGGCGGCCAGCCCGGCCAGTTCCTTGCCCAGGCCGAGACTGAACAGTCCCCGGGCGCCGAGCAGGATCTTCATTGCGGACGACTCGGTGACCTCTTCGGTCTCGAACTGGGACAGGAGCTGCCTGCGGCTGCCCTCGTCCAGACCGTCGACCAGTTCGCCGACCTTGTGCGTCAACTCGGCCTGCAGTTCGCCCGGCAGCGTGCCGCGCTCGGCCGCCGCGGCGATGATGCTCAGCGTGTTCAGCTTGATCACATCGGAGAAGGTGGGATCGTTGACGGTCTTGTGAGTGAACGGGTTGAGACGCACCTTGGCGTAGTCCTTCCAGTACTCCTTCGAGAAGAACTTCAGCTTGCGGGCGTCCTCGTCGTCGAGTTGCTTGGCGAAAATCTCTTGAGTGCGCCTGGAAATATCGTCGATCAACTCGTGGCTCTCCACGCGGAAGAAAGCCAGGTCGGCCGGCAACCCCAGCCCGTTCCTGAGGTGCATCCAGAGCCGCAGGCGCAGCGACTCGGTGGCGACCTGTTCGTCCTGCAATGATTGGCTCTTTTCGGCCAGCCTGCGCTCGAAGGCCTTCTTACGTTCTTCCTTCTTCAGGTCGCTGTCTTCGCCGGATTCCGATACGAGCTTGTCCTTGATCTTCTTGGCCACCCAGGAGCCGGCGTCCTTGAGCATGTCGACTACGAGTTTCTGCAGATAGGTTTCCTCATAAAGGGCAATCAGGGTAGACAGGCTCCCGCGGTCGGCGTACGCAAGGCCGGCCAACACGTGTTCTGGCTCGATGTAAAGCTGCGCCACGCTAGGCCCTCCTCCCCGGGGCGAGACAAAGCATAGCGCAGCCGGAGGGAAGATTTCCAGACATATGTTAGGAAGTCTTTAGCACCGCCAGGTAGTCCTTGAACTCGGCCTTGAGCCCGGTGTAGTCGCGCTTATCGACATTCAGCTCGGACGCTATCCGGCGGATCTCGTTGTCTTCAACCTCAGAAATCGACTCGTCGGCTGCCGAGACGGCGAACAGGCAGCGCAAGAGAGCCAGTTTCTGCTCCGGGGTCGCCAGCCCCTCGAACTCGCGGGTTACTAAGAAGTTCTCGGTTCCGCCGAAGAGCCGGGCGTGGGTCTTGGCCATCTGCACCACCAGGATGGCCTGGTCGCGGCCGAGGCCGCCAAACTCCGAGACGATGTGCTCCATGGTTCCGATCTCCTCGGGGCTGGTGTCCAGATCGGCGTTGGCCACGCGCGATAGCAGGTAGGCGAACGAGGCGATATAGCGCGCTCGTTGCGGCTCGAGTTTGTCGAGCTTCGATACGATCCTGCGGATGGTATCCGTCGCGGCGCCTGCCTCTTCAGGCTTGTCGGTTTTTCCAAGTCCTAGAAAATCCAGAATAGACATACAGGCCTCCGCGGTTTCTGCGGCACCTGGTTTGCAATGGTACCATGGACAGTATCCCCGGAAGCTGGTTGAATGGCAACAGTTGCAGACGACACGGTTTGGATCGATGGTGCAACCCCAGTGTTGACATTTATCGATAAATTAGATACATTGTCTCGTAGCAAGAGTCGGGCCGGTAAGGGATGAAAAATGCTTGAGTATCTAGTCAGGTCGAACGCGCGTCGCGGTCTGCTGCTTCTGTTGTGGCGGGACAATCTCTCTGGTTGCGTTAGCGATTTGGCACGACGGGCAGGGCTGTCATTCTCGGCTGTGCATCGAGAGCTTGAGGAAATGCAGGCCGCCGGACTTGCAGTTTCCGTGCGCATGGGCAAGAAGGTCGTTTACCGCGCCAACCGGGATCATCATCTGGGAGGATTGTTGTCCGAATTGCTGGCGACAGCTATACAGACTCCGATGCGGGGGCAGAACGATCGAGAGGAGCATGATCGAGTGATGAAAAATCTCAAGTGGCTTGGTCTGCCACTCTCGGGCAGATCGCTGTCGGCGCGAGATAAAATGAATCCGGAAGAGGCGTTGGCTCGCGCGCTCGTTCTGGCGCACCGCGATCCGAGCCTGGCAAAGGCTCTGCCTGTTTTGGTTTACAAGCTTTGTGATGAACTCGACTGGAATGATTTGCTTGGCAGGTCGAGGGAGCTTCGTGAGTTACGGGCACTCGGCTTCTTTCTGCAGCTTGCGGGTCAACTCTCCGGCAGGGATGACCTGAAGACGATGGCCTCTTCGTTGCACGATGGGCGCGAGCGTAAACAGCGTAATTTCTTTCAGACACGGTCAGGCGAATTTTACGAAAGACTTGCGAAGATTAACACCCCGGAAATTGCCGGCAGCTGGAACTATATTATCAACATGCCCTTGGAATCATTCAGATCCTTTTTTGAAAAGCACGTCGGAACAAGTGTGAACCAGTGAAAAAATACAGCCCAGCCGAACTGAAGACATTCCTTGAAGCGATCGATCGCAATTTGGAAAATGATTTTACGATGATAATCATTGGAGGGTGCGCGGCAGCCTTGGCATACAAGGTTGATCGACATTCCCTTGATATCGACACGATCAACGACACAAGTGAAATCAGTCAGGCCTGCCAAGTCGCAAGGAAAGAGACCGGCTTGAATGTTCCCGTCGGGGCGGCGGGGATTGCGGATCCTCCTTGTGATTACGAGGATCGTTTGCAGCCGTTGAAGATCGACGGAATCAAGCGGCTGCAAATATTTGTTCCAGAGAAGCACGACTTGGCCTTGATGAAGATTGTTCGAGGCGATGAACACGACATCGAGACGATCGCCGAGATTGCCGGCAACGTCGGTCTGGACTACGAAATACTGGTGAATAGGTTTCAGAAGGAGATGGGACAAGCCATCGGTCGCCCCGAGACACTGAAACTCAAGTTCCTGGTTGTGATAGAGCGCGTGTTCGGCGGCGACAAAGCCTGTGAAGCGGCGGAAAAACTTAACGTATGAACAAATGTATTCAGGGAATGAAGACCCCCTTTGTTTGGCTAGTAACCTTGTCATGCATGTTTGCGGCACAGACCCGTGCCGCCGAGATGAACACCGGGTACAATGCTTTCATTGGCGCCGTCATCGGGCAGCACTTCACCGGAAAACACGACTCGCTGGCCCTGTTTCCCATGCTGGAGTTTCGCGCCGGATACCGCATCGATCCCTGGTTCACAACCAGAATCGACCTGGGGCTGGGTCTTACCAAGATCAGCAACCCCGATCGCGAGAGCTTCCGGGGCGCCGGCCTGATGGCCTCGCATCTCTCGCTGGCATTCCTGTTCACCCCGCGCCTGAGTGAGAGCCTGGGAATGTACATGGGCGCCACCACGGGAGTCTGGTTCACCGCCATGTGGGGGGACGATCTGCTCGGCACGACTTACGGATCGGTGCAGGATTATCTCGAGGGCACCTCGATCAGCCTGGGCGGCATGCTGGGCTTCAGTTGGCAGGTCGACCAGCGCTGGGCTTTACTGGTCGAGGGACGCTACAACCGGGCCATGGTGCAGTTCGGCGGTCAGGAATACAACTCCGGCGGGGTGGGTGTGTTTTTCGGCTTCATCTACCTGGTTCCGGCCGGCGGGGGCGTGCCGGGCGTTTTGCATGACTGAAACAACTTCTACAGGCGGTCGCACAAACAAGCTCATGGCTCTTTTTGGGCTGGGCTTGCTGCTGTTTGCGGGTTACGCGATCGTCTTGCATGGCCGCAGGCTCAGGCCGCGCAAGGCGATAAGCCTGCTCGGGGAAAAAACGCTCACAGCCGGCGGTCCGGCAGCCTTTCGCCTTATCGCCTGGGATTTCTTGCAAGGGCGCCCGCTGACCGTCGAGCGGGTCGAGATGAGCCTCTCCCGAAAATCGGGTCTACACAAGATGCTGTCGCGTACCACCCCGGGCGGGTCGCTTGTCGATCTCAACGTCAGGTTGCCCGGCTGGCCTCCCGGCGGGGCCAAATTGACACTCGAGATCGAGACCGACCGTGGAGCTGCCGAGCTTTCGGCGGATGTGATGCTCGATCCCCGGGCCGCCTCCAGGCTGCGGCTGGTGCCGCCCTCGCTTGGGTTGCCCAAGGCCCCGGTCCTGTTGCGGAGCGGTCCCGCGCTTGCGCACGGCGAACAGGGAGCAGCACCCGCCGCGGACGAGCCCGCCCGGATCGTACTGTTTCCCGCCGGCGGCCGGTTTTCGAGCAGTCTCCCGTCTCGCATGCTGGTCAGGATCATCGACCGGGCGGGCCGCCCGCTGCGGGGGCTGTTCGGGCTGGATGACGCCCAAGGACGTCAAACCGATACCCAGGGCTTCGTCGAGGTCACGCTCGCCGAGCGCCCGGATCGGCTCAGGCTGTCTTTCCAAGGCGACGCGGGAAACCTCGCAGGTGGAGTGATGCTCGAGCGCACCCCGGCGCAGATCGACATGGCACTATCCGATCCGCTGGTCGCTACGGGCGAAGAGCTGACGGTCGAGATGCGGACTATCTCCAGCTCGGCCCCCATTTACCTCGATGCCTGGTGGAGGGGCGGCCTTTGCTACTCGACACGAGCGACGGCGCACGACGGTCGGGCGCGGGCAAGTTTTGCGGTTCCGGCCGGTATCGACGGGCCGCTTGCGATCCGTGCGCGCCTGGATCCCTTCGGGGATGGGCCGGCGGTTCGCGATGCGGCCGTCATGGTGGGTAGGGACGGCCGGCCGCAACCCGGGCAGGCGCTTCGCCGGCTTATGGATCTTCCGGCCGGGCCGGGCTTCTGGGACGAAGTGGGCATGTCAGACAAGCGGCCGGTCGGTCGGGCATTTTTGCGAGCCCTGCTGTCCAGGGTCGCGCCTCCCGACGGACCGCTGCCGCGCCTGATCGACGGGCAGGCGAGCGAGAAGAAGACGGTCGGGCGACACCGACGCCGGGTGATCATGCTCGGGTTGTGGATGGTCGGCCTGTTGTCGGCCGTCGCCTGGCTTGTGGTGATTGGAATGCTGCTCAGGGGCCTGGGCGGGGCGTCTGTACTTCAGCGCCATAAGGCGCGCAAGGCGGCTCTTTTGGCCGGCGCCGTCCTGGGACTGGTCCTTGCGGGAGGCTGGTTCTGGTTGTGGTGGTCGGCGTCCGGGCTGCTCTGAACTTATTCTTTCGGTTCCTGGTAGACGCAGTCGGCCCCGTAGAGGACACAGGCGCGCGGCGGGTTCTCGGCGGCTTCCTGGGCGTCGCCCTTGCGTGTCGTGTCCGGCCAATTCTCGTAGTCGGGCAGGTGGCTCCAGAAGGGCACGCACATCATCCTGTTCTTGCACTCCTCGTGGCAGACTTCCTGGTTGTCCACCATCTCGCAGCTTACGCCGCACAGGATGGTTTCGCCGCAATCACTCTGCTGCTCGCACGACCGCCGGCAGACCAGGCGTGTCTCAGCAGCACCCAGGCACTTGTTTGTCGTGCGCGCCAGCTCGAGTACGCAGCGGGAACCAGTGGGACAACTGGTCTCGTCTTCTGCAATGTCGAGGGAGTCCGGGTCGTCGGGCGTGCACTCTCTTACCGTGCACGAACCGCCCGGCATACTGTGATCGCAAGTCACGGCGAGGTTCTGCCCGCCGCTGCCGCAGTGCTCGTCGGTTTGGCAAACATCTCCGATCCTGGTGGGAAGATCTCCACAGCCGGCCAAGGCCGCGATCACGAGACACCCGGAAAACGAGAGCCAAGCATTTTTCATTTCCCGCTCCTCCAATGCATGAATCAACAGCACTTTACCCATCTAGCCGGATGGCGTCAAGTGTCGAGTCAATTGACGCTCTCATCCGGGAGGGCATAGGATAAACCAATGCAATGATAGCGGCGAGGTGCTTCATGACCAAGTGTATCGACGAGCAGGTGGTCGGGGACTGCGAGTACATTCCCCCGGTGGGGCAGTTCAATCCGCAGATCGATTGCCGCTGGACCCCGCCCGGAAACCAGGTGACTCCCGCGCGGCTCGATCGATTAGACGACAAGCGGCTCCCGGCCGTCAGGCAAACAAGTTTTGCGGCAGTTCCACCAGGTTGCCTGCGCGATCGACACAGACAACCTGAACATCGGCTTTTACCAGAATGGCGTCTTCTCCCTTGCGGCGAATCTGCTGGTCGAAACTCAAGCGGTAATCCGAGCTACGCTGACAGATCGTCCGGACGATCAAGCTGTCCGCCAGGCGCGCCGCTTGCAGGTACTTGATGTTCATCTCATGCACCACGAAGAGGTTCTCTCCAAGATCCGTGCCGACCATGTTTGGATTCTGCGCGCGCAACAACTCATCCCGGCCGCGCTCGAAAAACTTAAGGTAGTTGGCGTGATAGACTACGCCCTGGGCGTCGGTGTCCTCGAGGTAAACCCTGACGGCGAGCTCATGTGATTTCATGTTGACCTCCAGCGGCGAGATTATTCCGGCCGCGCCGGCCGGGTCAAGAGCCGTTGACCGCTCAGGATCCATCGCCTACAATCGATCGCGGGGCGGCTTGGAGAATAGGTGATCCGGAATTCCGATAGCCCAAAAGGGAAGATCACAAGCCTGTTGCGACGCAGCCGGCGGCGACTGATTGCCGGCCGGGCTGCATCGGCCCTGCTGGAGTGCGCGGTTTTCGCCTTGCTTTCGGCGCTGGCCTTCGGCGGCCTGGCCGGGCCGCTTGATCTTGGTGCCGGCGCCTGGAGTATTTTCCTTGTCGGTCTGGGAACCGTGATAATGGCGTACGTCGCGCGCGAGGCTGTCCGCGGCACGTCGCACCTTGATGTGGCCGTCCTGTTGGACGAACGTCTGGGGTTCAAAGACCGCATCTCGAGTTGCTTGTCTTTCGAAAATCGATCCCGGCAGACAGCATTCATGCGGGCACACCTGGCCGAGACGGCGCAAAGCCTTCGGCAAGTTGCGGCCAAGCCTCTGTCTTTCCCTGTGCCGAGAAGGCTGCGGGCCTTACTGCTTTTCTGCGCGCTCGGGCTGGTGTCGCTCATACCCCATGCCGAGCGCTCCTCGCTCCGCGGGCAGGAAGGCGTGTCTGCCTCGGCGCACAAGGCCGGCGCCGCGCGCGGCCTGGCCCAGGACCTGAAACGGGTTCGGCGTGAGGCCGGATTGCGGGGCCTGCCGCGGCTTTCGGGAATGATCGCCGATGTCGAGCGGGAAATGTCGGTCAGGATCGATTTGCTCACGGCCCAAGAACGAAAACTCAAGGCCAAAGCGCATAAAGAGTCGGAGACGGATTCCAGCGGACAGACACAGGCCGAGACCAAGGCCGCCATGGCGGCCCTGCGGGGGCGTGAGCTCGGAACGGGCACGGGGTCGCGCCTGGCGGGATCGGCGACCTATCGGCCGACGGGCAAGTTCGATAGCTTCCCCGCCGCGGCCTACGCGGCGACCTTTGCCGAGTTGGACGCGCGCCTGCTCGATGGAGATCTGACTGCCCGGCAGCTTTCCGACCTGGCCAGGCACCTCGAGGGAGTGGCCGACAGGTTCAGTTCGCAGGGATTCGAGAGCGATCACCAGGCCGAGTTGGTCGAACGGGCGACGCTCAGTCACGACGGAGACGAGGTTCTGGAAACGAGCGCGGGCAACTCTTTCGATCGTTCGCTAAAGCCCTTACAGCAGAAGTCGTTCTCCGAGTTCCTGATGCGTTATGCCGCTCATATAGGCCAAAAGGCCCTCGGCCATCTGCGCTTCGAGCCGGGCGGAAGAAACGATAACGATGTTAGCATCGGAAACATCCCGGCGCCTCCCGGGAAGCAGGCGACTTCCGCCATGCGCCGGGCCGGAACTCGGCCGGCGGAGGACATGCCTATCCTTGAAGGCCAGGCCGGCGAAGCAGGGACCTCGTCGCAGGCGGTTGCAACCAGCGCCGGGAAGAAGGGGGGCCGGGCGGGCGCCGGAACCAGCCCGGGCGGCGCCGGCGCCGGGTCGGGTGGCGGCGGTCGCAAAGCCGGTGCACCTCCCGTCCTGCCACGGGCGCTGGGGGGCGAGTATCTTCCCTTGCGGGGCAAGCTGTCCGATGGCAAGGCCGTCGTCCAGGTCATCAGCGAACGGGGCAAGAGCAGACTGGCCTCCCGCCGGAGCGCCGTACCCGAAGTCACCTATAGTGACGTCTTTGTGCAATATGCCACAGGAGCCGAGGCCGAGCTTTCGGGAGAGCGGGTTCCCCTGCAAATGAGGGGTTACATCCGCGACTACTTCCGTTCTATTCGGCCCGGCCAAGAGTGAGTTCAAAAGAGCGATGCCGGCCAAAGAACAAATGTCGGATTTCCCGTTTCCATTCGACAGCGCCTTTTTCGAGAGGCTGCAGAGTCTGCACTTGTGCTCGCGGCGCGTTTTCTCCGGGCGACTGAACGCAATGCACATCTCGCGCAAGATGGGTGCAGGAATGGAGTTCGCCGATCACCGACCCTATACTCCCGGAGACGATCTGCGTCTGATCGACTGGAACCTGTTTGCGCGTTCGGAGAAGCTCTACACCAAGCTCTACCGCAAGGAAGAAGATCGCAACCTGTTTTTCATGGTCGATGTTTCGGCCTCGATGGCGGTGGAAAATGAGAAATTCGACTTCACCCGAAAGCTGGCGGCGGCCCTGGCCTACATCGGACTGTTCGAGATGGATCGCGTCTTTTTGCATGGATTTGCCGAAGGTATCACCGCCGCTTTGCCGGCCCTGCGTGGCAGGCGGGCGATTATCGAGGCCATGAGTTTTATCTCGCATCTCACACCCGGGGGACGAACCGGCTTCGAGAGAGCCGCCCGTGATTTCATCGGGCGCCACGGCGACAGCCAGGGGGTGTTGCTGGTTTTTTCCGACTTTCTCGACCTCGACGGAGTCGTGCCCGGGCTCGACATTCTCTTTAGGCGCGGGTTCGAAGTGCTGGCCCTGCACGTCGTAACTCCCGGCGAACTCCGCCCAACCTTCCTCGGCCAGTGGCGCCTGGCCGACCCGGAAGGAGGTCGTCCGCACGTGGAGCACGTCACCCGACGCATGCTGGCCCGCTATCGCCGCACATTCCATGCCCATGCAGAGCGCCTTCAACGGCATGTGCGTGTCCGCGGAGGGGGATACTTGAGGGCCGTTACCGATACCCCGCTCGAGGAACTGATCTTGAAAGAGCTCAGGGCCGGGCGCTTGCTGGTTTGAGGAATGCGATGAGGTTCTTCGGCCTATCGGCGACCGAGTTCTCGTTGCTCTTCGCTCTCGGCGCCTTGGTTCTGGTTGTTCTTTACCTCTTCTCCGCCCGCAGGCGCACGATGGTGGTGGCGGCGGATCCCATCTGGCGCCGGGCTCTGGGCCGCCGGCGAACCCCATTTCGCAAGCTGCTGTCTTTGTTGTTGCAGATAATGATCGTCTTGATCTTTTCGCTGGCTCTGGCGGACCCTCGGCCGATCGGCCCGGGCTCCGGCATGCCAATGGCGCTGGCCCTGGTGGTCGACACCTCGGCCGGCATGGCCGCGCGCGAGAGCGATGGGACTCGCCTGGAGAGGGCCCGGCGACTGGTGCGCTCCATTGTCCGAAGTAGCGGCAGCGGCGACCGGTTGGCGCTGTTCGCCATGGGCGATTCGTGCAGACAGCTTACGGCTTTTACGGGTGGGCGGGAGGTTCTTGCCGGGCTCAGCGAGCTGAAGCCGGTGCCGGCTGCCGAGAACGCGCGGGCGGCGATGAGTTTTGCAAGCGCTGCACTGGCCGCCGCCTGCGACCCGGCCGACTGCTTGCCGCGGATCGTGTTTATCAGCGATCACTTTCACGATCTCGACGGAGTAGTACAGCTGGCCTTGGGAGAAGCTGGTTCGAATCTCGAACTTGCGGCCCTGGACGTTCGCCCGCGCGGTGGCGCGGCCCGGGGCAGCGAGGTGTTCGTCGAAGTGAAGAACCACGGGCCGCGAAGTTTGCGGGCGCGCATGCGCATCCATACGCAGGAGGTCGTCCTGGGCGACGAGCCGATCGAGGTCGAGGCGGGCGGGAGCTTTTCGCGGGTTTACTTTTTGAACCCGCTCAAGAGCGAGCGCCTGCTGGCCAGCCTGACGGCAGTCGGTTCCGACGAGAGAGCCGATGCCTTCTCGCCGGACGACCGGGCCTATGCGCTGATGCCGCAACACCTGGGACGCAAGATCTTGTTGGTGACGGACGGCAACATTTTCCTGGAGAAGGCTCTTTCGCTGGACCCGTCGGTGCGGCTGGAGGTGGTCAAGTTGGCCGCTTACAAACCGGAAAGTCTTGCTGCCGTCCAGGCGGCCTTCTTCGACGGCATATGTCCCGCCTCGACGGTGCCGGCGGCCTATTTCAACATACCGGCGCAGGCGTCCAGTGATTGTCCGTTTGCGACGGCGGGAGAGGTTGATTTTCCGAAGCTGTTGCCTCTCGGAGGAGATCACCCGCTGACCGCCGGGATTACTCTGATCGACATGCAGATCGGGCATGCCCGCAGGCTGAAACCCGAGAGTAAGGACGTGGAGATCCTGCGCGATCAGACGGGGCCGTTGATGATCGCGCGCGAAAATGAAAAGCACGGCAAAGAGCGCCGATTCCTGGGGTCGGGATTCGACCTGGCAAAAAGCGACCTGCCTTTGCGGGTGGCTTTTCCGCTGCTTTTGCACAACTGCCTGGACTGGTTTTTAGGGTCGCAAAAAGAAGAGTTGCGACTGGGCCATGGAATCGGAGAGCCGATCTTTTTCCCTTCGCGCCCGGCGATCCGTGACCCGCGCGGCGGGCTCCTGCCCGCTCGCCGGCTAGGGCACGGCATAGATCGCCGCTGGTTCGTGGTGCCGCGCCTGCCGGGTTTCTACACGACCGATAGCGGAAAGCGCGAAAATCTTTTGGCGGTCAACTTTAGCATGAGTCAGGAATCCGACCTGATGGGTGACAGGCGCCCCGGCCCCGGCCGCATCCGCTGGCGACATGGAGATCCTCCCAAGGCCCTGGTGGCCGGCCTGGGAAACGGCGCGCCTACCGAGCCGGGCCTGCAATGGCCCGCGCTGCTGCTTGGGGTCGCCTGGTTGCTGCTTTTCGACTGGTTGTTCTTTTGCCTGAGGATGCTTTATTGAGTTTCAATGCGCCATGCTGGATGAACTGATACATAGCCTGGAATATTTCCTGGATCGCTACGACCTGCAGGTCTTGCATCCCGCGGGTTTCTTGTTGCTGTTGTCCATCCCGGTCTTCATTGTGCTGGGATTGTGGATGGACAAGGGCATGCGTTGGTATCGGCGCCTGGCTATCGTCTTTTTGCGGGTCGCGCTTGTGACTTTTCTAGCCTGCGCACTCTCCCGGCCGGTGAAGATCTCCCGGCAGAAATCACCGGCGGTGGTGTTGCTGGCCGATTTATCCGCCAGCATTTCACAAGACGAGCGCCGGAGCATGGAGCGAAAAATCCGCGATTTCTGGTCGGGCTGCGTCGATGCAGATTGCTACCTGGTGGGTTTCGGCGATCTGCCCAGGTTGCTGGCATTACCTGGAACCCGGCGCATCGATATCGCCTCGCAACCGGTTTCAAACGTAACCGATATCTCGGACGGGCTGCGTTTCGCGGAGGGACTGTTTCCAAAACAGCACGACAAGCGCCTGGTGATCTTTTCCGACGGGAACGAGACCAGGGGAAATCTCGGGCAAGAGGTCGAACAAGCGCGGCGGCAGGGCATCGAGATTTATACGGTCCCGATTATTCCGGCCGCCAGCGATGATGTGCGGGTTGTGGGCATCAGCGCGCCGGCCACGGTAAGGGTGGGTGAAAAAGTGAGACTGGCCGTCGAGATCACTTCCAGCGCGCGCAGGTTGGTGAGTGTCGGGCTGCTGATCGACGGCCGCCGGGCCGGTAGAAAAAAGCTAAGTGTCGGTCCCGGACAGGGCCGGGCCGAGTTTGAAATCAGCCTGCCAAAGGCAGGCTGGCACGAGATCACGGGCGCCATATCCGCTAGCGCAGACAGGTACCCGCAAAACAACCGCGCGGCCGTACGCATACACGTCTCCGCTCGCCCGCGGGTGCTCCTGGTACAGGCCGCTCGGGGCGAGAATCCGCTGAAATCCGTGCTGGGCAAACAAGATCTCGATCTGGTCTCGACGGATCGGGAAAACATTCCAGCGCTGGCCGAGCTGGCCGCTTACGACCTGGTGATCATGGACGACCTGCCGCTTCAGAAGTTTTCCGCCCGGGTCGTGGACGAGTTGCGCGGCTATGTGGAAAGCCAAGGCGGCGGGTTGCTGATTGCGGCAGGCTCGGCGGCGGCGGAACTGGCCGGGCCCGATGACGCGCCGATCGAATCGCTCTTGCCGGTTCAGTTCCGCCAGGTGAAGAAAAAAGAGAAGATTCCCGCCGCCCTGGCCTTCGTTCTTGATCGCTCGGCCAGCATGGGCCGTGGGCGGAAGTTTTCGATCTTACTCAGGGCGGTTGTGGACACACTCGATCGACTCAAGGACACGGCCCAGGTGGCGGTGATCATGTTCGACGATTTTCCAGAAATGGTGGTCGGGCTGACCGAGGCCCGCCAGCGCAAGAAGATACGCCGGGCGGTGCTGGCCCAGCGGGTGGGCGGGGGGACGTCCATCTATCCGGCCCTGGAGTTCGCCCGGCGAGAGCTTCGTAAAAGCGCGGCGAAGCTGAAGCACGTGATCCTGCTTTCGGACGGGCAGAGCATCAGCATCTACGCCCATTTCGGTTACCTGGTCGACAAGATCGCCCGCGACAAGATCACCATCACCGCAATCGCCCTCGGCCAGGACGCCGACCAGGCCGAGTTGAAGAGGATATCCTCGCGCAGCGGCGGCCGTTTCTATTATGCCGACTCGATGGACAACGTTCCCAAGATCTTCACAGCCGAGACGGAGCAAATCACAGAGGACAACGTGGTCAAGCAGCCCATAAGGGCCGTGCCCGCCAAGCTGGCTTCGGTGATCGCCGGTATCGACTTCAGCACCGCGCCGCCCGTCAAGGGCTACCTGCCCTCGGAGGCGCGGCCCACCTCGGAGGTCCTGTTGAAGACCTCCGACCGTTCGGAGCCTTTACTTATTCGCTGGCGCTACGGCCTGGGCCGGGTGACGCTAGTGGCCTCGGATGCCCAGGGCGCCTGGGCCGGCGACTGGACCGGTTGGGAAGGGTTTGGCGTGCTCTGGCCGAGGCTGGTGAAAGACACGCTCAGATCGGCTCCGCCCGGTGATATCCGCCTGCGGGTCATGCAGGTCGGGAGCAAGGGAGTGGTCACGGTCGAAGTGCCGGTGACGAATGCAGTCAAGTCCGCAAGCGCGCCGGAGCTTGCTGTAATCGACCCGAGTGGAAAAGAGACCGATCTTACGCTATCGCGGCGCGGGCTGGGTCTCTACCGGGCCGATTTTCCACTTCAGCAAATCGGGGCCTACGCCTTCCGCGCCCAGCGGGTGGGCAGGGGAGGGGCGCAGGAGATCGCCTACGCCTCGCTGAGCCACACCTACCAGGAGGAATACCTCTCGGCCGTACCCAACACCGAGTTGTTACGCCAGACAGGCCGGCTTGACCCCAAGCCCGACCAGGTCTTCGCCCCCGGCCGCCTTGAACGAGAAAAGCGTAAAGAACGCTGGCCGCCCCTGGCCTTCGGCGCCATGATACTGTTTCTGCTGGAGGTGATGTTGAGACGGCTGTGAATCTCGCCAATAGCCTTGACGAAAAGTCGTCCGGGCGCTATGTTCTGCGCTTGTGAAAGTTTGCGAAGGAGCGCGGAATGTCCGAACGCAGGGAAGGCGACGATCGCAGGCAACTCGGGCCGTCGGGGCAAGAACGCCGCATGGGCGACCGGCGCGATTCACATCGGGTGCCGCTTGAGGTTGAGGTGCGTGAGGGCAACGGCCCTTTCGAGAAACAGCAGGGAAATATTTCCATCGGAGGAATGTTCTTCGTAAAGCCCCTGTCGTTGCCGATGGGCGCCCAGGTGCAGCTCAGGTTTTCGCTGCCCGACGTCAAGCAAGAGCTGCTGGTCAAGGGGGAAGTGGTTGAGATAACCGCGGTCGGCAAGCCCGACGAGAAGGGAACCCGCGTACGCTTCGTCAATCTGGACATCAAGGTGGAGCTATTCATCGCCAAGTACCTCGATGAGCACAGCGACTGAGGTCGCGGCCAGCCTGCCGGGCCCAGGCTATATTTTTCCAAGACGCTGATGGTGTTGTGCTACGATGGGGGTCTGGGAGGTTGGCGAAATGCTCAGACTGGCCCTGGTGTTTTTACTCGCCTTGTCTTTTGCCCCCGGCACTGCCCTGGCCGGGATCGTCCGGGGGCCGTACCTGCAAGATCCGCGCACCGACAGGATAACGATTGCCTGCGAGACCGACGCGGCCGCAAGCTGCACGGTCGGTTGGGGGAGCGGGTTTACCAACAACACTGCTTTGGGCGCCTCGGGTAACCACCATGAGGGTGTCATCGACGGCCTTACTGCCTCCAACTGCTACCCATACCGGGTGAGCTGTTCGGGAGACACGAGCGCCGAGAGCACTTTCTGCACCGCCCCGGATCCGGGGGAGCCCCTCAGCTTCGTGCTCTTCGGCGACACGCGCACGGATCAGGCCGCCCACAGCCAGCTGGTGAGCGCCATCCGCGCAGAGGGTGTCGACTTCTACATCAACTCGGGCGACCTGGTATCCGACGGAGCCAACGAAAGCTACTGGGGGCCGTTCTTCGAAGCAGAAGACGCTCTAATGGCCGAGATCACCATGTTCCCCGTGGTCGGCAATCACGACCAGGACAACGGCAACCTCGACATCTACGAGCGCCTGTTCGCCCCGCCGACCGAATCATCCGGCAAGGAAAGCTACTACGCTTTCAGCTACGGCAATACGCGCTTGATCGTCATCGACAACAAGGCCTCCTCGACCTGGGGGTTGAACCTGGATACGGCCCAGAAGAACTGGGCCCAGGGAGAGATGGATGCGGCCGCGGCCGATCCCGCCATCGAGCATGTCTTCGTGGTGCTGCACGAGGGGCCTTACAGTTCCAAGGACGGGCGCAGCGGCGACTGGGTCATTCGCGGGATGCGCGACGACATGAAGTCCAAGGGAGTCGATTTCGTTTTCAGCGGGCACGATCACTACTACGAGCGCGGCCAGGCCGACAACGGACTCGGCTACGTCATCACGGGCGGCGGCGGAGCCCCATTGTACGACACCTCAAATCCCACCGAGGGCGATGCGATCGACATAAGCTTCCTGCCCCACACGATTTATTATTCCAAGAGCCTGCATCACTACCTGCGCATCGATATAAACGGCCCCCAGGTGGACATGTGCGCCAAGGATTCCTCGGGCGTGGCCTTCGACTGCATCTCGTACGGCGAGCAACCGGCGGACGGCGGTGTAGATGCCGGGCCGGACGGGGCCGACGCGGGTCAAGATGCGGGTGTCGATGCAGGCGAAGACGCGGGCGAAGATGCAGGTGAAGACGCGGGCTCCGACGCAGGTATCGACGCGGGTATCGACGCGGGCGCCGAAGCCGACGACCAAGGCGTCTGCGACTGCAGCGGCCAGCCCTACCAGCCGGTCTGCGGCGAGGACGGCATCACCTACGACAACCTGTGCGAGTTGGACTGCGCCCAGGTGGGCAAGAAACACGACGGCATCTGCACCCAGGACCCCTGTGAGCTGTGTCCCGAAGTCGACCAGCCGGTGTGTGGCCAGGACGGCGTGACCTACAAGAACCAGTGCCTGATGGAGTGCATGGGCGTACAGGGCGTGCACAGCGGGCCGTGTGAAGACAGCGGATCGAATTGCGGGTGCACGGGAGGCCGGCAAAAGGCGCCGCCCGGGCCGATCGGCTCACTGATCCTGCTGCTGGTTCTGGCGGCTTTTATACGAAGTGCAAGACGAAGACGTACTTGACAGTTCTCGGCCTGCGACATAATGTTGCCCAAAATCAAACCAGAGGTCCAAATGAGCGACGAACCAGAAAAAGTGTCCGCCGACGAGGCTGAGAGTTCTCCGCAGCCGAAACCTACCCCGGCCCCTATGTCGATGCCGACGCCCTACCCGACGCCGTTTCCGTCCGCGAGCAGTGGGTTGTCCAAAGAGGTGATCCGCGAAATGAGGACAAAGGGTCAGCGCTACCTGTTCATCAACGTGATGCTGATGTTCCTTGTCTCCATCGTGGTTTTTACCATCGCTTCCTATTTCTTCCTGGTTCCCCGGGTGGTGACGCACGACATCGAGATCCGGGTAATGGAGAGCAAGCTCGATAACATGCGGGAAGAGTTGGGGCAGATTAAAGCCGCGCTGTTGGATTCCGAGGATGCCGGGGAGGAAGAGGCAGCGACGGAGGAAGAGAAGGCGGAAGAGAAGGCGGAAGAGAAGGCGGAAGAGAAGTAGTTGCTATCTCTCGTTTGGCGCCCGCTCGGGGGCCACCTGTTCCACAGGCTCGATCGGCGTCCCTTCCGGGGGTGTCAGTTCGAAAAGATCGTCGCCGAGACCGGGGTTGATCTCGATCTCGCGGATGCGCAGGCGCAGCTTGATATCTTCGCCCGGCATTTCGAAGCCGATTTTTCGCGGGACTGACGAACTGCTTTCGAAATCGTCGTAATCGAGTCTGTAGAACAAGCGGCCCTCGACCTTGCAGACGATACGCGTCGGGCGCAGCAGGCGGGGATGGATGTAAATCTTTTGCAACTCGCGCGAGTTGCTAAGCGTCAACAGGTAGCGGCCCTCGGATTCATCCCAATCGAGCGCGGCCTTGGCGTATATGATCAAGGGCGGGTCGCCTGCCAGCAGCCCAACCACTTCGGTTGCGTCCATGGGAATCGGAATGGCCCGCGATATGTTGGCCGGGGTCGCTTCCCCTTGCAGGAAGCGCCCATGGTCCATGTCCCAAAGCGAGAAGCGCATGCCGTCGGTCACCAGGATGGACAGGGGCTGATCGAAAAAGCTCTCGGTCTCGAAGCGCATATGCGCGGGCCTTCTCAGGAGGTAGACAACATGCGCCTTCACCCGCTTTGCGCCGCGGCGCATGATGATCGAGCCGCCGGCGCGCAGCGATTTCAAACTGCTGCCGGCCTTGCCGACAGCCCGCAGCAGCTCTTGCGGATCTGAGATTCTCTCTGACGGCGCGAGATGCTGGTGAGGATGCGGACAGCCCGTAGTGCAGACTGCCAATACCAGCCACCACCAGGCAGCCATAAAAGATGCGCCTGAGAGCGTCGGCCTCATCGCAAGGCCGAGAGGCTTCGTAACAGGTCGAAGAAGCCGCCTGCGGTATAGAAGGTGAAGCGCATGTCGCCGAAGGAGAGCTGATCGCCGTCGGCCAGTTCGCGCGGGTTCTTGGGCGCCACGGTCTGCCCGTTCAGCTTGGTGCCGTTGGTCGAGTCGGTGTCGACTAGTTCGCACAGGCTGCTATCGGGGTCGATGCGGAAATAAGCGTGGTGTTTCGAGACGGTCAGGTGCTGGATGACCAGATCGTTGGTCTCCGTCCTGCCCACCAGCACTTTCGAAGCGAACGTGTTGCGCTCGGACTTGCCGAGCGGAAAGACGCTGTCGGTCGGAGAGGGAGGAAACGGCTCTACGCGCACTTCTTTCTTGATCGGATCGACCTTCATTTTCAGAGTCGAGCGATACTCATTGCGGGGATCCATGGATTCTACGTCTTTTTGGCGAATCAGTACCGGTTCCGGGTGTATGGCGACGAATGCATCGCGTTGAAGCGTATGCGCTTGCTGCAGGTATTCCTTGACAATGCCCATTGCGACCCGGGGACGGCTGCTGTCCGCCATGGACAGAGCCTTTATTGCCCAAGCATAGGGACAACAGTCGCGCTTGTCAAGAAAAGGGCTGTATTCTCAAGGATCTGCCGGTTTCCTGGCAGCCTTGGGCTCGATTCCGAGCTTTTTCAGGCGATCGCTGATCTGTTTTCGATCTCGATCTTCCGGGTTGGCCGCGAGCGCCTTTTGGTACTGCTCGATGGCCTCCGCTCGCCGGCCCAGCTTGAGGTAGGCGTCTCCGACGTGCATGATGATGACCGGCTCGCCTGGCGAGACCCTGGTGGCCCGGATCAGATAGTCGAGGGCCTTTGTGTAATCTTGCTTGCGGTAGAGCACCCAGCCCAGGGAGTCGGTTATGGCCCCGTTGCCGGGATCGAGCAGCAGAGCCCGGCGGATGAGGCGTTCGGCCTGGTCGAGGTTTTTCCCTTGGTCGGCCATGGTGTAACCGATGAAATTCAGCGCCGAGTAGTTGTTGGGCTCGATTTCGATCACCTTGCGCATGGTAACCAGGCTGTCTTCGATGCGGCCCATTTGTTCGTACAAGGCACCCAGGGAATACAGCAGCGACACGTTTCGCGGGAGCTTGGCCAGGGCTTTCTTGAGCACCGCCACACCCTGCCGGCCGAGCTTGGCCGTAAACAACAGGTTGGCCTTGGCTTCCACCAGGTCGAGGTTGTCGGGGTTTTTCACAATAGCCTGATTCAGCAGCCGGATACCTTCCTTGAATTTCTTGCTCTCGCCGTAGACCGCCGCCAGGGTGCTGTAGATGCGGCCGATATCGTCCTTGTCGTGCGTCAACGCCAGGGCCGTTGTAAGAACCTTGATGGCTTCGGGAAATCTGCCTGTATGCCTGAAGCAATAGCCCAGGTTGGTCTTGGCATTGACGTTGAACCGGGACTGCTCGGGAATCTGGTAAAGCTCGGCGATTGCCTTGTCCCACTCCTTGCGTTGCTCGTACATGATGGCCAGAAGCAGTCTTTCGCTGTGCAGGTTGGGGCTCTTTTTGAGCAGGGCCGTAAGTTCCCGGATGGCCTGCTTGTGCATGCTGAGCCGGGAGTACTCGTAGGCTATCAGGCGGGCGTTTTTAGGATCGAGGGCCCGAAGCTGCGCGAAGTAGGCGTCGCCGGACTGCTTGTCTCCCGCCTTCAGGTAGAGGGCGGCCATGTAGGCCATGTAGCGGGGATACTCAGGGTTGCTCTCCATGGCATCCTCGAAGACGGTGATGGCCTCTTTGTACCTGCCTTGCTGTTCTAAAAGACCCGCCAGGATCTCGATCGTCCTGGTGTCGGAAGGATCGATTTGCAGCGCCCTGCGGTAGCAGCTTTCGGCTCTTTTCTCGTCGCCGCGTTCGAAGTACAATCCGGCCAGCCTGCTGAAGCCCTCGGCCGAATCGGGATTGGCGGCGGTCATCCGGGTCAGGGTCTGCAGGGCTTTTTCCTTGGCGTCCTGTTCCAGGTAGAGTTCGGCCAGGCGGATATAGGCCTCGATCTTGTGAGCATCGATGTTCAGGGCACGTTCGTAGCTGACGATGGCCTTGTCTTTCTTGCCGGATCGCAGAAAGGCCATCCCCTCAAGCAGCACGGCGCCGACGTTGTTGACGTCGAGCCGCAGGGCCGCCTGGGCCTCGTCGTGCACTCCGCGCCACAACCCCAGCGCGGCGTACAGACGGCCGAGCCGCGTGTGCAGGTAGGACGACGAATCGTCGTAAGTCAGCGCCTGGCGCAGCTCGAACACGGCCTCGCGCAGCTTGTTGTCCCGTTGGTAGAGTTGCGCGCGAAGGTAGTGCTCGATGGCCAATGCGCTCATGGGCCGCGCACCCGATGCCTTGCCGGAAAGCGCACCGACGGCAGGCAGGCCGGCCCCGGAGGCGGCCGAAACGGTGCCGGCGCACCCCAAGGACAGAAATCCCAACCAAAGGCAAAACACCCAGGCTGATAGCTCGCAAGTCATGAATCATACTTTATCCAAGCAACAGCGGCCGCACAAGTGCGATCTGCTATTCCTGATGCTTCCTTCTGGAGTGGCCTGACATTTTGGGGTAGATTGCTACACTGATACGCGGGAGGCGGGCATGATATCGGTCATTATCTGGAGTTTCGCGGCTGCTGGTATCTTTTTGTGGAATTATTTCAAGGTGCCTTACATCGGCATTCGTTTCACCGAGCGGCTTATTGGATTTCCGATAAGCGGCGGCTGGCTTTGTGTTGCCTTGGCCGGCTACTGCCTGGTCAGGTACCTGGTGCGCCAGCGCAAAGACGGTCGGGGTGCCGGCGGATGAGCGCCGGTTCGCGGGCCAAGCCTGCAAGCGATCTCGAACACCTGGTCATGCGCCGGGTCGGACACGCTATCGGCGACTATTCGCTTGTCGAGGCCGGCGACCGGATCCTGGTTGCAGTTTCAGGGGGTAAGAAGTCGTTTATACTGCTGCACATGCTCGACCTTCACCGCAGGCGGTTCCCTTATTCTTTTGAACTCATACCCCTGTATGTGGATGTGTTCGACGATCCTGACGGCGCCCGGGATGTGCAAGAGCGCTTTGCCAAGCGCGGCTTCGATGTACGGGTCGCCCCGACGGACATCATCGAGCGGGTCAAGAAGCGCAGTTTTTCGAGTGAAGAGCCTTGCACGGCCTGTTGCCGGCTCAGAAAAGGAGTGCTCGCAGGCGAGGCCCTGGCCCTGTCCTGCAACAAGATCGCCTCTGGCGAGACTCTGGATGACTTCGTCGAGCACCTGTTTTACAACATGTTCTTCCACGGCCGGCTGGGATCTATTTGCGTCCATCTACCCGCATCCGGCTCACGGCCTGCAGAAATCCGGCCGCAAGTGAACGTCGAGCGGGAACTGGTGGCCGAACTTACAGCTGAACTCGGGTTCGAGACTCATGCGCCGGATTGCGCCTTCGGGCGTGTTGCCAATCCGCGCCGCGAGGCTGTCAGGAACATGTTGGAGGAAATGACGGCATCGCATCCTCGCGCCAAACGGAGCCTGCTGGCCTCCATGAAGCACCTGCGCCCGGGTCGGCTGCTCACCCCGGCGGCTTTCCCGAGTCGAGCATCGATCTCTTGAACATCGGTGCCGCGAGGTGCTAGTCTCCCGGCATGGCGCAAAAGACCCCCATTGGCAGGATCCTGCTCGAGAAGAAAAAAATCAACCAGGACGACCTCAGCCGGGCGATCGATAACCAGAAGACAAACGGCGGACGCCTGGCGTCCATCCTGATGGACCTCGGTCTGGCCGCCGAAGAAGATTTGCTGGCCGTCCTGGGTGAGCAACTCGGATTGCCGGCCATCGATTTGTCCAAGAGCATAATTCCATTGCGTTTTCTAGACTTGATACCCCGGGAAATAGCCGAGGGATCGATGATCCTGCCGCTGAAGGTTGAGCCCGACAGGGTGCTCTTGGCGATGTCGGATCCAATGCAACAGTCGGTGCTCGACGAAGTAAGTTTCGTGACCGGTAAGAATGTGGATTCCTACGTGGCGCTGGAGGCCCGGCTGAAGAATGTGATTCGCGAAATGTACGCCTTGCGTGACCGCGATTCGGATATCGAGTTCTACCGCGGCGAACGCTCGGAGTTGGCCGAAGGGCAGGAAGATCCTGACGGCTTCATGGCCGTCGTAACACAGGAGCTGCCGGAACCCGGTATTTCGTTGAGCGAGGGCGAGGAGTTGATCACCATTGAGATCAGCGCCGACGACGAGATTCCCATCGAGGTGGACCAAGAGGCTTCTGACCAAGACCCGGCGACGGTTCTGGTCGTGGACGACGAAGAGGATATCGTGCGACTGCTTGAAAAAGCGCTCAGCTCAGAAGGATTCCGGGTGATAAGCGCCAGCCGGGGCCTCGAGGCCCTGCAGGCCGTTAAACAGCACAAGCCGTCGCTGGTGCTGCTTGATGCCATGTTGCCGGAGATCCACGGTTTCGAGATATGCAAGAAGATAAAGACCAGCAAACGATTCGGGCACATACCGGTGATAATGATATCGGCCGTATATCGCGGCTGGCGCTATGCCGAAGATGTCAAGAGCACATACGGGGCGGACGACTATTTCGAGAAGCCATTTCGTATCGTGCCTCTACTACGCAGGGTGCGAGAACTGCTCAATGCCGGCCCGCTGGACGCCGCGGGCGATGTTGATCCACAGGCCGCGGGCGAGGCATATCGCAAGGGCGTGGGCCTGTACAAGGAGAAGAAACTCGACCAGGCCGAAGTGGCCTTGCGCGAGGCCTGTACGCTGGATCCCTTCAGCGCCAACGTGCACTACGCGCTGGCAAACGTCATGCTGGCGAAGAACCAGGTGTATGATGCTCTCCGGGAGTTTGAACAGACGATCGAATTGAAACCGGATTTATTCGCTCCGCTGCGAAACCTGGCCATCCTCTACCAGAAGAAGGGTTTCCGCAACAAGGCGGTCGAAATGTGGGAGCGAGCTCTGCGATGCAGCCCCGAAGACAAGACGCGCAAAGAAGTCCGGGAGCAGCTTCTCAGGCTGCTCTAACGGATTCGCCACATGCGTTTTACGTGCAAGAAATGCCAAACTCCATACACCATCTCGGATGACAAGATCCGAGGCAAGGTGATCAAGGTTCGCTGCAAGCGCTGCAACCACCTGATTGTTATCCGCTCGCATTCTTCACAGGCGGTCTCTCCTCTTTCCGGCGCGGGAGATTCCGGTGTGCTGCATGATTCCAGCCTGGAGTTGGAGTTCGAGCATGCTTTCAGGGGTATTTATGAATCGGGGAACGACAAGCCGACGCCTTCCGAAAAGCCCGTGCAGGGTGTGCAGGATGAGTGGTTCTACGGGCTGGACGGCTCGGAAGACGGCCCGCTCGACCTCGAAAAAATCAAGGCCAAAATCAGGGACGGATCGATAAGCGAGGAGCACTTCGTCTGGCGGGAAGGAATGACTGACTGGGTTCCCCTGGAGGATGTGCCCGATCTGTCAGTCGTGCTGCATTCCCGGGCGCAACACCGTCCGCCCGTGCCGGCGCCGGGCAAGAAGCAGCACCAGGCACAACGGGCGAAACTCGTCGAGCGCGAGCGGGAAGATGCGATCCTGCTCAGAAAAGGCGCCCAGCTGAGGCTGCGAGAAGAAGACGCGCGGCAACAAGAGCGAGAGAAAGGCCTGCAGGAAGCACGCCGGCTTGAGGCCGAGAGGGCAGTCGAGGAGGAGAGGAAGAAAAAGAAAGAGGCATTGGAGGAATTCCGGCGACGCAAAGAAGAGGAAGATCTCAAGCTTCAGCGCAAGCAAGAGAGTTTTCGCCGGGAGCAGGAGCGTAAACGGCGAGAGGAAGGAGAACGGCAAAAGCAGGCCACCGAAACCGCCCGTAAGCGCGAGGAACAAGAGCGAAAACAACAGGCCGAGGAAACCGCCCGTAAGCGCGAGGAACAAGAACGAAAAAAGCAGGCCGAGGAAGCCGCCCGTAAGCACGAGGAAGAAGAGAGCAAGAAGCGCGCACAAGAGGAAGAACAGAGACGAGGGGAAGTGCTGTCAAGTGTCTTGCAAAAGAGAGACGAAGTGCGCGCCGGCCGAAAGACCGATCGCATCGCCCAACATTTTTTCACGAATGCCAAAGAGGGAGCCTCCGACAGTGAATTGCTGCCGCCTCCACCGGTGGCGAGCATGGATGACCTGGCCGAGAGGCTGCATGCCGCGTCGATCGAGGAGGAGTACCAGAAGATGCAGGCGGATCCGATCGCCCTCCTCAGGGAACGTGATCAGCCCGGCATGGGTGAGATATCGAAAGTTTCGAAGGTGCTCATCAAACAGGCGGGTGTATCGGCCAAGGGGCGGCGCCTGGGCGTGACGGCGATCTGCATCATCGGTGTTGTCGGCATGATGGCCGGCATTCTCTACCTGGCGGTATCACGTGGATGGTTTTCCGGGATCGGATCGGATCGCCTGGTGGCTTCCGCCCGCCGCGGGCATAGCTCCGGTGACGATCCCGCCGCGGAGGCCGCGGCAGGGGCGCATCTTTCCGTCAAAGATTCCAAGAGGCTCCGCAGCGCCCTGTGGGACGTCAAGAGGGAGGCAAGGGAAGCCGTCGCCGAAGCCCATGCGCGCCAGGGCACTGGCGGCGCCCGGATGCCTGTCAGCCAGACCGAACGCGAGAAGGAGTTGATGGCCTTCTACGAGAGCCAGAGCTCCGAGAGAGACGAGGTGTCTCCACGAGGTCCCAGGGGGGGCCCGCTCGCTGCCGGGCCGGCCAAGATAGAACTCCCGGCGGCGACCGGCATCTCGCCCGGTCTCGATCCGCGGGCAAGCAAGATCGAGGTTACACCGCAGGGGCCCCAGACGGCGGCCGGACCGGGGAAACTCACCGATTTCCAGGTCAAGCTGGTTATCCGCAGGCACTACCGGAAGGTCAAAAATTGCCTGGAGCGACAACTCAAGCGCGACGCCGCGATATCCGGCAAGATGTACATCGTCACCAGGGTGAGTCCAAGCGGCAAGGTCCAGAGTGTGCGCATCGACACTCCCAAGTTCCACGGGACTTTCGTAGAGGAGTGCCTGGTCAAGGAGATCAAGCACTGGCGTTTTCCATCGTTTTGCGGCGAGACCTACGACCTGACCTTCCCTCTGTTGCTCTCCGCGCAGCAGAGCTACTGAGTTGTTTGTGCCGTTACTAATGACCGCCGGCGCGCGGCCGGGTCATAATTTACTTGCCTGATGAACGTCTTGAGGGTCAAAACGTCGGTCTTGTTTTCCTCCCGGGCGCTCGAACGGCGCTCCAGGCCCGGGCCCATACCCCCGATGCGGTAGTGGCAGAACCTGATCTGCCGATCCTCTGTCAAGCGGCCGGTTTTTTCATCATCGTGGATCAGGGCGGGGTAGACCAGAAACGACTCCAGCACGGCCTTGAAGGCAACCAGCACTTCGGCGATTTTCTCGCGGTGTTGCTCTAGTTCGATCAGGTCTGACTTGCGGCCCAGGGTGATGTCGTTGAAAATGTAGATCAGGCCGTTGAAATACCCCTCCTTTCCCGGCGGGGTAAGGCGCCGGAAGGCCTGCGTGGGCATGTAGCGCTCGATTTCCTTCTCGAGGAAAGTAAACAACTTGCCAAGTCCGTATTTCTCTTCCATGAACCGAATATCATCAAGGATTTGGCAAAGGGCCGCCACCTTGGGCTTGGCAAGGAACTTGACCTCGATCAGGCGGCGTTCCTCGGTGTTGAAACTAGGCTTGCGGAACTTATCCTCGACGGCCTGCATGAAGAAGATGTTCTTGAAAGCGGTTCCGTAGAGGCGGGAGGCGATCGAAAATCCTGAACCGCGTTCCATGTCGCGGGTGTTATTCATGCGATCGAGGATCTTGGCAAGAATTTCCCTGAATGCGTTCCTGCGGACTTCTTCCTTGGCGAAGAACTGGCCCATGCGTGTCTGGTAGAAGGTGTGAACGTGATTCAGGAATGGATCCAGTAAACTGTCGACGTCTGGGTGTTCCGGCTCCAACTCCTCGCGAAGCCTTTCGTATTCGATGGTGTCCAGAACGGCATTGGCCTTCGGGTACAGCAGTTCTTGGAGGTAGCTGTAGTAGCTCTGATCCCTTCTGCGAGAAAGGGCGGCAACCATCTCGGCGATCGAGTGCAGAGATTCGAAATGGCGACCCGGGACGGGAAAGCGGCGCAGGTGGTCATAAAGCGTCAGTCCCATACTGAAAAAAATCCCGGTAGCCCGATCATTGTAGGCGTCGATGTGCTTCTGGATTATCTTGTGTCGCAGGGCAGGCGGGATTCCCTTCATATGCTTGCCCGAGTACTCTCCGTACGCGGGATCTGTGAGTTCCTTGTCGATCAGTTGCCCGGTCCATTCGTCAAGCCGCTCCTCGAGCACGTCGTGCAGCAGAGTGGCGATAATGGAAATAGTTCTGAGGCCGTTCTTGGCCGCTCCGCGGGCCGATTCGATGGCGTGCACGGCCGCCGGGCGTCTATTCTTGCGAAACTGGCGGCGCATCACCCGGCAGGTATAGTCAACGGAGCGGCGTATCAGCGAAATGGCATGTGTGCTCTGGTCTCCCTCCGAGCCGTCGAGCAGGTGATCGGTGAGCTTGCGCAGGATACGGTCATGCTTGCTGTTGAGAGTATAGTAGGTGTTCAGAAGCCGGATGCGCTTGTTGTAGGACAAGCGGTTCATCCCGCGGGCCTTTTCATTTGCCTGGCGGGTGAACTCAACCAGGTTTTTCTCGATCTCGTCATAGATTGGATTAAGGGCGTTAATGAGCCGCGAGAGTTTTGCCGCGTTGTTTTTGAACTCCTTGATGTGCGCAATTTCCTCGGCGATACATTCCGCAAGGCTCAGGCGCTGCCCTTCGCCCATCTGGATCATCAACTCGTCGTATTTTATCTGCCCGGGGTGACCACGGCTATCGAAGTACTTGATCATCCTGGAAGAGACGTCCAACTCCCGCATAGATGACGCCTCCTGTGCTCAGACTCTTGTTGGCGACATTCTTGAACACAGCCAGTCTTCCCCCGTGAATCATCAGTCTAAGAGCGATTGATGCGCAAGTCAATTTCCCGGCTGCTGCTTCAGCGGTGATTTGACTGGGCAGGTGCGATATGCTAGGGCCACAGGGGCGCAAGGGCGGGGACCATTGAGAGGTTCGGGCGGTATGAAACCGGAAGAGATCGCGGCTAGCCTGCATCCGCTGGAAATCAAGGTTTACGAGGCCTTTCCCGAGCGGGATCGCTTCCGTGACCGTGAAATCAGCGAGTTGGCGCAGATCAGCCAGGCCCAGGTCAGAACGGTCATCGAATGGCAGCGGGCCAAGGATTGCATGCGGATTGCCTCGAGTGCTGAGGAAAACTGGGTGGAACTGACCGAGCTGGGCAAGAAGTGGCGCGCCGGCACACCCGAAGAGCTGCTGGTGGCGGCGGTTCGCATGCGGGGCGAGATCGAGGTCAAGGAATTGACGGCCATCGACGGGCTGACCCAGAGCGAGGCCGGCCAGGCGCTGGGCGCGTTGAAAAAAAAAGGCGTTTTCACGTCTCCGCATCAGGGGCTGGTGTCGCTGGCCGGGGATGCCGACCTGGAGACAGTGACCGCCTTCGGAAAACTGATCAGGCAGGTTGCCGAGAGCGGCCGTGTCGCGCTGGAGTCTCTTTCGAAGACCGACGCCGAGATGGTTGTGGGAGGCAGCCGCAAGCGGGGAAAGTCGAAGGGTGTTTTCAGGATCGTGGCCGATGTCACCCGGGAGCTCGAACTGACAGTGTTTGGAAAAGAGGTGCGCCGGGCGGCACGCAGCATGGGAAGGGACGGCGACGAGGTCAATCTGCTGACTCCCGGCATGCTTGCCGACGGCAGTTTCGCCGGCAGGAAATTCAGGCGCTACAACCTGGCAATCAGACCGCCGCGGCGCGTTGCCGGCCGGCGTCATCCCTACCGCGAGTTTCTCGACTACGTGCGGCGGAAACTTGTCGGGCTGGGATTCGAGGAGATGCGCGGCGAGCTGGTCGAGAACGAATTCTGGTTGATGGACGCGCTTTTCATGCCGCAGTTCCACTCGGCCAGGGACATTCACGATGTCTACTACGTCAAGAACCCGACCCAGGGGCCCGAGATCGAACAACCCTATGCGGAACGGGTGGCTGCGGCACACATGGACGGCGGTGAAACCGGCAGCCGCGGCTGGGGTTATGTCTTCGATCACCAGTCGAGCCGGCGTCTGCTGCTGCGCAGCCAGGGGACGGTCTTGTCGGCGCGCTGGTTGAAGAAGGCCAAAATTCCCGGAAAATACTTTGCCATTGCGCGTTGTTTCCGGCCCGACGAAGTCGACGCCACCCATGCCGCGGATTTCTTTCAGTGCGAGGGAATCGTACTGGGCAGCCAGATCGATTTCATGACGCTTTTGGGATTGCTGAAGCTCTTTGCCGTCGAAGTGGCCAAGGCCACTGAAGTAAAATTCGCTCCGGCCTATTTCCCTTTTACCGAACCCTCGGTCGAGGTGCACATTAGGCACCCCGAATTGGGCTGGATGGAACTCGGCGGCGCAGGCATTTTCCGCCCCGAGGTCACACGGCCCCAGGGTGTCGACGTGCCGGTCATAGCCTGGGGTCTGGGCCTGGATCGCATGGCTATGATGGCTCTTGGTATCGATGATATCCGGGATCTTTTCTCAGCCGATCTCGGAAAAATACGATCTACGCATGTTCGCATGAAGGATTAATCGGATGCCCACCATTTTCGTCGACAAGGATGATTTTTCAGACCTGATGGGGGAGCAGATCGACACGGAGGTGCTCGAGAAACTCCTGGACCTTGTCAAGGGCGAGTACAAGGGGGAAGACGAAGAAGGGCGCTTACGTATCGAGTTGAACGACACCAACCGCCCCGACTTGTGGTCGGCGGAAGGCATCGCCCGGCAGCTACGCTGCGCCGGGGGGCGACGGCGTGATTATCCTTTCTTCAGCGGAGAACCTGGTGGGGAGATCGTGGTCGAACCCGCCATGCAGTCGATCAGACCTTACGTGGCCGCTTTCATCGTCGAAGGAGTGAAAATCAGCCAATCCTCGTTGTCGCAGATCATCCAGACACAGGAGAAGCTGGCCGAGAATTTCGGCCGTCGGCGGAGGGACGTTGCCATCGGCGTGTACAATTTACAAAAAATCACTTTCCCGATCCATTACCGCTGCGTCGATCCGGCCCGGCACAGCTATACGCCGCTGGGAGAACAGGCACCCATGACCCTGGCCGAGATTCTCAAACGGCATCCCAAGGGTATCGAGTATGGAGGGATTTTATCGGGAATGGAGCAGGTGCCCTTACTTGTTGACCAGGCAGGGATGACGCTGTCGATGCCGCCGATCATCAACTCCCGCGAGGTAGGCGAGGTTAGGCCGGGCGACTCCGACCTGTTCGTCGAGGCCACGGGATTAAATCTCGACAGCCTGATCCTGGCCTTGAACATCATGGCCTGCGACCTGGCCGACCGCGGCGGCCGCATCCGGAGAGTCAGGACGAACTATCCATATGACACTCCGCTGGGGCGCGAAGTAGATGTGCCCTTGCGCCTTCCTCGATCGATCGTCATCCCCGTATCCGAGTTCAGCATGCTTTTGGGACTGCATGTCCGGGCGACCGAAGTGGATAACGTTTTAGAGCGCTATGGGTGCGATGTGGCGATCAATGGAGAAACCGTAGAGGTACAGCCGCCGCCTACGCGTCTCGACTACTTGCACGTGGTGGACGTGGTTGAAGATTTTGCCATCGCCCGCGGCTACGAGACATTTGTGCCGCGTTTGCCCCGTGAGTTCAGCGTGGGAAAGTCGGATCCCGTTTGCATTCTCGAGGACAAGGCCCGAGACCACATGATTGGGCTGGGATACGAGGAAGTCGTATCCAATCTGTTGGTGTCACACGCACAGGTGGCTGCCAGGATGAACGAGCCTGATAAAGTGGTCGTCGAGATTGCCAACAGGATGAACGAAAACCACGCCGTGCTCAGGGACGCCGTGCTGCCTTCTCTTCTGGCCGCCGAATCGCGCAGTGTCGCCGCGGCCTATCCGCACCGCATATTCGAAGCCGGCGAGGCCGCGTTATTCGATGCGGCGCTTCCCCATGGGTCGCGAACCGAAATGCATCTGGCATCGCTGATTGCCCATCGCGAGGCGAACTTGTCTGAAATCCATGCCGATCTGGATTATCTGCTTTTCCAACTCGGGGAGGAAGTACGTCTCGAAGAAGTCGAGCATCCGTCTTTCATACCCGGTCGCGTAGCCAGGGTGTTTTTGGCCTCCGGCGGGTTTCTGGGACTGCTGGGAGAAGTTCACCCGGAAGTCTTGCGAAAATGGGAGATTTCCGTCCCGGTGGCCGCCTTCGAAATCGATCTCGACAGCATTGTTTAGCCCCTGACAATGAAAAAAGATTCAGGAAAAGCGGGAGTGATCGAGGAGGCGGTAAGCGCCCACAATCCCGGTGCGGCCGTGCTTTTCGAAGCTCGGACTCTCGACCGCGAGTTGCGGTCGCCAAAGTGTTCTTGGGATGCATTGATTGCCGGGGTCACCTCCTTCCGGGAGTATTACCCCGCCATCCTGCTGCGCTCACCAGAGGCGATCGAGGCGCTGGGAGAAGCCTGCCTCAAGGGAGCTGATCAGGCTGAATCTGTGCGGGACAGGATGCGCTGTTCCGCAGCCCTGGTTGATCTCCAAAAAGCGGTCGTCACCGAGAGCGCCAGGGAGGGGCCCGGGACGTTGTCTCCGGATATTCCGCGAACGCTGCAAGACCTGGTGGAGGGAATGTCCGCGGTCGACGAGCTTTGCCTCGGGCACGCTCATTTGTTTGTGCCTCTTCTTGCCTTGGGCAAGCAGGTAGTGCTCGTGGGTGATGAGGGCAATCCGCCCGAGGCCTGGTTTTCGTTGCTCGGCCGAATCAGCGGACTGCTTCTGCAAATCGCACGAACCAGGATCAAGGGCGAACCCTTCTACGATGGTCGTTGGGACGATGCCGGTTTGGCTGCGAGTCTCGATGTGGACATACTGGATAACGTCCGGATCGAGCAGATCGAGGCCGATCTCGCTTGGCTTGCCGAGCTTGAGGCGGATCTGGATGCCGGCCGCAGGCCCGCGATGGACGTCTTTTTGGAACTGGACGCATATGAGCACCGTGACGAACGGGCGGCGGCCTGGCGGGAGTGGTTCGACAAGCTTTCTTCAAAGGTGGCTTCTGCCGGCATCGCTCCGCGCACCTTGAGATTGCTCTGCCTGGGTTTTGCCGACTGGATTCGCCAGGCGCGCGATCGCGGTTTCTTGGGCCGCCTGGCGGCAACATTGCGACGCGATGCGCCGGGGGTAGCCGCGGCCAATGGAGAAGCCGGACTGCTCACGGCGCTGGACACGTTCGGTTGTGCGATAATCGAGCGTCTCGAGTCGGAGTCCGGCCGGGGGGAAATCGATCAGGCCGCGGAGGATCTGCGAGCCGTGGTCGCAAAAGTTATCGAGATGCTGGCCGAGTCCGGTGATGGATCCGTTTTAGCGCGTATAGCGGACGAGGCCGCCCGGCTGCGAACCGGGCCGTTGACCGGCTCTCCTTTCAGTCGCCAGGACGCAATTTTCAGAATGTTGCTCCTGGTTCGATATCCACACATGGCGGAGTCGCTTCTGTTCTCCCTCCTGGCCGGATTTTCGCTCGAGGAATGCATGCTTCGAGAGCAGGCCGATCGCCGGCCTGGCGATGACATGGATCAGGCAATGACTGTCGGGCGGGCGCTGTGCGGACTGCTACGCAACGAATGGCCGCAGGAATTGCTGCACTCCGTGAGGGCCGTGTTGCGTGTTACTCCATTGTCGCCGTTTCACCTGGGCGGCCCGACAATCAGAGCCCATCTGCTGGCGCTCGATCCCGGCAACCGTCCCGGCTTCTACTTGCATGACATGAAAGAGCGTGTTCTCTCGCGGCCCGGCCCGGAAGAACTCGAAGCCGTTGAGAGCGTGCTGCGCTTCTGGATGAGCGCTGACGCTTCCTGGCTGCAGTCGTTTATCGAGCCCGAGAGCATGACTTCGCTGGCCAGTGATCTGGAAAACGGGTCGATAGACAGCCTGCGCCGGATACTGGAAAACTTGCGCCGCCACGCCCCGGTTGACGACAAGAGCGGCGTGGGCTGGCTTGGAAACATGCCCGATGCTTTTTACGAGGCAAATACCCTGAAGAAGGTGGCAGGTTTCCCAGGCTGTGACGGCCAAGTATTCTCCCAACTCGTTCATCTGATCAACATTTACCGCAGACTGGCTCGCAAGCACGGGGCCAGCGCCTATAAAAACATCGATCCGGGCGAGACGCCTGGAAACCTCCTGAATCGTGCCGCGGATCTTATTAAGCGGCGCGGGCAACTTCAGGACAGGATCTTCGGTGCCAAATCGCAGGAGGGCTCGGATTCGGTAGAGTGTCTCGACCTGTTCGCCGAAGACCTGGCCTTGATGCGCGGGGCGGAAAGCATACTCGAAAAGCTCGCCGGTCAGGGTCTGGGGGATGGCCGGGATGAGAGCGGGGTGAACACCCGGGTTCTGGCCTGCCTGCTGATGAACGCGGCCCGCAGCGGTTTATGCGTGGCCGAGTTTGAGGGCATGGCTGATGATCTTTCCGGAAAAGAGATCGAGATCGCAGTCCTCGCAGAAATGCTCAGGCGTATCGCCTGGCTGACGGCTTCCAAGCGCAACGCGCTTGCGGCCGGAATTCAGCCGCAGGTCGAAGACTCGATCCGGCGCCTGCTCGACAACCCGCTTTCCCATCCCGCTGAAAGTTACGCGGAACTCTTCGAGGCCCATAAAAAGCGTGGGCCCGAGGGACTGTCGATCGAACTGTCCCATGTACTCGTTGATGACCTTCTCGCGGCGGACGGAGGCCTGCCCCTGCTGGATGACTACACCCACCGCCTGCTGCATTTCTTGGAACTCTACCACAGTTTCAAACGTTGATCAGGCCTCTCTTCAGGGCTTCCACCACGGCCTCGGCACGGGATGATGTGTCCAGTTTGCGATAGATGTGTGACAGGTGAGTGCGCACCGTGCGGCGCTTGAGCGAGAGCACCCGGCCGGCTTCCTGGTTCGTCAGGCCGCGGGCAATCATCTGCAGGATGTCGCATTCGATCTCCGAAAGAATGGGTTCTTCTCCCCCTGCCGGCGCTCCCCCCTGGACGCTCTTGAAATAGTTCCAGAAACGCCTGGCGATGCGCGGCTCGATAACGACCCCGCCTTGCATTACCTCCAAGATTGCCTCGCGGATTCTCTCCGGGGCGATTCGCTTGACCAGATAGCCGCTGGCCCCGGCCTGGACGGCCTTGTAGACTTTGGCCTCGTCCTCGAACGACGTCAGAATGAGCACCTCGATCTCCGGGTGGCCGGCCTTGATTTTTTGCGTTACTTCGATACCGTTCGTGTCAGGCAACTCAAGATCCAGGAGGACCAGTTGGGGAAGCAACGCCGCGACGGATGCCAGGCCCGCCTCGCCCGATAGGGCGCTGCCGACCACCTCGAACTCGGGATAGGATCCTAAAAGTCGCACCAGGCTCTTCAGAGTTCGCGGATCGTCTTCGATCACCACCACTTCTATGGGTTCGATCATTTTCTTGTCTTGACTCTACGCCTGCGGCGGGTTTGGCGCTTATTGTGCCGGCGTTTTTTACGGGTGGGTTTCTTGATGCCGTTCTTCGCAGCCGGAACTTGCGGTTCAGCCGTGGTCGAGCCGATCAGCCGGATGGCCTTGTGTTCTCCCGCCTCGATGGAGAAGGTCTCGTCGGTGATGGTCTTGCCTTCGATCGTTTGCAACAGCAAGCGGTGCTCACCGGCCCGGACAACGCGATCGACAATCGGCGTTTTTTGGGGCAGTAACTCGCCGTCCAGTGTCACCCTGGCAGGCCGCGGAGTCTGGACGGAAAGGAAACCGAGAGCGGTCAGCGCCTCGGGTTTTTTTCGCTCTTTCTCAGGTGTAGAAAACATACTGATCGCGATAACGGCCGCGAGCGCCAGCAGCGCGATACCCGCAAGAATCCAGACCAGCCGTGACCGTCGTTTCTTTGGCTCTTTTGCACTTGCATCTCCGGCCGGCGGGATGGTCGTTACCAGGGTGTCGTATTCCTGCCTGATTTCATCGTCGGCGGGTCTGCGAGGCTCGCTGGGAGTTTGTTCACCATCGTCGTAAGCGAGACCAGGAGCCGGCCGATCCTCGGTGGGTTCTTCGTCCAGGCCGTCCCAGTTCACCTCGACCAGCGGAGAAGGGCCACTGGCCTTGTTTTGCCCGGGCAGGGGGGGGGGCATGGGCGCTCGAGAAGCTGTATCCGCCGAGGGTTTAGGACTGCTGGAATTACCCATTGCCGCTTCCCAGGCCGCCACACGGGCTGCCGCGTCGGGATCGGCAGGCGCGCTCTCGGCTCCGGGCTGTTCGATTTCGGCAGGCTTGGGCGTGGCGGCGGGCGCCGGTGCGGACGACACCGGTGCCGGCGGCCTGGTTGGTTCTGCGCTTGTCTCGTCCACATCCGGGCCTTCGATCTCGATCTCACCTGCCACGCTCGAAGCGGCCGTCGTTCCGCGCATGCCGGCAATGACAGCTTCATTGGGGAAGAGGTTGTCGATGAACTGGCTGACTTCCTCGTGACCCCGGTCGGGCCCTTTCAGCATTGCGGCCCGCAGGCGTTTCAAAGCGTTGGCCAGCGAGGTGCCCGAGTCGTGTCTTCCATTGGACGAGGTGTTGAGCGCCTTGATGAATACCGCGTCGCAGGAGAACGGCAGGGTGCGATCCAGTTTGGAAGGCGGCTGTACGCCTACATGGCGCACCGAGATGCCCACGCCGGAGCGTTCTTCCTTGCCGAGGGGCTCGGAGCCTGTCAGCAAGGCGTATACGATGGCCGCGGCCCCGAAGACATCGGAGCGGTGAGTAGCATCCCGACCCTGCATGACCTCGGGCGCCAAGAGGCCGGATCGCCCGCGGCGGGTCCTCTGCTTGAGTTCCTTGGTTGCAAAGAGCGTCGACTCGAGGCCGGCTCCGCCCAGGCGGGTAATTCCATCGAAGCCCGTGACTACATACTCGGGGCTCATCCCGCCGAAGACAAGCTCGTGTTCGTGCAACGCTCCAAGTCCCCGGGTGAAGTCCATGCCGATCTGGAGTGAACGCAAGTGGTTGATATGGACTTCGCGCGACGAGAGCCGATTCAGAACGGTGGCCAGGTCGAAACCCTCGCCACGCTCATCGACCCAGAAAAAATCACCCTGGTATTGTCCGAACCCCAGGTGGCGCAAGAGGTTTTCATGTCGCACGGATATTATCCGGGCGGATGCTTCTTGGAGCCTGTCGATCAAGCCGCTGGTCTCTATGACCTGTCTCAACAGGCGATAGACGGTTACCAGCGAAGGACCCGCGTCGGTTTGTACCCGCCCGAGTCGAACCTCGGCAACCTGCCCGTCGCCGATCTTTTGTAATAGTTGGATGCGCATATTGTGCTTGCCGCTCGCTTGTGGAGTTTATTTCTTTCTTCCAGTTCCTCGCTTGCGTGACGCCCCGAGCAGCACCGAACAGTAAGGGCAGCGCTTGGCCCGTGGGTTTTCGAGAACCGAACGGCAGACGGGGCAGCGAGGTTTGTCGTTCGCGGCCGGGGACGCGGTTTTCTTCGCCGTATCGATCTGCCCCAGGAACTTCTTGATCGCCCTCCGGTCGGCCACAAGCAGGCGGCCTCGCAGGGACGCCTTGAGCAGCAGAAGAACCATTTCCTCGAGTCGATCATCGCCTGCGGCGCCCGAACGTTTCTTTGTGCCGGCTTTTCCTGCGATCATGGATCAAAGGTGCCATATCTTCGATGGGTTATCAAGAATCATGCTAAAGTTGATTACATTTACGATGTAGGCTAAGGTGGGCAAACAGGTGGGATCTCAATGACGATGAGCGTGAAGGTACTTCTGAGGATTTTATTTGTTGTGGCGGCTTTTTCATGTGCCGCATCGGCTTCCAACATTGCCCAAGCCGCCGCTCCCAGGATTCAGGTCTTCGATGAAGTTGAGAAGGGCCTCGAGCTTGGTTTGCAGGGCGGATTCAGCTGGGATTTCTTGCCGCCGGTGCCGGATCGGGGCCCCGGGTTCCTGGTCGGCCTGGAGGCGGGCTACGATCTGAACTGGGTGTTCAGGATCAAGGCCGGTTTTCTCACTCAGCACTACAGCGCCTCCGCGACCACCAGCAAGGGAACCCGCTTGCCCATGGACTGGGACAGCCGCCTGGTATGGGCGGGAGCCTCGTTGTCGCTGATTGCGACCCAGCACTTCTACACCTATGTTCAGGCCGGTGTCGGTTACTTCGCGGCCTCCCCCAAGCATGTCGGCAGCTTCGAGGTCGGGGGCTCGGACGATGTGGCCATTTTGGCCGGCGGCGGAGTGGAGTACTACTTACCCCTGCGTCATTTTTCGATTGCCGTCGAGGCCAACGTGAGTATCCTTCCGCTGCGCGGGGATGTTGCCCTGTCCGTGTTTCCCGTCTTGCGCTATACATTCGGTGTCGGTCGGGTGAAGGTGATAAAGTCGCTCAAGGATCGAGATCACGACGGTGTGCCGGACAAAGATGACAAGTGCCCGGACATTTGGGGACCCGACACCAACGCCGGTTGTCCCGAAAAAGACACCGACAAGGATGGAGTGATCGACCGCGATGATCGTTGCCCCGAAGATGCCGGACCGGCCTCCAACTCCGGCTGCCCGCTTGAACCGGACACGGATGGTGACGGCGTCAAGGACAAACTCGACCGCTGCCCCAAGGTAGCCGGGCCGATCGACAAGGAGGGATGCCCCGACAGGGACGACGACGGCATACCCGATCATATCGACAAGTGCCCCGATAAACCGGGCAAGGTCGAGACCGACGGTTGCCCCAGCAAGGCGCAGATCAAGGTCATGGTCAGGGAGAAGTCCATCGAACTGCGCGAAAAGATCCACTTCGAGTTCGGCAAGGCGAGTGTCAAGAAGAAATCCTATCCCATTCTCAACCAGGTGGCGGCCACCCTGGAGCAAAACCCCGATATCAAGAAGCTCCGAGTGGAGGGGCACACCGACTCCAGGGGATCCGCCGTCTACAACAGGCGCCTCAGCCAGCGCAGGGCACAGGCAGTGGTCGACTACCTGGTGCGCAAGGGAGTCGAGCAGGATCGACTGATTGCCAAGGGGTTCGGAGAAGACAAGCCGATCGCCGGCAATAAAACCGAGCGCGGCCGCAGCATGAATCGCCGGGTTGAGATGATTATTCTTGAACGGGAGTAGCGCCCGCAGCCCCCAGTTTACGGCGTAATTTCAAGAATTGTTCCGAGAAGGCGAACCTGAACAAGAGCATCATGTCCGCATCACGCGAGAGCACCGAGGCGCGATCGGGGATGAAGGCGAGATCGCGTCCGCCGGCAGCCTCCGAGAACCTGGACAAGACCGACATGGCGGGGATCAGCCCTCCCGAAGCCAACAGGGCTGTCCGATCCGCGGTCCTGCGCACACCACGGGTCCAGCGCTCGATGTCGTGTGCCCTGGGCTCCAGCGCATATCTACGGATCAGCGGCATGGCCATTTCCATGACGGCTGCCGGCGCCATTTTTAGCAAGCCCTCGATGTACTGGTCGGCCGTGGCCGGCAGGGGGATGGGCGGATCCGCTTCCGGCCGTGCGAGCCTCGAAAGGATCGCAAGCAATATCTGCAGATCGGCGGGCCTCAGTTTCCTTGGCAGGACGAATCCCATGGCTACCTGGACGATTTCCCTGGTGATGAAGAACGTCAGTTCGTCTGGTGTGCTGCGATCGAGCACCGTGCTCGAGATGATGATGGCCGGCTGCTTGCCACAGTCGCTATGGGCCCGGTAGTTCTCGTCTTGCTGGATGAAGATGGAAAAAGGGCGTCCCGAAATGAACCAGGCAGCCCGCTCCGCGGCTTCAACGAGCTGCGGGTGGCTATTGCGGGTCACGTTGGCCAATGACCCGTGTTCGCGCGAATCGGCCGGTAAAAGCATCTCCAGGTATGGGGCCAGCACAGAGAAAATACGCTGAAGTAAACAGTCGGCATCCGGGTGAAGGATAATCTCGTCCCACTCAGAGCGATCCAGTGCTCGCCTGGGTTTCACGGCGGCGCCCGCGTGCTCGAGGAATTTGCGCGCCTCCTGGTCCATCGGTGAGAGGAAGCGCAAGCCGGTGTAGTAGGAAGTGGTGCGATCGATGTCGCCTCGGGCCGCTTCCAGACGTGCCAGGTATCTGTATAGCTCGGGGTCGGTCGGATCCATTCCCGAGAGTTCCCTGAACACCTCGATTGCCTCCCGGTATGTTTCCCAGTCGCTGGCGTAGAGGTTTCCCAGTCGCTTGAGCAGCTCGGGATCCCTGGGGTAGAGTTCCAGGCCCCGACGGATGCAGGCCGCAGCCCGGCTGACATCTCCGATGCGCTCCTGGTAGACTCCGGCCAGCTTGAGATAGCTCTCGAGGGCGTCCTCCTGATCCATTCCGTTCCTGATGTGCGCCTCGATCGCTTGGCCCGAGAGAGAACAGTATTTTTCCCAGCACCCCATTTCTTGGTACAACGAGGCCAACTCCTCGACCAGCGCAAGTTCGGCCTTGCCCATCGCCAAAACCTTTTCGAAGTGTACAAGTGCCTGATCGGGTTTTTCCTCGATGCGTGCCAGAACGAGGTGAACTTCCCGCAGGCGATCTTCATCCAGGTCGTCATCGACGAGCGAGCGGCTCAGGTCGCGCAGTTCGTCCAGGGCTTCCATGGAGCGCAACAGCTTCCACTGCTTCCATTTCGGCGCAACCCTTCCGGGTACCAGGCGCATCGCTTCACGGTAAGCGTCCGCGGCTCCCGGCGCGTCTTTGATATGCATCGAGAGGATGTCTCCGAGAAGCTCGAAGAGCCCGGCCCTGACCTGCGATTCGGTCTCTATCTTCAGCTCACGCCGTAAGAGATCGACGGTTTCTTCCCAGTGCATTGAGTTGCTTAGATACTCGCGCAACATGCGCAGGCAGTGCAGGTTATCGGGTTCTTTATCCAATACGGTCCGGCACAGCCGGGCCGCGTCCTCGAACTCGAACAATTGCCGTTGGACGTCGGCCAACTGCTTTAGATAATCGAGGCGTAGATCGTCGAAGCTGTCATCAGTCAGTAACTCGATCAGCCCATTTATTTCCTTGGGGATCTCCTCGATCGAGCCCATTTGCCGCAACAGCTTGACGAGGTTCTGTCGAGAGGGCATGAAGGTGGGATTCAACTCGATCGAGCGGCGATAATTATCGAGCGCCTCCTCCGGCCGGCCCAGGTTCTGGGAAATTTCTCCCCGCCTGAAGGCGATCACGAAGCGGCTGCTGGAGAGCCCTCTCTCACCCAGGTGCCGGTAGAGTCGATCTGCTTCCTCCCATAGCTTGCGGTTGTAACGAATGTCCGCCAGTTCTTCCAATGCGCCGCGGTGATCGGGATCGATCTGCAGGCAGCGTTCGAAATACACGGCCGCCTGGACGGGGTCGTCGAGATGCTCCTTACAGGCCTCTCCGAGCTCGAACGATATGGCGACCCGCTTTTCGTCATCATCGGAAAGCTCGAGGCGTTGGCTCAACACCTCGATCAGCTCTTCCCAGTCACCCTCTCGCGACAGAAGCGCCGCCAGGTATTCGTGGACTTCCGGGTTCGATGGATCGATCTTCAATGCCTCCCGCAAAGCGGCAATCGCTTCGGAAATCTTTCCCAGACGGTCCAGATGGCGGGCTGCGTTCAGATACAGAGTCACGCGCAACGAGCCGGCCGCATCACTGGCAGCCCACTCGAGGTAGAATGGCGACAATTCGGCGTTATCCTTGTTCTTCTTGAGTAACTCTTCCAGGCGCTGGTAGGCCGTCCGGTAGGCCGGGTCATGAGCGATGGCCGTGCGGAAGGCGGCGACCGCATCCTGTTCGCGCCCGTCCTGTGTTAGGATGTCGCCCAGCCTTGCGAACAGGCCGGGCAGCGAGCCTTTATCAGCCAGTTGGCTAAGCCGCCTGGTGGCCGTTTCGGCTCGACTCCAGTCCCGTGCCGTCCAGTAGAGATCGGAGAGCCGTTGCCATGCCTGTGCATCATCCGGAACCAGGCGCACGGCTTCCTCTAGCGCCCGGGATGCCGCTTGGCCGTCGCCAAGATCGTCGAGTTGAATTCTTGCAAGCTCTTTGGCAACCCGGTAACGATGAGCACCCTCGAATTCGAGTGCCTTGGACAGGGCTGCCGCGGCCCCGGCCGCGTCACCGGACTCGAGCAAGATCTCGGCTTGCCGCATCCAGAGGTCGGCCTTTTTTTCATCCTTTTCCATTTCGGCCATGCGGCCGAGAAGATCGGCCAGTGCCTTGTGTTCGCCACATTCCCGGTAAAGCTCGCTAAGTTGGCGGGCCACATCCAGGTTGCCCGGAGAGCTCTCTTGCAGGTCTCGCAGTGCGGCGATACGCTCGCTCGCCTCACCGTCTTCCAGGGCGGCGACCAGCTCGATTTTCAGTGTTTCGACATCGGCGGGGCGCAGTAAATCGGTGTGATCGAGAAGCCATCTTATGTGAGACACATCGCCGGCGTCGATCTTCACAAGGAAACGTCTCGAGATAACGTCCTGCGGAGCCAGTTCTACGGCCCTGCTGAATGCGCTGCGGGCCTCCTCGGATCTGCCGCCCGACCACCTCAAAAGGCCGAGCGAACGGCGCAGGTCGTGTTCTCGATCCCGGTCGGAAACCCTGGAGGCAAGTCCTTCGATCGCGTCCGCCAGCAGATCCCATTCGCCGGACTTGCTCGCAAGACTGCGTAGTTTTTCGAGGGCTTCGTCGCCCTCGGACTGCAGGGCTGCCGCCGACTTGAGCGTTTCGAAGGCTGCCCCGCGATCGTCGATTAGTTCGTCCTGGATGATTGCCAGCGCAAGCATGAGCGATACTCTTTCGTGCTCTGATGCAGCCAACTCAATACGCGTTTCCAGCGTGCGGGCCAGCTTTGAATACGCACAGGCATCGGTGTACAGATCAGAGAGCTTACGCAGTACGCCCACGTCCGAGGGATGCAAACTTTCGAGTCGCTCGTAGACAGCCAGGATTTCATCCGGGCGATCTAGCCTGGTGGATAGAACTTCTGCCCGTTCCTTGAGAAGCGAGGTCAGCAAGGTCGGATCGTCGCTAAGTTCGATCCTTAAAGTCAGGTGCTGATCGAGCTTATCAAATTCCTCTTGTAGGCGATCCAGATCCAGAAGACGATCAAGGGTATCTGTGTTTTCCGGCTCGATGCTCAGCAGTTCGGACCAGCTCTCGCGGGCAGCCTGGTAGTCGGAAAGGGTGTCGTGTGCCAGGCAGGCAGCCTTGCGTAATGAAAAAAAGCGTTCGTCTTCGGACGAAAGCCGTGCTACCTGCAGCAATGCTTCACGTTGCCGGCCGGGATCGTTCAACAAACGATGCAGTTCGACCAGTTTGCTCCAGATATCGACGTCATCCTCTGCGATGCGCAGGGCGCGTTCATAGACATGCAAAGCACCGCTGGGATCGCCGAGTTCCTCAAGCATTATCCCTGCGGCGGTGACGAGACGTTCGATCCGGACACTGTCATCCCCGCTACGTTCGGCTTCGTCCTGCAGCAATGCAACGCGATCCTTGAAGCGCTCGCCGCAAGCGTACAACTTGTGCAGAAAGGAACGCGGGTCGGGATCGTCCGGACGGGCCTCGATACAGTGCTTGAGCCGAATTTCGGCCTGATCGCTATGGCCGCGGGCGAAATCGCTTGCGGCGAGTTTCTCGTCGAGCCGGTAGCGTCGATCGGCATCCAGGCTCGCGGCTTGAGCGTCCAGCCTGCGCAGCAGGGCCTCGGATTCTTCCGGCTCGTTGCTTTCCAATAGGTTATTCGCAGCAAGCCATAGCGCTTCTGGATTTTCCGGATCGACGCGCAGCATGGCTCGGCAGGCTGTGAGTTGCAGGGCATCGCCCGCGGACGCATCGGCGACATGGTCGAAGCAGGCACCAATCGAATCGACAAAATCCTCAAGCGACACGATTGAATCGGGTAAGCCGCCCACGAAATCAAGAAGCCGCTGCCAGTCCTGTCCGTCTTTCATCAGGCGCACAGAAAGTGCGCAGGCTTTTTGGTGATCGGGTTCGGCCACCAGCGCCTGCCGCAGAGCGTTCTCGGCGGCGCTGATGTCATCGGCCGCCAGCCAGCTTGTTGCCGCGGAAAACCAGGCCTCGGCCGCCGGCCTTCCGACTTTGCGGCTGGCGAGGTTCTCACTCATCAGTGCCAGGTCGATATGACGAGAATCCTCCCGGTAGAGTGAATCGAGACGGCCCACCGTCTCCTCGTCGGAGGGATCCTGTACCAGGGCCTGCTCGAGGGCGGAGACGGCTGCTTCACGATCATCCGCCAGGAGTCTCAAGGCTGCTATTTTCTTGTACAGCGCCGCGGGACCCCGTCCCTTCTCGGGCGGCTGAGCGCCCGTGGCGATGACTTCCTCGATCGAGTCGGCCGCAGCGGCGTAATCCCGCGATCGTTCGAGGCGCTCGGCGAGTTCGAGAAGAAGGGGCGCCGGTTCGGACGCGCGCCCGGCGGCCGCGGACAGGATGCTTTTGCCCAGATCGTTATCGGCCAGCTTGTCGAAGGCCAGACCCGCGGCCCGTCGCATCAGATCCGCGGCCTGGTCACGATCGTCCGTGGCCTCGGCGCGGTCTTGCAAAAGCTTGGTAAGGCGCTGCCAGTCCTTCAAAGACTCGAGTATTTCGGTCAGATCGTTCATCGGCTCGAGCCAATCCGGATCCAGCCGGATGGCATGTTCTAAAGCAGCGATGGCTCGTTCGGGGGCATCGAGATGTTCACTGTATATCCGGGCCAGGTCGCGGGTTCGTCGCGCTGCGGATGAATCCTCCCGGGCCAGGTCTATCAGCGTCTCCTGCATGTCCGCCGCGCCCTCCCAGTTGCCTAGTTGTTCATAAAGCGACAGAACCCGCCTGGCCAATGCCTCATCGGGCTCGATCTCGATGGCCTGTCGCAACGAAGACAGTCCGATCTCCAACCGGTCTGGCTTTGCGAGACATAGATCGGCGTGCTGGCACAGCAATTTTCGGCGTCTTTCGGGAAGCTCCTCTTCTTCGGCGCACTGGTATAAGAAGTTTTGCAGGCGTTCGGGATCGTCCAGCGCATGCAGAAGATCAAGCAAGCGGGTTTGATTTTCCAGCGTGGGGGCGATTGAGTACAGTTCCTGAAAGGATCGCAAAGCCAGCTCGTTGTCATCCAGGTCGTCTTTCGCCAGAAGGCCGAGCTTTTGGTAGTATTCCTGCGCGGCCGCAGGATCGCCGGTCTGGTTGGCCAGCGTCTCCAACAGCTCGGCCAACTGCACAAACATTTCTTCTTGCCGGTAGATCACCGCCAGGCGCTCAGCAGCCACGCCGTAACCCATTTCGAGAAGTTTCTTGAAATGAACGATGGCTTGCTCGGGTTCGTGGAGTCGGAACTGGTAGATCTCGGCCAATTCCTCGAGCCGCCGAATCTGGTTTTTCTTCCGCGCTGCGCGCATCCACTGGTTTTCCAGAAGTGTGGCCAGGCGCTCCCAGCGGGAGGTTTTGCGCAGCATGGCGATGATGTCGCCGGCCGCCGGTTGATCGTCGGGGTGCGTTTGAACATGTTCCCAGAGCACCGAGATAGCCTCGTCCGGCTGATCGAGGTGTTCGAAAAGTAAAAGCGCCAAGGCACGCCGCAGACCGCCCTCGCGCTCGTGGATCGCGGGAACATGCAGCCAGTGCTGGTAGAGCAACGCCAGTTCATCGTGACGCTTAAGCGTCCTGAGAATGAGTTCGAGCCTCTCAAACGATTCCATGTCGGCGCCGGCGTATCCGCGCTGGGCAAAGGCTTCCAGGTGCAACTGGTACATCAGGGACGCGTCTTCGAGTCGCTCGCAAGCCCAGGCCGCGCGAGCCGAGACGAGAGCGACGGCGGCCCGGCTTTCGATGGGCAGGCTCCTGCCGCTCGCATCCGGTTCGAGAGCCTTACGGCCAAGCTCGAATGCCTCATGATAATTGCTTTCCAAAAAACGCCTGCGGGACAGCATTATCAATGCCGGACGGTAGCCGGGGGCAAGCTCGAGTGCGCTCTGCCAGCACTCGCATGCGGCATCCGTGTTTTCCAGACGAGCGCTCAGGATTGAGGCCAGGGCCATGTACAGGCCGGGCTTGTCCCGGTCTTCAGCCAGTGAGATGCGTTCGCGGATTACCCAGACGACTTCATCCCAGTTGCCAAGACCTGCGTAGACGCGTTGCAGAGAAGCAAGGCGCGCTTCAGCAGCATTGCTCTTGGGTGCCGCGTCGACCCCGAGTTGGTACTGGGCGGCGGCCGGATCCAGCTTCTTCAGCCGTTCCCACCAGATGGTTGCCGCGGCAGTGTGCAGAGCAGCGGCCTCCTCGCCCTCGGCGCGCTCGGCCTGCTGTGCGTAAAAGGCGGCCAGTTCTTCCCACCTTTCCTCAGCACGCAGCAGGCGTCCCAGTTGATTTGCGGCGTCCAGGTCGCTTTCGTAGCGACCGAGGACGATTCTCAATTGATCGATGGCGGCGGAAGCATCTCCCTGCTCTTGCTCGATGACGGCCAGTCTCCTGTGGAGATCGGTTTTCCCCGGTGCCGACAGGCCGCCCTCGCCGGCCAACTCGAGTACTTTAAGGGTGGCTTCACGCGATTCGGTCCACATCTTTCTTGCGAAATAGATGTCCGCAAGCGCGCGCTGCACTTTCGGCAGGTTGGGCTCGATCTGCAAGGCGCCTTTATAGTCTTCGATGGCTTCCGGGACTCTTTCGAGTTTTTCCGCTAGTATCTCGGCCCGCTCGATGTACAGATCGATCAACTCGTCCTGGTCGAAGGTACTCTGATCGAGTCCGCCGATTACTGCCACGATCTTTTCAAACATCTCCGCATCGCGATACAGGTCGAGCAAGCACTTTATGTTTTCTGTTCCGTGGCCCGCGTCTACCGCAGCCTCATAGGCCTGGATGGCGCCGGCGCGGTCATCTAGATTATCCGAGTGAATCTTGCCCGCTTCCGCCCAGTAGCCCGCGGCTACTTCAGGGTCTGTCTCGTCGGCAGCGGCCCTGGACAACAACACCGAAACATCGGACCAGCGGTTCTGTTTGCCCAGCAGGAGCTTCAATCCTTCGACGGGCTCGGGTGCAGAGGGATCTTCCTGCAACGCAAGCTCATAAAGTTGCATGGCACGCTGATGATCGCCGATCTGGCGATCGCTTATACGCGCGGCCTCGAGGATGGCGGCCAGTTTCTCGTCGCTATCGTCTGTCAGGGATGCCTTGTGCTGCAAGACCTCTATCAGACCCTGCCAGTTGGCGCTGCTGCGATCGAGCTTCTCGATTCCAATCCAGACGCCGATGTCGTCCGGCTTAATCGAGGCGGCCCGCTCCAGGAAAATGCGGGCTTCGCGCTCTCCGCCGGGACGCTGTGAGTAGATGCGGCCCAGGTGCATCGCGGCCGACTTGGCAACGTCTTGTGGGAGCGTATGGCCCGAGGCCTCCAAATCAAGCAGGCGGCTGAATGCCTCGGCGGCCTGATCCCAGCGCTCGAGATTGGCAGACAATGATCCGGCCATGAAAAGTGAGTGCAGGTGATCGGGGTGATCGTGCAGGATGCTCTCGTACTGGAGCAGGGCGCTTTCCGGATCGTCGAGTTCGTCTTTCCACAGCGCCGCCAGCCTCAGACGGGTTTCGACTATCAACTGCTCGTTAGCGGCCAGGCCGCCGTCGGCCAGATCGAGAAGCGTGGCCAGCGACCTTACCGCGCGTGTGGGTTGGTTGCGGCGCTCGAAGGTGGTTGCCTGGGCAAAGAGCGCATCGATATGCCCCGGATCGTGCATCAGCGCGGCGTCGAGGTGCTTGCGTGCCTTGTCGAGATCGTCGAAGCGTTCGAGAAAGATTCTTCCCATTCGAAAGTGGCAGCCGGCGATTTCTTTCGGGTCGTTCAACTGGTGGGCAAAGCGCAGGTTCATGCGCAAGGCACGGTACCAGTGCTGCTCGTACTCGTACAACCCGGTCAGGGTATGCATCGCCTGAAGCTGATCGGGATCCAGTTCGAGAATTCTCTCGAAGTTATGAATCGCCCGGGAGGGATCGTCAGTCGTCAGAAGCGTGCCCGCCTCGATGTGAGCCATGATGGCGTCTTGGCGCTCCCCTCGATTCGCGCAAATCTGTCCTATCCGTTCGTAGCTCCTGCCGGCGGCGGGCTCCTGGCGCTGGCGTTGCATTGCCGCCTGGGCAAACAGGGCCGGGAGAAATTCGGGATCGTGGGCTAGAAGATCACGGGCGAGATCCTCGATCTCGTCTAAGCGATCCGGACGAGACAGGCCGATCTCCAACAACCTGCGGGCCGCGTGGGGATGGGAGGGTTCGATACCTCCCTTGCTCAGGTAGAGGCGGCGGGCCTTGTCGAGCAGTCCTTCCCTGAGGGCTTGCTCGGCTTCGTGGTAGGCTTGGCAGCCCTCGCGAAAGACGAGAAAACGTTGCTCGACGAGAGCGCTACGCTGGTCGCTGACCGCAGAGTATTCTGGAAGCTCGTCGGGGAAACGCGCCGAGGTCAGTCGTAGGCGCCCGTCGTGAATGACGATCCGGTCAATCCGCAGGCCGGCCAGATCGGGGATCTTCCAGCCGTGAACAGGCAAGAACCACCTGGCAAAGTCGAGCAAGGGATGAAAGATAATAGATGCGGCGCCTTGCTGCTCGAAACCCACACACGCGAGTGCTTGGGCAAGTTGCGCTACCAATGAGCTTACCGGCAGCGGCATGGGGCCGAAGAAGCGAATGTCGTAAAAACCGATCCTGACAGCCTGCTCGCCGGCCGCCTCGAAAAGAAAGCGGGCAGTGAAGGGGGCCGACTGGCTGCCCACCCGGAAACGACCGCTCAACCATCCGACGTCTCCTTTGAGAGACACCTGGATAGCCTCGAAGCCGTAGCGCGCAGGATCCAATCGCCGAGATAGGAAAGCCAGCATTTCCTCGGCGCGGATGGAAATATCGAGTAAGCGCAGGCGACAGCGATGGTGTAAAAATTGCTCTGCGCCGCCCCTGACGTCGAAAGGAAAACGCACACCGGGAACTTCCAGCACGATCCTGTCGACGACCACGCCCCCCTCGATCTCGTGGTTGGAGAGTGTTATAAGCGCGGTATTTTCCCTGAATTCTAGCGAGAATCCCAGCGACATTCCTGTCGCCACGACTCTTGCCGCGGTCTCGATCGAGCCAGGCCGCCTGCCCTGGGAATCTTCCATGCGGGTCCCCGTTTACAGCCCACGTAATCCGAGGCGGATTGTAGCATAGCGTAGTCACCCGGGGCCAGTTTATGCCCCATACCCCACAAATAAGTTAGTGCGGGCCGTTTACTCTGGAACTGGCTGATTTCTTTTGACAAGCACTGCCCGGCATGTTAGATGGGAAATGTATTTTCGCGGCTGCGCGGGTGGTTTTCTCTCCGAGGCTCGCGCGCCTGCATACGTAGAAAACAGATTATTGGTAGCGTGCCGCGCCGTTGGTGGCGTGAGGCGCTGGACTGGAAACCGCCCAGAAAGGAGTGCTATTCATGATTCCGGATGGATACCGCGTGGTTGTCGCCTATAACGCGGAGTCTGAGAAGTTTGTCGCCAAGGTGCCCGAGTTGGAAGACGTGCAGGTATCGGGCTCGACCCGCGCAGAGGCCCTGGCCGGGGTCGAGGAGGCGCTGGAAAAAGAATTTCATAAGGCTGCAGAGAAAGGCTCCGAGATGCCCAAGCCGGTGGACACGACCGAGTTCAGCGGCGAGATTGCCGTGCAGGTCAGCCCATCGTTGCATCGCGAACTGGTTTTCGAAGCCATGCAGGAAAAGGTAGAGATCAACCAGCTTTGCAACGAATACCTGGCGGCCGCGATGGCGGCGCGCCGAACGTCGGGTAGTCACGCGGCCCAGCGGAGCGGGCGAAGTCAGGAAAAGTCCAATCGTCGCGGTCGCCGACCCAGGCAAGGCAGCAAGAGTTACTCCAACATCATGGACAATAAAGCCAACTTCATGGAGTACGTACGCGGCCAGGAAGGCGGCGTGCGCGACGGCGGCCGCGGCGGAAACCGCGGTCGCGGATCTTGACCTAGTCTTCCCCCCATACGGCCGAAGTTCGCAGGCTGGAGATGGATGTGTCGTCGAACTGGCCCTTGTAGATCTTACGGATGATTATTACGCCGACGTACATCGTCCGTTCGGCCAGGACCAATTCGGGCAGCTTGACGGCTACTTTTTGCCGCACCGGCTGAGGCTTGTCCTTGAAGTTGAGCACGCTGCGACCCAGCCATTTAAACTTTGGCTTGTATTCATCGCCCACCTTCTCGCGTTTTAGCCTGACCAGGTAGTAGTCCAAAAAAATCTGTTTCGGGCGATTGAAGTTCTGAAACTGCTCTTTCCCCGCGCCGGGAGTGATCTCGACATGGGTCGAGCCATCGGGCAAATGGAAAAGCACCCAGGCGTTCTTGCCCCAACCTTTCTCACCCTCGGCCCAGAACGACTCCGGGTTGTCGTCGAGCATCTTGTCCACGCTGTAGTAGTCCTCGCCGCGGCCCTTTTCCACCAGGGTGGAAATGGGCACCGGCGCCCGCTCGTCCTTGGCCAGCTCGAGCACGGCCTTGATGAAGTCTTTCTTGGGAATGATCTTGGTGATGTTTTCATCCTTCTTTTTCTTGTGAGTCTTCTTCTTGGCAAGCGCCTGGGGAAGGAAAACACACAGGCTAATAGCCACTAATGTCGCCACAAATACCTTGCTTCTCGTCATCGCGGATCCTCTATCGCCCGTTGTCACTGGGACTGACGGCGGATTTGTACGAGATATTTCATTTGCTCGCAAGCTTTTCTTCAATGACGCCGTGAATAGTCACGCTCGAAGGAGCCCTCCGAGCAGTCGATCCTGAGCTTCTCCGCCTGGACGCGTTCGTCGGGCGGGCGGTCCCGCTTGTCCTTGAACCGATTGACAAAATAAGCCTTTTTCTTTCCCGGACGCAGGCGCGGCCAGCGGGCCGTGTAGTGTCCGTTCATGGTAAGCAGCATGTTTTTCCAGGTGCCGGAGCTATGGTTGGCAACCAGGAAATAACGCCCGCCGATGACCTCCATCTTGCTCATGCGAACCTCGGCGCCGATCTCGTTCAGTTCGCCGGGGGGAATGAACACCAAGACAGTCATCAGGCCGACGGCCGCGTAGCCGGCAACCAGCCATACCTTAATCTTGAAGTAGCGGTTGGATTCCTTGAAGTCTTCAATCGTTCCGCGAAAAAACTCCCCGATAGCCTCAAAAAGACCAATCAGCCAACTCCAGATCATGGTGAAAAACTGGCCCACTTTTTCAATCCTTCTTCTCGGGGCGGCCGGTTCTCACGCCCAGCGGCAAGCGGGTCGAGCGTTGAACCTGGCCGGAAGAGGCTTTCTTTAATAACTGGCGCGCGTAACTGCCGGTTTTGCTCTCAGCGGCTTGGATCACCGGCGGTCTGTCGTTTTCGGATTCGTCGGGTTTGGCCTGTTGGGTTGCCGCCTGAGAATCCTCGGCGGCGGCGCTTTCAGCGGCGCTTTTTGGGCCGCTCTCCGGGGGATCCACTGCCATCGGCGGCGCCTCGAGGTCGCGCTCACGCAGGACGTCTTCCAGGGCTCGATCGAGGCGCGCCTTCTTGTCGGGGTCGAGTTCCTTGGGCTCCCAATGCTCCTGCCCGCCTTCCAGGCGCGGCACCCAGTGCACGCTGAACTCCTGCACCGCCACCACCGGCGGCTTTGGAAGGCCGTAGGTGGCCGGGTCGAAGAAAGACTCGTCCATCTCTGGAAACCCGAACGCCTTTAGCTTTGGCATGAAGGTCGGCAGGATGCCGGTCGGGGCATGGTATCCCTGGATACGGCCTTCCTCGTCCTTGCCGGTCACCGTGTAGACGAACATGTCCTGGGTTCGGTAGTCGCCTTTTTCGTTGAGCGGGAGCACTTCGGCGATATGGGTAAGACGCCGCGAACCGTCGTTAAACCTGGCGCAGCAGATGATTATGTTCAGGGCCGCGGCGATCTGGGCGCGGATGGCCACCATGGGCAGCTCGACCTCGCTCATCAGGCACAGCGATTCGAGGCGCCGGCAGGTCTCGGTAGGGGAGTTGGCATGCACCGTGCACATCGAGCCCGAATGGCCGGTATTCATTGACTGCATCAGGTCGAAGGCCTCGCCGCCGCGCACCTCGCCGATGACGATCCGGTCGGGCCTGAGGCGCAGGGCCGATTGCAACAGGTGTCCCATGTTCACCTCGCCGCGGCCGAATTTATCCGGCGGGCGCGACTCGAAGGTCACCAAGTGATCCTGGGAAAGCTGAAGCTCGGCCGAATCCTCGATGGTCAGGATGCGCTCGTTGTTGGGAATAAGGCTGGAAACGACGTTCAGCAACGTCGTTTTGCCTGAGCCGGTGCCGCCGGAGACGACCATGTTCTGCTTGGTGATGACGCAGGCGTCGATGAAACGGGCCCATTCGGGAGTCAGCGAATTGAAGTCGATCATCTGCGCGATGGTCAGCTTGCCGGGAAAAAACTTGCGGATCGATATGCTGCAGCCCTTGCGGGCGATGGGAGGCAAGACAACGTGAATACGCGAGCCGTCGGGCAAGCGGGCGTCCAGGCGCGGGTGATCATTGTCGAGTATCCGCCCGACGAACTGGGCCATGTTGCGCCCGGCCGCCTCGACCCCCTCGGGGGTGAACTTGGCCAGGGTCTTGTAAAGCCGTCCGCTGCGCTCGATCCAGACGTCCTCGGGGCCGTTGATCATTATCTCGCTGACGCTCTTGTCGTCTAAGTACTTCTGAACCGGCTTGAGGAAGGCACGTAACGACTTGTCATACATGTCCGAGATCATCATTTTCACCTATAGAGCTAATCACCGATATTGCCCGATCATAGGAAGTTTGCCGTCCAGGTTCAAGCACAACCTTCCCGGGCCAGAACATCCACATCGTAAGTCAGGCTATCTGAGACTGTACCCCTTCCCGAAATCCTTGACAGTTAGGGTGTAGAAATAGGTGGACTAAATCCCTCCTTCTTTAGGCGGCGTGAGTCGTCGGAAAGGAGGAGCGGAGATGAGCGATGATCGGAAGAG
>Ga0307378_10000395_pt1 | contig 76336 bp, 47 predicted proteins | sample UN1MG_FD_202238 | JGI IMG/M metagenome (GOLD analysis project Ga0307378, IMG submission 202238) | Soil microbial communities from Risofladan, Vaasa, Finland - UN-1 | ecosystem: Environmental > Terrestrial > Soil > Coastal area > Acid sulfate soil | place: Finland: Risofladan, Vaasa | collected... | reverse complement strand
GATTGCTGTATGGGGGTAAGGGGCTGTTGTGCGCCGAATGTGTCAAAACAAGCCTGCTGAACCAACTTTCAGCCAAAATTACCCGTCGCCGCTGATTTTGATTCCCCTGTGAAATATGCGGGTTAGTCGCAATCGCAGAGCGGACAGTTGGCTGTTATCACCTCATTTTGGTCTGCAACACCGGGAATCGGGCTTGTGCCGACCGCCGTGAAAGTATCACTGAACGCAGCCGTACAGGGATTATTGTCGCCTCCTTTGGCCTCGCTCGGCCGATAACTACCGTTAATAGTCTCGCAGTCACACGGATCCATTAAAGTGGGCCCGAACACAATATCATCGATCTTATCGTCGAAGACTGTGACTGTCAGCGGCACGTTGCCGGTATTGCAAACCTCGCCGGTGAAAAAGACTTCAACCGCAAGCATCGAATCAATAGTCACCAGCTCGGTCCAGCAGAGCTTCGACAGCGAGATATTCGGATCAAGAACCAGGTTCGTACACTCGATGCTGAACGGGTCCGCCTCCACAGTGGCGCCCGAGAACTCTATCGAGGCTGTGACTGTGTTGTAAGGTGGATTATCGTTACTGAAAAACTCACCAGAGAAAGGCACTGACTCACCCGATCCGAGCGGATTCTGGAGCGTCTGTTGTATCACCACGTCGTCGGACTCATCGCCGGGCGTGCCGGCGTCGTCCACAACCGTAAGCGTCGCGCCGGAAGGCAAGGCGCCTGCTCCTGTATTCGTGACTACTCCGTTGAAATCGACGACGAAGAACTTGTCGGTGGGATCACCTTCATCCGCCAGCCGCACAACATCACATTCCTTTTCAACCGAGATTCCACAGACCGGAAAATCACCAAGCACAAAATCCTTAAGGGTGGCGGTAAACCTCTTGGAGGAACGCGATTCGGCCATGAAGCTGCTGAAACAGGGTGTGCTGCCCAACAGTTGGGTCAGGTTGATGCCGCCCTCAAAGAGGCTCTCGTATGGGAATATACCGGGCGTGCCGCTTTTCGGCGTATACGACCACGGCGAGATTTCGTCCACATCGTTGGTTATCGCACAGGCCCATCCTCCGCCGCCGTCACATACCACGGCGGTCAAAACACTCTTAAGGTTCTTTGCCACGTCAGCCCCGGATGGGTCCCACTTGACTACGTTGATCTCCGGCGAGGCGTTGGTGGCCTGCGGGTAGTTGACGAGAACCAGGATGTCGCCCACCGTGTGTTCGCCCTCAAAGCTTCCGTCCCGATTAAGGCCGACGTGACTCTGGAAGAACCAGAAGCCAAGAAAAGCGTCGCCATTATTGGCGAAACGGTCCGCGCCGAAATAGAGGATAAGATCGCCGTTCTCCATGTAAGCTGCGCCATAAGCATTGGTGATATCATCCTTGTCGGGAAATCCTCCGCCGACCTTCCAGCCCCACTCGCCGATATCCTGAATGTCTTTTCTGCCCCCAACGAATATGGGGTCGTTAACATCCGGCTCGACAGTGATATCGGCTACGATCCCCGTAAAGACAATCGAGTTGCCGCCGCCGTTATAGAGTGTCTGCCAGTCATCCGGAGGTGCACAAGCGTCCTGGATGGCGTTGCCCTCCAGTTCGAACAGACCCAAATCGTCAACGCCGAGAGCAGGGCCCCCGACCACCATAAGGGTCAATACTACACCGAATGTCACACTTATCATTATTGTCTTCTTGTCGTAATTCATTGTATAATTCTCCTTTCCTTTGTTTTGCATACTCTCGTTATCTCTACCCACCCGACTAACGGCTGCCAAGGTCGCCGTTACGGCGAGTAACCTTGTTGTTTTTTTTCATGAGTTCTCTCCTCCAAAAAATGTTATGCGCTCAACTTGTTGACGGACGTTATATGGAAATTTCAGCGGACATGAAAATCCGGTGACAGCCGGAAGCAATGACAGATGAAAGCTGCCCTTTTGCATTTCTGCCCCTCTTCACAATCATTGTCGCCTGTACCGGGTCGATATATCGTCGGTCGGTAATTTCCGGCGTGGTGTTCGTACGACTTGTTCACCCAGTTCAAACGACCGATACTACTGTACACCTTATCCCCATGTCAGGCAAGCAAAAAATGTCAAAAAATCCTGCTTCTTTTAGCCGTCAGACAAGGTAGAGGGGCCAAAATCTCGCCTGTTGTGCCTTTCCAGACGGGCGGCAAAGGACGCTCGCTTTGTCACTCAGTCCTGGTAAGCCGCTCCCACTCGCCGAATTTCTTGATGTGGGCCAGCGTACTCTCACGGTCAAAGAAATCTTTTACAGTAAACATCAGGACGGTGTCGCCGACCGTAATGCAGTCGCCGTCGCTTAGCAGGGTCTCCTTGTCGACTCTCACGCCATTGATCAGCAGCCCGTTCCTGCTGCCAAGGTCGACCGCAGAATATGACGAGCTCCGCCGCTCAAAACGGATCATCATGTGTCTGCGGGAAACATGGTCATCCAGTATCTGTATCGGCAGAGCCTCGTCCCGCCCAATTACATTGGTCGTCTGCCCGAGTCGATAAAACGCGCCCCGCCGCGCTCCTGTCATTACTATGATAGAGGGCACGACAACTCCTTCGAACAGAAACTGCTGATATATGCCTCGCAAAAATCCACAACTCTGTACCTACACTATAGACTGCTGACCTTCAAAAGCAACAAAAAAAAAAGAGCAGAATACCGCCTTTTGTTTGCCGACAATATGCGGCCGCAAGCCGTCAAAAAAGGCTCAGACGGAGAGTGATGCCGCATACACGGGCGCTGCCCGGTGGGAGTCCCTTGTGACGCGCGCTCGACCATAATCTCAAGAGACCAGGCAGATACTGCCCGCGCCATCACCATGGGAGTTGCCGCCCAAGCTGAGCGATATCCACAAGGCGTGAAACCGGCTCCTCGTTCGTGGTTCGGGCTTCGTGGGTGGTGAATCAAGCAGTTCTGTCATTGCGAGGCCCCCGTAGTACTCTGTCAAATTTGATTTGATAGTTTGGAAGGGTAGCAGCCTCAAGCGCAGTACCCGCTTTCGTGGGCACAAGCTCCTGGATGGCGTCTCGTGTATTGACCATCCCCAAAGCCTTCGGCTTTGAGGCTGCCACCCAACCATGGGAATGACAACTTACAGATTCAATATTGACAGACTAGTAGGACTCCCTAAAGGTCGAAAAGGTGAGTGCGATTGTGAGCGAGGTCAAGGAATGTCCATTTGGGTTGCCCGATTTCTATTTAGTCTGCGGCTTTGCCGCAGGTTCCGACCCACAGAATCAAAGTTGACCGACCACTATGGGTGGGGGCGTGGCAATCCCCGCCATCTGATGACAGATTGCTTCGCTGCGCCGGTGCACTTCATATTTGTAGTTAGGAAGGCAGGTTATTGGACTTCTATGGTCGTGCAGGCCTTACGAGGGGGCTGGATTCCTGCTTTCGCAGGAATGACAACGGGGGAAAACGAATCGGGAAGAAACGGGGGCAATGATACGGGTAAAGAATCCACCTACAAACTCGAAGTGCACCCCGCTGCGCCGGCAATGACAACCATTATTTGACCTGTGACGGGCGAATAGATATAGTGGTTCGGTCTGTGCCGGGGTCTGCCATGGGCGCTGGTGCTTTTTGCGCTGAGGGGGCGGATTATGGCCTTCGAGGCAGCGACGGGCGAGGTTAGAGTGAGTGGATACACAAGAAGTGAGAAGGGAGAACTGAACGGTGGACGGAGAACCGGAAATAGACGCGAACGAGGCAGCAGAAAAGGAGGCGGCCGAGGAAGCGCAAGCGGACGTGACCGAGGAAACAGAAAGGGAGGCAGCCGAGACGGGGCGGGGGCGGCTTAAGCCACGAGAGAAGTACAGCCAACAACAGTATGAAATGTTGCTGCGGTGCTCGGAAAGGAAGGACGTGACGGAGTGGAACCAGTGGCGGCAGTGCAATAGAGATGTGGAGGTCCTGCTCGAAGGGGCCGGTTTCAAGGGGGCCCGGCTTCAAGGGGCGAACCTCAAAGGGGCCTGGATGAAAGAAGCGGACCTGCGGGAGGCCCACCTCGAGGGCGCCAACCTGAACGAGGCGCATCTTGAGGGGGCGTATATGGCCGGCGCCCGTCTCGAGGGCACGTTCTTCTATCAGGCTCGTCTGGAAGGCGCCTATCTCAACAACGCTGCTCTGGAGGGGGTGGAGCTGACGGGAGCGTTTCTTGAGCGTGCATACCTTCGTCGTGCCAACCTTAAGGGTGCGAAACTTCAGGGCAGCCATGCGAAAGGCGCCGACCTTTTGCAGGCGCACCTCGAAGGAGCAAATCTCGAGGGTGCGCATTTTCAAGGTGCCGACCTGAGCGATTGTCACCTCGAACGTGCGATGATGGCCACGGCCCACCTGCAGGACGCAAACCTCAGCGGCGCATATCTCAACGGCGCCGACCTGACGCGTGCGCATCTGGAGCATGTAAACCTGATGTATACCAACCTGGCCGATGCGACCGTCAAATACACTCATCTCGAACGCGCATTTCTGGTCGAGGCGAATCTGCAGGGTGCAACCTTCGAGCAGGCTATCGTGGACGGCGCCACCTCCTTCTGGCACTGCCGGGTCGACCGGCAGTCGGATTTCCGCGGCGTGGGGCTCGAAGGCATACGCATAGACCCCGGCACAAAGCAGCTTCTCGAATATAACGTGAGGCGCATGAACTGGGAAGCGTGGTACCAGGGGCAGAGCCGGCTGGCGCGGTGGGCGGTTTTGAAGTTCTGGCAAATAAGCGACTACGGGCTGTCCACGCAGAAGATTATAACGACCTTCTTCAAATGGACATTTGCGTTCGCGGTCATCTATTACCTATGGGGTTGCACTGACTATTACTTTGTCGGGGTGAAAGACCATCCGGGAATCGTAAGCGAGCTGTTCGTGCTCGAACAGAGTGGGGAAGCGATATCTGCTTATCTGGTTCCTTTTCGTGCTCTTTACTTTTCCATAGTGACGATGACCACGTTAGGCTTCGGGGATATGTACGCCAATCCGCACGGTTTGCTCAGAGGGCTGTGCGGAAACCTGCTGCTTGCCGTCCAGGTGATTTTGGGGTATGTTCTTTTGGGGGCGTTGGTTACACGGGTTGCGGTGTTGTTCACCGCCGGGGGCCCGGCGGCCAAATTCGCAAATAGAAAGGACACGACCCCCGCCGCCTGACCCGTCCCTGAGCTTCGTGCGTTTTCTCAGCCTTGCGCTATTTGAATTTTGCATTGTCATTTTGCCGTCCACATATTGATATTTGATTTGGGCTTGGCACCCGCTGTATGCAGTCGGGTATCGAGCGTCCGGCATCGAGTATCCATCATTTGACTAACCATCGCTTCCGTCGAGTCACGAATTTCCACGACCAAAAAAAATCTTTTTGATCTGTGTCCCATAAAGTCCCGCCCCGCTGAGCATACAGCCATTCAGCCTTCTTGTGCGGTGATTCCATCTGATTTCAACCATGGCCTGCCTTTTGGCTGTGCGGGTTTTCCGGCCTATACTTTAAGTGATTGGGGGGTGGTTGATAGCACTTATGTGGCTCTCCGTGAAATCCGCACCCCCCGCCTAACAGGATAGTGAGGGGATTACTATTGAGTTTCTCCGGACCAAAGGAAAAAGACTTACTAACCGGCCACAGATTGGAGCACTGAAATGAAAGCTATACCGCAAATCTCCAATCCCCCCAGGACAAGGGCCGACCTGCTTTTCGGCGAGTTCCTTATTTCCAAGGGACTCATCACACACCGCGAGCTAATCGAGGCCCTCAACGAGCAGCGCCTGCACGGCGGACGCCTCGGAGAGGTCCTGCTGCGGCTCAAAATGCTCGACGATGCCGAGGTGACCGGCTCCCTCGCCGAACATCTTTCAATGGAGTATATCCGCTTCGATGACATCCAGCGAATAGATATGAACATCGCGCGTATGCTGCCCGAGAGCATTGCCAAGCGTTTCTGTGTGGCGGCGATCGGCGAGCTCGATGACAAGGTGGTGGTCGCCATGGCAGACCCGCTCAACGTTATCGCCATCGACACTATCGCGCTGAAGATAAAGCGGCAGATCAAGGTGGTGGTCAGCTCGGCGCACGAGATTCGCAAGGCCATTGAAATCGTTTACCACGGCTCGGACCTCGAAGAGCAGCGGCTGCGCGACCTGGTTGAGCTGGAAGTTGATAATGAAGGGGACGTGGCCATCGAAGCCGATATGGATGATGAGGACGTCACCAGCGAGGCGGCGGCGACCAAGGCGCCTGTGATTCGCTTCGTCGATTTGCTGCTGAGCCAGGCGGTCAAAAGCCGCGCCAGTGACATTCACATTGAGCCGCAGGAAAAATCCATGGCCATTCGCATGAGAATCGACGGCATCCTTCGCGATATGGTCCCGCCCCCCAGAAAGATGCAGGCCGCAGTCGTCGCCAGAATGAAGATTCTCTCGATGATGGACATCGCCGAACGCAGACTCCCACAGGACGGCAGATTCAAGATGAAGGCCTCCGGCCGGAGCATCGACGTGAGAGTCTCGGTCATTCCCACCATCTACGGCGAAAAGGTCGTCATGCGTATTCTCGACGCCGCCGCGGTGAACCATAACATCGCAGAGTTGGGATTCGAGCCGGAGCTGCTCAAGCAGTTCAAGGGCATACTGGCCCAGCCGCACGGCATCATCGTGGTTACGGGACCGACCGGCAGCGGAAAAAGCACTACCCTGTACTCGGCCCTCAACTACCTCAAGGACCCGACAAAGAACATCACCACAGTCGAGGACCCCGTCGAGTACCGTCTGGCCGGCATTAACCAGATTCAGGTCAAGCCCGAAATCGAGCTGGACTTTGCCCTCTGCCTGCGGGCCATCCTCAGACAGGACCCCGACATCATTCTCATCGGTGAAATCCGCGACAAGGAGACCATCGAGATCGCAATTAAAGCTTCCATGACCGGGCATCTGGTCCTGAGCACCTTCCACACCAACGATGCGCCAAGCGCCATCAGCCGATTCGTCTATATGGGCGTCGAGCCTTATCTGTTGGCCTCGACGCTGAACCTGGTGGTGGCCCAGCGATTAGTCAGAAGAATCTGCGACCGCTGCAAGGAGCCGGTCAGGCTCGGTGAGGACGTCATGAAGTGTTTGAAGATTGAGCCCGAGCAGGCGAACAACTCCACGTTCTATCACGGCATGGGCTGCAACGCCTGCGCCAAGACCGGCTATCTGGGCCGGCTGCCCATATTCGAGTTCCTCGTTATCGATAACGACATGCGGGAAAAGCTCACCGCCGGAGGCACCGAGTCGCAGCTAAGGGCCGTCGCACGAGAAAAGGGATACGGCGGATTACTGGAGAGCGGCGTCAGCAAAATACTTCAGGGACTCACCACCGCAGAGGAAGTCCTAAGAGTCGCATTTACGGAGAACATAAAATCCTGAGTTGCGGACAAAACGTCCGGTATGGCCGGCCGAGCCGCCAAATGGGGTGGTCAAACGACATGGGGCTCGCCCGCGAAGATAGAGTTGGCTCCGATAAAAAGGTTGTTTGTTGCTCCTGTGCAGAATGAATATGGACGTTTCTCTCGATAAATCGGAATGGGACTATATGAGGCACGACGAGGTTGAGACGCGGTTTTTGCTAAACCAGGTGCTTCATGGGGCCGATGATGAATCCCAGTGGGACCACGGACAGAATATGGTGGTGATGCGCCGCTGTTGCTTCGAAGGACAACCACATGCAGGCTGCCGGGTTGTTGGCGCGTCGGCCTGATGTTGGCCGAACGGCGGCAGTCGATTCTAAGGGAGTTTGGTAAATGAAAAGCTATCAGTATATTGCGCGAGACAGCTCAGGGGCGAGAAGGGAAGGTTACAGCAAGGCTCTGTCGGCAAATGACGTGCTCGGCTGGCTTCGAGACAATGGTTACACTCCCGTTTCCGTCAGCGAGATATCCGTGGCCGCCCAAAAAGCCCGGCCCAAGTCACGACGGGGACGCATCAAGTCCGCCGACCTGGCCGCTCTGTGCTGGCAGCTCACAACGATGGTCGAGGGCGGCATTCCGATCACTTCGGCCATTGAGACGATCGCCGACGACATAGAGAGCGGCCAGCTTCAAAACGTTCTGACCCAGGTTCTCGAAAAGATGCAAAAAGGCGAGACCTTTTCCGAAAGCATAGGTAATTTCCCGCATGTCTTTAACCAGTTGTCTCGGGCGATAATCCTGGCGGGTGAAACGGGGGGAAGTCTGCCGACGTCGCTGAAGAGGGTGGCGGAATACTTTGACAATCGTGACAAGCTGGCCAGGAAGATCAAGGGCGCAATGGCGTATCCTATCTTTGTCGTTACATTCATTGTGCTGATCGTGATTTTTATCATGGCGTTTATCATCCCACGTTTCAAGACTATATTCGACCAGTTCGGGGGGGAGCTGCCTGCCTTTACGCGGGGGTTTATGGGCGTATACGATGCGCTTCGCTTTAATCTGGTTTACATTATCGGCTTTATTCTGCTCGTTGTTACAGGTGCGGTTTTTGCCTACACGAAGACGCAGAAGGGACACTATTTTTTCAGCCGGCTGACCCTTGCTCTGCCTCTGTTCGGCAAGCTGATAAGCCAGGCGTTTGTGACCATGTTCTGCAAGACTATGTCGACGCTGTTAGGCTCAGGGGTTTCGGTGCTGGAGGCGTTCACCATACTCTCGACAATGGCCCGCAACGATATTATCCGGGACGCGGTCACCCGGACGCGAGAGCAAGTTGTCGGGGGCTGCAATATTCACGTCAGCATGGCGCAGGCGGGCTTTTTCCCGAACATGGTCGTCAAGATGGTCCAGGTGGGCGAGGAGAGCGGCTCGTTGACCCGTGTGCTGGACCGGACGGCCGATTACTACGAGCGGAAGGTGGACGCGACGATAACGACGCTGATGAGTCTTCTGGAGCCGGTGATGATTGTAACGGTAGGCGCGATTGTGCTGGTGGTAGTGCTTGCACTGTATCTGCCGATTTTCACGATGTCGGACGTCAAGGGGGCGTAAGAAAGCCGCCCGAAGACAAGATAACAGTAATGTGGTCGCCACAGGATGTGGTCGATTGTAACGGGAGATGAAGGAATATTAACCCATTTTTTAGGAGTAAGAACATGAGAGGCAGAAAAGGTTTCACACTGATCGAGTTGATGGTCGTAATTCTGATTGTGGCCATCCTGGCAGCAGTGGCGATTCCGATTCTTCGTGGGCGTATTGATGCCGCGAAGTGGTCGGAAGGCCGGGCGATGATGGGCAGTATAGGGACTGCTATCCGCGCCTATCATGCCGAGAAGGGCGTCGCCGGAGCAGCTCCCACCTTGATGGGGAACGGCGCCACGGGCCTGGGTTTTGCGGCTGGCGACCTCACGGGGACGTATTTTGTCGACGCCGACTTTTCGTTCTCCGTGACCAGCATGAACCCGCTGACGTTCACGGTGGATGCGGCCAAGGCCACGTTGAATCCGACGACTTATCGACTGGACCAGGCGGGTAACTGGACCAACCCGTAATTTAACGGCAGGACTGATAGGGGGGGTATATTTACCCCCCCTATATGTCTATTCAGTCAATGTGCAGGCCTGGGTCACATCCACCCGGGTATTTGGTCTTGATGGGGGCAAGGCGAATCATGAGAGTTTATGACAGGAAATCACGAGCCGGTTTCACGCTGATTGAGCTGATGGTGGTGATTTTGATCGTCGCCATTCTGGCCTCGATAGCGATACCGATACTTCGCGGGCGAATCGACGAGACGAAGTGGTCCGAAGGAAAAGCCATGATGGGCAGCATCGCCACGGCTATTCGTGCCTATCACGGCGAAAAAGGCTTGGCCGGAGCGCCGCCAACGTCGCTGGGGCTGGGAGCGACCGGTCTGGGTTTCATAGCGGGCGACCTGACGGGTACCTACTTCGTTGACGGCGACTTTTCGTTCTCGGTGACAAGCATGAATCCGCTGCAGTTTACAGTGACGGCGAACAAGGCGACGCTGACTCCGACGTCGTATCGGTTGGACCAGGCGGGTAACTGGACGAATCCATAAATCAAGGCGTAATTACAGGGGCAGCGAGCCCCTTTCTTTTATCTGTGTTCAGGCACAGGTTTGGAGGTTGCTGGATATGACCGGCAGGCAAAGAAAACGAAGGGGCGTGACATTAGTGGAGATAACGGTGGCTATGGTTGTCACGCTGGTGGCAATAATCGGTGCGATGGGGTATCGGTATTACTCGATACTGGATGCCCGCAAGGCGAAGGTCCAGATTACGGCATCTCGGCTTGGTTCGATGCTCCTGGAGGACTGGCGGGGCACCGGGGGCCGGTCGGAGCCTGACGACGAGTTTAACCCGCAAAATCTTGCGTATGGCTCGGTGACGGCGCTGACCGCCAAGGGCGTGACGGGACCGGCCGTTCCCGACGGCTTCAGCAGCTTCGGCACTTATGCAATAGTCGTGGATGGGGCGACATACTACGTGACATTATCATATAAGGATGAAGCGGCCAGCGGCCTGCGGGTGCTGAATACGTGCGTGGCGTGGCCTTATCAATACCCGAAGGGGCCTTTTTCCAGTGAGGCCCAGTTTATCAGGCTGGGCACGAAGGTGAATCTGATTACGAGTTAGCGGGGACCCGCAGCCGGGGATGGGACATTAAGTCTGGAGGCGAAGATGCGCAGGAAAGGTTTTACGTTAGTCGAGCTGATGATAACGGCGGCCACTCTGGTAATTGTGCTGCTGGGCATCGGCGTCGCGCTGGTGGACAGCCAGAAGGGTTATAGCAGGATGTACAACCGCGTCCACGGCGAGGTTGCGACCGACAGCTATACGGTGAAGAAGGTCTTCGATAACACGATTCGCAGGGCGAGCCAGAAGCGGTACGTGCTGGGCACGAGCAGTCTTGCGGTATTCTACTACTCGAGTCCGACGGCTTCGCAGCTTGACCGATACGCCAATTTCCGAGCGGCGGGGGAGACGTTGTATCTCGATTACGGCGCGGTGGATTCGAGCGGAAAGGCCTTGAATGCATCGAGCACCATGACGGCGGCGCGTCACGTCAAGGCTATCACCTTCGACGTTGACGGGGCGTGCGTGAAGATGGTGCTCACGCTGGACGACGGGAGGGAGAAGGCGACGGTGACGTGTTCGGCCGTGAGGCACAATGATTAGATGAGTTTGGTTGTGCGCAAAGAGGACAGCGATTCATTAAATGAATTCGGCGGATATAAAGAAATGCAAGGGGTGAAATGATGGAAGAATCGGCAAGGCGATCAAAGACAAAACGCGGCGCGGTCCTGGCACTGGCGGTGGCGATGGTGGTGATACTGGCCATAATAGGTCTTGTATTGATAAGGCTGGGCTCCGATGCTCGGGTGCGGTCGGCGCGCGCGACAACGGACATGGCGGCCCGCGCCGCGGCGGACGCCGGCCTTACGCAGGCGGTGCGCCTGATGAACAATAAACTCATCAACGAGACGGTGTGGGACAACAGCACGCTTCCCTCGGCAACGGACGAGCCCCTGCCCGGCAATGACGCGACGTTCAGCTTCAATGTGGAAGGCAACCAGAACATCGGCTTTCTGGTCGCTTCGACGGGCAAATCGGGTTTCGACCAGAGGACGGTGTACACAAGGTTGAATATCGAGTCGATGTGGGTCGGCATCGGCGTGAGGGAATACGTTGACGTCTTGAGCAAGACGATATTCGACACGATTCCGGCGGGCGGCGATTTTTGCATCCGGACCAACAGCATAGAGCCCACTGCGGTGAAGCTGTTTCCCGGCACTTATGTTCCGGGCGATATCATTATAGGGCCCGGTGGTGATACGGATATCGTAGTTGACACAAAAAAGAGCTCCATAATAGACGGTGATGTGTACGCGGCGGCAGAGGAGATTACCTTTCCGGAGCCGGTGGTGCCCCCTCTGCCGTACATAGGGTCGCTTCCTGCAGCGGATGGGAATGGTTTGATAAAATTAACAAGCGCCAACAGCGGGATATATGACAGTATAAATCTGGGGCAGGGCCAAAAACTGCACATCGTTAATGGCGACGTTCAGTTGTATGTCACGGGGGAAGTTCGACTTCACCAGGGAAGTGAGCTGCTCATAGTGAGCAATGCGACGTTCCCGTCTTTGGACCTGTATCTCGGGGGCAATATGCAGGCGGACCAGGGTTCGCTGATAATAACCGAGGACCACATAAATTCCGGCACGAGATTCAAGCTGTTCGGGACGGAACCATGCAGTTCGATTATCCTGATGAACTCGGGTGATTTGAGCGCGGCGATTTACGCACCATCGGCAGATGTCGAGATAAAAAACAGCGGCGCCACCTACGGGGCGTTTACAGCAAACAGCATTGTGATGAAGAATTCCGGCTCGCTGACTTACGACACGAGGCTTCTGGATGTGGACATCAATGACCAGACGGCGTACCTGGGCGGGCGCTGGTGGGAGGATTGACGCCACTGGCGGGCCCGCGAAAGGACAAGGATTTTTGACCAGAGGTATAAGTTATGAAGATTATCAAAAACAAGCGTACAAAGGGCATGTCACTAATCGAGGTCATGCTTGCGGTATTGATACTTGCAATCTCGGTTGTGGGCGCATCGGCGTACCGGTATTATTCGACTTTGGATGCCCGCCGGGCGGACATGCAGTCGGCGGCGGCGCGGATCGGGATGCTTCTGTGCGAGAACTGGCGAGGGGTCAGGGGTTCGGAGAGCTGGGACCCGGCGGCCCATCTGGGGTCGGAGCTGACCATGTCGCCGATAACGTCCCCTCCGCAAAGCCTTGGCTTCTCCGACTTCACAACCCTGGGCGCCTATACAGTGACCGTGGACGGCATAAACTATTATACCGGGCTGTGCTGGAAGGACGTCAGTACCGATTTGCGGGCCTTGAACGTGGTGGTGGCGTGGTCGCAGCGGGACACGGGCGGCACGATTAATGATGCCGACAAGCTGTTCAAGCTGACAACTTATGTCACTAATTAGGACAAGCGGAGGATAAACGAACCATGATAAGCAGGAAACTTACATTTCGACGTGGCTTTACTCTTATGGAATTGGCGATAGCCGCCGTGTCGTCGGTCATCGTGATGGTGGGCATAGCGGTGGTCCTCGTTGATGGCATGAAGGGCTGGAACCGCATGTATAGTCGTGTGTACGCGGAAGTGGTGACCGACAGCCACGTGGCGAGGAGGATGTTCGACACGGAGATTCGCAAGGCAAGCCGGGAAAGGTACTCTGTCGCCACAGACGGGAGCTCGCTGGAGGTTTACTATTATTTCAGTGCGGCTTCAACGGAGCCCGACCGCTATGCGCGTTTTTACACATCCAGCGGCGACCTGAACGTCGAGTACGGCATAGTGGAGCCTCGAGAGACGCTGCGGGTGCAGACCGTCTGCGGCAACGTTACAAGCTGCACATTTATGGGTCAGGGGTGCTCGGCGCAAATGGTCCTTACCCTCAGCGACGGCTCGCAGACTGTCACGACGGTTGCCTCTGCGGTTATGCACAACCAGTAGGAGGGAGGGAGGTCAGATATGAGTAGAGTCAAAGCGGTACGGTCTCAAAGGGGGGGCTCGGCACTGCTGCTGGTGGTCTTTGCGGTGGTGGTGCTGATAATAATGGGTACGGGGCTGCTGGAGGTGGGGCTCAAGAGCCGGATTCTTGCGATAAGAACCGCACAGGGGATGGAGGCCCGCTGCGCGGCGGATGCGGGCCTTACCAAGGCGATATACGGGATGAACGAGAAGTTGAAGATCAAGTCGTGGTCCGATGTTTCGCCGCCATACGTTGTGAACGAGGCCCTGCCGAATTGCAGCGCCACTTTCAGCTACAACACAGGCATGCAGGGCAAGAACACCTCTATGGTTCGCTCTGTGGGCAATTCCGGCCCGGCGGTCAAAACTGTGTACGCGGTACTGCGGCTCAAGGGCCTGTTCGAGGATGCCATTTTTGTAAAAGAGCAGCTCATATTGAAAAGCGGTACGGTTGTTGACGCGTTCAACTCGCTGGACGCAACGGATACGGACCTGGGCGCCAAGATCGGCACGGTAAGCACCGCGGCCGCTCAAATCATTCTCAACCCCGGTTGTACGGTCAAGGGCGAGGTTGTGGTGGGCGTCGATGGCGACCCCGCAACGGTGATAAAGGACCTGGGCGCCACGACAGGCGACAGGTACGCGATGGAGGAAGAGCAGGAATTTCCGCCGGTGATTCCACCGATACTGCCGGACAGGGGCAGCCTTTCGGTTACAGGGACGCTGACGATAGGTCCGGCCAGCAGCGGCCGATACGCGCAAATCGATGTGAAGATGACTAAGGTCCCGGGGATACTGGAGATAGCCGGCGGGGACGTTGCGCTGTACGTTACGGGGGACATCTCGTTCGGCCAATCGTGTGACATTGTGATAAGGCCCGGTGCGTCTTTGACCATTTATGCCGACGGCGACATTTCATTCGGCAACGGCGGCGGCGTGGACAACCAAACAAATCACGCCGGCAACTTCCATTTGTACGGGACCGGCCTGCCGGTGCAGAAATGGGACCTCAAGGCCAAGAGCGAGGCGTTCGGCGCCATTTACGCTCCGAATGCGGACATTATTATTTATGCCAAGGGCGATATCGGCAGCTCCATAGTGTCGAGGAACTGCGAGTTCAAGGCGGGCGGAAACTTCCACTACGATAAGGCGCTGCGGGACGTTAGCACCAAAGACGAGGGTGTGCAGTTCGTAATGAAATACTGGACCGAGGATTAAGGACAAGTGGGCGCACGAAACTCAACAACCTCGTGGAGAAAGAGAATTGGCTTGTAAGGGTTCGTCAAATTCTGTTGTCATTAAACCCATCCGACGCCTGCTCGCAGGCCGGGGTGCGGACCGGGCCAAAGCCGCAAGGCGTCGAGGCTCTGCCATTGTCCTTATAGTCCTGGTTGTGGTGATACTATCTTCCTTAGGGGTGGGACTGCTTCGTCTTGGGCTTAGCAGTCGCATCTATGCGACCCGAACGGCCCACCAGGTGGAGGCGCGGTGTGCGGCGGACGCCGGCCTGGCAAAAGCGGTATTCGCAATGAACGAGAAACTCAAGATAAAGCCGTGGTCCGACGGGACTCTTCCGGCCGAGGCGGACCAGACACTGCCGAACTGCGATGCGACTTTCGACTATACGGTTTCCGTGGACGGGGGTAATTATACTGTTGAATCCGTCGGCAGCTTGGCAGAGGCGTTAAAAAGCGTCAACGGGATTTTGCGGCTGAAGGGGTTATTTGAATCCGCGATCTTGACGCAGGGGCCTTTGATATTGAAACCGGGGATGCTTGTTGATGGGTACAACTCTTCGGACCCTTATGACACCGACGTGGATGTGAAGATTGCCACTACGAGTACGGCAGCCGACCAGATAATTCTCAACAGTGGCGTAGTTGTAAACGGTGACGTTTTCGTGGGGATGGACGCGGACCCGTCAACCGTGATAAAGGACCTTGGCGCGACGACGGGACATCAGTCTTCTCTTACGGAGGAGATTGAGTTTCCTGCGGTGACGCTCCCGGGTTATACGAGTCCGGACACGACGATTGAGGCCAAGGGCGTGAGGTTACCAATCCATCCGGCGGACAGCGGAAGGTACAGTGGGATTTCGTTAAAGCGGACGAGCGACCCGGGGATACTGGAGATAACAGGCGGAGACGTCGTCCTGCACGTGACCGGTAATATCGGGATGGGGCAGGACTGCGAGATTATAATCGATGATGGTTCGTCTTTGACGCTGTACGTTGACGGCGATATATCGGCAGACAACAACGCCGGTTTCAACAATGCGACCCAGATACCCGGTAACCTCAAAATCTATGGCACCGGCGCCAACCAGAGTTTCGACATTAAGGCAAAGAGCGATGTCTTTGGCGCAGTTTACGCTCCGAACGCGGACATTACGATTATGGCCAACGGCGATGTGTACGGCTCGGTGGTGGCCAAAAGCTTCGAGATGAAAGCCGGGGGCAACTTCTACTACGACGAGGCGCTGAGTCAGGTCACTGTGGATGACGAAAGCGTCCGGTTCGTGGTGAAGCGGTGGACTGAGCAGTAATGCCGCACCTCTTTGCTTTTTGCTTCCCCAAGCCTCATTTAATCCCTCAGCAATCAAATACATACTCCGCTCCAAACACGTCTTCGCAGGCCCATTGGGAAAGCAAATTTTGTTTTGTCATCTGACAATTCTCGCATCATCCGTCCGATAACTTTTCGGGCGGACTCACATCTTCAATAAAACCGTCATTTTGCAGGGCCGCACCCCTGCGCGACAAATTCTGCGCGGGTGCCGAGCGTTCCGGCTGTGGCGGCGCACTGCCGCACCACATCATTTATGGGACGTGAACGGGAGCACACACCCCTCAGTTTTGTTCGGCAGATAACGCAATTTAGACGTAAAACCGCGACTTTTTTGAGCCGATAGAGGGGATGTAGTCCGCCGCACACGGGCAGAAAGGACGGCGGACTGTTTTTAGGTTGAAGGACTTATGGGTTTTGATTGGAAAAAAGCATTGAAGCCTGAGCAGCCCGACGTCCTCGGGATGGATATAGGCTCGGAGCAGGTCAAGCTCGTCGAGCTGCGCAAGGCCGGTTCCGGCTACACGGTGACATCGGCGTCGGTAACGGCGATTGCCGATGGCGGCGAAGATAACGCCGAAGAAAAAACGACCGTCGCGCAGGCGATTACCGACTGTGTGCGGTCGGCAGAACCGCGAACGCGGCTGGCCGTTTGCGGCGTGTGCGGGCCGGAGGTTGCGGTACGCGGCTTCAAGTTTCCCGCCCTGCCAAAGGACGAGATAGATGGCGCCGTGCTCCTGGAAGCGGCGCAGGTATGTCCCTTCAACATAGACGAAGGTGCGGTTGATTATCAGTTGATCCCCAACGGCGACGACTCCCTCCGGGGCGTGATGGTCGCGGCAACGCATAAGCTGATAAGACGCAAGACGCGACTGGCCGCCGCCGCGGAACTGACGTGCGTGCTGATGGACGTGGACGGGCTGGCGTTGTTGAACTGTTTTGCACAGGTTGAGCGTGAGGCAGAGACGCGAGCGGAAGATCGGAGGACGACGGCCATACTGAATGTGGGCAGCCGCTACACGACGCTGGCGATTCGCGGCAGCGAGGGTCTGCCGTTCATACGTGACATTGCTTACGCGGGCAGCGACATCATTGGGCTGATTGCAGACAGCAGCGGCCAGCCGAAAGAGACCGTCAGAGACGCGCTCTTCAGCGCCGAAGCCCGGACGACGGAGGTTGACGTCTTCGAGAATATGCAGGCGGCGTGCCGAAAGCTGGCCGTCGATGTTACCGAGACCCTGCGGTACTACAACGCACAGGAAAAACAGCGCACCGTTGAGAAGGTCTATGTATGCGGCGGCTTCTCCTTGGCGCAGGGTTTTGTCGAGGCCCTCAATGACCAGCTTCCAGCCGAAGTGGTCCTGTGGAATCCATTTCATAAGATGCCGTGCACCGCAGGGGCGGGTTGTGAGCAGCTCGTTCGCAAAAAAGGACCCGCGCTGGCGGTGGCCGCAGGTTTTGCCATGAGGTCAATCTGAATATGTTTACGATAGACTTACTAAAAGGACAAGCGATTCCGATAAAGAGCGGACCGGAGCGCCTGGTTTTTGCGGCGGCTACGGCTGCCGGACCGGGCATAGCGGTAATTATCTTGTTGGGTATGTACCTGAGCAACGCGGTCGCGATATCCGTCCAGCGGCAGGGCATCGCAGGCTGCGACGATAAGATGGCGCGCCCGGAATTGGTCGAGGCGCTGGCCGAGCAGAAACAATTCGAGCAGAACAAGGGTCTTATACAGAGCTGTCTGCAGGAAGTTTCCACAGTCATCGGCAGACATGCACAGTGGTCGCCTATTCTGCGGACGGTGGTGGAATATATGCCGGACTCGGTAGTCCTGACAAAGCTCGAAGTGAAACAGGAATCCGTAAAGCAACGGTGCCCCAAGAATGATGACCCGGAACAAACGGTCGAGGTGAGCATCCCGGTAAGAAAACTTCAGATGAGCGTGAGCTCCAACACGAAACTGGGCTGTGACCAGGCAGTGCGTGATTTTCGGGACCGACTGCTTCTTTCCCCCGTCCTGGGGCCCAAGCTGGAAAATATTAAGGTTGAACAGAGTGATGATAAGCTTGACGGCCGGCAGGTGGTTTCTTACCAGATAAACTGTCTGTTCAAGCCGGGTTTTTAGCGGGTTTATTATGAAGCCGATTTATAAAAAGTACTGCGCGAGGCTGTCCCTGGTATGGGCGTGCTCGCTGATCGTGTTTGTGCTGCTTCATGTGCTGGTGACGCGACCTCAGAAGAGGGTGCGCGAAGGCCTCGAACGCGACCTGTCGCAAAAGAGGCTCCTTTACGAGCGGGCAAGAGCGGCCGCTCAGGAGCAAACCAGGTCGGAGTGGAAGAAACAGATCGAAAATATGGAAAACAGACTCGGGGATTTCGCCATTGATTCTGAGGACTCCGGCAACTTGACGTTTGACATAGGTCAAATTGCCAAAGAGGAGCAGGCATTCTCATTTAGCATCAGAGGAAAAGACGGCAGCGCCGAATCGCCCATTCCCGACGGCGAGCGCGTAGCTGAGAATTATCTCAACGTCAACTTTGCCGCCGGTTTCACGGAGTTTGCGACTTTGCTCAATGCTCTGGAGCGTCACAGGCCGGTAGTCTTTGTGGACAGGTTCACTCTAAGTCGTTCGACGAAGGGCGATTCGAAGCATCCGGTGAATATGGAGCTGGCGGTCCTTGTGGTGAAACGACCGGGCGCAGAAGGTGCCGAGGCCATGTAGGCTTTTTGGGGGTGCAGCCCTGTTTCCTCGTAGCGCTTTTTTAGAAGGGGACCCTGAAACAGATTGAGCGTGCCTTGTTTGTCGGGCACATATATACGGGATGACGATGAGGACGATAGCAATAGCAAATCAGAAAGGTGGTTGCGGCAAGACAACAACGGCCGTGAATGTCGCCGCCGCTCTTGCAATGCTGGGCAATAGAGTCCTGCTGGTGGACCTTGACCCTCAGGCACATTCGACGCTTGGTGTGGGGCACGATCCCGAGACCCTTGAAAAAACGATTTACGACGCTCTTACTAATCCGCACATTCCCTTCTCGCGCGTGATAGTAAGCACGGAGCTGCAGCGGCTGCATCTGGCGCCGAACAACATCCTGCTTTCGGGCTTTGAGCTCGAGCTGGCGTCGCTTTACAACCGCGAATATGTGTTGAGCCGACAGTTGGAATCCGTCAGGGGAGCTTACGACATCTGCGTCATCGACTGCTCTCCATCGCTCAGTCTGCTCACCCTGAACGCATTGGTCGCCAGTACCGACGTGATCATACCCGTGCAGGTTCACTATTACGCCCTTGAAGGGCTCAGACAGCTTCTTGAGACCATCCAGATTGTTCGAGAGCGCTTCAATTCGGGATTGCAAATACTCGGAGTCCTGCTGACGTTTGTGGAGAGCAGGACCATGTTGAGCAGGCAGGTACAGCATCAGATGCGGGACTTCTTTGGCGATTTGGTTTTTGATACGGTTATTCACCGGACGATAAGGCTGGCCGAGGCCCCGAGTGCGGGCCAGCCCATATTGACCTACGACCCGAAAAGCAAGGGTGCCGACGAATATATGGCGTTGGGGGAGGAGATAATCAATAAAGGAAACAGGCCGGCTCTGGTGTACACACTCCAGGGTGCTGTTGAGGAGACAGAGAATGGGCAAGCAGAAGCGAGGACTGCACAAAGAAATCACATCGATATTTGACGGTGTGCCGGTGCCGAAGGACCCAGGTACGTCGCAGTCACCCCCTTCGTCTGCTCCGGAGCGGGGCGGGCAGGAGCATCGCCCGATGTACGCCCGCAAGCAGGTTCAGATGCCGGTATTTCCAGGACCGGCCGTTGAACAGGCCAACGTCTCGGAAGTCTCGAGGCCTCAACCGGCCCCCGAGTCCTCTCCAAAGGCAGTGCCGATCGAACGCCCGCAGGTTGGTATCATCCTCAAAAGTGGCGGCGGCAATTTACTCGAGCGAACATATCAGCTTGTAAGAGCGAAGCTCTTCGCGTCCAAGGCAACTGAAGGTGCGGGCAGGAAAAAAGCAGCGGTGGCATTGGCCCCCGTTCTGTTGGTGGTTTTGATAGTCGTATTGGGTAAAGTCCTGCCGGGTCCCAAAGGCGGCCACGAGGTGGTGGTGAACCCGGCGTTCTCAGCTGCTGCCGGCGGTTCTGAGTTACAAATTGACTGGCAGATTCCGGAACCTTACCCTCAGACGCTTCGCGACCCCATGCAATTCGGTTCGGTGACGCGGCCGCAGCCGGGCCCGGACGGGCAAGAGGGCACAGACGGCCAACTGGTCGTAACAGGCATAGTCTATAGCAAGGATAATCCGACGGCGGTTATTGGCACCCAGATAGTTCACATAAATGACGAAATCTCAGGTGTGACCGTCGCCGAAATAAGTGAAGACAGCGTCGTATTTGAGAAGGACGGCAAGAGGTGGACACAAAAAGTCCGAAAAGAGCAGCAAGGCGGTTCTTGAGCCACAGGACCGGATGCCTCGCGGCCTGAACGGAAAATATTATCAAACAAAAAATTCAGGAAAGGAACTATCATGAAAAGCTCTATGAGAAAAGTTGGCGAAGTGCGAGCCTTGGTGTTGCTGTTAATGGTTGTGCTGGCGTGCACGATGGCGGCCGCGCAGGACGGCGGCGGGGACACAGGCAAAAAGGAGGTTCTGACAGAGCTCGAGCAGCGGATGCAAAAGAATATAAGTGTAGATTTCAGGGACATGCCTATCGACGATGTAATACGAATAATGGCCGAGCAGGCGGACGTCGACATCATCAAGAGCCCCAGTGTTACAGGCAATGTCACAGCGAAACTCACGGAGGTCCCGCTGGGCGAGGCGCTGAGCAATATTCTTGCCGCACACGGCTATGGGTACGTCGCGGATAAGAATATGATACGAATATCGCCGCTGGCCGAAATAACACAGATGTCGCAGTCGATGGTGCACAAGATATATCATGTCACCTACGCGAACGTGCTGGACGTGGAAAAAGCCCTGAATAAGTTCAAATCCGCTCAGGGCATGGTATCTTCGAATCCCGGCACCAGCCATCTGATCGTTACCGACACCGAGGCGCAGATCAAGGCGATAGACACCTTCATTGAAGAGATTGACCGCATCACGCCTCAGATACTGGTTGAAGCAAGGATTTATGATATTACCTGTCGGGACACATTGGACCTGGGTATCGAATGGGAGGCAGGCCGAGCCACCACCTATAACGGCGGCATAGGCAATAATCCCATCGCCGGCAGGAGGGACCCCTTCATAACCAGTGGATTCCTCGGTGCGACGAGCAAGACAGAGGATACGACAGGGGCGTTCCGCATCGGGTGGCTCAATGACAGCATTGATATCGACGCCATATTGAGGGCTCAGCAGGAGAGCATCAATGCCAAGCTGCTGGCCAATCCACGAATACTCGTCCTGGATAATGAGCAGGCGATTTTCGACATCGTCCGTGAGATACCGTACAAGGAGACAACAGCGGCGGGCGGCGGTCTGCAGACGGAAACCATCAGGTTCAAGGAAGTTGGCGTCAAGCTCATAGTGACGCCGCACGTTGCCCGTGATGGAATGTTGAGATTGAATATCATTCCGGAATTTGGCGTGATCGTCGGTACGGACGATATAACCAACGTGCCTACGGTTGACACGAGAAGGGTCAACACGATAGCACTGGTTAAGGATGGACAAACGGTGGTTCTCGGCGGCTTGCGGAAGAAGGATGTCAGCAGGCAGGTAAACAAGGTGCCGGTGCTCGGTGATTTGCCGCTCGTGGGTCTGCTGTTCAGATTTGAAGGCGAAGATACGACCAACACCGAGCTGGTGGTTTTCATCACGCCGAAGATTATAGAGCAGCCGAGTATTATGACCGACAGAGAGAGTGAGGCTTACGAGGCGACTGAGTTCGAAGGACCGATGCCGGTTCCCACGCGGGCCGAGCAAGGTAACGCCTGCGGACTGTAGTATGAGCCCGTTTGTTCATGAGCTGCTGAAGAAGCGTTACTCATAGGCTTGGAAGATAGTGACCGCCTCGATGCGAGCGGAGGCATCGAGGCGGATTTTTTATTGTGTGCTTTTACCCAGGATCAGTCTTTTTTGAGGTAAAGGGTCTGTGAGGGCAAGGCGAACTCGCTTTGTTCGGCCTCGAAGCGCTTCATCATTTCGAGGTTGACCCGCTGATTCACCTGGTGGTAGAGCCGGTAGTCCGGAGGGTACACCCCGGTGACGCCTTTTAGCTGCCGGGTCAGTCATATTCTGTCTCTCGAATTTGTCCTTATATTGCAGCAGAAACGTCTTTGTTTACGCACGACACATCAAGGCCTGTCTTACACAGTAGCAGCGCGGGAGTTTCCAGTCACAGGAGCAGGGTGTACTTCATGTTTGTAGGGGTAGGAGTGCAGATTGTACGGATTCTGTGGCCCTCCAACCAATACGAAAGAATGGATTCCCGCTTTCGCGGGCATGACAACGGGGGGAGACGATTCGGGAAGAAACGGGGGCAATGATACGGGCAAAGAATCCACCCACAAACCTGAATCGCACCCACAGGAGCATTTCTTGCGAGTTTTGCTTTACGTGGGAGGGCTTCTGGATTAGAATATTGCGCCGGGGCTGGTTTTTGCTCCGGCCGTGGGGTGTTGTCGGTTCCTGTGGAGACTGTACTATGAAACGCACGACGTTGAATTTTGTAATCGACCTTATCAGCTTTATTGATCTGCTGTGCATGGTTATTACGGGCATGATTATGATGTATGTCCTGCCGCCCGGCACAGGTGGGGGCGGTTTTCGGGGAGGGCGGGGGCCGGAGACCGCAAACCTTCTTCTGTCGCTAAGCCGCCATCAGTGGGGCAAAATCCATTACTGCCTGGCCCTGTTTTTTATCGTGTTGATGACCGCCCACGTCCTTTTGCACTGGACCTGGATAAAGGGCTGCTTCAAATCGCTGTCTGGCTCTTCGTCGCAGCAATAAGAGTCCGGTCGCGGCGACCGTTCTCGGCGGCAAAATGGCGCGAGTTCGAACGTGAAGCTGGGGTGCACTTCATATTTGTAGGTAGGAAGGCAGGCTATTGGGCTTCTATGGTCGTGCAGGCCTTACGAGGGGGCTGGATTCCTGCTTTCGCAGGAATGACAACGGGGGAAAGCGAATCGGGAAGAAACGGGGGCAATGATACGGGCAAAGAATCCACCTACAAACGCGAAGTGCACCCGTGAAGCTGCATGCAGGCGAATTTTCTTTCACAGCCAAGGCGGCCGGATTACAATGTCTTCAAAGGGCGCGCTGTCGATTTTGTTCGGGGTCGGGCAGTAAGGACACCAAATGGCGAAAAAAACAACCGATCATGGCTCAAGAGACAAGATAGCGACTTTGCTGCTGGTGTGTTTCTTCCTGTCCGGCATGACGGGGCTGATATACGAGGTACTGTGGACGCGAATGATTGTCACCGTCATAGGCAGCGCACCGTTTGCGGTCAGCATCGTCTTGACGGTATTCATGGGGGGCCTTGGTCTGGGCAGCTACGTGGCCGGGCGGACCATTGACCGTGTTCAGAGCCCCGCAACGCTCGTCAGGGTTTACGGAATTCTGGAGCTGGTGATAGGCGCCTACGCCCTGCTGGTGCCGCTGCTGCTGATGGCTTTCAGGCCGCTCTATGCGATTATCTATAACCGCTTGTACAGCCAGTTCATGCTGTATAACGTCCTGACTTTCATCGGCTGCTGTGTGATCCTTCTCTTGCCTGTTATCTGTATGGGAGCAACGCTGCCTATTTTGTGCCGGTTCTATGTCACTAACCTGTCGTACCTCGGTGCGCGGGCGGGCAGGCTGTACGGATTGAACACGGTCGGCGCGGCGGCCGGAGCCCTGTTGTGCGGCTTTTGGCTGATAAGCGGTCTGGGCATGAGGGGCACTTTGGCTTTTGCGGTTGTTATTAACGGGCTGATAGGCATAACGGCGGTGCTCGTTGGCTCGCGTTCCAGCACGATATACTCGGCGAGCAACAGAGGAGCAATGGAGGGTGAAGGGGCGCAAGGCGGGCCCGGAGAATCTCGCGCGGTGATGGTCGCCGCACTGGTGATTTTCGGCGTCTCCGGTTTCTGCGCGATGGCATACGAGGTGATATGGACCCGGCTGCTGGGCTTGATTGTGGGTCCCACCACGTACTCGTTTACCATTGTGCTGGTCACGTTCATTCTGGGCCTGGCGCTGGGTAGTATGTTCTTCGGCTGGTTGGCGGACAGAACCAAAAGGCCCATCTGGCTGCTTATATTTACGCAGATAGCAGCGGGACTGTCTGTATTGGGCGTCAGCCAGCTCATGGGTAATAGTCAGCTGTTCTTTGCGAAGCTGATTTTTCACTTTCAGAACCACTTCGGCCTCTTGAGCTTCTCAAAGGCGGCTGCCTTGTTCGCTTTTATGATTTTGCCGACGCTCTGTCTGGGTGCGACTTTTCCTTTGGTGGGCAAAATCTACACCCAGGCGCTCTCCAAAGTGGGCAGGTCCATCGGCTTCGCCTACGCCGTCAATACGGCAGGTGCCGTGCTGGGGTCGTTTTGCGCCGGATTTGTCCTCATACCGCTCTTAGGCAAGGAGAAAAGTCTGGGGCTGGTTGTCGGCGCTCAGCTTGCGACGTCACTAATTGTCGGAGTCTTGGCCCTGATCTGGGGCAAGCCGCAGAGGACAAGAAAAGCAGAGGCAGTGAAGCTCGCGCCTTTGGCAGCAGCTGCCGCCGGGCTGGTTCTGTGCTTCATTCTTCCTGCCTGGAATCACCGGGTGCTTTCCAGCGGGAAATATCACCGCTTCGAAGACATCGAGGTGGAAATGAGGACTACGGGATGGATTGAGTCTCTCTTGAAGGGGCCGGATATATTGACCAAAGCCGAGCGGGCCCGGGTGGTCTATTACGGCGACGGCATCGGGGGCTTCACGACCGTCCTGAAATATCCCGACCCTCTCAGCGGCGGGTATTTTTCAATGGCCAACAGCGGCAAGATGGATGCTTCCTCCCGCGGTGACATGCAGACGCAGACGCTGCTGGCGCATTTTCCCATGCTGTTTCACCCGGATGCTAAGAACGTTATGGTTCTGGGCCTGGCCAGCGGAATAACCGCGGGCGAGGTGCTCCACTACCCCATCGAGCAGCTCGATATTCTTGAAATCAGTCGCGTGGTAGTGGGCGGTAGTCGCTTCTTTGACCAGTGGAACAACAACGTTCTTGCCAATGCCAAAACCCGCCTTATCATTCAGGATGCCAGGGCGCATCTGGCGCTGACGCGACAGAAGTACGACGTGATTATTTCCGAGCCGTCGAACCCCTGGATGGAGGGCTTGGCGACTTTGTTTACACGCGAGTTCTTTGCGATGACCAAGGACAGACTGACCGAAGGCGGCATGTTCGTTCAGTTTCTTCATTCCTATGAGATGGATTGGCCCACGTTTGCAGTCGTCGGTCGCGCGTTCGCAGAGGTATTCCCAAACAGCGTTCTGACGCTGGCCGAGCCGGCCGGCACCGGCGGCGACTATCTCTTTGTCGGGTTCCAAGGCCAGGGGCGATTGAGTCTCGATAATGTCAGGCGGAACCTCCAATATGCCCAGCAGTCGAAAAACATAGTGCTGCGAGACCCGCGACTGCTCTACAGGTTCGTGGTGTCAGAGGACCTCCGACGCCTGTTCGGTGTGGGGGCCGTCAACACCGACAACCGACCCATACTCGAATTTGCCGCCCCCAGGTTGATGTACACCAGGGACCTGACTATAGGCGATAATATTCGCTCGCGACAGTGGTTCAGCTTCACCTCAAGCAACATTATGCGTCAAATTGCAGTGGATATCGATGCCCAGATTGATTTCGCAGAGTACGCGCTATCGGTGCACGCGCCGTTCAATGATATGGTGGACTTGTCGCGGGCCGGCGCCGACCAGAGGGAGCGGCTTTTCAGAATTTTCGAGAGTTACTGCGCTCGTCAGATGTTGGATATCAGTATACTGACCGACAAGGAGCTGCTGGAGCGCTGCTGCGCCGTTCAGATGAAAGTGATTGAGCAAAACATCCAGACGACCGAGGACAAGAGCTTTGCCTATCGCTACCTGGCGGACCTTTGCCTGGTTCAGAATAGCGTGGATAAAGCGATAGAGAATTACTTGAAAGACCTCGAAATTGACCCGCAGGACAGCGCGGGGCATTTCAACCTGGCGTTGGCCTTCAGCCGGCAGGGCAACCTGGACCAGGCGATGGCGCATTTCCACGAGGCGGTCCGGATCCGCCCCGCCCTTGCCATAAGGATGCACCGCAGCTTGGGCAGGATATTGGCCAGCCATAACCGGCCCGAAGAGGCGGCGGCCGAGTATGAACAGTACCTTCGGCTCCAGCCGGAAGATGCCCAGGTGCACAACGCTCTGGGCCAGGTGCTGCGAGGCCTGCGCCGCCTCGAGGAGGCCATTGAGCACTTCGCCGAGGCGGTTCGGCTTAGGCCCGACTTTGACGATGCACTGGAAAACCTCAGGTACGCACAGGCCCGGTTGTACGAGCAGAGGCAGGGCCGCCAGCCCTAATTGGGCTCCGGCCAGCTCGCAAGGCCGCGAAAGTTTCTTGCGAATTTTTTTCAATTGTATTGCTTTACACCTGGAGTCTTTTTGTGTAGAATTATTCTGCCGGACCATGCTATCCGGCAGCGCCGACGTGTGCAAATGCCTTGCAGGTGGGTGTGGCTGTCGAGGCAGGTGGTAAGTACTGCTTAGCACCCGCGTCGGCGCACTTTTTCTTCGGCCAGCTTGCCAAATGAGGACGGCGGGCCGCAAAATATGTGTTATCAGGTCCGCGCGGTTTCCATCTCCCTCTCCTCCCTCCGCCTCGTCCGGACCTGTTTTTTTTGGGGCTCGGCGGGCCGCAAGCTCGTTCGTGACCCGTGGTCGGTGGGTCCCGGGCGGCCCTTGTTCGCCGGCCAACCCGACGTTAAGATTACACTATGGCGAAAAGGCAAAAGAACGTCAGGGCTTCAGCAGGCGTTTGGCTTGGGCTGGTTGTCTTTGCATCTGCGATTCTTGTCCGAGGCGTGTACCTCTACGAAAGCAGCGACAACCCGACCTTCCGCGCGCCGGTAGTGGATTCGCTCACCTACGACCAGATGGCGCGTCGGCTGCTCGCAGGCGAGGGACTTACGCCTGATTTCTTCTGGCAGCCTCTGTTTTATCCGCTGTTCCTGGCGGGGGTTTATCGCCTGAGCGACTTCTCCATTTTGGCCGTCAAGGTCATTCAAATGATATTGGGCGGGGTAACCTGCCTGCTGGTCTTTCGATTGGGCCGGAGGCTTTTCGACCGGCAGACGGGAATATTGGCGGGCCTTATCGCCGCCTCTTATATGCCTCTGGTTTTCTTCGAGCAGGAATTGTTGGCGACCGGCTGGGCCGCTTTCTGTTCGGTAGCGGGACTGTTGTGCCTGCTAAGAGCACGAGAGAAGCCAACCCTATTGCGTTGTCTCATCCTCGGATTGGTGGGGGCATTCAGCATCATCGTCAGGCCCGTATTCCTGCCGGTTTTCGCTGCCGGGTGTCTTTGGCTGGCAATTGCCTGGATTCGCGACCGGCTGGGCGGTAGTGCTTTTGCACGTGGTGCGGTCATGGTTGCTTTGGGGTCTCTGATCATTTTGGGGCCCGTCGCGATTCTGAGCCGGCAAGTCACCGGCAGGGCAAAGATTCTTCCTTATTCCGGGGGGGTAAATCTCTATATCGGCAACAACCCGAATTACGAAGAGACTATCAACATCCGCCCCGGACTTGGCTGGCGCAAGCTGATGGAGCTGCCGCAAAAGCAGGGGGTTACAGACAATTTTGAGAAGGAAAAGTTCTTCGCCAAAAAGGCCGCCCAGTACGCCCGGCAGCAGCCCATTAGTTTCCTCATGGGTCTGGCGGGCAAGACGATGCAGTTTTTGAGTTCGCGGGAAATGCCGCGCAACTTTGACATCTATCTATTCAGAAGGTGGTCCGCGCTGCTGTGGATGGGACTATGGAAAGTCCGGGGATTCGGATTTCCATTTGGCGTGTTACTGCCTCTGGCTGTGGTCGGTGCTTTGTCTAACTGGCGTAAGATACCGGGGCCGGTCTGGTTGTTTGCGATTCTATACCCAGCTTCGGTGATTTTGGTATTTGTGGCATCGCGGTACCGTGTGCCCATTGTTCCGGTAATGAGCGTATTAGCGGCCGCGGGCTGCGCAGCTATATTGAGGACTCTCAAGGAGCATCGGTGGGGGCTCTTGGCCGGAGTGGTGGTGATTCTCTCCGCAACGGTCCTGGCGAGCAGCATCGCCGGGCCCTTTTATGTGGAGCGGCTTGACTTCGAGCCGGAGCTTTACTACGGCCTTGGAGATTCGCTTGACAAGAGCGGGCAGATCGAACAGGCGATGGACGCCTATTCCAAGGCCGTCAGTCTCCGCGGTACTTATGTCGAGGCCCATCACAACCTGGGTCTGCTGCTGGTCAAGCAGGGCAGGCGCCCCGAGGCTATGGAGCACTACCGGGCGGCACTGCAGGCCGACCCTGAGAACGCTGGCCTGCACGAGGACATGGGAGTGGCACTTTTCGAGCAGGGCATGACTGACGAGGCGATACGGCAATACCATAAGGCTGTTGAGATCGACCCGAACAAGGCCACCGTATATGACCATCTGGGTACCGTTTATGTCGGACTGAACCAACTTCCGACGGCTCTGCAATACTACTCGCGGGCTGTAGAGCTCGACCCGAAAGATCCCGTCTCCAGGAATAACTTGGCGAATGTCCTGGCTATGACGGGCCAGGCCCAGCAAGCCATTGAACACTACGAGAAGGCGCTGCAGATGCGACCCGGTGATGCCGAGACGCTCAACAACCTTGCAAACGCCCTTGCCAGCCTGGGCAGGTTCGAGCAGGCGATTGAGAGATACAAAGAGGCGCTGCAGTCGGCCCCGGACGATGCCGGCATATACTGCAATCTCGGAACCTGTTTGGGCAGACAGGGCCGAGAGGCTGAGGCAATCGCGGCGTTCAGGCAGGCCTTGGCCATAGACCCGCAAAACAGGCGGGCGCTACGCGCACTACGGAAGTCGCCGTAGTGATATTAGTCAAATCCAGGCAGGCACGACAGACAGGGAGAATCAGGGAGCGAGGAAATTGTCCGTTTCGCAGGAGGGCACCTCGCAGCCGGTGATTTCGAAGCCCGGACGCATCTCCATCAAGGTGAATATATCATCGCCCGAGACTTCGGTGTGCCGCTGTTTCATGAATATTATGCTGCCGTCACAAAGCAGAATGTTTTGACCGCGACGACTGTGATTGGCGCTGTTGAGGCTCAGCAAGTCGTCGGTCAATACGAGCTTAAGCGGCTTGGTGAAGTCATCTGGCAGACGCTCAAAGACGGGGCTCAAATCCGCCATCAGGATTCTGGGCTTTGTCGAATCGGAAAGCTGGGCCTTCTTGCAGCATATCCGCACGCTGTAAGATATATAGTCCCTGCCGGGAAAGTCATTGTAGGCGCTGAATTGTGCGGGGTCGATTTTGATTACTAATTGTTTCTGTGTGCCGGGGCAGGAGAAGTTATGAGGCTGGACGTACCGGCCCTTTACCAAAAGCCACATACTGCGGGTAGCAGAATGGTTTTCCGGGCCTTTATAGCCCACTTTCCACCACGGGGCGCCCGCCTCGGTGGGCACTGCGGGCATCTTGCCGTCGTTATCGGAAACATAATTGCTAAAGCCCTGAAAAACGCCTGCGAGCCGGCTCTGGCATTGAAGCTGTTGGTATTTGTGTCGGATGAAGTCCAGCGGCGCAAACCAAGTGCCCAGGATGATGAAGACAGCCACGGCGGCCGCGGCCGTCTTGCCGAAGTTCCACCAGAACGCCCGCTTTGTTTGGGGGCTTAGCCTTTGTTCGGCGTCAAGCAGTTGTTCGAGCCGCAACTGGCTCGAACGCGCGACGTTATTCAGCCTGAAAATCGTGCCTTCGACCAGCTCCTCCGGACACGACTGAGGTTTGAAATCATTAAGAGGGGCCAGGGCGGCTTTGAGCTTCCGGTAAAGGCGGGCGGCTTGTTCGTTCGAGGCTATCAGCTGCTCAGCCTCTGCGGTCTCTTTTTCAGAGGTCAAACTTGAGCAATAGTCGAATAACAACTGCTCTTGCTGATTGTTCATTGACGTCATTTAGGCTCTCTGCTCCCTAATGCAGCCTTCCAGTCTTTTGCAAATCGGCCTACGGCGGTGTGCAGCCTGCTTTTCACGGTTCCTATAGGTATACTGAGAATCTGAGCCATTTGTTTGTAAGAAAATCTGTTAAAATAGGCTAAAATGAGAATTTCCCGGAGGTTTTCAGGCATGTCCGATATTATCTTCCTGACCCTTAAGGCCGTTTCGCCCACTTCCACTTTTTCGTAAGGCATTGTCGTATCGGAAGTAAGGGTATTGAGCACGTCATCGAAGGACATTTCCTGGGAGTCGGCGATGGTCCCAATCGGAACTGTGGGCATTCGCTGCTGCTTGCGAAGGGCGTCCTTGGCCTTGTTCGCCGCGATGGTAAAGAGCCAGGGACGCAATGGTCGGTCGGTATCGAAGCTTTCCCGGCTGGTAAATAGCTGCAGAAAGGTCTCCTGGAAGACGTCCTCGACGAGGTCCTGCTGATTGAGAAAGTGCCTCAAAAACGAGTAAAGGCCGTCCTTGTAGCGATTTACGATTTCTCGAAACGCGTTCTCGTCGCCGGCGCCATAGCGGTCAAGAAGTTCTGCGTCGGTTTGTCTGTCCAAAACGGGCCTCATTCCTCGGTTTCTCATTAAGTTCCTGATAGCAACATTATTATAAGCGATTGCAGGCTGGAAAAGTAAACTAAAATATCGCGTATCGGGACATATTCTGCCGCCTCGGGGGACCGAGGCCATCCAACTCGCGGCTGCACAGTACGCCACGCCGGTGCGAGAGGGGCCGGGTTCGAAATTGGGTTTGATCCGGCTTCGCCAGCCCGGCTTCGTACCGGACTTCGCCATGGCAAGAGGGCTGCGCCGCGACAAATTGGGTTCGTTCCGGCTTCGCGTATCGCTTCGCCGCGATAAATTGGGTTCGTTTTGGCTTTGGGTGCCGCTGACGGGCGAAAAATTGGGTTTGCTTTGGCTTTGATTGGGTTCGTTTGGGTTCGTTTTTCCGGGGGGCTGAGGGGGTCTGGTTGTCGTAACCCTTTTCCATAAAAGAGGTTGCGTTGATTTTAGGCGGTTGGGGAATTGGGTTCGTTTTGCATAAAAGGGGCGAATTTGTAGAGGATCCTCGACAGAAATCGAACTTGTCCGATCTACGATTTACGATTTGAGATTTGGTATCCAAGATTTGCCACTTACTGCTGAGCATCGAGTTGTTTAGGCTATTCAATTTGGCAGGTATTATACCCGTTTTTGGGTTGGAAGTAAAGGAAAATCTTGGATTGGCCAGCGAGAGCGCAGAGAACACAGAGGTATTCAGTCAGCTTGGCGGACTCGACAGAAGCCGCTCGTAAAGCGAGCTTTGTCGCGGCTTTTGGCTTCGTCCGCGGGGCGGTTGCCCCCATTGGTGAAGCTGACTAGGCCCCGGGGGGCTTATTTCTAACGGGGCAAGAAGGGAGTAGAGAGTCTATAAGTATATTCATATATACTTATGTACTCTTCCAACAATTCATATTCTTGGGCGTGGGATTTAATGTCGAGGGATAAGACAGGCGGCGGGAAGGACGGAGGAGAGGAGAAGAAGCGGTGGCTCGTGACCCGCCAGAAGGATGGCGGGCAAGCCCGCCATAAAGAGCGGCGGGTAAACCCGGCAGAAGAACCCGCCAGAAGGACGGCGGGCAAGCGGCGGACAAGCCTCGGCGGGCACTTTGCTCGATGCGAGGATCTGCGAAAGTGGCCTGGTTCGTCCATGGCGAACTTGGTCCGCGGGGCGGTTGCCTTATTGGTGGAAGGTGACTGGAAAGTGATTGTTACTAATCGGGTTGGGATAGTTGGTGGATTGGGGATGCAGAGAAAAAGGGACGGCGGGATTGCCGCCGTCCCTTTGATTGGTGAGACTGTGAAGGGTTGGTCAGCAGCCTGAGTCGTATTCATAGGCGCCAATGTCAGGGTCGCTGTCAATCTCACGGTCGCTGCCCTTGATGTCCAAGCCGTCGTAGTCCTCTGCAGCGTCATCGGTATCCCCGTCATCGATGCAATCGCTGCTTGAATCGAGGTTCAGGCCTTTGACCTGCTCAGGTTCAATCCCGAGGAGCACACGAGCGTGGTAATGTCGGTTTCCAGCGAGAAACCGAGCAAGTTGCGCTGGAAATTGAACAGTTCAGGCATATACCAAACCAAAACCGGGGAGTTAGCGGCCGGCCACGAGTACGACAGCCCTGGCTGCCAAGGAGACCCAGTGTCAGGCGGCGACCCCGATGACGTTTTTGGCCCGGCGTGGGACCACGACAAATATGGGAATGACGGTGACGTGTACCGGGACGATTGATGGCGGTTTCCGACTTATTAAGGTATAGTTTGAAATGCTGATACCGGAGGGTTCGGTTTCCTCCGGAAAGCTATTAGTTCTGGATAGCTCAGTAGGTACCGAGTCCACTTGGGTTACACCCTGTGGTGTCGGTGTACGTGTATTGTCCAAGCGCCTCTGGTAGTGTATTTGCCTTTGACAATGGTAGCGCAGGGAGGTAGAATTAGATTGTTGGGGCCATCAAGCTTGCGAAAAGTGGGTTCAGAGGTCCGCACAGAGCATGATGCAAAGTATGGTGCGGCAGATAAGTTGTGGAGGGAAGCATGAGTCAATCAAGCTCAAGTAGGAGTAATCGGCGTCTGGTTTGGATTGCGGCGGCAGCCATCCTGCTTATTGCCGGTGCAGTCGCCCTGATTTTCCAACCGAGTCGTGAAAGGGACGAGATTGGCATCCAGCAGCCGGCCGCCACGGCAGCCTCACCACCAGAAACCGTTGAAAGTAACGAGCCAAAGGTTGGGGTCACACCCACCATTGCTGACAGCCCAGGCGATTCCGAGGGCCAAGGGTTGGATCACATAACCAAAGAGGTGATCGCCGATGCCGAACGGATGATTCCGCATAAGCCTCATCCGTGGCGGTCGAAGCTTGTGGAAAATATGTCCTCAGAGACCATTGAACAAACCATAGAGAATTTTGCGAACTTCGACGATTTGTCTCTGGCGGAGACCACCATTCCCGGTATGCGCATCGCCCCGGACCATGGTCTGTTTCAGGCGATATGTGTCACCAGACTAAACAGGGTGCGCAGGGTTCTCGAGTACGGGCGTGAAGACCCTGAAACGGTGATACCCTTATTGCGCAAAAGACTGCTGTACGTCATCGACGGTTTTCAGGGGGCTCGCCGGGAGTTTGACAAATTGGTGGACAAGGGATACTGGGCGCCGGGCACATGGTCCTCATCCGAGCCGCATGAAGTAACAATACGACAAACCGGGGCCGCAGCAACGATATATCTGCTGACAGAGTTAGCTGATTACGAGGCGCTGCCTATCATAGCGAGGATGTGCAAAGAAGAGATTGAAGGACCTACGAATCCCGCACCGTATGAGTATGCTGTTTACGCGATCTATGAGCTGTTGAAGGTTCATCCGCGCGATGGGCTGACCGCCGATCAGTTGAACCTCTTGGAAAGTTGTATAGAAGCCGGCAAGGAATTGCGGCCGCCGAGAGAGATAGAGGTGACGCCGTGGAAGGACATGTACGCAGAACACGATCCCAGACGGACCATGATGGGAATGGACCTTGGAACCGACAGACACCACAAGATAAAGATGCGCGTCTGGGACCTCAACTTTACGGATGGGAACAGACTTCGTGGCAGAGAGGAGCCGCTCTTCAAGAAAGCCGACGAATTCCTCACTGCTGTATATGGCAGCAATGGGTAACCTGCCAGCGATCCGAGTCTCTATTGCTCGTTCTCGCTTTACTTTGAGCTAATTCGCATTCTTTTTCATTGTTACCTCTCATCAATAAACCCTGGAAAACCGCTGTGTTTCTCGTCGCTCACATCTGGTCGGGATATCTGCGTGCGCAGAAATGACAAAAGGGTGATTGTCGCGCGTCGGCAAGCCCGCCAAATCCGCCAAACGACGAGGCGGACAAGCGACGAGGCGGGTGATGAGATTGCCGCGCTGCGCTCGCAATGACCCCCGGCGGCGGGCTTCAAATGATTAAGGATAAGTGATTATTGATAAATGGGGCAGAGATTGCGGGGCGGAATGTTTCACATAGTGAAACAAGACTTGGTCCTCGCAATGACGTATTTTCGGGCAAGGGGACCGCCGGCAGTGCCAGCGGCTAACAGATGAGGAAGCGTGGCGGGCAAGGATCGATAGCGAGAAAAAAAGTGGTGGGGTGATTGGCGGTTTTTGGGGTTTCGGGGGCATTGGCGCAGCGGTTGTGTAAATCCAACGTAAAAAAACAGAAATTCCTGTTACAAAAGAGCCCTGGGTGCGTCTTAATAATAGTAGGAGCATTTATGGACGTGGTTTTCGAACAGATTAATTCGGCGGGACAAGGTCTTGTGGGATTCGCCCTGGCGATGCTGATTCAGTCGAGCGTCGTGATAGCGGTTCTGCTGCCGGCCGAACTGCTGCTGCGCAAGAGATTGCGGGCGGCGGTTCGGTGCCGGCTGTGGATGCTGGCGCTAATGCAGTTCTTTGTTCCCGTTTTCTTTCTGCTGCCGGTGCGGTGGGAAGGCATAGCGGAAGGTGAGATTATCTGGCAGGCGGGGCCGCTTACGTGGCAGGGGGCGCTGTTTCTGGCCTGGCTTCTTCCGGCTGTCGGGATTGCCATGATAATTTCGGGCAGGGCAATTCGTGCGAGGAGGCTTGTTGCCGGGGCCAAAGAGGTCAACAACCTTATGAGAGGGGTGCTGTGGTACTGCCGGACCTGCATGGGGGTGAAGGGTGAAATCCGACTTAAGGTTTCGAAGAGACTGGCGAGTCCGGCGGTTTGGGGACTGTTTCGGCCTGTAATCCTGGTACCGCACAATCTGGCGCCAACCCTGGGGGCGAGACATCTGCGGTCGGCACTGCTGCACGAGCTGGCACACGTAAGGCGCGGAGATTTGTGGGCGAACCTGGTCCAGACCGTCCTGCAGGTCCTCTATTTTTATAATCCGCTATTGTGGCTTGCGAATCGGAGAATCCGCAAGGTGCGGGAGCAGGCGGTCGATGAGATGGTGGTCAAGGTCATGGGCGAAAGAGGGCTGTGGTATCCGCAGGCGCGGGTGGACGTCTCGAAGCTGGTTGGCGCTCGGCACAAGGCGGTTGTGGGGCGAACAAACGGCGGCAGAGCAAGTGACACGGTGGCAAGGCGAACGGGGCGCGGGCCGCATGGGCGGTCGGGAGGCAACGCAAAATCCCACTTGCTCAGCATGGTCAGGGTCGTCGTGGCCTTTCTGCTGGCGGGTTTTGGGCGGTAGGGGCATCGGGAAGAGGCTAAAATTTTTTATTTTTTTTGTTGACTGCTTCTACAGATGTAGTAGGATACTTCTACGATTGTAGAAGGAGAAGACGTTATGAGACTTACCGAGGCAGAATGGGTGATTATGAATGCGCTGTGGCAGGAGTATCCTGCGACGGCGCGGGAGATTGCGGGGCGGCTGCCGGCGGATGTGAGCTGGGCGTACACCACAATCAAGACGCTGCTGAGTCGGCTGGCGGAGAAAAAAGCGGTACGGGAGAGCAAGCAGGGCAATACGAGCGTGTACGAGCCGGCTGTTACGCGGCATAGGGCGCGGCGCAGCGCGCTGCGGGCTCTTGCGGACCAGGCGTTCGACGGTGCGTTCGGGCCTTTGATGCACTTTCTGCTCGAAGAGGAAAAGCTGACGGCCGGACAGCGCAGGAAACTTTTGGAATTACTGGGGGATCATCGCAAGAAAAAGGGAGAGAAGAAATGATCGAGCAAATCAACCAAATCGGCCGGATGTGGTGGGGGTGGATGTGGCCGATGTTCTGGCAGGTGGGCGTGGTCGTCGTGCTGGTGTGGGTTATCGACCTGATAATCCGTCGGCGGGTGTGGCCGCAGGTGCGGTACGCGCTGTGGGTGCTTGTGTTGCTGAAGCTTATTTTGCCGCCCTGGCTGGCGGCGCCGACGAGTGTCACCCGCCAGCTGGCGCCTCTGGCAACCGAGGCGGTAAAGTACAGCTTCTTTACCGACGAACCCGCTATCGGTCCGCCCGCTGAGCAGGCCGCGGCGCCGGTGACGACGGACGTCGAAGCATTGATAGTGAAGCCGCCTGTCACTTATGATGTCCCGATGGCTCTCAGGCCTCAAATGCCGGCAAGGGATCCTGCCGGCGTTGCTGATTCTGATGAGGCAAGCCACGTGTCCGAGGAAAGAGGTCCCCGCCTGAGCAGGCAAAGCTGGGCGATGTTAGTTTGGATGATGGGGGTGGTGACATTGGCGTGCTGGCTGGTGCTGAGGTTTCGGCGGCTGCGAAGGCGCCATGCAAAGAATGGGCGGAGCGAACTGCCGGCGCGGTTCGAGCAGTTGTTGGCGGAGGCGGCGGCGAAACTGAGACTGCGTCGGCTGCCGGAGGTCGTTCTGTCACGGGACGTGGTTAGTCCGGCGGTGTTCGGGGTCTTTCGGCCTGTGCTGCTGATGCCGGCCGGTGAAGTGAACAGGCTCTGCCGTCGGGAGCTTGAGCACGTCCTGCTGCACGAGCTTGCCCACATCAAGCGAGGCGACCTGAAGGTGCACGCCTTTTATATGGTCCTTCAGATTATCTATTGGTTCAATCCGCTGCTGTGGCTGGTCCGGCGGCAATTGCAGCATCTGCGGGAACTGTGTTGCGACGCGACGGTGGCGAGAATTCTGCGCGAAGAGACAACGGGGTATCGTGAAACCATCCTTCAGACGGCGCGACGCCTGTTGGCCAGGCCGGCCGAGCCGGGGATGGGCTTGCTGGGTCTGTTCGAAGATTCGGCGCGACTGGTGACACGCCTGAAATGGCTGGAAAAGAAGACGTGGAAGCATCGCGGCCTGCGCCTCGCCACGGTCTTTGTCATCGTCGCCGTCATGGCCGCCTGCGTGCTGCCAATGGCCAAGGTGGAGGAGGAGTCGGGGTCGGGGGTGGACGATCTGCCGGTTGTTCGTACCAGCCGCGAAAGGCGTGATGGTACGGAATTCTATATGGGCACGAAGACGAAGGAGGGTTTGTCAATCTTCTCCCAAGCGGAACCGATGGCGCTTAGCTTTAGGATAACAGGAGAATTGAAGGCGGGCGCCGGGAAAGAGCTGGAGGTGCCTCTGGTGACAATTCCGACGGACGCACAAATCGTGAAGGAGGAACACGAGCGGTTGAGAGAAGCGACGTTGAAGCTTCTGAAGACTTCCGGGGACTTTGTCGAACCTCGTTATGTTCGCAGCCGAGTGGATAAGGACATAGTTTCGGTGGCTTTTATGTTCAAGGGACCTGAGGACCCGCAGAGGCGGATAAAACTTACGGTGCGGGTGGCAGACTCAGAGAGAAACACCCTTGGGATGCTGGTGCGTCAATGCCGTGACCAGAGGATTATCGCAAAGAACCCGCCGGTGATTTTGAGCGACCGTCCTCTAATATCGCGTGTCAATATGGAAGAGCTGCACCTCGATGAGGGATTACTGGAGAAAGCAGCGCGAATTGAGGTGAGGTTCGAGGAGCTTGCCCGTGTGAAAGAGGGGCGCCAGTTCGGTGATATTGAAGAGGCGTTCGAGCTGTACCGTCGCATCGAGATTTCGAGGGAGGTCGAGGCGTACCCGGAGGAGGAATTCAAAGTCGAGAACATTATTTTCGATGAGTCCGGCGGCAAGCTTTATGCGAAACTGGATTTCGGGTGGACCATTCACGGCGCCCTGGGCCGGACGCTCAAACATCGATTGATGCTGGAACTGCTGGATGCGGCCGGCGAAGTAGTCGGTCGAACTGAGACGGTCTTCTCCAACAAAGAAGGCGTCATTCTCCGTTACGGAAGACGCGATATTAGTCGTGCATCGGGAGAGATGTACGTTGCGCTGGGCGAATGGAGCCAGGTAAAAGAGGCAGCTCGATTCTTGCTGAAGATCAAGCCGGCGCCAGAAGACGCTGTGGTTTCAGAGCCTCAGGTAAGTCTTTGCTCAATCGAGGTGAAAATTGTTGATGCGCAGGGGCGGGCGGTGGAGGACGACTACTCGCTGGACCTGTGGCGCAGGCGATTGCCCGGAGACCAGACCGGCAATGAGGGGCAGATTCGCGGGAGAACGGGCCGATGGTATAATTCCTGGAAGAAAGCGGACTGGATACAGTCAATCAAGAGGCTCTCAAAGTGGGAAAGGCTTTATCCGGGGGAATATATTGTCACGGCCGATCATGCGTTGCGCAAGATTGGGGACTGGTGGGACCGCGACCCGACGCCGACTGGAATCAGTGATGTAATACACGTTGATGGCGTTGAAAATAGAGATGTAATTGCGCTGGTCAGGCTGGAGGGTGATGCGCCTTTGACTATCAAGTTCATTGATTCGCAGACTTTGGAGCCTGTCAGTGAAGCGTGGCAGAGGCTGTATCGTGATGACGGTCGACTGCTTGGAAACGGTGGGCTGGCCGACGCAAATGGTATTTCACGGTACAGGTCTTTGAAGGCGGGTACATACCGGCTGGAGTCGAGAGGTAAAGGACCAGGGATGGCCAAGAGGAAAGAGTACGTGCCGCTCGAGGAACCTGTCAAAATAGAGGTGATAAAAGGACAGGAAAATGAGGTAACCGTACGACTGGACCCAAACGAATTAACAGAGGCCCAAATCAAGAAGCGCTGGCCGTGGTCGGTTACGGGGACGGTGAGGGATGAGCAAGGCAGGCCAATGGAAGGGGTGCGTGTTCAGGTAGCCGCCGGGTGGGGGACACTCGGGCGGTCGGATGAGGATGTGACTAATGCGGATGGCAGATACACGCTGAGGTTCGTACCCGGCGGATTTGTAATGGCTGAGAGGAAAGGTGCCTGGTATGCGGCGATAGTATCGGCGTTCAAGGACGGCTATTATGAGGCCAACCTGTGCAGCCAGGGGGACCTGGCGATGGCATACGAGCCGATAGATCCCAATGCGAGAGGCAAGGAATGGAGGTATCAAGGGGTTGTCTTGCCCAACGAGCCCTACGAGGTGAATTTTGTGATGGTTCGGGCGGCGAGGATCAAGGGCAGGCTAATTGACGGGCAGGGCAGCCCGATAGGGGGGAAAGGATTGTGGCTGGCGGGTGAGGGACTTTACCCTGCCAGCAGCGTTCTGGCGAGCTTTGAGACGGATGCAGATGGGCGGTTTGCAGTCGATAGTGTTGCGCGTCAGATATGCTGGTTGACTTATCGGGGCGGGAGAAGGAAGGAAGTAACGACCGTACCTATTGATTTCTCTGAGCCGGTTGAGTACGAGGTGGTGCTGGTTTACGAGGCGCCGGAATATGGCTCGCCGAGTCTGAAGGTGGAAAAGGCCGAGCCGAGAGTGAGTGACGAGCCGGGGGCAACGGTTGAGATTGAAGAGGCGGGGTCTGGGGCGCCTCGTGCGGGGACGGATTCGGGGCAGATGCGGGCCAGAGGCGAAGAGATTCTGAGGCGGATGCGTGAGGTTAACCGGTACTGGCTGGTGGGGCCGGCGGCGGAGGTTAAGAACTACGCTTATGATTTTGTTGTCATCGGCCAGAAGCGGGAAAAGATTGAGATTAGTGACCCTCGGGAAGTGTTCAGGGATTTTCGGCAGGGAATCGGCTACCACTCGCTTGTTCACCGGGTAGTGTGTGAAGAGGGCGATTATGCGATTACGGAGGTGGCCGAAGATGAAGAGACGATTCGCCTGGATTTTGCGTTCGAGGACCCAATAAAGATTATCGCCAGGCACGAGGTTGCCTTCGGGTGTAACGGCTGTTTCGTGGTGTTTCCAAAGAAGGCGAGTCTGTGGCTGGATGCGGCGAAAATGGTTCCGGTGCAAGTGAAGGCGGAAGATGTGGAGGAGCGTTTTTCGGAGTACGCAAGTGCGGCGGACGGCTGCTATGTGCCGCTTCGGATCGAGATTGAACACGAGGATTCATCTTTTGACTGGCGGTTTCGGCTGCATGAGCCGGGACTTTGGCTTTTTGAAGAGGGCCGGTATGGGGAAGAGGGGAAGGAGCCTGCGCCGGCGGCGCTGGTGGAGAAGGTGAGAGTGAACGATGCGTCAATCACAGAGACGAAGGTGCCGAGCTACGGTACGGACTGGTGGCCGACGGTGCTATCCGTCGAGCATGGGCGGTCGGAGCAGGGCGCACAGCAGATGATTCTGACGACGCGGACGAGGAAGGATGTGACGGTTCGGGCGGTCGCCGAGCCGGGTCGAATGATATTTGAGACGGTGGGGACGCTGCCGGTCAAAGACGGAAAGAGGCCTTCGATAGAGCTTCTTTCGGCACCCGACGTGGCGGACCTGCGGAGTGAGAAGCGCAAGGAGCTGCGAGAAGCAACGGTGCAATTGCTGGCGGCGGGTGGGAGGTTCGTGAAGCCGGGGTATTTTCATCTGGGGTGCGGGGAAGCTACGGGCCAGTGCGACGTGAGGTTCCTGTTCATGGGGCCGGAGACCGTGGAGAGACGAATCAAGGTGACGGTGGAATTGCGGGATGCGAACGGGGTTAGTCTGGCGACGATGACGCGGCAGTGCGCGGACGGCCGGATTTACGCGCGGGCGAATCGTGAGCGTGATCGCTCGGGCTCGAGGCGGGAAGAAACGAACTTGGAAGGGTTTGACATCGACTTGAAGCTGGTTGACACAACCGAGCAGATCGCAGTGACCTTCGAGGAAATGCCCCCCGACTTCGGTGAGGGCGAAGAAGCAGTTGAAACTTTGTTGTCTGACGGAAGCGACCTGGAGGTTGATGTTGAAAAGGACAAGAAAGAGGCCGTTGAGGGGATGGAGGGTACGGGGAGCGCTGAGCATTCCGCCTGGCGGGCGGATTTCGAAAGCCTGTCGGTGGAGATGTCCGGAATATGGATCTGGTGGCAGAAGCCGCAGTTCAGTATCAGCAGTGACGGTTTTGTCGAGTTCACGATGGGTAAGGGGCCGCAGGATTCATCGCGATACAAAACCACATTCAGCCTGAGACCGGAACACCTGCGGCAATTAAACAGGCTGCTGGCAGAAACGGGCTGGCTCACCGAAGCCGGCGCCAACGTCGAGCCTGGTTATACCGACGCTTCACGGATAGACATATCGCTCGTGCGGCGGGGTGAAACCACAAAAGTCTGGTGCCACGACCGAAATCCTGAGCCGTATAGCGCACTGGTCAATTTTCTGATGCGAATTTACAGGCAGGAGTGGCTGCTCAATCGGATGACGGCTGCCGCGGAGAAGGAGCGCCTCGATGCCTTTCGGGAAGTGGAGGACGAATTGAAGGCGGCAGCAGGCGAACCGATGCTGCCGCACCCGACGCCCGTTCTCGACTACCACCGTTTCATAGATGTCTGCATTGAAGTCATTAATAACACGCGAGACAACCATCGCGAGGTAATCGCAACTGCTTTGCGGCTTTTGGGAATGCTGGGGATTGAATCCCAGCGTGATACTATTATTGGGCTGACAACGGCCGAACAGACAGCCAGCGAAGCTCAATGGTCTAAACAGAAGACGCTGGTTGTCAGGATAGCAGCGGTGAAAGCGCTGACTGCCCTGGGTGGTGAAAAGTCATTGCAACAGCTCAGGAGCCTCGCAGCGAAACACGAACAATCAGAGGTGTGGCTCAATGACGGCATAGCTGAAGGGCTGTATGAACTGGGTGGGGAGGGGTCTATCGACTCGTTGAAGGATATGGCGAGGACGACAAGTAGTGCGGCGTGGTGCCTGATAAGACTGGGACCGGCAGCAGTGCCGGCCATTGTGGAAATACTCGAAAAGGAATCTGCTCAAAGCCAGGTCTATCTGATACGCGAATACATTGACCACTGGAAAGAGGTGCCCAAGCCAATCGATGAGAAAGTAGTTGAAGCGGTGCGTGAGAATTTAGACTATCGTTTGGGTCATAGCACCGACTGGACTGAATATCACAGAGAACTGCTGCGACTTGCGGGCGCCTCTCCGTTCGAAAGCGAGAGCGCCAGAGGAATTGCAGAGGCGTTTCTCGAGGCGGTCTCTGCAGGGAATGAGCGGCTAATCCGCAAGTTGGCTGTGCCGGCGGACCCGCATTACCCTGATGAGGTCATCAAATTAAGAGCCTTGTGTGCAAGAGCAAGGCTGAGAATAAACAAAGCTTATGCGGACACAAAAAATAACATGGCTTTGGCTATCGCATCCGGCCCTGACGGGGACGGGACTGAGGGCGACACTGTATCTATCTACCTCAATTTTAACAGTGGCGCGGTATGGCGGATAAGTGCACTTGTCCTTGAGACAGGAAAGCAAAGTGATAGAAGACTAAAACGATTCCTTGAGAAGTATCCTGATGCCAAGCCTGTGGCAGGCGCGCGGATGGTGATAATCTGCAACAAGAAGGAATTTGAAAATGATGAGGCTGTTTGGTTTAATGTCCGGCTACGGAATGATGGGGACAGAGAACTTGTTGCTGCACCTTGCGAGATTGGATTCGTTGCAGTTGTGGATGGGGAGGAATATATACATGACTACAGAAGCAGAATGAACCAGTGCCACCGCGTTCGGCTTGCTGCCGGTGAGGAGCATACTGTTTCGGTCAGTGTGGAGAACTATGGATGGCTGCGGGTCAAGAATGACAGTGAGTTTTTGGAGATGTCGCCGGGTGAGCATACGGTTCAGTTAAAGATGGAACCTGAGCCGTCGAGCGAGATCAAAGGGACCGTATACTCCGATGTCGTGACGATAACAGTTGCGGAGCCGCGAAAAGGCCCCGGCGAGGTTCAGGTCGAGCCGGGGCGTATTTCGTGGGGTGAGGCTGCTGAGGGATTGCAGCTGGGGCTGGTGTTTGAGTCGGGCAATGGGGTGTACGGCGAGGGGGATGTGGCGGGGCTCGGAGTTTATGTGCGGAATGTCGGTGATAATGAGGCGGTGTTGATTTACCACGTTCGCCAGGACAGCAAGAGCCTGGAAGGCTCATTTACGAGGCCGAGTCTGCGAGACTGGAGAGGGCAGGATGTGACTTTGAGGGCGCCCATGAGCGGCGGCGGCATGTTTGCTGAGTCGCGGAGGGTTTTAGTTCGACCGGGTGAGATTAAGTTGTTAGGCAAAGAGCGTCTGGGGATGGGGACGAACATAGATAGCGGACCGGTTGATTATTCTGCAGAGGTGGAGCCCGGGCAGTACCGGGTAAACGAGAAGGTCAATCTGGGCATTGCCAGAAGTCGGGCGTGGGTCGAATTGACCAGCGGGGAGTTGGAGCTGACGGTAAAGGAGCGTAGTGCGTGGTGGATAGCATGGGGGGAAGAGGTGGATGGGCTGCAGTTGGGGCTGAGCATGGACCGCGGGGACGGCGTGTACCGGCAAGGCGAGCTTGTCACTCTCACGGTCCATGTCCGCAATGTCGGCGATGAGGAAGTCGCGCTGACTTATGACGATTTGGCCCATTCGGCGCCGGGCGTACAGGGTACCAGAGAAAAGCCAATGATATTTGATACTTATATTATTGGCGGCAGGGCTACGGTGCGTGAGTATCGCTTGTTGTTGCGGCCGGGTGAGATGAAGATGCTTGGCAAGGTGCGGCTGCAGCTTGAGCCGCTGCTGGGAGAAAGGCAGGCGCAGTATTCGGCGGACCTTGAGGCGGGCGAATATCCCGTGAGGCATACGGTTAAGTTCGGCAGCCCCACGGAAGAGGGGTCGTGGCGCGGCCAGTTGACTACCGGAGAGGTGAAACTGGTTGTGGAAGAGCTGATGTTCGGGCCGGTTATTGAACAGTTCCTCAGGGAGCAGGGCGAGGCGAGTTCCGCTATCGACTTCGACACGCAGCGGACGCTTAGACCGGAGATGGAAACCAGTGAGGGTGTGAGCGTGGCGTCGTTTCGCCTTTGTCGCGAGCGGGGGATAGATGTTATCGCTCGGCAAGAGCGTGCCGGGCTGGCGGCAATCAGCATGGAAGTGGTGCGCCTGAATGAGAGTGACTGGGAAACCATGCCGCCGGTAGAACTGGCCAAATTGCTTGAGGAGCGGGACCGGCGGATTAAGAGGGTCAAGCAGCGCGGTTACGGCATTGTCGAACTGAGCGGCGATTCGATTTTCGGGTTCAAGACCCGCGACGGCGGCATCGGGATGGTCCGAATAGTTGGCTTCAAAGAGGACCCGTGGGAGGTTAGGATTCGGTACAAGACGGCGCAGAAAGAAGCGGCCGAGAAAGACAGAACGGGGGCCGAGGCGGCGGAGGTCGCTGGTCTGACGGCCAAACGTCCGTGGGATCTGCAGCCCGGTGACAGTCCCTCTTCTCAGTATATCAGGACGCTGCGGCTGCTGGCCCAGGGTGGGGGGACACGCGCCGAGGCGGCCGCTCGTTTTCGCGCCATCGCCGAGCAGGCTGCCGGTTCCCGCGAGGGCGAGACTGCGGGCGAATTGGCGGTGCTGCTGGAAGAGATGGTGGAAGAAGACAGGCGGTTTAAGGAGCCAGAGCATTTGTCGGCGCTATCCGAGGGGGAGCTTATCGATTACTACGTGTACAAACTGCGGGACGTAGCCGCCGTGCAGCATGCGTACCCGGGCAAGTGTTTTGTTCTGTACTACAATCAACTCTGGCTGGGCGAAAAAGACGACAATGCCGCCCTCAAACTACGAAAGATAGGTAAGCCTGCATTGCCAAGGCTTATTGAGCTTTTGGATGACCGCCGACCGACGCGGTCAATGGGAGGCAGCGAAGCCTCCGGCGAGCATCTGCTGCGCTATGGAGACGTTGCCTTGCAGGTGGTCGAGGCAATTGCCGGCAGAGAATTTGGCGCGAGCCTGGAAGAGAAGGGGCTCTATTTGGTTGACTCAAGACCGGCGGCAAGGCAGGTGATTATCAGCGAGGTTAAACATTGGTGGAATGAGAACAAGGGCAAGACCGAAGGTGAATGGATTCGCGGGTCGCTTCTCGAATCGGGAATAGGCCTGGGTTCAGGGTGGAATATCAATCGAGTAAAGGCGGCAGAGCGGCTGATTGAAATTGAGGGCGCCAAGTCCACTGATTTTTTCCGACGGCTTTCGAAGGCAGAGCCGGACTGTTATCATCTGGTTCGCCTTCTTTGGCAGGCGGGTGGAAAGGCTGTTTTGGATGACATTCGCCCGAAAGCCGCAAGCGGCAATTTCTTTGTTCGTATGGCCGCGTATAGAGCTTTGATGGAGGCCGGCGAACCGGGGATTGTTGGAAGACTAATCTCAGAGCTGGACGAGTTCGTCAAGAATCCGCGCGAATACGACAGAAGACTGATTGATCTGCTTATTTTGTCGGACCGGCAGGAGGGTGTGCTGGCGGCGGCGCGACTGCTCCGGCACGACAACGCCGACGTCGTGGAAATGGCACTGACTTCGTTTAGGGTCGTGCTGGAAACGGAAGACATGCCCTCGCCTAATCTGCGGCCGCTCGTATTTCCGTATATGGGGTCGAAGCTCGATGCCGATGCGAGCGGGCAGCCAGCCAGTAGCTGGCAGAAGCACGTGGCGGCCGGCTGGCTGATTAAGGCTGCCGAGCTTCCCTATACATGGCCGTCGGAACCATCCAAGGCAAAGTACGAAGCAGTCGTCGAGCAGGTCAGGTCGTGGTGGGCGCAGCAGACCGCCGAGTCCATCGCGTGGGGGCAGGCGGTGGAGGGGCTGCAGGTTTCCATCTCGGTTGAGAAGAATGAGTTCGGGCTGGATGAGCCGATTCTGGTGAGATGGCAGATCAGGAATGTTTCCGATGAGGACAAGACAATCATCTGGCACGAGCTGCAATACTCGCCGGTGGTTTTCGAGATTGGCAAAAAGGGCGAGAAGAGATACATCGCGGAGGACTCGCGGCGAATGTACAACGATGCCCACCCGGCCCTTCCCGAGAAGATTGTGCTTTCGCCGGGCGATGTGAAAGAAGCGAGGTTTGACCTGCGATATTTCGGTCTGAGCCATGAGAAAGAAGGTACATACGAAATCACAGGGCTTTATTCACCAAAGGATTCGCGGCGGCTTGCCGACTATTGGCTGGGCAAGCCGGAGTACCGCGATGTGATGACGAGCCGGATTGCATCGGCGACGATGGAAATAACGCTGACGAGGAATCCGGATTGGCTTAAAAGGCAGTTGGCAGGCGGGGAATTCTGGGACCGACTCGAGGCTGCGCGCCTTCTGGCCCCGGTCATCGGCAATGAGAAGGTTGTGGCACAACTGGAGAAGATGTACCCGCCACAGAATACCCGTCACATGGTTCGCCTGGTTTGTTTGATGGCGAGCCTGGGAGACCGCTCGCACGTGAAAGAGGTTATGGACATGTATGAGGCGGGCGGTTATGCGCCTTATATGCATGATTACAACGATGATATGATTGACTTCATCGGGCGCTGGGGCGGTGGTGTGGCCCGTTCGCCAATGGATGACACGCGCATTCGATTCAGGAAAATCGACTTTATGCACGGCGGCGGCGTTTCGGACGGCCTGGAACTGGTGGTAAAGCCGGCAAAGGAAAGCTTCGCAGCAGATGAGGATATTGTTCTTGATTTCTACATGCATAACGAGCGGCCGCCGTACAAGCTGTTTTGCATCTATCCGGATACCCTGTGGCAATGGACATCGTGGAGAATCCAGGGTGATACGGGGGCATCGCTGCCAATGCCGCAAAGGCAAATTGAGGGGACATTGCGGCCGGTGCGCAAGGACGACTTTTTCGTTATCGCTCCACAGAAAACGATTTACTGGCAGCAGGTGATCCGAAAAGAATGGCTGCCGCCGGGCGGTCTCGCTCCGGGCGCGTACACGCTGTTTGTTTCTATGAACACAGCGCCTGCGATGAAATCGGTTATTCCGGACTACGAGCAGTTTTGTCGCAGTCACTACATTGAGCCCTGGCACGGGACGCCCGAAACAGGCCCGATCCCATTAAAGATAATCCCGGCGAAAAGGGGTGGCCCTTCGCCGCTTCTGCCAGGGCCAGTGGACTGAGAGAACGCGGATGACCGATTATTTTACACAACTTTTACTTGTTGGAACTATTTGGGTTTCTGATAATGGTGGCAGTATCACTGTTCACAGGGAGAACACAAAATGAAACCGTTAAGAAATACGTTTTTTTCGGCGGTGCTTTGCATCTTTGTTCTTGCCCATAACATTGACGCCCAGGAGAAAGAATCAAAAGGGTTGAAAAACGGTTTCGACGAGGTTATGGAGGTTATTCGCACCGGCAATGCCTACCAGCGGGCGGAGACCGTACCTACCCTGGCCCGAATAGATGACCCGCGCGTTGTAGCTGCACTCATTGACCTGCTAAACGATGACGATGAGACGGTTCGCGCTTATGCCGCCCAGCAGTTGGATCTCCTTGCCGACAAGCGCGCCGCCAAAGCACTGGTCAAGGCCCTTGGTGATTCGTCCTCGCGGGTTCGAACGGTTGCGGCGAACGGCCTGACGAAGATCGGCGACCGCAGCGCTGTCGGCGCGTTGGTAAAAACCGTCCTTGAAAACCTTCCAAAGGTCGGTGAAGATTATCACGGACGTGATTCGATGCGGGCGGCTCTCCGGGCTATTGCCAGGCTCTCGACAAATTCGCCGCCAGAAATCATTGTGCTGCTGCGGCCCATCGCGACGGGTGAAACTGTTGACGCAAAGCTGTGGTGGTTTTACGAGGTCGTTGCTCAGTGCCTGGGGGAAATCGGCGACAAAGCCGCCTTCGACCAGTTGCAAAGGGCGGATGAGGTTTTGAGCAGTATGCGGTCGGATTACAAGACCTGGTATGCAGTCCGCAAGGCAATGTCCGCCATCGGCCCACAAGCCGCACCGTTCAATAGACCCGCCGCTGACATCTTGTATTCCTTTCGAACATTCAAGATAGACCAGGATGGAATTCGTCAGAGATGGGTATTTCCATTGGCAGAATTGGGCAACTCTGCCATCGGCGATATCGAATGGGCTCTAAAGTTTACCGAAACACAAAACGAAAGCCGCAGTCGAAAGATGGTCGGCATCGAAGCTCTCGGTGAAATCGGCGGACCCGAGGCCGCCAAGGTTCTGGGTGGTTATATAGACGGTCTATTCGTTGACGATGTGCCCGAAAAGCAGGTTTCCCCGGGTGAATCCGCAAGGCTCGGCCCCGGCAGGCGCCTGTGCCGTCAGTGTGATTACCCCTTGAGAGTGGCTCTGATTGCCCTATTTAAGGCGCAGCCTGATGTTGATACTGCGAAAGAAATTGTTGCTTTGCTGCCTTTGGAAAAGTTCGAGCAGACCAACGTGTTGTACGAAATAGAACGCGCCACCCCACAGAAGGTGCCTGCCGCCGCTGCCGTGGAGTTGTACAGCCTGCTGGTGTTGCCACAGCCGCCCGAAGGTATTGAAAGATTTGCGTCGTGGCGCGCCATGGAGTTTCTGGCAAGAATCGGCGGCGAGCAGGCGGGGCGGGTCCTCAGTCGCGTCCTTTTGGAGTCGTCAAATGCAAAGCTCGTGGAATTGGCGGCCGACGGACTTGGTAAGATCAAAGACTACGATGCTGTGCCGACCCTCATGGAGGCGTCGAAGGTGAGGAACATCCCTGCTGAACGGGTAGCCCGCGCTATGGGCGCCATAAATGACAAACGGGCGGTGCCAGGACTGGAGTATATGGCAGGGCGTGATAATCTGAGTCAGGCAGACCGCCTGTGGATAGCCGCCGCACTGGCGCGATTGGGCAAAGACTACCAACAGAACGCTGCGATCGTCCGAAGCGCCCTGCCCGATTCCCTCGAGCAGGCTAAGTGGCTCAACGACCCTGAAACTATCAAGGCCGTAGCCGCCCTGAGCGAACAGGGCAAGAATCCCCTTGAGGCCGCACAGACTCTTGAGGCCGTCGGCACAAAGGAATCACTTGAGAAAGCCCTGCAAATCCTGAGCAGCCTGATAGACCCGGAAAGACCGGGCGACGCCAAAAGGCTGCAAACGGTGGCTTCTTCCGCCGCCCGGCTCGCAAACAAACTGGCAAGTCCGAAGGAAAGTTATTATGCAGACATAGCCACCGTTTCGAGCGAGGCGCTGCGCTGGTTCGAAATGGGCCAGCAGGCAAGTCCTCGCGCCGAGGCCATATCGGGCTTTGAAGCGGTAGGGAGGCTGCCGGCGCTGGCGCGAAAAATCTGGATAGTCGAAGCCACCCGCCGACTGGACCTGGCCGCCAAACAGCAAGAACCAAACTGGGAGTTCGAGTTAAACGGCAGCGAGATTAGAGCTATTAAGGGTATCTTTGCCCCGGAGCTGGTGCCCGTGCTTGAGCGCATCGTAAAAGAAAACCAATCCACCGTAAGCTTTCACGGAAAATACCAAATCGCCAAGTTCTACAACGTCCGTAGCCGCGCTGCCAGAATCCTCACAGAAGAAACGGGACAGCCGCATACCTTCGTCGATGTTGACGGCCGGACACATCCCGGCGGGTGGGACCCTTCACAGGAAAAGTGAATCCATCTGCCGGTCTTTATGCCGTAGCCGCGGTTGCCGAATGGGCGTTATTGACCCTGATACAGGCCTGCCAGGCGGTTACTTTGTTATCACAATGTTGTGGGGTTTCGAACCCTTTGGGATTTTGATGTTGACGGTCTTTAGGTTTTCGTTGCCGTAGAAGCAGCCGGGGCCGAAGTACCAGCCCTCGGCGGCAGTGTCATAGGCCGATTTATCTTCGAGCCTGGGCAGTTCCGTGGAATTGACCGTCACCGAAGCAGGCTGCTTATCATGGTGGACCCACAGCTCGTAAGCCGCGTCCCACTGCGTAATCGCAAGCTCTATATTCCTTTGGGTTTGGGCGCACCGAACTTGCATGGCGCTGACACGGCCTTTAGGCGTCTGGCAGTCGCACATCGTGTATCCTGAAGGGCCACTTTTATCGGGATAGACATCCCAGGTAATCGGGTCGGGTGCTTTTTCGTAGATGTAGCTCATCTCCGGCATCATGGGGATGATGGCGCCGGCCTTTACGAACATGGGCAGGCCGTCTTTGCCGTAGAGGGGCGCATCGATGGTGACGATTTGGCCGCCATCGTATTCTTTGCCCGTCCAATAGTGGACCCATCTGCCTTTCGGCAAGTAGACGTTCCATGTGTCGGTCTTTTCCATCACCGGTGCGACGAGGATTTGTCTGCCCAGCATAAAATGAAAATCCTTATCGTAGGTTTTCTCATCGTCCTGATAGTCGAAGACCAGCGGCGCCAGAATGGGCCGGCCCGTCTGGTGGGCCTCGATGGCGGCAGAATAATAATATGGATGTAGCCGGTAACGAAGCTTCAGGTAGAATCGAAACAAATCCTGCTGCTGCTCTGTAAACAGCCACGGGAATGGTGCGCTTTCATCGTTGGCGCCCTGGAACTTTGCGATAGGCGCGACGGGCATCATATTCACTATTCGGCGCATAACGTTCTGCTCTTCGAGCGGCTCACCTTTTCCGCGGTCGGTGAAGCCGCCGAGGTCTGCGGAGATGGAGCTGTAGCCTGCCAGGCCGCCGTTGCGAAAGTAATTCAGGTCGATGTCGAGGAACTGCAGGCCGTGCGGCGTGTCACCGGGCCAGGGGACAATGTAGCGATGGCCGCCGATGGGCCCGCCGCGGCTGATAACGGGGCGCCCGTGAAGTCCCTCGGCAGCCATTCCCTCCACGACCGTTTTGGCCCACAGTGAGCCGAAGAGGTTGTGGGCCTCATAGCCGTTGGCGAACTTCTCCAGGCCGGTGTACTGCATTGACCTTTCGCCGTTATCCTGTCTCCAGAAGTCCATGCCGTCTTTGATGCAGGGAAGATGGGCTTCGAAGTACTTATCCATGTCGGCCTTTTTGGTCGGGTCGAAACCTTTCCAGTCGTAGAGGTCATCGAACAGGGCGCAGCTAAAGCCGGTCTTTATTCCGTACTTGTCCAGCACCTTGTACATTTCCGCCGGATTCTCGTGTCCCTTTGCCCAGGTGAAATTCGGACCGAGCGAGCCGAAGTCCATCACGAAGACATCGACGGGCCAGTCGCCCTGCCTGTATTTGTTCGCCGCTTCGATTATTTTGTCCTCCAGCCAGGTGCAGTGGACCTGTATGTGGCCGAAGTACCACTTCTCCGGCAGGATGGGCTTGCCGACAATTTCGGTGTACGTCTTTAGGATGTGATCGAAGCGCGGGCCGAGGACAAAATAATAGTCCATGTCCCAGCCTTCCATCGCGCCGCTTGTTCCGCTGAAGGAATACTCTGCTGCGGTTGTCCCCATCTCGAAGGTGACGTCGTCATCGAGGTTGTTGAAGAATATGCCGTAGCCTTTGCTGCTATAGAAGAAGGGAACGGGAAAACCGCCGGAGTCGTGGTGCTTTTCGAGCTCCTTTGCGTAGCAGACGATTTTTTGGCCGTGCATATCGAGCGGGTGGTTGTGTCCGCCGAAGCCGAAGAAATGCTCGTCCTCATCCAGCACCATCGTTTCGTAAACCTTCGAATCTGCATAACCGAGGCCCGCGTTGACGATTCCCTCTTTCTCCATCACCAGCAGATTCCCCTCGGCGTCGTAAAAGGCCAGCTTGAAGGGCTGCTTCCTGACTTTCACCAGCAGCTTACCGGCCCGAATGTTGTAGACGACGCCTTCGAGGTCGGCGTCGAACCCTTCTGAAATCTTGTACGAGACGCCCGGCCAGGTGTACGTAACCACCGCGTAAGGGCCGTTCTCGGCGAGGTGCAGGTCATCGAGGGGGAAATCCTGCCCGGCAGGCGCCATGTGGACCCTCACCAGATTCTCTTTGAGAAAACTCAGTCTGACTTTGCCGTTCTCGCAGTCGAAGGTGATGTTGTACCCATCCTGTTGGTAAGAATTGACATTGCCCATAATGGTGTAGGCCTGAGCGCGGGCCTCCCGCCCGGCTAACAACGCGCCAAACAGCATGCACCAGACGACTCTATTGCTGCTCTTGCCGACCATCAGTGCTTCCTTCAATGGGTGCTGAGGGATTTGAACCAAAATTTTCTGCCCGAGGCATTAAACCAGAACCGATACAGACTCGGCAGTTATTATACATTCCGCGAGGATTTTCTCAAGCATTTTTCAGGCGTGCGCCGTCGGGAGCGCATTCGTTTGCAGCAACGGGATTCGAGCGCTCAGTCTTCCGCTTTGGGACACGACAGAGCATAGTCGATCAATTCGCTCAACTTCGCCATCGCCACCGCAACGGTGCAGTCGGCGGCCCCGTAGTACAGATTAAGTCTGTCTGTTTCCTTGTGAACCACCGCGCCGGTGGGAAATACCACGTCGCTCACATCACCGATACGTTCATAGGACTCGCGGGGTCCGAGTATCCATTCGTCGCCTCGCCGCAACACTTTCCACGGCTCCTCCAAATCCACCAGAGCCAGACCGAGACGATATATGGCGCCGGCGGTGGTTCCGCGGACGCCGTGATAAAATATCAGCCAGCCATGCGGGGTCTCAATAGGCTGACATGCCAGTCCCACTCTCTGGCCGTCCCAGTACGCAGACCTGGTCTTGATCAGAGTTCTGTGGTCGCCCCAATGCTTCAAATCTGGGGAGAAACTTATCCAGATATGGGCCTCTCCACGAACGATGGGCCTGTGAAGCAGCGCGAATCGTCCCCTGAACCGCCGCGGGAACAGGCAGGCGTCTTTATCCTCCGGCGGAAGCAGCGCTCCGAGGCGGGCGAACGTCCTGAAATTCTTCGTAACCGCCAGCGAAACGGTGGGCCCGCCTTCGCTGAAGGAAGTATAGGTAATGCCGAACTGCTTCTGCTCTTCCAGCCAGACAATTCGGGGGTCTTCAAGACCCCATTTCTCCTCGCGCGAACTCTGGTCGGCCTCGAGCGTAGGCGCCGGGTCGATTTCCCAGTTTGTGAAACCGTCCGCACTTCGAGCCACTGTCAGGTGGGAAAAGCCGCGCAGGTCCTCCACACGAACCAACAGCAGCGTCTCTGTGTTCAGCCTGACCGCGGCGGGATTGAAAACCGCGTTTGCAGGATAGGGCCACATCTCCGGCGTTAGTATAGGGTTGCCCTCATACCGCGTGAACAACTCATTTGCCTTTTTTTGTCGTGCTATCTCGTTCATCGTATCAGCCCCAGCACATCGGCCGTTCCCTGTGCAAAGGCACTCTTGCGCGCCAAATTTGCACAGGCTGCATTTTCGGCCCCTCTTCAGGTTACTGAATTCTTAATCGGCAACCTCGGCAGCCTGCCGTAAAACAAAGTACGAATTTTGAACACCAACCTCAAGAATCCGGCCCAAGCGTCCATTTTTTGCCTCCTCAAGCCGGAATTTACTCCACGACCGGGCATTCGACGATTTCGATTATGCCCTGACCAGCTGTGTTTCATACAGACTCTGGTACAGGGGGCAGCTCTGCATAAGCTGCTCGTGCTGACCCTGCGCGATAACCCGCCCCTGATCCATTACCACTATAACGTCGGCACTTATCACCGTGCTGAACCTGTGCGCGATGATGAAACTGGTTCTATCCCGCATAATCTCCTCGATGGCATTGTGAATCTTGGCCTCGCTGTCGGCGTCAACCTGGCTGGTCGCCTCGTCGAAAATGAGTATCGAGGGGTTCTTCAGTATGGCCCTGGCGATAACGATTCTCTGGAGCTGCCCGCCGCTCAGGCCCGACCCCTGCTCCCCGATCATGGTATCATAACCATCAGGCAGCGGGCAAATAAATTCATCCGCGAACGCACGTTTGGCTGCCTCCACTATTTCCTGGCGGGCCGCACCCGGCCTGCCGTAGCCTATGTTCGCCGCGATGGTGTCATTGAACGTCACCACATTTTGTGTCACCATTCCAATCTGGTTTCTCAAACTCGACAGTGTTGCATCGCGAATGTCTTTGCCGTCTATCAACACGGCACCGCTGTCAGGGTCGTAGAATCTCGGCAGCAGATTTGCCAGCGTCGTCTTGCCCGACCCGTTCGGTCCGACGACAGCCACATTGTGACCCGCCTGAACGATAAGATTGATTCCTTTCAACGCCGGCGTCACAGAGCCAGGATACGTGAAAACCACGTCCCGAAATTCGATTCTTTCTTTCAGCGGCGCAATTTCGACGGCGCCTGCGTTCTGAGGTTCGACCGGCTGGTCCATCATTGCAAAAACCCTCTCGGCCGCGGCATCGGCCTCCTGAATCTTCGTCCAGACGTCGCTGGTCTTTCTAACCGCCTCTGCCGCTGCACCCAACAGCCCCAGCAGCACGAGGAATTCGCTCCCGCCCATTTCATTGTTAGTTACCCAACTCGCGCCCACAATCAACGCCGCAGAACCCGCCGCCAGACCAAGCACTTCCATTATCGGGCTCGTTGCCGCATCAACCTTGGCCATCTTCAGCAGCTGCTTCAGAAGCCTCTGGTTGATGCCCCTGAACACACCTGCTTCGTGTGCCTGCTGGTTATATACCTTGACAACCTTGAGCCCGGACATTGTCTCCTGCAGCTTGGCAAGCATTTCCGACCAGGCCATCAGCGACTTTCTCGACGCACGCTTCATCTTTCTTCCCAGCTTCGCCACCATCCACAGCGTGGGCGGACCGCCGCACAGAAATATGACCGTCAACTGCCAGTTGAGAAGCGACGCACCCGCAAGAAGAAGCGCCGCATTCAAAGGCTCCCGAAGCGCCTTGCCAAGAAGCGTCTTGATCCCGTTGCCCATGGCGCCGGTATCGCGAACCAGTCTGCTCACCGAATCCGTGGGCCGTTCACTGGCGAAGAATCCTGTGGGCATATTGATTACGTGCGCAAAGGCATCCTCGCGGAGCCTGTTTATGCCCGTGTGCACGACTTTCTGAGCCATGTAATCCTGAAAGAACTTGGCGATGCACCGGATGACGGTCACTATTGCCACAAACAACACTATAATCATAATCGCCCTGGTCCTGCTGTTCTGGCTGTCCTCGGCGGGCAGCAGTCCCTCCGCCCACCTCGCACCATTGATGAGCCGGGCCTTTATGTGCTTGCGCGAAATGTTCTGCATCTGCACACGCTGCACCCGGCTGTCACCCGGACGTTTCACATACAGGTTGACCGCCTCGCCCTCGGCGTGGGCCAGTTGGTTGAGAAGCTCAGGGAAAAGTACTTTCTTAACCCCCCCCTCGTCAGCGACAGGGCCGACAGCAACGATTCGCTCTCTGCGCCCAAGGCCCGCTTTATCGGCAAGACTGCCCTCTTCGACCCCCGTTACGAGCAGACTATAGGCAATATCACCGCTGTTGCTCTGTGTGATATCGGTGCCGGTGGGGACGTCAAAGCTGACCCCATACTGCCACGCACAAATCTTGCGGTTCATCCATCCTCGCAGGCCCTCCTCGCCGGTCATCACCTTCAGCAGCGGGATAAGCGTCATAAAACTGAGCGACAAGAGCATCGATACGAGCAAGGCGCTAACGACCACAACCGCTATCCGCGGCCATTGGGGCCAGAGGTATTTGAATATGCGCCTGAATGATTTCATTCCGTAAGCAAGTTCCTTACTTGCGCGAATCGCGTTTATCGTGTGGCCTTTTTCCGACATCCGAAAAAGGCGTCCGAAATACATGCCGGAGCCCGTCACCGGACCAATTTGGCCACAGCACACTAACAAACCGCGGCCCGACGGTCAAGCCTAAAGCTCCTATTGACCATCGCAGGGTTTTTTGCTATCGTAACCGCCTTTTGAGGACCTCGCCAATGCAGGTGGACAATCTGGTTCTGGGCGCGTTTGAAACGAATTGCTATGTGCTGCGGCATGACCCCGCTGCGACTCAATGCCTTGTCATCGACACCGGGCTGGAGGCACGCCCCCTTGTGGATTTTCTGCAGGCGGACGGGCTGGATCCGGCGGCCCTTGTATTGACGCACGGTCACGCCGACCACATCGCGGGGGTGGCTGACCTGCGCAAAAACTTTCCGGACATGAAGGTCTGCATCCACCGGCTCGACGCCCCAATGCTTACCGGCGAGCAGGATAATCTGTCAGTGCTGGCCGGCGGCACATTCAGAGCAGACCCGGCGGATTTCCTCATTGCCGAAGGCGACGTAATTGAACACGCCGCCATACGTCTCGAAGTAATTCATACCCCGGGACATACACCCGGCGGCATCTGCCTCTATTGCCGGCAGGACGGGATTATCTTTGTGGGAGACACACTCTTTGCCGGCTCGGTGGGGCGAGCCGACTTTCCGGGCGGAAGCATGAGACAATTACTGAAGAGCATAAACGAACGAATTCTTGTACTGCCCGGCCAAACCATTGTTTATCCGGGTCACGGCCCGCCAACCACCATTTCAGAGGAAAAAACGCGTAATCCGTTCCTGAGCTAAGTGCCCGTAATTCAACGACTGCCTGATTGACGGCGAATCACGGCGGGTCCGAATCCGACAAATGAACGATGCGAAGCGTCCAAAACTCGATACTTCCGCCACTTTGGCCAGCATAGGCGCGCTGGTTTGCTGGTCCTCGGGCCCGATTTTCATAAAGCTGCTGACCGGCTGGCTTGACTTCTGGACGCAAAACACACTGCGATACCTCGTGGCGTCTCTTTTCTGGCTGCCGTTTCTCCTTGTTTCTGTCAGGAACGGGCGGATTAGCCGAGGACTCTGGCTGCGAGCCCTGTTGCCCGCGGCGGCCAACATCGTCATGCAATGCTTTTGGGGGGCCGCCTTTTACTACCTCAAGCCGGCCTTTATGATTCTCCTGACTCAATCCTCCATCATCTGGATAGCGGGGTTTTCCGTTGCCTTTTTCCCCCAGGAAAGACCGCTGGCCAGGAGCAAACGCTTCTGGCTGGGGGCCGCACTGTCGATAACCGGCGTCGCCGGCGTGTTGTTGTTCAAAGAGAATTTCACCGCGACCAGGACGGCCACGGGAATAGTCATTGCTCTTTCGGCAGCCCTTCTGTGGGGCGTATATACAATTTGCGCAAAGGCGGCTTTCAAGAACATCGATTCCCGAACCGGTTTCTCCGTGGTCAGCCTCTATACCTTTGCCGGACTGTCCGTGCTTGCGATGGCCTTTGGCAGACCCGGCGATTGTACAAGAATGGCTGTGCAGGCGTGGGGATATGTCGTGGTTTCCGGCATCCTGAGCATTGCGCTCAGTCACGTTCTGTACTATTTTGCGATAAAGCGGATTGGTGCAACCATTCCCTCGCTCGTGCTCCTGCTACAGCCGGTTATTGTACTGGCGATTTCCAGCGTCGTTTTCGATGAGTCTCTGAACGCCTTTCAGTGGGTTTTTGGCGCTGTCCTGCTTGTCGGCTCCGCCTCGGCCATCCTCGCCCAGCAGCACCTGAATTCAGCCGACAGCAGCGAAAACGCCCTTGGAAGGGCCACGTGAAACCACGCCTAAAGAGGGGTTCGCATCACAGCGGTATTCTCAGTATCGACCCGTCATGGAGGCTATTGCGGTACGTCGGCCAATTCGTTAGACTTCGCTGCAGTTGCTGTTGTGTTTGTGCGCTTATGCGAAGATGCAGCATTGTCGGCTGCATGATTTTTAGTCCGGGAGGTGAGAATGACAAAGATATTCTCGGGTTGTTTGTGGACTGCTCTTGCTATGCTCACAGCTACAACTGCTTTGGCCCAGGTGCAAGGGACAGAACATAAACCTATATGGCTGGTGGCGACCAGGCCGATGTTTGTTCAGGCGCTCAAGCCGCTTGCCGACATGCGACGCAAAGACGGCTTTGAGACGGTAATTTCAACAGAACCTGTCTCCGAGGCACTTGACGGGCTGAATCGGCGGTGCGCGTTCCTGCTACTTGTCGGGGATTACCAGGCGGGCGCCTCCGGGCAGCCGTGGTATGTCCCCGCTCAACAGCGACAACTTTACAAATGGCGAGCCGCCCAGCAAGAGGAATTCACATCAGATGGTCTTTGGGCAGACATGGACAACGACCTCATTCCGGATATCGCGGTCGGGCGGATTCCCGTTCGTACGGCCGAGCAGTTGAAACTGGTCATCGAGAAGATAATGGCCTTCGAGCACAGGCCGCCGACGCCGGATGATCTCGGGCTTACCATTTGGGCCGGCTCGCCCGCCTATAACCAGGTAATCGACGGGATGGCAACATGGCTGCTGCTCAATACCGTCCTGCGAGAGGCGCCCGGGTGGGCCCCGCTCTGGGCAATCTCGGCTGACCCAATGCACCCACTTTGCGGCTGGCCGCCCGAACAAAACAGCGTCTTTGCGCAGCAGCTAAAACGCGGTGGAATGATGGCGATACTTATGGGCCACGGCACGCGCGACAGTTTTTTCTCCATGAGGTTCAGGGACGAAACCATCAGCTACGGCCTGCGCGATGCCGAACAGGGCCTCACCGGGGCGGCCCCCGGCCCACCCACCGTGATCATTGCCTGCAGCTGCGGCGACTTCGCAGGGGCTGACAACTGCCTTGCCGAATCATTGTTGCTGACGCCGGCGGGACCGGCGGCGGTTATTGGAGCAACCACCGAGTCACACCCGCTGACGAATTACTTTTCCGGTCTGTGTCTGGTGCGACAATGCTGCCGGACAGACAAGCGTCTCGGTAGTATGTGGCTCGCTGCCCAGCGAAAGGCCATGGAGACAAGAGACCTTATTATGGAGCGCCTGCTCGTCAACATTGAGGGCAAACTCGAAGAGAAGATGGATATGACCAAACTTCGACGAGACCAGATTCTAATGTACGCCTTGCTGGGAGACCCGGCCACCCGGCTGCCGATTCCCGATAAGCTCCAGGGACGGATTGAACGGGTCGAAGGCGGCTGGCACTGGCAGGCCGATAAGCCCGAAGATGCAAACCGGCTGTGCGTCAGTTTTCGTCCCTCCGGATTAAACTTCCCGACCGTTGAGCTTCCGCTGGCCCAAGACGGCGCCCACAAGCGTTTCGAGCAGGCCAACGCCGTGCTTGGATTTGACTCCATCGGCGAGTTTGCCGGCGAGGAACCATGGAAGGGAAGAGTAAACGCCGAAGGTACACTGCGTTTGGTCGCTGCGGGACAGAAGCGAATCTACGCCGTCGCCTTTGAGCTCAAGTCCGGCGAGAGATAGCCGGCCGTCAGGAAACTGAAAATCGGCCGCAAGACGCAATATACCCGTGCAATCCCGGGCACAGATTGCGTCGCCGCCCTGTCAGAAAGCGTTGAAGTATTCGGGCCTGCCATCGTCGCTGTCGTAATTCTTCGCGTCTTCGCTCTCGGCATCGATTTTGATACGCTCAATTCGCTCGGCTTTTTTTGTGTTGCTGTCAACGGTGACCAGAATCGCATTCATCTTCACATCGCCGGTCGCCACTTCGAACGGGAAGGGCATCTGAGTCCTAAACGACTTCAAGACGCTTTCTGCTCCCCGCCCGAGCACCGAATCATGGGCCCCGGTCATACCGATGTCGGTGATATACGCCGTACCCTTGGGCAGGATTCTCTCGTCAGCAGTTGCAACGTGCGTGTGTGTGCCGAAGCAGCAGCTGACCCTGCCGTCGAGGTGATAACCCATGGCGACCTTCTCGCTTGTCGCTTCGGCGTGGAAGTCAACCAGAACCACGTCGGCCTTTTGCTGGAGCTGGGGCAGGATTCTGTCGGCGGCGGCATAGGGGCAGTCGGCGGGTTTCATAAACATCCGCCCTATGAGGGCGACCACCGCCACAACAGGCCCCTTGTTGGTTTTGTACATGGCAAAGTCCTTGCCTGCCGCATGCTCGGACAAATTGGCCGGCCGGGTGATATTGTCCGCCGTCTCCAGTGTTCCAATTATATCTCTCTTGCGGTAGGCGTGGTCGCCCAGGGTAATCAGATTGACGCCGTAACGAAGCAGCTTGTCGTAGATTTGCGGCGTCAGGCCGGAACCGCCGGCGGCATTTTCAGCGTTGGCTATCACACAACTGATATCCAGGTTAGTGACCACGGACTTGAGCCTCTCGGCCACAATGCGTCTGCCCGGGCGGCCCACAATGTCGCCAATACAAAGAATGTTCAATTTCATAGTCCAATCCTGATATCCGAACTGCCGTACCGCCGGGCTTGCTCGCCACGGCCTGCCCTATCTGGCGTATTCGATACAGCGCACCTCACGAAGAAGCGTTACCTGGATCTCGCCGGGATAAGTCATCTCCGCTTCTATCTTCTTGGCAATGTCACGTGCAATCTTCATCGCCGACTCGTCGTCAACCTTTTCCGCGTCCACAATCACACGGATTTCCCGACCCGCCTGGATCGCGTATGCGTTTCCAACACCGGTGAAACCGCTGGCTATCTCTTCGAGCTTTTCCAGCCGTTTGATGTAGCGTTCCAGCGTTTCACGCCTGGCCCCCGGACGCGAGGCGCTAATCGCGTCCGCCGCGGCAACCAGCGGAGTGTACGGATTGTCCGGAGAGACATCCCCGTGGTGTCCGGCGACCGCGTTCAGGATAACGGGGGACTCGTTGAAACGCTTGAGATAGTTGGCGCCGATGGCGGGATGGCTGCCCTCGACCTCATGGTCGATGGCTTTGCCGATGTCGTGCAGCAGGCCGGCGCGCCGGGCGATGGAGCCGTCGAGCCCGAGCTCGTCTGCCATCACCTGAGTAAGAAAAGCCACCTCAACGCTGTGGCGCAGGACGTTTTGCCCGTAACTGGTCCTGAAATTCAAAGCGCCGATGAGACTGAGGACCTTGTTGCTCAGGCCTCTGACATTGGTCTCGACGGCGGCATCCTTGCCGAGCTGCAGCACCTTCTGGTTAACTTCCTTCTTGGTCTGCTCGACGAGCTCCTCGATTCTGGAGGGATGAATTCTGCCGTCCTGGATGAGCTTTTCCATGGACAGGCGGGCGACCTCGCGTCGGACGGGGTTGAATCCGCTCACAACGATCATCCCCGGAGTGTCATCGACGATGACATCGACGCCGGTGGCCTTCTCGAAGGCGCGAATATTTCGGCCTTCTCTGCCGATGACCCGGCCCTTCATGTCGTCGTTCGGAATCTCGACCGTCGAGACGGACACCTCACAGGTCTGCTCGGTTGCGTAGCGCTGAATGGCGGTGCTGATTATCTCGCGGCTCTTGCCGTCGGCGGCCTCCACAGCCTCATCCGTTTTGCGCTGAATCAGTGCCGACATTTCGTGCTCACACTCGTCTTCGAGGCGTTTGAGCAGCAATTCCTTGGCCTCTTCGATGTTCATTGCCGCTATTTTCAGCAGCTGGTTCTTTTGCTGGGCCATAAGGATGGCAAGCTGCTTTTCCTTGGCGTTGATGTTGTGCAGGCGAGCATCGAGGTCCTGCTGCTGCTGCTTCAGCGTCTTTTCCCTTTGGGCGAGCAGTTCGGCCTGCCGGTCCAGCGTGTCTTCGCGCTTGGTTAATCTCAACTCGGTTTCACGAAACTCGGCGCGGGTCTGGTTGGCTTCGCTGGTGAACTGCTCCTTTTTCTTGATAACTTCGGCCGCTGCGTCAATCTGAGCGGATCTTATGATGTTCTCAGCCTCTTTCTTGGCCCCATCTATCTGGCGCTCAAGGTCCTGCTTGAACGTCTTGCCCTTCGCCCTGGAAATAATCTGACAGACAACGACGGTCAGGCAGATTCCCAGGACAAAGCCGATAATGGTGGCCCAGTACCCCGTAGTAGGGACTTGCATTAGTATGGTTCCCATAGTTCCTGCCTTTCACTTGCGGTTAAATCATTTTGCAAACAACCGCTCAATGAAGAAGGATTGCGGGGTCCTCGGCAGGAAGATTCCAGAGGTGTGCCTGTAGATACCAAATCCCTGTTGCCGGAGCTTTAAATCAGTTCCTCAGAAGCAAAATGACGCGAAATTGCACAAATCTTGCGATTAACGGCTTCTCTACCAACATATCGTCAACTGATTTTAGGCCCAAGACAAGCCACTCCTACGCTAAGCAACTGCTTTGGTTTCGTTCTAAATCAACATCTTAGCGTCCGTCGGTCGCGTGTTTCAATCTCTTGCTGCAAGCTCACGTGACGCTAAAAATGTCTCTGCAACCTAACTACCGTTCGATAACGGGCCCGAAAGCCCAAGTATCCCTTCGCAAGTTGTTGAGAATCCGTCAGTTGTATCCTTGGGACAGCCCACAATCCAGTCTCATTATCGGTATACTTGCCTATATGATAGAGCAATTCTCGCTGCGCGTCAAGGCAAAAACGCCCCCTGAAAATCCCTACGGGCAAAAATTTTCTTGGGGTGTAGTATTTTGAGGCGGCCAAGCCAGCCGTCACGGAGAAAGTGCCGCTCTTTCGGCCGCAAGCGGGCAACACCTCTTGGCGCAACCAGCGGTGATGGCAGCCACGCTACCGTCCTGTGAGGCCGGCCCGAAGCAAAAACATAAGAGGGAATGTCCGGGAATTAACAGGAAGCGGTCAAGAATGCTCAACGGACGCCCCAAAAACGGGCAAGGGGCGTGATCTCTGGGCCGGGCTGCGAAGGCTCAGGGGACTTCCAGCCTCCAAAGACGGTTCTTTTCGGACCTTTCTTGACTTATGTCGTTATGGTTTTATAATAGGGGGGGTCGGCTGAGAGCAGACAAAAAACTGGAGAGGCAGGTGAGAAACAAGCTTCTGAAAGCAGATGGGGGCTGCCAAAAAACGCGGCGACTGTGCGCCCGCACGGGGGCCGTCGGTCATCCGGCTGCATTTCCAGGAATAAGTTATCGTTCGAAGGGAGATTGAAAAATGGAAGAGGCGAAAAGAAGAATCTTTGTGGCGGGTATGTTGAGTCTTTTGATTCCGTGCGGGTGGGCGCGATCGGCCCAGTTGCATCCGCCGAGTGTATATGGGGACGATTGAGGCAGCAATTGATGATGCGGACGACGGGGATGATGTCGTCGTTGACCAGGGAGCTTATACCGGCGGGGGGGGACAAGAACGTCGACCTTGGTGGTCGGGCGATGACTGTTCGGCCGGCGTACGGGCCGGCCACCACGCGGGAGGTATCATGCTTGGCAGCAGCGAAGCACTGGCGGATGCCTGCCTTTTGATTGGGAACCATTGTGATAATTCTTCTGCTGACGGAGGAGGTATGTTGCTTGCAGGCGACCCGGCGGGAAAACCAGTATCTAAGAAAACTGTTAGAGGAGAGAGACAACTAAGAATAGATACAGTATTAGCTGTATTTTCAGGCCCGGAATGGGGTGCTTCCGTAAGGAGACGCCCCATTGTTTTTGCGCCCGCCGGCCGGAAGAAAAGGCAAAGAATTTGTGGAACACCTTGGGGGGTTTCGCGCATCTTGATAGCGGTTGAAGTACCTTTGCGGAAAATGCAGGTTGCGGGCCGCAAAACCCATTTTTCGCAAGTATTTATCCGGTATGAGGGCCGTCGGATGTGGTATAATAACATTAACATAAGCCTAATGGCATACGCGGAAAGGAGTCGCCGATGAAGCAAAAGAAGCATGCGGGGTAAAATGGGAGTAAAAATCAAACAAGGAAATGTAGAAAAGAGGGGACCCAGCAGTTGATCCGGTATTGCGTACGAGAGCAGCTATGCCCAGCGCAGAGGGAATCTGCGTGAATCGGGCTTGGGTGCCGAGCGTCGACCGGCATAATATATCTATCATACATTCTGGAAAGGGCGGAAAAATGAGAAAGACAATTTGGAAGATTTGGTTAGTTGTGGTGGTGTTAGGCAGCGGGCCGCAGGAAGTTGACGCAAGGGAGTACCAGACTACTATTCTCGGTACTCTTGGCGGCGACCGCAGTCGCGCGTATTGTATTAACGATCTTGGACAGATTGTGGGAGAATCAACCACTGCGGAAGGCCACATTCACGCATTCATCTGGGAGAAGGGTGTAATGACGGATCTGGGCGTGTTTGCAGCGGGGCCCGATGGAGTTGAAGTAAGTTGTGCCAAAAGCATAAATAATCTTGGCAAAGTAGTTGGGCATTCGTCGTACAGCAGTTCGAATGTTGAGCACCCAGCGCGTGCTTTTCTATGGGAAAACGGGCAGATGCGTGATATAGGTACACTTGGAGGAAACAGTTATGCGACTGCCATCAATAATCAAGGGCAGATAGTTGGTCATTGTGAAGGCGTAGGAAGAGCATTTCTTTGGCATGATGACGTTATGATGGACATAGGTACTCTTGAAGGAGGACGGACCTATGCTTACCACATTAATGATAATGGACAAGTGGTTGGCGAATCTTATATTTCAAACGGATACAACGCCTTCTTATGGGATGATGGACAAATAACAAATCTTGGTAGTATCGACAGCTACGGCTCTGTTGCAAGGGGTGTGAATAATCGGGGCGACATTGTCGGTTCAATAACTCCCAGGGGAAGCTATTTCCGGCAGGAGGCTGCATTGTGGCAAGAGGAAAAGATAACGCCTCTCGGCTATCTGGACGTCAATGACCCCAGAAGTTACGCTGAAGGAATTAATGAGTCCGGACAGATAGTTGGCAACTCACCCTTAAGACTGGGTCCTTCAAACCCCGTGCATGCTTGTCTTTGGGAAGATGACATGATTATCGAGCTTCACGCTTTCATTGGGCCGAATTTTCCCTCCAGTCGGGCTTACGGCATCAATAACTCTGGGCAGATAGTTGGTTATGCTGAGATGCTGGGGTCAGGGGACCAGCGTGCGTTCCTAATGACACCCGTAGCCAGTGTTTATTATGTAGACGGATCTAACGGTAAGGATGAAAACGACGGGTTGAGCCTGGAGACCGCTTTTGCAACGATCCAGAGGGCGATCGATGTGGCAAGTAATGGCGATAGTGTCATCGTAGCTCCAGGTACCTATACGGGCAAGGGCAACAGAGATATAGATTTCCTCGGTAAAGCTATCACCGTGCGCAACACGGACCCAAACGACCCGAACATGGTCGCGGCCACCGTCATCGACTGCAACGGTACAGAGGGAGAACCTCACAGGGGATTTCATTTTCATAGCGGCGAAGACGAAAACTCGGTTCTGCGGGGTTTCACGATTAGGAATGGCTGGGCCTTGTACGGTGGTGGCATCTATTGCTATGACAGCCACCCGTACATTGGTAACTGCATAATCAGTCACAACAAGGCCAGCCACGATGGGGGTGGAATCTACTGCCAACTAAGCAACTGTACAATCGTCTCCTGCACCGTTACGGAAAACCGCGCCGAAGGCGATTGGACCACCTTTGGGGGCGGCATGTATTTTGAGAAGAGCTGCCCGACCGTCTCCAACTGTACAATCACGGGCAATTGGAGCCATACGGGGGGTGGATTCTATTGCCGGCAGAGCACGCCGACGGTCACAGGCTCTACGATAAGCGGAAACCATGGCGGCGGGATCGCATGTAACGAAAGTACTGACCTTCAAATAAGCAAGTGCACTATGAGCGAGAACTCAGCAATATACGAAGGCGGTGGGATTTGCTGCTGGAAAGGTAGCGGATTGATTACGCACTGCAAAATCAGTGGGAACAGGGCGGGACATTCCGGTGGCGGGATCCATTGTGAGGAACAGACAGGGGTAACCATTATTACTGACTGTGCTGTGAGCGGAAACTTTGCCAAGAAATGGTACGGTGGGGGTGTAAACTGTGAGTTGAGTGCCGTGATAATTACTAACTGTACGATTGCCGAAAATTTGAGCCGCGTTGGCGGCGGGGTGCACAGCGATGTGAAAAGCAGTCTTAGTGTGGCAAACTCCATTTTATGGGGTAACGGGCCGTGGGAAGTAGATGGTGGATTGCCAATGGTAAGGTACTGCGATATCGGCGGCGGTTGGGAAGGGGAAGGCAACATTGACGTTGATCCGTGTTTTGTTCAGGCAGGGTACTGGGACGCGAATGGGACGCTGGATGATGCGAATGATGACTTCTGGGTTGATGGTGACTATCATCTGCTCGTAAGTTCGCCGTGTATAAATGCGGGCGATCCGAATTTCGTTGGCGGTCCGAATGAGACAGATATTGACGGTGAGGTGCGTGTATTTGCCGGGCGGGTGGATATGGGGGCGGATGAGTTTGTGCCGTCGCTTGAGTGTCAGATGAAGTTTACACCGCAGGTATTCAACACTTGCAGTCAAGGCCCTTGGGCCAAAGCGCACTTTGTGCTTCCGCCGGAATTCGGCCTTGACGATGTGGATGCCAATAGTCCTCTCATAATCATCGAGCCGGTCATAATTGAAGCCGAGGATGTTAATGCTTTTGTGAATGAAGAAGGCATGGTTGAGATTCACGCTGCTTTTGACCGTTCGGTGTTCTGCAACATTCTACCGGGCAATCGGGCTATTACGGCGGTTGGCTCGCTGACCAACGGCCGAAACTTGTACGGGAGACATACAATCAGGATAATCGCCGGCAACCTCAAGTGCCTTGCCGATTTTGCCTCCCATTGGCTGCAAGGCGACTGCGCCGCCCCGGATTGGTGCGGCGGCTTCGACCTGGACCGCAATTCAAAGATTAATTTCGTCGATTTCGTACTTTACGAGTGTTGCAGCGATAAGAAAGTGGAGTGAGACCCCAACTTTACAGAGGACGAATGGGAGAAATTCATGGAGGTGGTAAAATCGGAGCTTGAGTGAGAATCATTCGTAAATTATCGCACTTGCCTGTTTATCCTATGCGGTGCGTTATTTGCCTAAAAAAAGAGCCGCTCCGGCCTTGGGTGCGGTACGGCCTTGGGGCCGGAGGGGCCCGGTTGGGTGTGGGCGTGGGTGCGGTAACAAAATCATGCCCAGTCGTACAGTCGTACCTGTTCCTTATGGTGCGGAACTGGGCGAGCTAACGGGCACGGGTGTGGATGTCCAGCTACTATATAGACGCCGTGAACCTCGGAATCGTTACACGCTTTTTCGAAAAAATGCGGCATTTTACAAAAGTTTTACAAATCAGGGCGAATAACGCGGTTTCGTGCACGAGGCGGCCGGTCGGCAATATGAGGTGCCTCAATTAAGCGGGGCGCGGCGTGTCGGCAAAGCCGTGTCCGGGGTCGCTGCATCAATGACACGAGAGATACAGCCAATCTTCTTGACGTCAGCGTATGCAATCTGGTATAAATACAAGTGTAAGCCCAAACTTGTGCCTGAAGGTGCGTCGTCGCCGTGGCTGAGCATAAGTCCGAAGTCTATGGCGCACCGTGGAGGAAAGGTTGTGTCAGGAGCAGTTTCTTTTCCGAGGAGTCCCATACCGGCAAGAAAGGCTGTGCTGGCGTGGTTTGCTCTGGTCGTCAGTTTGACGGCCTGTGCCGGCGCAGACACTCTGTTCCACTGGCGTTTTGACGGGCCTTTCGGACAGACGCTTGCCTATGAGACCGATATTGCCGGAGGCGTTACAGTAAGGAGGTTCGAGGACTCCGGCCTTGGAGGCGGCTCACCTTATGATATCAGGTACGGCGTGCCCAATCCCTGGTACAATGTCAGCGGAACATCGGCTGATTTTCTCAATGACCCTTTGGATAACGACCCGGGAGTGGGTCTGTTCGCGGCGGATCAAGGTGTGAACGGGCCGCTCGACCTGAGCACGCTGAGCGAGGTCACCATTGAGGCGTTCGTATGTCCCTACGCTCTGCGTCAATCCGTGATTATCAGGAAATACAGCGGAAGCGGTTACGACGGCGTGTACTATATTGATACAAGGCCAGACGGCGAGTTTGGTGTGAGATTGGCAGGCAACGGCGAGGACACCGGCGACAGTGGGGCCGTATGCAATGACCTCACCTACGAGGAGAACGAATGGTACCACGTTGCGCTGGTGTGGAACGGAAGTGCCATAAGGTTTTATGTCAACGGCGTGCAGTCGCAGGATTTAAGCGGCAGCTCCGAAGTGGCTTTCAGCGGGCCGATCGGCGACTCCGACAGGGCGCTGGGCATCGGCTGCATCGTTCGTGACAACCTGGAGCCTCCGGGCAATTCGGGACAGTTCTTTTGCGGCCGAATCGACGAGATTCGAATCACCGACCAGGTGTGGTATCCGAGCGAGTTCTGCTGCGACACTACGCTGGCGCGGGAGCCGAGGCCTGATAACTACGCGCAGGATGTGCATCCGGCTACTGAACTGAGGTGGTCGCCGGGAGATGATGCGAGCTCGCACGATGTCTACTTCGGGACCGACTTCGATGATGTGAATGACGGCGCCGGCGGGACGTTCATCGGCAATCAGGAGCCGAACATATTTGACCCGTGCGGCCTTCTTGAATTGGGTGTCACCTATTACTGGCGGATTGATGAGGTGAATGATACCGCGGTGAAAGGGCATGTTTGGCGGTTTACGGTCGCTGACGGAAAGGCGTCGAATCCGAGCCCGGCTCCGGGTGACGCGAGCGTGCCCTCTGATGCGAACCTCATCTGGACGCCGGGTGTTGCGGCAAGCCACCACGATGTGTATCTGGGTACGAACTTCGACGATGTAAACGATGCGGCGGACCCGAACACCTACCCCGGCAGGGGGCGGCTGGATGCCAACAGCTACAATCCACCCGGCGACCTTGCTCTGAACGTGACTTATTACTGGCGTGTCGATGAGGTCAGTGACACGACGTTCGTTAAGGGTGATGTTTGGAGCTTCACGGTTGGCGAAATCCTTACGAACTCGCTGGGCATGGAATTCGTTCGTATTGAGCCGGGCAGCTTTGTTATGGGTTCGGAGGACGGCGACTTCGACGAGGTACCCGTGCACAACGCTGCTGTAAGCCAGCCGTTCTATATGAGCAGATATGAGGTGACCAACGCACAGTACGAGCAGTTCAATCCAAGCCATGCGCTCATCGACCACCGTGGTTTCTCGCACCAGCCCGGTGAGGCGGTGATTTTCGTAAGCTGGGAGGACGCCAATGCCTTTTGTGATTGGCTTTCGCAGGCCGAAGGGTTGCCTTATCGACTGCCTACCGAAGCGGAGTGGGAATACGCCTGCCGGGCGGGCACAACCACTAAGTACTACACAGGTGACACGCTGCCTGGCGAATATGAAAACCATCAGGAGGAAACATGGGGACCTTATCCTGTGCCTTTATTTGTTGGTCAGACGTCGGCCAATCCGTGGGGACTTTATGACATGCACGGCAATGTGGAGGAATGGTGTTACGACTGGTACGGCCCATACGAGGCGGGGGCGCAAATTGATCCGGTAGGGCGGGTGGATGGTGACTTTCGGGTGAGCCGGGGCGGCAGCCACTCCACGGAAGTTTATTATTTGCGCTCGGCCAATCGCATGGGGACGCTGCCGCAGGACAAGCACTGGATGATTGGCTTTAGGCCGGTAATCGGCGCGCCGCCCATAACCGAGCCGCTGCCGGAGCCTGGCCCCCAACTCTACCAAATCGATGTCAACCAGGCGGTACCGCCGGACATCAACGATGGACCCGACCCGAACGTGCCTTACTTTGACGGGCCGCGGACATACGTGAAGATCCCGCCGGGCTCCGAGGGCCCCCTGTTCTCGAACCACAATCATGACCCGGGATTTACCCAATGCCCGAACGGTGATTTGTTGGCCATCTGGTACACCTGTATGCGTGAGCCGGGGCGCGAGCTGGCGGTGGCGATCAGTCGCCTGCGTTATGGGCAGAATGAATGGGAGGCGGCCTCGCCCTTCTGGGATGGACCCGACCGAAACGACCACTGCCCTGCGATGTGGACGGATGAGACCGGCAAGATTTATCAGTTTGCGGGCCTTGCCGACGCCGCGACCTGGGGCGGACTGGCGATAATCACGAGGACCTCCACCGATAATGGTGTCACCTGGTCGAAAGCAAGGGTGATTGCGCCGGAGCACACCTACGAGCACATGCCTGTTGAGTCGGTGTTTAGAGCGAGTGACGGCGCTATACTGCTGCCGCTGGATAAGAATCCAGGGTCGCACGTGCTGCTGAGTTATGACGATGGGTGGACGTGGTCTGAACCGGGCGGGCGCATCTACGGGATTCACGCGGGCGTGGTGCAGCTCAGCGACACACGGCTGCTTGCGCTCGGGCGGGGTGACGATATCGATGGCAGGATGCCGCAGAGCGTCTCTTCGGATATGGGGCTGACGTGGACGTACTCGGCGAGCGAGTTTCCGCCCATCGGCGGAGGCCAGCGATTGATCCTGCAGCGACTGCGGGAGGGGCCGATTCTATTCATATCTTTCACGGGCTCCGCGGGCATGGTCATAGACGGTCAGCAGGTGTACGGGATGTTCGCGGCCCTGTCGTATGACGAGTGTCAAACCTGGCCGATCAGGAAGCTGCTCACCGCCGGCGGCCCCGCACAGGAGTGGGATGGGGGCGGCAATACGCACTGGTTCGTTATGGATGAAACCCACGCCGAACCGAAGGGGTATCTGGCGTGCATTCAGACGCCCGACGGTGTGATACAGTTGATTTCAAGCGCCCTGCATTACCGCTTCAATCTCGCGTGGCTCGAACACAAAGACTTTCTTTTAGTGGATGATTTCGAAGGCTACACGGACATCGGCGGCAGCAACCCCATATACAACACCTGGCAGGACAGTAACTCGGATCCGAGTAACGGTGCGCAAATCGCGCTCGAAACGGGGATTGCCCGCGGCGCCAAGGCGATGAGGATTGAGTACGACGGCTCATCGGCCTATTGTCAGACGAGCAGAAATTGTGTGGGCCGGGACTGGACCGACAAGGACAGCAAGGCGCTGTCGTTGTGGTTTTACGGCCAGCCTGACAATAACGCCGACGACCACATGTACGTGGTGCTGAAAGACACAAACGGCGTCGGTGAAACCGTGACATACGACGGCGAGCCAAATGACGTGCAGCAAGAAAACTGGCACGAATGGAACGTTGATCTGGAGGACTTCAATAGCGCCGGCGTGGACTTGACGGATGTAAACACCATCGCCATTGGGATAAACAGCAGTTCCTATGGTATGCTGTATGTGGACGACATAAGGCTGTATCCGCCCCGATGCCTTGCCGAGTTCGGACCGGTCGGCGATGTCACCGGTGACTGTGTTGTCAACAACGATGACCTTGGCGAAATGGCGGCGGTATGGCTCGAGAGCGAGGGGCTTGCTTCGGGAGTTAACCCCGACCCCAACGGGTTGCGGCTGTGGTATAGGTTCGATGAAAGCAGCGGCTACGCGGTCCTCGACTCCTCCGGACGCGGATACAACGGGGACCTGGCAGGACCCGAAAGCGGCTGGGACCCCTGCCAAGGCTACCACGGAGGCTGTCGCCTCTTCAGTGACGATACGGCGGTCACCGTCCCGACCGCAGTCCTCAGTGAGGTTAACGAGGGAGTGACCTTTGCCGTCTGGCTGAAAGACGCCTATCGGGCGGATTCGGATAATGTGGTCTTCGAGACGGGGACCGGCGACTTCTTTCTGAGGGCCGATGTCGCCGATACGAGCGACAACATATACTGGCGCGCAGGGTACGGCGCCGACGACGAGCTGCTGTGGTACAGCGATGACTATTCGGACTGGATGGACGCATGGAGCCATTATGCTTTTGTCAAGGATGCCGGGCAGGGGATAATGCGGATATACCACAACGGCTCTCTCGTGGCGCAGAAAGAGGATGCCTCGAATACTTTAGCCGGTGTGCGGAACGCGCCGTTCGACATAGGCGCAGTCATTTCTCACGTCAACGACTTCATCGGCCGAATGGACGACTTCAAGGTCTATGACTATGCCCTTTCGCAAGCCGAGATAGTGGGTGCAGCCACCGGCGGGGGTAATCTTTTTATTCCGCTGCCCGCGCCGGCGCTCGACCTGTACAAAGACGGTAAAATCGATTTTAGAGATTATGCGAAACTGGCCGCCGACTGGCTCAACGAAAAACTGTGGCCCACACAATAGCCGCCGGCAGGGGGGGCAGGCCTCCATCGGCAGCGAGCCTCACGCTAATACTTTTCTGAGCAGAGCTGTTGAAAAGGTCTGATCCGACGCGGCTGTATCGTTGCGCTCGTCGGCAGTTGCCGCTCCCATTCATTCAGGCCGGCCGGCGACCATAATTACCATTAAAAACACATTAGTCAACACTTATACCACCAATCCACCGCTTGTCTGCCGGAAGCGGATTTGTGTGGTCCCCGGCTTGGGGATTTCATGAAGCTCACCCGTAGGGATCTCCGCTCCGCTTCGAGTTTGTTCCGGCTTGGCGACCCCCGGAGGGGCGACAAATTGGGTTTGATCGGTCCCCGGCTTGAGGATTTCATGAAGCTCACCCGTAGGGATCTCCGCTCCGCTTCGAGTTCGATTGGCTTTGCTTTGGGTTTGTTTGGGTTTGCTCTGATTTCGGGCGAAAGCGGTTTTCTTGCGTAAGCCCTTTCCATGAAAGAAGTTGGAGCGATTTTAGGCTTTTTGGGAGATGGGGTTTGCTTTGGCTTTGATTGGGTTTGTTTGGGTTTGTTTGGGTTTGCTTTTTGGTCCTGCCGAAGGGTCTTCATTTTCGTAAGTCTTTGTGGGGACTGGGTTTGCGTTGATTTTGGCTGTTTTCGGAATTGGGTTTGTTTTGCACAAAAAGGTGAATTTGTAGAGGATATTCGACACTTGTCGAGTGGGTTGGAGGCCATAAACAATCCGATTCTGGATGCTTGATGCTCGATTCTGGATGCCTGATGCTTGGTCATATCGGGCTGTTGTGGCAAGATGGGTAATCCCGGCGAGATAGGTGCCTTATAGGCAGGCTTATCTAATTTACGATTTACGATTTCAGATTTGGTGTTTAAGACGGATTGGGCTTGGGTAGCCATGGTAAGATCCGCAGTTTTCAGGGGTCAGGGGTCAGTTTTCAGTATTTAGTATTCAGTCCGCCGGCGGGCGGGTTATGTTTGCCATTTGCGGCCCCTAAGGGACAGGCAAATACGAGGGGTATTTTAACATAGTCTTGAGCAAAAGTCAACGAAAAACGGCCAAAAAAGCACTTTTTTGGCCGCCACCTTTGGCACGGCTTGTTTAGTGTTTCTAGTTTGTAGTTTGTTCATGCCGTCGTAAGAAAACAAGCAGAAGGTGATAAACCAGAAGTTCACGATTGACCGTTGGCCTGTTGTGGCGAGTTTGGTAACACTGATCAATATTATCAAGGTTGGCTTTTTGCCATTGGCCGCCTTTTATAAGGCCAACTTCTTTCTTGTTTCTTCTCATATCATCACAGATTTTCCTTGCCCAGTAATCGCAATCGTCAGATTGAACATACCCCAGCATACCTGCTGTATCGTCGCCTGCTGCGTAATTACCCGCAATGAATTCTCCGAGTCCTTCCTTACCAAGGTATTTGCCAACAGTAAATCCCGGCTTTCGCAAACGCTTCGCCTCAAATCTCAAAAACTCCTGGGGCTTCCTACCTGTCAATATACAAACAATATCTACCCTCGGTCTGTTCTTACCCTTTTTTCCATTTGTGTTCTCACGTAATTCCTCTTGCACATAAAAATGGCTTGTCCAGTTAGGAGAACAAAGACTGTTAATATACTCATTCGTATATTTTGTAAGCTCTCCGGTTATATGTTCCTCCGCCGTATCAGAGTAGTCATCATTACCTGCAATCAGGCTTTGGTGACCGGCAACAATCAGATATAAAGCATCGCGATGAAGAGCAGCTTTATACTCGCTGTTATCATCAGATTGATCAATATTGAACGTGTGCTGCCCCGAGATTGCCATAGATTATTGTTCTGTCTCCAGTTTCTCCGCTATAAAATCATCTGCTTCCGCAAGAGCCTGACTTTTCAGCCAGTACAATCTCCATCGGGGTTTGAATATGTACGTTCTTCTTGCTTCGTGAATTTGCAGGCAGCGGGTAAAGTACATCCACTGGCTTCTTGTTTCTGTTAGCCTGTCCTGAAGGGCATCTAATTCCTGACGGATTTGATTATCCTGGACCTTAACCACTTCAGGCTTTGTTGACATAGAACGCACAAGATGATCTACAATAATAACGGCAGAAGTACCGGTATATAACACCTTGACCTTATGAACCTTTCTCTTGCCGGTGTGATCGAGGAACAAATCAAGCTCTTCCTGGAATATGCAGACAAATTTATAAATCTCCTCCTCCGTTGCCGGTTTAATTGCTTTTTCAGCAGTAAAATTGCCGTCATTTAATTTCATACGAACATCAAGCATGTCCTCAATCAGCCATTGTTGTTTCTTGCTTATACCCAAAAGGTTGTAAACTTTATCATTCATCTGCTTTAACAGTGTGTCCAAAGATGGCAGAGAAGTTCTCCTACGAGAATTAAAAAGTGGCATATTTGTGTCCTGTTGAGATGCCCGTTCACGTTTGTCCCATGCGACAATTTCATCGTGAAGGTTGGCCCATTCAGTAAGTTCGGCATCAGAAAGACAAGCCAAAGGAGTTGGTAATTTTTTCAAGTCGTCAAGATTGGGACGATCCCTCTCAATGCCCCATGCAGCACTGGTCAACCATTGCTGATAGGTAACAAATTTTGAGTTAAGATATAATGCCAACGGCTTCAACAGTTTTTTTTGTTCACCTGCAATCCCTATTTGGCGAGGAGGTATCATAAAATCAACCTCCGAATAGACCGAAAAGCTTCTGGAAGCGGAAATTATTATATGTGGGGCTTTAAATAGTTCTAAGCCAGCTTTCCCCCCCCTTGTTCTCAAATAAGCTTCATCCTTTCCCATAATTTTACAGACAGCATCTGGATCATCTGGAAGATGAGAACAACCCGCATGTACCTTGTCTGTATCTAAAACATACTTATCAACATATTCTGGAAGATATTCATGATTATCGTTAAACTTTTTAACTTTAGCTTCAAAGTCTTCAGGTGTTTCCAAGTCAGTCTTTGTCGGCAATGATCTAAATTCCGGTCCTTGATTCATTAATAAACCACTGTTGCTCTTAAAAGCTAAAATATCATCGTATCTTCTTGAAATAATATCGAGTAAACATTTATCCCTGTGTGTTCCCCACATTGCTATTTTCCACGATACAGCGGAACCATTTTCAACATCTCTTATAGGTATTTCTTTTATCGTGGAATAATTCACAAAAACAGACCAAATCTTTTTTGATCTGCCTTTCTGGTTAAGTTGTGAAAGCTGCTCTACCGCAAAAGGAGCATAGGTGGTAATATAATGCTCTGATTTATTCCAGTCCTTTTTACCGGAATAGAAAAAAGCCGCGGCTGGATTAATTGCCTTTTCAAATAAATATCTTCTGATATTTGCAAAGTTAACAATACACCATGTTTCAATTTCAGAAAAGAATTTAGCCCTGAATTCATGCCCCTGTTTCTTAAACAGCGTCATTGCAGGCATAAGGATACCGCATTGTCCGTCCTCTGCCAGTAATTCAGTTGTTTTCCATGCAAAAGCTTCTGCTGTCTGGTAATTATCAACCGGACATAGTTTTTTGTGAGAATCCATCCATTCAATGGCCTTGCGATCATATAGTTCTTTGTCTTTCTTTTTGTCTATATTTTTCCACGGAGGATTGCCGACTATCCAGTCATAACCTTCCTTTGGTATAGATTTTGTCCACAACGATTCGTGATCAAAAAAACCTCCTTCGCAATGAAAGACGTTTTTGTTATGTAATTTCGGGAGTATGAAAGTCGGGTAAGTTCTCAGGTCGTGCGGTTCGATATAATCGAGCAAAGTCAGGGATAAGCTTAATTCTGCTACCCGGCAGGCCTCCTCGTCTGCATCCAGGCCAAAAATATGATCGACTAAAAGCTTTCTTAATTCTGTCGGTTTTAGTTTGCCATCTTTGTTTCTTACAACCTTTTCAACTAATCTGCGATAACACTGGACAAGAAAGGCCCCGGACCCACATGAGGGATCAAAAATTTTCATACCCTCTTTGAGAGGTTTTTTTGCGTCTAATTCGTCGAGTATGAAATTTACCAGATGGACGGGGGTGTAATAAGCCCCTTTGCTGCGGCCTTGATCTTTTGCGTGCAAAAATTGCTGATACACTACCGACAGGGTTTCTATCGGCACATAAGAAAAATCATAAATATCAAACAGAACCTGTTGGCTACTTTCAGGGTCATCTCCCTTAAAAACGCCAGCAACTTTTTGTACATGTTTGGTTTGTGTATCATTTCCACTTGGCAGAGGAAAAACCGAACCATTTAAAAAGTTGTCAAGATATTCTTCCAATTGGTATAGTTTATTCCTATTGGCACCTGTGCCGAAAATGTCATCTGCGTTGATTTCTGCCTTTTCAAATTGTTCATCAGAAAGAATACCCTCCCCCGCCCTAGGGTTTCCTTGGACACACATTTAGGGGATACTATCGCCCGAAAGGAGTCAAGGTATGTCCAAGGATACAAGACTATCGAATGAAGCTCCGCTGGCAGCGGAGCGAGCGCAAGCG
>Ga0307378_10000394_pt1 | contig 76351 bp, 53 predicted proteins | sample UN1MG_FD_202238 | JGI IMG/M metagenome (GOLD analysis project Ga0307378, IMG submission 202238) | Soil microbial communities from Risofladan, Vaasa, Finland - UN-1 | ecosystem: Environmental > Terrestrial > Soil > Coastal area > Acid sulfate soil | place: Finland: Risofladan, Vaasa | collected... | reverse complement strand
CTGGGTCCTCAAATCGGTCCTTGATAAAGACTTTACTGAAGACAGAGTTGTTCAGGAAAGGAAGGTGGGATAAATTATGGCCGAGTGGGCCGCCATCCTGCCTTCAACTACAAACGGGACACTCTCCCAACTGCCGAACCTCTTGCTAAATGTACCTGGACTCAGAAACAGTCTATCCCTGTATTTCAGATTTTCTAGTATTGTATGATTGAGCGAGAAGCCACCATCATCATGACGGATCTCGAAGGTTTTCTTTAATAGCAGGTAAATCAAAATCAATTCACGCCTATTATACATTCTTCTTTGTTTAAAGTTTCTTTTTGGTATAGCAACCCCTTCGAGAAAAGCATCAATATTCCCCCATCGACATCTGTAATAACTGGACCGATAAAGGCCTTTTTCATCCAGATCCTTGAGAGACGGTGTCCTCCCCAACTTATGAGCAAGTTGGTTAAAGGCTACCATCAAATCGGCTTTGGAAACTCCCCTCTGAATATTGGGTCTGTCACCGCACTCCTTTTGGAGCTGAGTAAATGGGTAGCTGGAGAAACAATTCCTTGAAAAGCTTGATTTTGCCTCGATGTTTGCGAGGGTCGGGATTTTGCCAATGGCCTGTTTAACTCGCTTATATTCATTCTTTATCTCCTCGTTCGAAGGCCTTTTTGAGAAAGGCTCATCGCCAAGCTGCCTTATGAGGTTCGAAAGGTTGTGGTATTTTTTCTTGATGTGGTAGCGGGTTGTCGGGTCAAGGTCGGAATTTCGCGGCGTATGGCCAATCTTGGCCTTTATTTGCTCGTATCGTTTTATCACATCATAGTCGTGTTCCACTGGAAATTGTTTAGGGAAGTTGTAGCCCTCAATCAATTCAGCAAAGGTTCTCTTAGAATCTGCCGCTTCGGAAAGTTCAGCTAATGTGAAAAGCAGACAATAGTTGGGGCGCGCAAGCCCATGAGCTGACTTGGTGTAGCCACTCTCAGATACTACGGCACAACGAGATGCCAGGTAATACGTCCTTGCCGCAATTGCTTGTTGAATAGCCCTATTACCCTGCCTTTTCTTGTGCTTTTTGCACTGAAACACATACGTATTTTTCCCAAAGTCTCCGACCAAATCCGCTCCCTGGTCATTGCTACACTTGGTAAGACTAAGATTAACAAAGCCAAGCCGTTGAAGTAGATCCAGACAGCGTTCTTCGAATTCGGTTCCTTTTTTTATGTTATCATTCATGGCTAATTGAGATTATACATTCTGTAGTTAAAAAACTGCAAACACGTCAAGGATCGGGATGGGAGAACAGTCATTATGGGGAGGCAATAAGAGCTGGCCTTGGGGCAAAAGATGATCGAGACTTGGAAGAGATATCCCGAGCATCCTGCGGCGATGCCGCCCACATAGCGGAGCTATGTGGGCTATCCCGGTGTCATCTTTTGCCCGCCTCCCGGCTTTGCGCTACAATTTGCTCTCGGAGTGTCCATGCTTTACCACGACGCAGTTTCCTATCTTTCCCGGTTCACCAACTATGAGCGCGAGCTCAGGTATCCCTATGACGGGTGGCACCTGAACCTCGAGCGGGTGCGGGTGCTGCTGGATGAGCTGGGGTCGCCGGAGCGGGACTTGCCCGTCATTCACGTTGCGGGGACGAAGGGGAAGGGGAGCACGGCGGCGATGATCGAGGCGATGGCGCGGGCGGCGGGGTTCAAGACCGGTCTTTATACGTCGCCGCACCTCTTGGATTTCAAGGAGCGGATCCGGATCGGGGGCCGGATGATCGGGGAGAGCGACGTCGCGGACATGGTGGAGCGCATGGCGCCGGCGATCGAGCGGGTGCACGGCCGGATCGAGCTGGGTCCGCTCACCTATTTCGAGATCATCACGGCGATGGCGCTGGCGGTGTTCGCGCGGGAGAGGGTTGACGTGGCGGTGCTGGAGGCGGGGCTGGGGGGCAGGTTCGACGCGACCAACGTTTGCAATCCGCTGGTAACGGTGCTCACGGCGGTGAGCATGGACCACACGGACATCCTGGGAGACACGCTCGAGGCCATCGCGGGGGAGAAGGCGCAGATCATCAAGGCGGGCAAGCCCGCGGTGATCGCGCCGCAGCAGGAGGCGGTTTACGGGGTATTCCGGGCGCGGTGCGAGGAGGCGGGGGCTCGGGAGATCAGGGTGGCCGAGCGGTGCAGGTGGCGGCAGACGCGGGAGGACGCGGAGGGGCAGTGGGCGGATATCGAGGGCGCGGTCAAGCTGCCGGAGCTTTTCATCGCGCTCACGGGCGAGCACCAGCTCCAGAACGCGGCCACGGCGCTGGTGGCGGTGGATGAGGCTTCGCGGTCGGGGATCACGGTGGGGGTGGAGGCGATGCGGCGGGGGCTCTCGTCGCTGGTGTGGCCCGGCCGGTTCCAGCGCATCCGCCGGAAGCCGGACGTGGTGCTGGACGGCGCTCACAACGGCGCGAGCGCTGAGTACCTGGCCCGGTCCATCCGGAAGATTTACCCGGGCCGCCGGGTGACGGCGGTGATCGGGATGGGCGGGGACAAGGACGTCGAGGGGTTCTGCGCGGCGCTGGGTCCGGCCATCCATTCGGTGATCCTCACCCGGAGCCGCGCCAAGAAGGCCCTGCCGGCGAACCGCTTTAAAAAGGCGCTGGCGCCGTTCCACGTGCGGGTGCTGGCGAGCGAGTCGGTCGCGGAGGCCATGGAGCGGGCGCTCAAGGGCTCGGCGCCGGACGACGTGGTGCTGGTGACCGGTTCGTTCTACGTGGTGGGCGAGGCGCTGGAGTGGGACGGCGGGGAGGGGGCGGCTTTATCATAGGAATGGAGAGCGGCATTCGGGCATTTTCAATGTTAAGGTATTTTGAGAAGGTAATAATACATGGTATCCTTTTCCTGAGATAGAACCGAGGTTGAAAAATGAAAGATCATGCCATGGAACAATATCTGGTGAATGAAGAGGGCAAAAAGACCGCGGTGGTGCTGCCCATCAAACAATATGAGAAGATGCTGGAAGACCTGCACGACCTGGCCGTGGTCGCCGAACGCAGGCATGAGACGCCTATCAGCCTGGAAGAGATGAAGCGGCGGCTGGCCAAGCATGGAGCGGCATAAGATAATCTTCAAGCCTTCGGTGGAGAAGGACTTGAAATATCTGCCTCCGGCCACCGTATCCCGGATTCAAGCCCGCATCCTGCAATTGTCCTCTGATCCTTATCCCGTAAAAGTCGTCAAATTATCCGGTGCCGAAAGAATGTACCGCCTGCGCGTAGGAGTCTATCGAGTTATCTACGAGGTTGATAATCAAGCCAAGCTTATCACAATTCATTACGTCCGCCACCGGCGCGAGGTCTATCGAGGCATCTGAGAATTTAGCCCTTCCCCATTTCCCATAATGATAGCGGTTGAGCTGCTTCTTCCCTCTTCCGTCCTTTCTGCTATACTTTTTTCCGGGACCGTATTGCGTGGGGGAGGGATTATTTTGCACCATTTCGAGTACAGGGACGGCGAGATGTATTGCGAGGACGTGCGGCTGGCCGAGATCGCACAGCGGTTCGGGACGCCGTGCTACGTTTATTCGGCGGCGACGCTCACGCGTCATTTCGAGGCGTTCGACACGCCGTTTTCGGACCTCCATCACCTGACCTGCTTTTCGGTGAAGGCCTGCTCGAACATCGCGATCCTCCGGCTGTTCGCGAACCGGGGCGGCGGTTTTGACGTGGTGAGCGGGGGCGAGCTGTTTCGGGTGCTCAAGGCGGGCGGCGACCCGGCCAAGGTTGTTTACTCGGGAGTGGGCAAGACGGAGGCGGAGATCGCGTACGCGCTCCAGTCGGGCATCCTGATGTTCAACGTGGAGAGCGCGGCCGAGCTTACGGCGATCGAGCGGGTGGCGGAGCGGGAGAAGAAGACGGCGCGGGTGTCGCTGCGGGTGAACCCGGAGGTTGACCCGCACACCCACCCTTACATCGCGACGGGACTTAAAGAGGCCAAGTTCGGAATAGACGTGGAGCGCTCGCTCGAGCTTTACGTGCGGGCGAAGGGGATGGAGCGGATCGAGCCGGTGGGCGTTGACTGCCACATCGGGAGCCAGCTCACGCAGACGGCTCCGTTCGTGGAGGCCCTGGTCCGGCTCACGGAGCTGATCGGGGCTCTCCGTCAGCATGGCCTCAAGATTTCGTGGCTGGACCTGGGGGGCGGCCTGGGGATCACGTACCGGGACGAGCGCCCGCCTCTGCCCAAGGAGTACGCGCAGGAGATCCTGGCGGCGGTGCGGAGCCTCGATGTTTCGCTGATCCTGGAGCCGGGCCGGGTGATCGTGGGCAACGCGGCGGTGCTGCTCACGCGGGCGCTGTATGTAAAAGACACGGACGAGAAGCGCTTCCTGATCATTGACGCGGCGATGAACGACTGCATCCGGCCGTCGCTTTACGGGGCGTATCATGAGATCCTGCCGGTCAGGGAGGCGGACCCGAAGAGCGAGACTTCAGCGGTTGACGTGGTGGGCCCGATCTGCGAGTCGGGCGACTTCCTGGCCAAGAACCGCCCGCTCCCGCCGATCGCGGCGGGCGAGCTGATCGCGACGATGAGCGCGGGCGCCTATTGCGCCTCGATGGCCAGCAACTACAACTCGCGGCCGCGGGCGCCGGAGGTGCTGGTGTCGGGCAAAGATGCGCACCTGATCCGGGAGCGGGAGAGCTGGGACGACCTGGTGGCCCGCGAGCGGGTCCCTGATTTTCTCACCTCGGCTTGACGAAAAGCTCCGGCCGTTCTAGGCTGGAAGTCAAGCTTTATTTAACCGCAGAGGCGCAGAGGACGCAGAGAAAAAAATATATAATTAATCTCTGCGCCCTCTGCGTCTCTGCGGTTATATCAACTTCTCCACGGAAGGAAAAAAGCTTGCAGCTCCGATTCACCAAAATGCACGGTCTGGGCAATGACATGATCGTCATTGACAGCCTGGGCGGCGGGTTCGTTCCCACTCCCGGCCAGGCGCGCTTTTTGTGCGACCGGCGGCGAGGGGTTGGCGCGGACCAGATCCTCGTTCTGCTGCCCTCGAACAAAGCCGACTTCATCATGCGCATCTTCAACGCTGACGGCTCGGAGGTGGAGATGTGCGGAAACGGCATCCGGTGCCTGGCGCTGTACATCCGTGACCGGGGGCTGTCCGCGAAAAATCCGCTGGCGATCGAGACGCTGGCGGGGATCATCCGTCCGGAGATCGTGGGCAAGCTGGTACGGGTGGACATGGGCAAGCCGGTGTTCGACCCGGCCAAGGTCCCGGTCAAGATCCGGGGCCAGCGCAAGGTCAAGGACACGGTGCTGCGGGTGGACGATGATACGTTCCGGATGAGCGCGGTCTCGATGGGCAACCCGCATTGCGTGATCCCGGTGGACGACGTTGACGCGGTGCCGCTCAGCACGATCGGGCCGCGCATCGAGCACCACCCGTGGTTCCCGAAGCGGACCAACGTGGAGTTCGTGGAGGCCATCTCGCGCACGCGGCTCAAGGTGCGGGTCTGGGAACGGGGCGCAGGGGCCACGCTGGCCTGCGGCACGGGCGCGTGCGCGGCGGCGGTGGGCATGATGGACCTGGGCAAGGCCGGCCGCAAGGTCACGGCGACGCTGCCCGGCGGCGACCTGGAGATCAGATGGGACCGGAAGACCAACCACGTCTGGATGACGGGGCCGGCGGTCGAAGTTTTCAATGGGAGCATAAATCTTAAAGAAAAGTAAAAAGGAAAAAGTAAAAAGGAAAAAGTGAAAAACAAATTTTTGCCTTTTTACTTTTTACTTGCAAGGAGGTTGGAGCAGTGGCGATACCCGAGTTCAGCGACAATGTCATTCCGGGCCCGGCGTTCAAGCGGGCCAGGCAGCATCCGGACAAGGTGTACCTGATCTCCCGCTTTGACGAGCGGGGCGTGAAGACGCCGGACCAGTTGCACCAGGTTACCTGGGGCCAGGCCGACCGGATCGTGCGCGACTTCGGGCGCGGGCTCCGGGCCATGGGCTTCAAGGCCTTTGACCGGCTCGCCGCGTTCGGGCCGAACCGGCCGCGCTGGATTTACGCCTGCATGGCGGCGATCGGCTCGCGCGGCGTTCACGTTCCGATCTATCCGAACAGCAAGGAAGACGACGTATGGTGGATCCTGCAGGACTCGGGCGCGCGGTTCGTGGTGTGCGGGAGCATGAGCCACGCCCAGAAGGCGCTCCTGGTAAAGGACCGGGTGGAGACGCTGGAGAAGATCATCTTGATGGACCCGCTCCCGGACCAGCATGACGACTTCATCATGGGCTTTGACGAGGTGGTGGAGCTGGGGAAGAAGAGCGGGATCACGGACGAGGAGATAGACGAGCGGGTCCGGGAGGTCCAGGAGGACGACCTGGCGGCGATCATTTACACCTCGGGGACCACGGGCAAGCCCAAGGGCGTGATGCTGACGCACAAGAGCTTCGTGAGCCAGCGGGTGGCGGAGAATGAATATGAATACACGGACAACGAGGTTTTCCTGGCGCACCTTCCGATGTGTCATTCCTTCGGCTTCTCCTCGGATTTATTGAACGCGGGCAACATCGGCGGGATCCTGTTCGTGGCCGACAGCATCGAGACCGCGGAGATGAGGAAAAACCTCAAAGACTGCCGCCCCACCGTGATGTCGTCGGTGCCCCGCCTCTGGGAAAAGCTTTACATGCAGATCCTCCAGACCATTGACCAGCAGCCTCCGTTCAAGAAGAAGCTGGTCACGTGGGCGCTCAAGGTCGGGGGCGAGGCGTTCAAGCTCAAGTCCGAGAACAAGCCGGTGCCGTTGTTGCTTGGCTTGCAGTCGAAGCTTGCGGACCGGCTGTTCATGAAGGTGAAGGAGCAGGTGGGTCTCGACCGGCTCAAGTATTCCTATACCGGGGGCGGGCCGATTGACCCCAAGATCATTTACTTCTTCGGGGGCATGGGCCTCAAACTGTACCAGGGCTTCGGGCTGACCGAGACCGCGCCGATCATCTTCGCGAGCACGCCTCGGCACGACAAGATCGGGTGCGTGGGCCGGCCGCTGCCTAACGTGCAGGTCAAGATCGCGCCCGACGGCGAGATCCTGGTCAAGGCGCCGCAGGTGATGAAGGGCTATTACAACAACCCGGAGGCCACGGCCGAGGTGCTGAGCGCGGACGAGTGGTTCGCCACCGGGGACATCGGCGAGGTTGACGCCGACGGTTTCCTCAAGATCACGGACCGGAAGAAGGAGCTGTTGAAGACCAGCGGGGGCAAGTACGTGGCGCCGCAGCCGATCGAGAACCACTTCAACACCGACCCGTACGTGGAAATGGTGAGCGTGGTGGGCGACGGGCGGAAGTTCGTGTCGGCGCTGGTGGTCCCGGACTTCGAGAACATCCGGGCCTGGCTCAAGGACAATTCAGGGGAGGAGATCGCGGACAACGCCAAGCTGATCGAGGACCCCAAGGTGAAAGAGCTGATCGAGCAGCGCATCCAGCTCGTGAACCAGACCCTGGCCCGCTACGAGCAGATCAAGAAATACGCGGTGCTCTCGGAGCCGTTCTCCGAGCTCACCGGCGAGCTCACGCCGTCGCTGAAGAAGAAGCGCCGGGTGATCGAGAAGAAGTACAAGGACAAGATTGACGCGCTCTATCCCAACGATTAAAGGGGGAAACGCCGCGGCTTTTTGGAGTGCGCCGGCACGACGGCGCTTTCATTGGCCCCACAACCCTATCGGCGCTGGACATAACCGCAGAGACGCAGAGGGCGCAGAGATAATTACAGGGAAATTCTTTTTTTGAGTTTATGCGGCAACATCAAGTTCTCTACTGGTTCCGGCCTCAAGCAAAGCGCCGTCGTGCCGGCGCACTCCCAATCGGCGGCGAGAGAGAGGATGAGATGATTCCGATAGATCTTTCCGGCCGGGCCGCGCTGGTGACCGGGGGCGGGCGCGGGATTGGAAGGGCCATCGCGCTCAAGCTGGCCCAGGCTGGCGCGGACGTGATGGTGACGGCGCGGACGGAAGAGCAGCTTCAAGAGACGGTGCGCGGGGTCCGGGCGCTCGGCAGGAAGGGAGCGCTGCTCGCGGGCGACGCCGCGCTGGCGGAGACGGCGGAGGCCGCGGTGGAGAGGGCGGTCGCGGAGCTCGGCGGGCTCGACATCCTGGTCAACAACGCGGGCATGGAGATGATGAAGCCGCTCTTGGACGCCACGCCCGCTGACTTTGACCGGGTGATGGAAGTGAACGTGAAGAGCATGATGCTCTTCACCCAGGCCGCGGGCCGGCGCATGATCGAACACAAGTCGGGCCGGATCGTGAACCTGGCGTCCACGGGGTCGTTCATCGCGGGACCCAACCAGTCGCTCTACCACGCCAGCAAGGCCGCCTGCGCCCACTTCACCCGCGCAATGGCCATCGAGTGGGCCCGCCATAACATAACCGTCAACGCGGTGGCGCCGGGCTGGATCAACACCGACCTGATCGCCCACCTCACATCTGACCAGGAAAAGCTCGCCAACTACGTGAAGAACATTCCCATGCGCCGGCTGGGCGAACCCGCCGAAGTGGCCTCCGTGGTCCTCTTCCTCTGCTCCGACCTCGCCGCCTACATGACCGGGTCAATTGTTATCGTGGACGGCGGACTTATGATACCATGAGAGAACAAAGTAGATAGTAGATAGTAGTTAGTAGCCAGGGTCTTAAGTCAGAATTCCGGTCCCTGGCTACGGGCTACGGGCTACTGGCTACTATTCAGGAGGACATGCATATAGCCATGCGCCGCAAACTCATCCATGCCTTGCTCGCCATTGGCGGCGTTATCGCCGTGGGGCCTTCCTTGCTTCTGGCGCTGGGCCCGGCGCCGTATCCGCAGGGGCCGGTGACGTTCGAGAGCTACCAGTTCGACCCGGCCACGGTGCGGCCCGGAGAGAAGAGCGTTTACCGGTTCAGTTGGAACGGGATCGACGCGGCGCGGGCGGTGTTCGAGATCAGCAAGGACCCGAAAAAGGCGGGACGGATCTGCGCGCGCGCCGACGCGGAGACGGTGGGGGCCGCGGCGCTGTTGTACCTGGCCCAGGACTGGGTCTCTTCGTGCATGATGCCGGAGACGCTCCAGCCGGAGGTTTACAACATCCAGATCCGCGAGTCGCTGGACTATTACGACATGAACGTCCGGTTCAACCATGAGCAGGGCGCGGCCGAGCGGGTGAAGAAGAGGCTGACCCGGACCACGGAGCGCTCGTTCGAGTTCACCAACGCCTTCTGCCCGATGAGCGCGGCCATGCTGATCCGGAGCCTGCCCTGGAAGCCGGGCGACCAGCGGAGCTTCGAGGTCGTTGACGGGAACGAGCGCTACCTGCTGGTGGTCGAAGCGGCAGAGGAGGGCGAGGTCACGGTGCCGGCGGGGACGTTCAAGGCCATACGAATTCAGCCCAGCATCTTCGAGCTGCCCGGCGAGCGGGCGCGCGAGACCAAGCGCTACTTTGAGCGGCAGAAGATGAAGGACCAAAAGCGCACGGCCGACATGACATCCTTTACCCTGTGGATGGCCGCGGACCCGCCCCGGCCTTTCCTCAAGGCCAGAAGCGACGTCTATTTCGGGCACGTGGACATGGAGCTCATGGAATTCCATGCCCCGCCCGGACCTCCATGAATTTCCAGCAGCCGGCAACAGGCCGCTCCCGCGGTCCCATCAAGGCGCCGGTACAATCAAGACCACGAGAGTGAAGGAACGGTGGATGAAGCAAGATAGGATCGCCGCTATAACCGGTTTATTGTTGCTGCTGTTTTTTTCTCCGGCGCGGGCCGGGGACGAGGTGGTGGTGGTGCCGAAGGTGGACACCATCTTTGACGTGACCTATGCCGATACTTCGACCGGCAGCCTCAAGCTCGACGTCGCCTGGCCCATGGCCGACGGCTCATACCCAATGATCGTTTACCTCCACGGCGGGGGCTGGTCCATGGGTGACAAGTCCATGTTCCGCCACCGCATGCGCCTGCTGGCGCAGTCCGGGTACGTGGTGTTCAACGCCAACTACCGGCTGTCGCAGGAGGCCCGGTTCCCGGCGGCGGTCAACGACGCCATGGGCGCGGTGATCTACGCCAAGGAGAAGGCCGAGCTCTACCACGGCGACCCCGCCCGCGTGGCGGTGATGGGAGACTCGGCGGGAGGCCATCTCTCGGCCATGGTGGCCCTGGCCTGGGACGACCCGTATTTCACGCCCACCTACGCCGGCGACGGACGCTACAGCGCCCGGGTCCAGGCCGGCGTGCTCATGTACGGCGGCTACCGCATGGACTGGATCGCCAACCAGGACCCCAAACTGTGGGGCCTCATCCTCACCCGGCCCATGGTCGTGGCCTTCATGGGAGGCACGCCCGAGCAAAAGCCCCTCGAATACAAAAAGGCCTCGCCCGCGTCCTACCTTGACCGCAAGGACATCCCGCCCTTCTTCATCATGTGCGGCACCGCCGACTCCGTGTTCCCCGAATCCGACTTCCTCCATAACGCCCTCGACCAGAAGGGAGTGTACAACAAGGCCTTCTTCGTCGCCGATGCCAGGCACGAGTTCAACTACCTCGAAAACCGCGACGACTTCCCCTACCTCCGCGCCATCCTCGACTTCCTCGACCAGGTGCTTGATAATAAATCCTGAATGGCCTAAGTTTTATCCGCGTCTGCGTTGTCGGGACAAAGAATAACGCCAAGGCGCCAAGGCCGCCAAGATAATGAGGTGAAGAAATGAAAAAGGTAAGGGCTATTTTTATTATCTGCTGCGCTGTGATTCTGATCGGCGCGGGGCGCGCGGGAACGGAGGATGTTTGCACGGAGCCGGTGCGGACGGGCGCGGGGATGGTGCGGGGCGCGGCGGAGACGGGGACGGAGACGTGCGTGTGGAAGGGGATCCCGTTCGCGGCGCCGCCGGTGGGCGAGCTGCGGTGGAAGGCGCCCGAGCCGCCGGCGCCGTGGTCCGGGGTGCGCGACGCGCTCGCGTTCAGCGACCGGTGCCTGCAGAAGGGCGTGATGGCGCTGGAGGGCCTGGCCGGGAAGGAGGGCATGTCCGAGGACTGCCTGTACCTTAACGTGTGGCGTCCGAGGAAGAGCGGGACGTTCCCGGTGATGGTGTGGATCCACGGCGGGGGCTACGTGGGCGGCGCGGCGTTTACTCCGATGTACTGGGGTGACCGTCTGGCGCAGGCCGGAGACGTGGTGGTGGTTACCACCAATTACCGGCTCAACGTTTTCGGGTTCCTGGCGCTCGCCGCGCTCCGGGCGGAGGACAAGAACGGGTCGGTGGGCTCGTACGGCTCGCTCGACCAGGTCGCGGCTCTTCAATGGGTCCACGCCAACATCGCGGCCTTCGGCGGCGACCCGGAAAACGTCACCATCTTCGGCGAATCGGCCGGGGGCTTTTCCATCTGCACCATGATCGCGACGCCGCTCGCGAAAGGCCTGTTTCAGCGCGCCATCCTGGAGAGCGGCGGCTGCGACGTGAGCGCGGACCTCGAACCCGGCTACGCGCAGGGCGACTCCATCGCCGCGAACCTCGGCTGCCGGCCCGACGACCTGGCCTGCCTGCGCCGGCTGTCCGCCAAGCAGGTCGAGGACAAGGGCGCGTCGGGACTCACGTCCGGCATGGGGTTCATGCCGCATCACGACGGCTGGCTGCTCACCGCGACGTCGCTCGCCATGATCCGGGCCGGCGATTACAACCGCGTGTCGTTCATGGCCGGGTCCAACCGCGACGAGTTCGGCAAGGCCATGAAGCTCAAGCGCGACTTAAAAAACGCCAAGCCCTCAGACTACGAGAAGACCCTGATTGATGTCATCGGCATCGCGCCGGAAGACGCCGCGAAGCTCACGGCGCTCTATCCGCTCGGCGATTACGGCAACCGTCCGGTGGAGGCCTACGGCCGCATGTTGGGCGCGGACGCCAGCCTGGCCTGCCCCACTTACGAGGGCCTGCTGGCCGCGGCCCGGCAGCAGCAGGACACCTATTACTACCGCTTCGATTACGACGACTTCAGATTCGGCAAGTACATGGGCGCGGCGCACGCCATGGAGATCCCCTTCATCTTCGACTCCTTCGACCGCCTGCCCATGAGCCTCTTTTACAACGACCAGAACATCGCCCCGGCCCGCGCGCTCGGCCGCGTCATCCGGGGCTATTGGCTCAACTTCGCCAAGACCGGCGATCCCAACGGCCAGGGCCTGCCCCAGTGGCCCGCGTTCAATCCGGACACGCGGATGGTCCAGGTCTTCGATGCCACGGTGCGCACGGAACCGGCCCCCAACGTGGCGCGTTGCGCCTTCTGGGACGAGTACACCAAGACGCACAAGGGATCGCTCGAGAGCCTGGGCACGAGAAAGAAGGAACGGAAATGAGCATGAACGGACGCGGGAAAATATTAATCGGCGCGGCCGCACTGGCGCTGATTTTCACGGCCGCGACGGCGCGGGCGGATGAGTTGTGCGCGGAACCGGCGCGGACCGCGTACGGCCAGGTAGCGGGCCATGACGCGGACGCGGCCTGCGCTTACCTGGGCATCCCCTACGCCGCGCCGCCGGTGGGCGGGCTCAGGTGGCGGCCGCCGGCGTTACCGGCCGCTCATGAAGACGTGCTGGAGGCCGGCGAGTACGGGCCGTGGTGCGTGCAGCCGATCGCCAGGGGGTTCTTGACCGCGAGCGACCCCAAGACGGAGATCAGCGAGGACTGCCTGTATCTGAACGTGTGGCGTCCGCAAAAGAGCGGGACGTTTCCTGTGATGTTCTGGATGCACGGCGGCGGGCTGGAGACGGGTTCCGGCAACGCGCCGATGTACGACGGGTCGCGCCTGGCCGGGTCGCGGGACGTGGTGGTGGTGACGATCAACTACCGGATCGGCGTGTTCGGGTTCCTGGCCCTGCCGGCGCTCAGCTCGGAGGACCCGCATTCCAGCTCCGGCGACTACGGCTTTCTCGACCAGATCGCGGCGCTCAAGTGGGTGCGCGGGAACATCGCGGCCTTTGCCGGCGACCCGGACAATATCACGGTCTTCGGCGAGTCGGCGGGAGGCTGGAGCGTGTGCAACCTGCTCGTCAGCCCGCTCTCGGCCGGGCTGTTCCACCAGGCCGTCATCCAGAGCGGCGGGTGCGACGCGGTGGCGCCGATGGAACAGGGCTACGCCGCCGGAGAAGAATTCGCGGCCCGCATGGGTTGCGGGGGCGACGGCGTGATCGAGTGCCTGCGTTCAAAGCCGGTCGCGGAAATCCGGGCGGATCAGCCTAAGAAGAACGACACCAACCCGCTCGATCTGGCCGCGATACTCCGGTACACCTGGTTGGCGCATCGGGACGGGTGGGCGCTCCCGGAGATACCGATCGAGGCGCTGCGGGCGGGCCGCTTCCAGCGGGTGCCGCTGCTGGTGGGCGCGAACCGGGACGAGGCCAAGATTTTCACGGTGGGCATGCCGGGGGTGCGGCTGGCGCCGCGGCCGCTCGTCCGGATGGTGGTACGCCAGAGCTTCGGCGATGGGCTGTTGGCCGAGATCGAGCGGCTGTATCCTTTTTCCGACTACCGCCGGCCGGCGGACGCGCTCAGCGCCGCGCTCGGCGACGCCATGCTCGCCTGCAAGTGCTTTGACGCGGCCCAGGCCGCATCCCCCTTCACGCCGGTCTATTACTACCGCTTCGATTACGACCGCCACCTGGCGCCGCACCTGTTCGGCGCGGCCCACGCGCTCGAAATCCCGTTCATCTTCTCCACCCTGGACCGCCCGGACATGGACCAGTTCTTCACGGAGCGGCTGATCGCGGAGGCCGCGCCGCTCTCCGAGGACATGATGAGCTACTGGACCAATTTCGCCAAGACCGGCGACCCCAACGGCCCCGGGCTCATGGCCTGGCCCCGCTACGAATCGTCCTCCCGCTCCCGCATGTACCTCGACCTGCCCCAATCCGTCCGCGCCACGGAAGACGCGGGAAAATGCACTTTCTGGCAAGGCCAGCACCTGAAGATCTACTGACTCCGCCGCGGATACGTCAGCATTCAGATTCGATCAGGAGGGCGTAGCCTGGCTTCGCTCTCAGACCATGTTTGGAAGAAATAATTGATGCCGGCTGGAATGTTTCGGATGAGTCAAGATTTGACTTGGTAAATGAATATATTATAATTTCAGTCATCAAACCAGGAGAGCTGGATGCCGGCACCAAAAGAATTACTTGACCTCATTAAGAATTTCGATGAGAACCTCGAAGAACACACCGGAGCTTCCTTCAATGAAGACACCACCAAAAGCCAGTTTATAGATCCTTTTTTCGAAATTTTAGGCTGGGATGTCAGCAACAAGTCCGGCAAACCCGAATCCTGGCGGGACGTCCTGAGGCAGCATTCCATCCCCAGCGGCCCGACTCGTGAAGCGCCTGATTACATTTTTAAAATTGGCAAGACCGAAGTCTTTATTGTTGAAGCCAAAAAGCCATCAATAAGAATCAAACAAGATGCGAAGGCTGCGCTTCAAGTAAGAAGTTATATTTGGAACCGCAAGCTTCCAATCGCCATCCTGACAAATTTTCATGAGTTTGCCGTCTACCGCCGGCAACAGCCTCGAAAAAGTGATAAACCCGATGTCGGCCTCGCAGACTATTTTCTATACAAGGATTATGCTGAGCGATGGGACGACATTTATAACATATTTTCCCGCGATGCCGTGGAACACGGGAAGTTAGAAAAATTTATCGAATCAAGGAAGGCCGCCAAGGGAACAATCGAAGTTGACGACGCTTTTTTGCGGGAAATTGAGCACTGGCGAAAATTGCTGGCGGCAAATATTGCTCTCCGCAATTCAAAACTTACTCAGCAACAACTAAACTTTGCGGTGCAGGCGACCATTGACCGCATTATTTTCCTCCGCATAGCTGAAGACCGTGCAATCGAAAATGCGGGCCGGCTACTATCAGTCACTAATGGCGAGCGCATCTACCTACGTCTATTCAAGATCTTCGAGGAAGCTGACGACCGTTACAATTCAGGGCTATTTCATTTCCGAGATAAGGATCGGACCACCGAACCCGACAGCATTACTCCGTACCTCAAGATTGATGATGACAAGTTAAGAATCATTATTAGGAGTCTCTATGATAATTTCTATGATTTTTCTTTGATGCCGGTTGAAATCCTCGGTCAAATTTATGAAAAATTTCTTGGCAACGTCATCATCCTAACCGAAGGCCACCAGGCCAGAGTGAGAGAGAAACCTGAAGTCAAAAAAGCCGGAGGAGTTTTTTATACGCCCAGCTACATCGTTGAATACATTGCCGCCAATACCGTAGAAAAGCTTTTAGAAGGGAAAACTCCGGCACAGGCGGCGAAAATGAAAATCCTGGATCCCGCCTGCGGTTCCGGATCATTCCTTCTGGGGGCTTATCAGAAGCTTCTCGATTGGCATCTCGAATATTACACCGAAAAAACTCCGGAAAAGTATCAAAAACAAATCTACCCTGTGCTCGGAGGCGGGTATCGGCTTACAACTGCTGAAAAAAAGTGCATCCTCTGCAATAATATTTTTGGGGTGGATATAGATCCCCAGGCCGTAGAAGTGACCAAGCTTTCACTACTCCTCAAAGTCCTGGAAAATGAGACTTACGAAACCCTCAAACAATTCAAGCTCATTTACAAAGAACGAGCTCTGCCTGATCTTGGCGACAACATTAAGTGTGGCAATTCGTTGATCGGCCCGGATATTTACCATAATCACCAGATGAATTTTCTTGAGGACGAAGAACGTTACCGAATCAACGCTTTTGACTGGAAAGGCGGCTTTCCGGGAATCTTCAAGGGAAACAATCCTGGATTCGACGTTGTAATTGGAAATCCCCCCTATGGCGCTTCGTTTGAATCCAGAGACGCCCTTTATTTTAAAAATCATTACTCCACGTTTCAGAGGGTTCGAGATGTTTATGTTCTTTTTATCGAGAAATGCCTGGGCTTATTGAAAAATGGGGCAAGGTTTTCTTTCATTGTACCTTCAGCTTGGCTCGGTGGGCCCGAGTATGATCATCTTAGAAAGTTGCTCTTGGCTCACCGGATTGATAACCTGATTCAACTGCCATTTGATGTTTTCGCGGACGCCTATGTTGACAATTCGATATTTGTGCTCTCCAAAGAGAAGCCGACATTAAATCACAAAACCTATACTTACATTTATGATAAGCGCGAAAAGTTATTAAAAATTGATCTGAAGGCGGATAAATATCAGCAGGTCAAGCAATGTCATTGGAAGCGTTTTGAGAGCAATAAAATTGTCTTGGACGCCAACGCCATAAATATTCTCGGACGGCTTCAAAAAACCGCCCCACTTACTTTTAATGACGCGATCAAGATGAAGCGTGGCGTACTTTTCGAGAATAATTTGCTCACAACGAAGCGCACCTCTTCCTCCAGTTACCAATATTTTGAAGGGGACGTTTACCGTTATCAACTTAATCTTGTCCTCGATCATTGGGTGGAATTCGGCGAGCAAATGACGGAGCGTCCCAAGGAAATTTGTTGGTTCGAAGGAGAAAGAATTTTATTGCGCCGCCTGGTAAATCGTCGCCAAAGACTGATGGCAACATTTACTAAGGATTCTTTTATAACAAATAAAAATATTTATTGTATCCTAGCAACGGATGAAGCGATAAAATTATATTTTATTTTGGGTCTTCTAAACAGTAAATTGATCTCCTATTTATATATACATCAGATTTCGCAGGCCGCGAAAGACGATTTTCCACAGGTCACGATTCATGACATCTTGTCATTGCCTTTTCCTCCAAAAGACAGGGTAAAATCGCTTCATGACGAAATAGTGAAGATGGTAATTGAAATGTTAAAATTGAATCAGCAAGTAGAGGAAGAATGGTTGCAACATCAAAAAACGGTGATTAAGCGTCAAGCCGAGGCTACGGACCGGAAAATTGATGAATTGGTTTATAAGCTTTATGGACTTGGTGAAGAAGAAATTAAAATAGTAGAAGCCGAAAAATAAACGAGTATGTGGCCAGTGGCTCCTGCCAAGTTACTCAATATTCCTTCAATCAAACGCAAAACCTCGCCAGCATTTCATACAGCACCCGAATTGCGAAGGCGAGGTCATGGATGGAGACGCGCTCGTTGACGCCGTGGGCGCGGCGGAAGACGGAGACGTCGCCTCCGGGGTCGGCGAGGACGGGGATGAAGCCGTAGACCTTGACCCCGCGCTCGGCCAAGAAGCGGCCGTCGGTTCCGCCGGGGACCATGAAGGGGACCATGGAGGTATTGGGCCGGCTGGCCCGGAGCGCGGCGTCCAGCGCGTCGTAGAGCTCGCCCTCCGGCTCGACCTCGACGCCGGCGGAAATGTGCAGCGGCTCGACGCTGACCTGGAAGGGGGCCGCGACTTTACGGATGTCCGCGAGGAGTTTTTGCGGGTCGTGGCCGGGCACGATGCGGCAGTCAATGGCGGCCTCGACGCGGGCCGGGATGACGTTGGTCTTGACGCCGCCGTGGACCATGGTTATGGAGAGGGTGTTCCGGGTGAGCGCGTAGAAAATCCGTTTCATTTCCTCGGAGCGGGCGGAGGCGTCGAGGAGCGCGGCGATTTTGTTGTCACCGAGCTTGTCGGGGGCGACGGTCCCGCCCATGGCCGTTGCCACGCCCGCGACCAAGGCCTTCATGGTGCGGGAGACGCTGATCGGCGACCCCATTTTTTTGAGGGCGGCAAGCGCCTCGAGCATCCGGTCCATGGCGGAGTCGGGCCGGGGCACGGAGGCATGTCCGGGCTCGCCCAGGGCGGTGAGGCTGAACCAGCACACTCCCTTTTCCGCGGCCTGGCAGAAGTAGATTTCCTTGTCGCCGAGCGAGTAGCCGAATCCTCCGCCCTCGTTGACGCAGAATCCGGGGGCGAGGAGCTCGGGGCGGTTTTCCAGGATCCAGGGCACTCCGAACTTTCCACCGGCCTCCTCGTCGGCGGTTGCGGCCAGGATGACGTCGCGGCGGGGAGCGAGGCCGGCGCGCTGAAAGAGGCGCAGCGCGTGCCACTCGGCGGTGACGGCGTTCTTGCAGTCGAGGGCGCCGCGCCCGTAGATGTAATCGTCCTTCATCTCTCCGCTGAACGGCGGCACGGTCCATCCTTCGGGCTCGGCGGGTACGACGTCAAGGTGGGCGAGGAGTAGGAGCGGAGGGCCTTGCGGGTCCGGGGCGCGGAGCCGGCCGATGATGGAGCCGCGTCCGGGCGCGGACTCGACCACGGCGGTCTCGAGGCCGATCTCTTTGTAGCGGGGCTTCAAGTAGGAGCAGGCCAGGGACTCGTTGCCCGGCGGATTGGTGGTGTTGATGCGGATCAGGTCCGCGAGCATTCCGGCGGCTTCCCAGCCGGCCTTTTTCCAGTCAATGTTCCGAGTCATGTATCGCCACCGTTGCCAGACGATACAAGTTCCATTTCGCACAGAGACACGGAGAGCACAGAGTTATTATGAAATATTTTTAACTCTGTGTCCTCTGTGCCTCTGTGTGAAATAAAGATCTCCATTCTCACAGCGCTCTCCATTCGTCGGGGCGGAGGAGGGGGAATTCGGGGTCGGCTAGGGCCTGGTCAATTATGTGGAGGAGTTGTTTTTTGTCACGGCTGAGCGTGCCCTTGAGGGGCAGCCAGTTGCTGGCGTGGTTGGTGCGGAAGACGGAATTCTCGAGGTCGAGGCCTGCGACCAGGCCGCGCAGCTCGCGAAGCGTCTCCATCTTGTCCAGGAAGGTGAAGCCGTCGCCCATGAACTGGGCGAACTGCCGCTCGAAGGGGCCGAGCATGAGGGTGAGAGCGCTCACGTACTCGGGTTGAAGTTGATTGATGAGCTCGGCGGTCATGGCGGCGTGGCGGCGGGAGGCGTTTTTGCCGCCGAGTCCGAGGAGCACGGTGACGGAGAGCTCGAAGCCGGCGGCGTGGGCCTTTTCCACTCCGGCGATCATGGTCTCGGGCGTTCCTTTTTTCTTGACCTTTTGCAGCACCAGGGGATCGCCGGACTCGACCCCGTAATAGAGCATGGTGAGTCCGGCGTTGCGGATCTCGTCGAGCTCGGCCTGGCTTTTTACGATGAGGTTGAGCGGATTGGCGTAGGAGGTGACGCGCTGGAGCCGGGGGAAGGTCTGATAAAGGTGTTCGAGGATTTCCAGGAGCTGGGCGGTGCGGATGACGAGGGCGTCGCCGTCGGCCAGGAAGACCCTGGTGGCGGAGGGCCAGTCGCGGCGACAGTGGTCAATGTCTTTTTTCACGTCCGGGACGCGGCGGATCTTGAAGCGCTTTGACTTATACATGAGGCAGAAGGCGCAGGTGTTGGCGGAGCATCCGTAGGTGGCCTGGATGATGAGGCTGTCGGCCTCGGAGGGCGGGCGGTAGAGGGGCATGTCGTATTGCATGGTTTTCCTTATTCGCCACTGCCGGGTTGAATCGGAACGGCGGGCTTGAGGCTTGAGGCTTGCGGCTTGAGGAAGAAAGCGCGAATGACGCTGACCACCGGTAGTCTCAAGCCCCAGGCCTCACGCCCCAAGCCTTTGCTCACAGCTTGAACTCGGCGAGGAGGGCGCGGAGTCCGTCGGCGAGCTTCCTTAATTTTTCGACGGTGTCGGCCATGGCCTTGACGCGGGCGCCGTTGTCGGCGGCGACCTCCTTGATGCGTCCCACCGCTACCCCTACCTTCTCGGTTCCCTTGAGCTGGTCGGTCTGCGCGGTGTTGATGTAGTGGGTGATCTCGGCGATATGCTCGATGGACTGGGTGATCTGGCGGCTTCCCTGGGTCTGCTCCTGGGTTGCGCGCTTGACCTGCCTGGAGATTTCCTCCATTTTTTCGGCGGCGCCCATGATTTGGTCGGCGGAGCGTGCCTGCTCCTGGGTGGCCTGGTGCACCTCGGTGATGGATGAATTGAGGGCCTCGATGAAGGCCATGACTCCCTGTGCTTTTTCGTTCTGGACCATTGCGGCCTGGGCGATGGTGTGGGTCTGCTCCATGGCCTTGGCGACGCTCTCCTGGATTTTTTGGAGCGCGCGTCCGGCCTCCTCGGAGCGCTTGGCGCCCTCGGCGATTGAGTCCTGTCCGGCGCGCATGCGCTCGACGGCCTGGGTGGAGTCTTCCTGGACGGAGAGGATGAGGTCGGCGATCTCCTGGGTGCTGGCGGCGGTTCGCTCGGCCAGGTCCTTGATCTCGTCGGCGACCACGGCGAATCCTCGGCCGTGCTCCCCGGCCTGGGCGGCGATGATGGCGGCGTTCAAGGCAAGCAGATTGGTTTCCTCGGTCACGTCCTCGATCACGGTGAGGATGTTCCCGATCTCCTGGGCCCTCTGGCCCAAGCGGGTTATGACCTCGGCCACGCTCTTGGAGTCTTCCTGGATGCGTCCCATGCCCTCGATGGTCTTGGCCACGGACTTTCCGCCCTGCTCGGCGTCGGATGCGACCTGCCAGGTTATGCCCTCGGTCTCCTTGGAGCCCATGCTCACCTGTCCGATCATTCGCTCCATCTCGGAGAGGGAGGTCACGGCTTCTCCGGCCTGGCGGGTGAGGTGCTGGACGTTTTCGGCGACCTGCTTGATGGACGAGCTCATCTCGTGGATGGAGCTGGTGGTCTCCTCGACGGCGGCGAAGAGGCTCTCGACGTTCTTGGCGACCTCCTCGACGGTGGCCTGCACTTCGAGGATGGAGGCGCTGGACTGCTCGGTGGATGATGCCAGGGTCTGGATGGAGTCGGTGATTGACTGGACCGATATTTTCATTTCCTCCATGGACTGGAAGGTTTCGTCCACGGCCTGGGTCTGGGTATTGGAGCCGGTGGACACGTCTCCGGACTGGGAGCCGATGGCGTGGGCGGCGTGGTCGAGTCCTTCGGCGGCCTCCCCGACCCTTCCGATGAGCCGGCGGAGTCCGAAGATGGCGCGGGCCAGGGAGCGGGACAGGACCCCGATCTCGTCGCGGCCGGTGACGAGTACGTTCCGGGAGAGGTCTCCGCGGGCCATGGCCTGGAGGGAGATCATGAGGGAGTTGAGGGGGGCCTGCACTTCCTCGGCGGAGAGCTTGGCGTAGATGACGACCAGGAAGAAGAGCGCGGCCATGACGGCGAGTACCATGATGTACATCCCCTTGATGGGCGCGGCGTACCGGTTGGCGGGGCAGAGGACGAAGACGTGGTGTTGGGGGAGGTCGAGCTGGGTGACGACGTATTGCTCGCGTCCGAGGGTGACGTCGAAGATGTTGTCGGCGAGCGTGTGAATGGCCGGCCTCTGGAACGATACGGTGTATCCGGCGCCGTGCTCAATGATCTGGGCCATGGTCTTGACCTTGGGGTCGAGGGCTATGCCGAGGACGTCGTTGTGCTGGTTGTCCACCATGAGCACGGTGTCCTGGTTGTCGAGGAGGATTTGCTCGACGTAGTTTTTAAGCTCGAGCTGGGACGCGCCGCCCGCAACTATTTTCTGGATTTGCCCGGCGGCGGCGGTCAGGCGGTCGAGGTAGAGGTTTCCGATCTGGAACTGGAGGCTTCGGTGGGCGGAGTTGAGGGACGCGACGGCGGTGAGAATGATGAGGGCGGCGGCCAGGATGACCATTGCGCCCAGGGACTTTCCCTTGATGCCCAGCGCGAGGGCACTGATGCGCGATGATTCCTCTTCGAGCATGAGGTCGGGGAACTCGGCGAGGAGCGCGGCCTGGAACTCATAAAGCCGGCGGCGGCATGAGTAGAACTGGAACACGGAGACGAGCATTCCTGATGGGATGACTCCGAGCATGAGGGCGGCGTCCTGTCGCCATGAGAAGCAGTAAGTAAGCTGGATGAGCAGGATGGCGATGGGGGTGCCGATCAGGTAATAGATAATGGACCAGTACATGGAATGATATGGCATCCACACGGATGCGGCCAGGGCTTCGCGGGCAATGCGGCGGCGGTCCTTGGCGGCGCCTCCGTTCTTCATGGCCAGAAAATCCTCGGCCGGCTTCAGGAGCCGGATCACGTGGAAGTAATGGATGAGGATGAAGCTTGCGGACACGCTGAGGAGCAGGGTGAAGGTGACGGGCATGAAGAGCGGGTCGCTCTTGAAATCAACGGCGATGTTGCGGCTGAATGCTCCGAGGATGGCGAAGAGGTAGACGGCCAGGGCGGGCATGACGATGAGATTGGTGAGAGTAATGGCCCATCGGATCCCGGTTCTAAGGGCTTTGGCCTCCTCCTGTCCGGACTTGGGGGTTGGCATCAGGGTCCCCGTTTATTGCTGGTTGAGGATCCAGAGCAGGGTGAACATGCCGATCAGGCCTTCACCGACCACGGCGAGTCCGGCCGCGCCGATGCGGAGCATTTTCTTGCCTCCGAACAAATACCCGAGCACGGCGCCGGCGGCCACGCCCGCGAGAATGCCGCCGAACACCGGCCAGTTTCCGATGAGGAGCCAGTCGTAGCGGTTGGGGTAGATGGTCTTGATCGGGTCGAGCACAGCGGTCAGGATGAAATAGACCGCGGTCATGACCACCACTCCGAAATAATTGGCGGCCTGGACGCGCTCGGGGATGTGGAAGTCCTCCAGGAAATTGGAGACGATGCTGTAGAGGGTCCAGTTGATCATGATCGTGACCAGGATCACGTTGAGCGCGAAAAAGTCGGGCGTGAGCCACTCCCGTATCGTCATTATCCTGCCTCCCTTTTGATGCCGGACCAGACTTTCTCCGGAGCTTTATAACTGAGCTCGATCTTTAACTCCTGCTCCATGTGCGCAAGCAGCCTTGCGCGGAGCGATCCGCGGTCGGCGGTCCCGATGCCGAGCGCGGCGAGCGACGTCACCGGGCGGTCGGCGATGCCGCAGGGCACGATGTGCCTAAACTTTGCGAGGTCCGGGTCGAGGTTGACGGCGAAGCCGTGGGTGGTGATCCCGTCGGCCACCTTGATCCCGACCGCCGCCACCTTGGCGCCTCGAATCCACACCCCGGGATACGCCGGGTCGAGCTCGGCCGGCACGCCCAGGTCCCGGAGCGAGCCCAGCACCACCTCCATCAGCTTGCCCACGTAGCGCTTGACGCCCAGCCGCAGCTCCTTCAAGCTCAGCATCAAATAGCATATCACCTGGCCCGGCCCGTGGTAAGTGGCTTTGCCGCCGCGGTCCACCAGCTCCACCTTGACGCCCTCGGCCCGAAGCTCGGCGTCGCTCGACCTGATGGCCGACCGGCCCTCGTCGCCCTTCAAGGAGTAGCCCAGCGTGATGGTGGGCGGGTGCTCCAGAAAGATGACGTGGCCGGGCACTCCCCCGCCCGCGCTCGCGTCGCGCAATGCATTCATCAGGCCGCGCGCGGCGTCGTACTCCACGAGGCCCAAGTCCGACCAGATCACATGGTAGAGCATCTCGGCGTCCGTTCCGGCCCCATGTTGCTTATTATAGGGACGCGGGCCAAGAAAAATCAAGCCGGGCCATTGCCCGCGGAAGTCACATGGTCTTGGCGCGGTCGAGGTCGCGGACGTGGCGCTCGGCCAGGATGACGGGGAGCTCGATGATCATCTTGGTGCCGCGGGGCTCGTTGTCAACGACACGGATGTACCCGTAATGGTCGGAGATGATGCGCTGGACAATGGTGAGCCCGAGCCCGGAGCCGTGGGGCTTGGTGGAGTAGTAAGGCTCGAAGAGCCGGTCCTTGACGTGGGGCAGGATGCCCTGGCCGGTGTCCCGGATTTCAAGGCGGACGAGCTGGAGCTGCGGGTTGTACATGATCTCGATGAAGACCTGTCCCTCTCCCTCGATGCTGGCGGCGGCGTTATCGAGGAGGTTGATGAGCACGCGCTTCATCTGCTCGCGGTCGAGCTCGAGGGAGGGCAGCCTCGGGTCCTCGATGAACTGGAAGGCGATGTTGGCGTGGGCCTCGCGGTAGAGGGGCAGGACCTCGCGGATGATCTGGTGGAGGTCGGAGGGCTCGGGGGAGGTTGAGGGGAGCCGGGCGAAGAGGGAGAACTCGTTGACCAGGTGTTTCAGCTCCTCGACCTGGGTGATGATGGTGTGGACGCTCTCGGAGAAGATCTTGGCGTCCTCCCCCTGGAGGGTCTCGGCGTAGCGTCGTTCGAGGCGCTGGGCGGAGAGCTGGATGGGGGTGAGCGGGTTCTTGATCTCGTGGGCGATGCGGCGGGCGACCTCTCTCCAGGCCATGGCGCGGTGGGCCCGGATCAGCTCGGTCATGTCGTCAATGACGATGACCATTCCGAGCGGGTTGCCCTTCTCGTCCTTGAGGGGGGACACGGTTATGAGCAGGACCACGGTGCGCTGCTTTCTGACCATGTTGACCTGGCGCTGGACGATCTCCTTGTCCTTGCCGGCCAGCTCGGCGACCAGGGCGCGGTAGACCTCCATGTCCTCGGGTCCGAGCACCTGGGACAGGGGCCGGCCCATGACCTCGTTGGCCGCGCTCTTCCCCAACATGCGCAGGGCGGCGGTGTTGACGGTGGAGACGTTTTCCTCGCGGTCCACGGAGATGACCCCGGCGGCGACCTGGGCCAGGACGGTCTCCATGTAGCGGCGCCGCTGTTCGAGCTCGAGGTTGGACTTGGCCAGGTTCTGGTAGGTCTCCTGCAGCTCGGCGCGGCTCTTTCCGAGGTCGCCGGTCATTTTATTGAAGGAGCGGACCAGGGTGGAGATCTCGTCGTCGCCCTCGGCGGCGACCTCGATCCGGTAGTCGAGGTTTCCGGAGCTGACCATGGCGGTGCCCTCGGCCAGGAGCTGGATGGGCTCGGTGATGCCCTTGGCCATGTAGAAGCCGAACCAGATGGCGAGGAAGATGACGATGAGGGTCACCATGACGAGGAGGATGAAGTACGAGGCCTTGACCGGGAGTTCGAGCCGGGCCAGGGTCTCGTAGTCGCGGATCACGTCCTTGGAATCGTCGGCGATGGAGAGCTCCTTCCACTGCCGCTCCGGGATCCAGCTGATGTAACGGCCGGCCGCGGCCACTCCCGCGATCTCCTTGCTGTCCGTGCCCCGGCGAGGGACCGGATAAAACGCGTAAATGACGGCGCCGTCCCCCACCGACACCGGAGGGTTAAAGCCCTGCTCGCCGGAGAGCGCCTTCTCGATGTCCGCGGCCGGGACCTCCGGGAGCTTCAAGCCCGGGGCGTCGGTGCGGACCACCGCTCTTCCCGACTTGTCGAACACCGCCACCAAGGCCAGGTTGTACTCGCGGCGCTTGTATTCGAGGAAGTGGGAGAGCTGCTCGCTCATGGAGGGCGGGCTGGGGGATGATCCGGTCGGGCCCATGTCCAGGGCGCTTTCGGTGGAGATTCCCAGGTTCGCGTCGGCCGCTTGCCGGCCCGGTTTGGGGACCGTGGTGTCCTCGCCGGTGAGCGCGCTGATCCATCCCTGCTCCAGGATGGCGCGGGAGATTTCCTGGGCAAAGTGGAGCGCGTCCTCGCCGTCCGCCTCGTACTTGCCCTCGACGATCTCGCGGGCGGCCTCGCTGATGCGGGCGGAGGCCTGGATCACGTCCTTGGACGAGCTCACCATGTTGGCCACGTGCGGCGAGTAGAGCCGCTCGATGGAGGTGTTGAGAATGAAGGTGGACAGGAAAAAAAGCACGGCGGCCGGGCCCAGGGTGAGCGACATGAAAACCATAATCAGCCGGATGCGGATCTTCGAGCCGAGCACGCCGCGGCGGCGCTCCAGGACGAACTTGGCCACGTTACGCACGATCAGGAACACCAGCACCAGGATCAGGACCACCAGCAGCGCCCAGACCGCGAAGTTGAAGAAATAGATGACGAACGGCTGCATCAGGGTGCTCTGCTCGGCGAAACGGGAGAGGTGAATGGCGAGGTAGAGGAGTCCGGTGACGAGCAGGGCCGCGGCCACGATGCCGACCCGCTCGCGGCGGCGGCGGCGCAGGTCACGCAGGGCCGCGTCCTGGATCTGTTCGTGCCGGCTCGACTGCGGGCTCATAACCGGAATGTTAACATACGCCGCTCAGCGTAACAACAGCAATGAGCCGCGGCGAGCGAGGCCTGGGGCGTCGAGCTTGAAGCTTGGAGCAACGGACGATGCGTATGCCGCGCCTCTCGAACCACGCCTTTAGCCCCAAGCCCCAAGCCCCCAGCAGGAGAGTGCGCAAAAATCAGGGCGGTACGTTCGGATCTCAACAAACGAGGACAAGCAGAAGTATGGATTGAAGGTTCAAGTTTCAGCTATTCAGGAGTATTGCGCGAAGTCCCGGGACGGCGGAACCTTCCCCCAACGCCGGCGCAACGCGCTTTGGAGTGCGCCGGCTCGACGGCGCTTTTCTTCGGGGCGGCTTGACGCCCCCTCTTCCTCTTCAATTCACCCGGGTCCAAGCTTGGAATATTGAAAAGAACCGGGGGCCGGCTGAATCTGAGTCCAATAATGGATTGACGTCTGCGATAATGGTCCGAGTCAAGCCCCGGACCGGAAAGCGACGTCAAGCCATCGCACTCCAAAGCCCCAACGGGGCCTCCTTAACAGAGCCCAGGGTTGGACGTCCACGGCATCCCCTGGGGAAGAGAGGCACCACCATAGTGTTCGCTGGAAAAAATATTTATTCTCCGCCGCCGCGCCGGCAAGCGGACAGAGGGAAAAGAAGAGAACCACAAAGACCCAAAGGACAATGTTAAATGTTAAGACCTGACCCCGTCTGCGTTTGACCCCGTCTGCGTTTGACCCCGTCTGCGTTTGACCCCGTCTGCGTTTTGACCCCGTCTGCGTTTGTCTCCAGAATTACGGCAATATGGCGCCGGGATTGAAAGGGTCCGGCGGTTCATAAAGGAAAAGCCATACCCGGTTAACCCACATACTGCCTCCGGCATGAGTTGAGAACCGGAAATCAAAACCGTTACAGCGGTTGGCGAATTTTCCGTCCGTGATGTGCCATCCATGAAATTTCCACGTATTGGTGTTCGTTAACTCCAGCATGGGAAAGGCCCCATCATGAGCTCCCCGGAACGCTCCGTCCACGGGCCCTGCGCCATTGCCGTCATACTGGCAGTTTATCCGGGTCCCGCTGTCGAAATATTCCATGACGATCCAGACCTCATTATTGCCGCTACGCAGAAATTCATCATCAATCCCAAAATACATGTGGTTATCACCGGACCCGTCATAGGGGAAAGGTAATTTCCTGCAATCAACGCCTGATTTAACGTCCGGTTCGGTGATCCCATCACCGCTGTTCGGCGCCAGAGTCAGAAGCAAAGCTTGATCCTTTTTCCCGAGGTCGATCCAGATAAAATTTTTCCCCTCTTTGGGCTCAATCCTCTCCTGAACCTTTTCCCCCTCCCCGCTCGGCCCGGCAGCCTGGTCCTTCCCGCCATTACACTGGCATTTATCCAGGGCAATGCTGCCATAGTTGCCTAAAGAGGTTGTTTGAACGCCGGGCTCCTTCATTCCCCGCTTGTAGAATTTCAGGCAACACCCGGAATCAGTTTTATCCAGATGAAAATACGCAGTGTAGCGTATTCCGTCACGATAATATTCCTTTTGAATTTCACCCGTATTAAAAATAACTTTATAATCATCAGCTCCAATATCATATTGCATATCCATTTGCTGACTGAAGGCGCGAAGGCTTTCCTGAAGGTCATGGCCGCATTCGGCGTTTTTGGAGCTCTCCCGCAAGCTGTCGCCTCCAAAGTTCAGAAAAGGCATTCCAATTACAATGATTATCCCGCCTAACGCGCCCAGCGCGGGAACGATAGTCCAAACATTTCTTTGCAAAAAGCCGCCGACATTGATAAATATATTTTTTATCAGGCGGATGGTCAGGCGGATGGGGCGGCGGATGGGGTCAGGTCTTAACATTTAACATTAGCCTCCTTGTTTGGTCATGGAGGGGCTTTTCGGATTGGAGATTGTGTTCGAAGCGTTTGGCCCCCATGGTGACGGCGGCGCCGGTGATGTTGAAGATTGCCGCGACCTCTCCCGGCCTGATCCCGAGGTTCCGGGTCAGGTGCCAGTATGCGGCGAGGCGGGCGGGGCCGTTGCGGCGGGTGGAGAGGATTTGCGGGACGTCGGTTGCGAAGGCGTCGGCGACCTGGGCCAGGCCGGCGGCGAGGCCGGGCCGGGGTGATGCCAATTTGAATTCGGGGACCGCGGATTTATTGCCGCGCGGCGGATGGCGCGGGGCGAGCGTCCGCATTTCTTCCCGCGCCGCCTCCTGCATCGCGGCCTGAAAATTCTTCCAGTATGAGCGGCGCTCCGCGGACCGGGCCGTGAGGTCGGCGGCGTATCTTTTACGGCGGGCGGCGGGGGTTGCGCCGTAGTCTGCGATCACGTCATCGGGCCGGAGCCAGTCGTGGAGCGGTCGGGCGCGGGCGTAGTCGCGGAAGCTGGACCACTCGTAGTCGGCGGGATGCGTGACGATGCCGGCGCGGACGGGGTTGAGGTGGATGTAGATGGAGAGCACGCTCCAGTGGGCGGTGTCGCTGACGAGCATGGCCTTGTACCGGCCCTGGAAGACGTGGCCGGAGCGGCGATGGCGGCGGTTCATGCGGATGGTGTAGGTGGCGTTGAGCCAGTGCATGGCGCGGGTGAGGTTGGCGTCGGGGGTGCGGAAGAAGAGGTGGTAGTGGTTGGTCATGAGGCAGAAGGCGAAGATTTTCAGGTTGAAGCGGAGACCGGCGGCGGCGAGGAGGGCGAGGAAGTCGCGGCGGTCGGCGTCGCCCTGGAAGACGGCGGCGCGGTTGTTGCCGCGGGCGGTCACGTGGTAGACCGCCTCGGGGAATTCTATCCTCCATGGCCGGGCCATGCCCGGAATCTTACAACCCCCCGGGAGCGAAGTCAAGGTCGAATGTTAAATGTTAAGACCTGACCCCGCCTTACACCTTTCTTACAATTACTCGGCTTTCTTCTCCTCCCAGGTGTCGAGCAGGGCCTTGTAAAAGAGGTCTTCGTTGTCATCGGTCTTTATCTCGCACTTGAGGAAGCGGTGGTCCTCGGCCTTGACGGTGATGGTAAAGGCCAGGAAGGCCTCTCCGCTCTCGATGTCCTCCACGTCCTCCCATGGGACCTGGTCGTTTCGTTCTCCTTCCAGGTAAGAGACGATCTTCCGGTCGGTGAAGAAGCACAGGTCCTCGTTGGTGAGGTAGAGGGTGTTGTCGTAAAAGTAGATGACGTTCTCGTCCGCGGCCAGCAGGTCGTGCGAGTAGAGGTACTCGGTGATCTCGGGGGTGAGCTTGTCGCCGTGGATGGCGCCGTAGTCGGGCAGGGTCATGGCCCAGATGAACAGGGCCGCCACGGCGACGCCGATCAAGGTGAGGCATCCGCATCCGGTGAAGATCATGATCTTTGCGGTGGAGGGTCCCTTGCCGGGGGCCTGGCCCAGGGGCCCTTGCTGGTAAAATTGGCCGTACGGGTCAGCGGGTGGCGGGAAATAGTCGCCGGGCGGGGGCCCGGCCGGGGCATTCGGGGCAGGGGCGCCGGGGTCAAAGCCGGCTCTGGGGCCGGGCCGCTGCCTTTTCTGGTTAATTTTCATCATCTGCTCCTCGGGTCGCCGTGGCCGGGAAGACGTATACCATGTTCCGGTCGGTGAGCTTGCGATTCAGAAGACGGGGCGCCATTCCCAGATCCTCGCCGCGGGTGATGTGGTTCCATTCCAGGCAGTCGGGGCAGTCGGCCATGAAGAAATTATACATGAAGCCGCCCTCGTAAACCCTGACCAGGCCATAGCCCACCGGGTACTCCTTGACCGAGGGGACCTCGATATAGGGCAGGCCGCCGGTGACCCCGGGCACGGTGGTGAACTTGGCCCGGTGGCTGTGGCCGTTGAACACGCCGACGACCTGCGGGTTCTTCGCGAAGATGCGGAGCAGGCGGGCGCGGGCTTTTTTGTCCACGTCCGCCCAGAAAGCCCCCACCGTATGGTGCTCGAAAATGAAGGTGGGCGCATCGCGGCTCGCGGCCAGGTCGGCTTCGAGCCAGCCCAACTCTTGTTCCGGGACCTCCATCCAGCCGTCGGCCAGGCGGTTGTCGTCGAGGAAAATGAAGTGGAAGCCCTTGTGGTCAACGCTGTACCATGAGGACTCAAGTCCGAAGGTCTCGAGGAAATAGTCCGCCGGATAATCTCCCACCCGGTCGTGGTTGCCGCGGGTGACGTAATAGGGCATGTCGAGGCGGTCGAGGTAGGACTTGGCAATCCGGAATTCGTCCGGGGTGAACCACGAGGTCAGGTCGCCGTTGATCACGCACAGGTCGGCCTGGGCGCGGTTGATGGCGCTGATGCTGGAGCGCAGGGTGAACGACCAGTAATTGTCCACGGGATTTTTCCAGGTGAAGCCCGGGGTGAGCGGCGGGATCCCGGGCACGGGCAGGAAGAAGACGCCGGCGATGTCCTCGCCCGCGTGGAGGTCGTTCATCACGGCGAAGGTGAAGAGCTCCCGTCCGGGCGGCGGGCAAAGGGTGGTGACGGAGCGCGGCGGGAGATAAGGCCGGGGCCACTGCTCATCACCCATCCGGATGCGGTAATAATACGTGACGCCGGGAGCCAGGCCGGTAACGGAAAGATAGTGGAAGCGGGTGCGCGGACCGGTTGCGGAGGCGGTCATGGCGAGCGAGCGCGGATCGGTCCCGTAACTCACGGCGCCGGCCACGGGCCAGGCGGTGGTCCAGGTAAGGGCGAAGCCCGTGTCCGTGACCGTCACCGGATTCACCTCGCTCAGCGAGGGCGCGGCCGTGACCAGGAACGCGCTCAATAATAATTTGGAAACCATGCGGCCAGATCCACCTGAAGGGAAGCTGGGTATTATAAAAGAACATCGCGGAAGAATTGTCAATCCCGGAAAGGAGCGGGCGGGGGCGCCCGCTCCCCTTTGTCAACAGTCGCGGGGCCGGCTGCTCATCCTTGTCAATCTTGGCGGCGGCGCATGCTGAAAGGAAAATAATGTGGGAGGCCGGCTCCCACGGGCGACCCGGCCACACTCGAGCATCAAGAGTCGCCGGCCGAAGGCTGCCTCCCGCGCACGGGGACGGCGGGGGATTAATCGCGCCTGGGAGCGCGGCCGAGGCGTTCCAGCGCGATGACGTGGATCCTTTTGCAGCGGCGGCACTTGATTTCGATGGCCTCGGCCGAGACCTTGCACAGCAGATTGCCGCATTCGCAGCGCTCGTCGCGCAGGCCCTTTTCATCAACCCCCAGATTTTTCTCATTCATATCGGTCCATCCCATGGCACGGAATAATCGCATATCGGGGCCTTGCCAAAGGCCGCGGCGCTTTGGAACAGGTTTTACCGGTTGCTGATCTCGGGACTGCCTGGCCTGAAGTGCTTGGTGTTGGAACTCTCCTACCCTTTTGTCCTTTCTCAATTTTGCAAAATACCATATTTTGAAAAATTCTTCAAGAAAAAAAATCTAAAAGACATTGGTTGCAAGGCAAGTAGCTGTTATCGCTAATAAATTTTATACGCTCCGATGGCCTGATTGAAATAAAAATCATTTCGGCAGTAACCGGCGGGGCGAACTCGCGAAGCTGGATTTGTTTTTCTGTCCGGTTCTGTGCCCTCGAGAGTGGATCATCCTCGGGCGGGGTTTAAGAATTTACACGGATGAACACGGATGCGACGGATGTCACGGATCAGAGAATGGCGGGAAACTTCCCAATCCGTGAGATCAGTTTCCATCCGTAAGCCTGGGAAAAGAGCACTGATCTCGATGACTTGAAGGGGCGCGATTCAACTTGACGCCGACGGATGGGATACGGATCGCACTGATCTCCTGGTCCGATCCGTGAAATCCGTTCAAATCCGTTCCATCCGTGTAAAACTCTTAGCGGTTCATGCTGCAAGTATCATCCACTTTAAAATGCACGGAGCCTTCTGTCCTTTTCGCTTCAAGTTTTCGGAACTCCGCAAATGGCGGGAATGTGAGCAGCCGCAGGTGACTGCTGGGTCAGAACTTCAGTTTTTTTCAGAGAATTCGGAGACGGGATTAACAGGATTTACAGGATTTTCGGAATACGCCTTTTGTTTCTTTTCATCCTGTAAATCCTGTTAATCCCGTCTCGAAAAATTTTCACGATCTCCGGGCGTCGGCTCGCCGGATGAGGAAAGGATCATCTGGTCCCCCTTCGGGGAAATATTTTTGGCGGTGAATTTTTGGCGGCGGGCCAAAGTCAAGATATAATTCAAGGCGGGCCGGCGGCGGCCGGAAGAAGGATAAGGAGGCAAGCCATGGGAGAGGTTGAGGACCGGATCAAGGCGCGGGGGATCGAGCTGCCACCGGCGCCGGCGCCGATGGGGGCGTACGTGGCGGCGGTGACGGCGGGGCCGCTGGTGTTCGTTTCGGGCCAGCTTCCGCGCTTTGGCGACGAGATGCGTTATGCGGGCAAGGTTGACTCGGAGGTTTCGGTGGAGCGGGCGCGGGAGGCGGCCCGGCTGGCGGCGCTGAACGCGGTGGCGGTTCTGAAGGCCGCGGTGGGTGACCTGGACCGGGTGAAAAGGATCGTGAAGCTTACGGGGAGCGTGGCGTCGAGCCCTGGTTTCACGGGCCAGCCGCAGGTGGTGAACGGGGCCTCGGAGGTAATGGTGGAGATTTTCGGGGACGCGGGCCGGCACGCTCGGATGGCGGTGGGGGTGGCGGAGCTTCCGGGCCGGGCGAGCGTGGGGATCGAGATCATCGCCGAGATCGGTCCGGAGGTCAAGCCGGCGCCATGAGCGATTTTCCTTGTCCCTTGCTCCTCGGCCATCGCGGGGCGGCCGGGGAAGCGCCGGAGAACACCTGGCCGGCGTTCGAGAAGGCCCGGGAGAGCGGCGCGCACGGCTTCGAGATTGACGTTCTGCTCACGCGCGACCGCATCCCGGTGTGCGCGCATGACCTGACGCTGCACCGGATCGCGGGCGGGCACGGCGCCATCCAGTCCATGAACTTCGCGGAGCTCTCGCGGCTGGACGCGGGCAGCCACTTTCACGCGCGGTTCGCGGGCGAGCGCATCCCCGTGCTGGCCGAGGTCCTCGATCGCTTCGGCGGCCAGATGATCCTGGACATCGAGATCAAGGGTCTGAACCCTTTGAACGAGGGGATCGAGGAGGTGGTGCTGAAGCTGGTCCGGGAGCGGGGTTTGCTGGACCGGGTGATCATTTCGAGTTTTAATCCGTTGATGCTGCGGCGGGTGAAGATTCTGGAGCCGGGGGTGAGGACGGGCTCGAACTACATCGCGGACCGGATCCGGGAGCTTCGGCGGGTGTGGTTCGCTCCTTTATTGAAGCCGTACTCGAAGCACCCGCAGCCGGGGCAGGTGGACGGGGAATACATGCGGCGGCAGCAAAAGCGCGGGATCAAGGTGATCCCGTGGGGCGTGAACGAGCCGGAGGAGATCAAGCGGCTGCTCGAGCTGAAGGTTGACGGCATCATCTCGGACTTTCCGGGCCGGCTCGTGGAGCTGGCGAGGGCGCGTGAGGCATAAGAGGAACGCCCAGCCGCCAAGGCCGCCAAGATGAATCAAGAATGCTCTCCCCGCCCGCTTTACATTTCCCTGCCCATTAACTAGAATCAGCATTAAGGGTATGGCGAGGGGATCGGCGATAGCGCGGGAGGCCGAGGACCGGCTGTTTTTTTTGGTCCACGGGGTCCCGGTGGCCCTGAATTGCGATCACGGGGAGGCGCGGGAGCGGATCCGGGACCATCTCAAGGTCTATGCGGCGCCGGTCCTGCCCGGCGGCGGGGCCGGGATTGCCATCGAGATCGTTTCCGGCGACGTTATGTATCCGGTCCCGCTTCACGCCAAGCGGGTGCTGCTTTACGATTCCATCCGGTGTTATTACCTCTCGGGCCGGATGTATTTCACGGACTATTTCTCGACGCTCACGGTGGAGCCGGGGGGCCGCGCGGTGCGCGGCAACCTGAGCCCGGCGACGGTCAAGGACTACGGTCTCAACTCCTTCGTGGCCATGCTCTTCACGCTCACGTTATTCGAGGCGCTCCGGTGGCACGGGCTGTACTATCTGCACGCCTCGGCGCTCGCGGGTCCGGACGGGACGGGCTACGTGCTCAGCGGGAACGCGGGTTCGGGCAAGACCAGTTTGACGCTGGCGCTGATCCAGTCGGGCTTCAAGTTCCTGTCCGACGACACGATCTTCCTGCGTCTTCGCGGGGATCGGGACGTTGAGGCTCTGGGGTTCGCGCGGGATTTCCATCTGCCCTCCGACCTGGTCGAGGACCACGAGCGTTTACGGGAGTACCGGGACCTTCCCGATTTCGGTGCGCGGCGCGGCCGGAAGCTCCTGCCTCCGGACCGGTGCTTTCCCGGGATGCGGCTTGACGGGCTCTTGAATCCGCGTGTAATATTGTTTCCTTGTATCCGGGATCGAGACTCGGGTATGGAACCGCTGTCCATGTCCCAGGCATTAAACATTCTATTGCCGCAAAGTCTATCGGTGATGTTCAACCCGGCGACCGCGGCCGCGCATCTGGAGGCTTTAAAGCGGATGGCGCGGCACGGCCGGGGCTTCCGCCTGTTCACGGGGCCGGAGGTCAAGGGAGACCCGGCGCTCGCCCGCTCTCTGGTGGAACGGGCGCGGGACCTGGCATTGGACCGGGCGGAGGCGGGGCAATGAACCGGGTCACCTTCGAGATCACCAACCGCTGCAATCTGCATTGCCGGCACTGCCTGCGCGATGATTCGGAGCGGAACCGGGACTTTCCGATCGCGCTGGCGGAGCGCATCCTTCGCCAGTCCAAGGAGGCCTACGGGGTCCAGAACGCGGGCATCACCGGCGGCGAGCCGCTGCTTTACCCTCACCTTGGCCGGCTCCTCGACCTGCTCGCCGAGCATGACTACATCTTCTCCCTGGTCACCAACGGCCACCTGATTCCCAAGCGCCTTGGCCTGCTCAAGCGGCCGGACGTGAAGTGCCGCATCGAGCACGTGGCGGTGAGCCTGGACGGGTACGAGGCGGAGCTGCACGACCTGATCCGGGGCGAGGGCTCGTTCAAAAAGGTCATGCAGGCCATCGTCATGCTCAAGGGGGCGGGGATCCCGGTGGTGGTCAAGTACACCATCGGGCGGCACAACCTGGACTCCCTGGAGCAGGCGGCGCTGAGCCTGTCCCACCTGGAACTCAAGCGGATCGAGTTCTCGCTCACGCTGCCCACGCCCGACAACGTGGCCGCGGGCCTGATCCCGGAACCCGCGGATTATCGGAGGGCCGAGTCGGCGGTGTACCGGATGGCCAGCGAGCTCAAGACCCCCATCGCCATGAACGCGGGCACCTACGTCAAGCAGAGCCTCTATACCTGCTCGTCGCTCACCATGATGGACCTGTACGTGGACGTGAAGGGCCGGCTCTGCGTCTGCTGCATGCTCCCCGGCTTCCGGGCCCGGAGCGTAAAGCACCCGGAGCCGGAGGTCGTCGCCGACCTCAATAAGATGGACCTGTGGGACGCCCAGAAAAAACTTATCAACGTGATCAGCGCCTTCCAGAAAAAACGGCTGGGCCGCATCGGCAAGGGCGACCTCGGAGAGACCGACCATTTCCAGTGTCTGGCCTGCGCCCGTTATTTCAAGAAGATGGAATGGCTCGACGCCCTTCCCGACAACCCCTGGAGCAGGTCCGGGAAGAAGAAGGGGTCCTGAGATGAAAAGCAAAACAGGGCGCTTAGCTACGGTTTTACTTGCCTGCTTGCTGGTATTGTTGGGTTCCTGCTTGGACGACGGCTCGGGGGATGGCGGGTCGCCGTTTTTCCCGCCCCCCCCATCGGACCCGGTCCCCATTGTCATCACCGTCACCCCCGATGCCGGCGGATTCCTCGGACAGGCAACACCGTCCAACAGCAGCCGGCCATGGTGGTATCCCGGGGTGGACGCCTATCTCGTCAACAACCGCATCAGGCTCACCAACGTGGCCGTAAGCCCGGACGGGTCGCGGGTCGCCTTTAACATCGAGGCCACCGCCGGCGACGCCCTGGACATGGCATGGTTCAAATTATGGACCAGCGCCGGGACGTTGCTGGCCGCCGGACCCACCGTGGTCAACGGGAGGGGAGAAAATATCTTCGTGGCCGGGCCGCTGGTTCCCGGGACTCCGTCGCCAATGACCGTAAAGCTCACTCCGGCCGGCCCCGACGGATATAAACTCTATTTCCACTTCTTCATGATCGGCGAGCGCATCGCCTTCATGTCCGACCGCGCCAATCCCGGGGCGGGCAAGCCCAAGGAAATATTCACGGTCCGGCCCGACGGCGCCGACGCCCAGGCCGTGACCAGCGGCTCAATCTACGACAACGTGAGCCCGGTCTGGTCGCCGGGCCGCGAATGGATCGCCTTCGAGCGCTTCGCGGACGTGGTCATGTGCGGAAGCACGGTGGCCACGCGGCTCCAGGTGTTCGCGGCCCATCCGGACGGGTCGAACCTCACGCGCTTGTCGCGGGGCATGTCGTTCGCCTCCGACGTGAGCTTCAACCCCTCCGGCCGCTTGCTGGCCTACGACTGCCAGCCCGAGTGCCAGCCGGGCACCACTACGGACATCTGCCTCTACGATCTCGCGGCCGGAACACAGAAGATGCTGTTCAACGGACACAACTACGGTTTTGTAGGCGACCAGCTCTTGATCCCCAGATGGTCGCCGGACGGAAAATACATGATCATGCGGGGCAACCGGGCTTCCGACGGCGTGGTGCAATGGGTGTACTCGGATATGGACCCGGCGACCGGCGACTCGCTCAGCTCTCCCGTGGTCTTCATCCGGGGCAACAAGGGCGCGCTCAAGCCCGACGGGAAGTATTACCGGCTCGTGCCGTGGGACTTCGGGTGGGGGCCGGACTCGCGGCACGTGGTCGTCAACACCGAGCTCCGGCAGTGGGACGGCGACGTCTCCTGGCCCCCGGTGTTCAGCGGACTGGCCATTTTCGATTTCGCGGAGCTGAGCGGCGACACCACGCTGCCCGACGTGCCGGACATAACCAGGGTGGTGGACACCGCGGCCGGAAACCCCAACTTCCCCTGCTTCAGCGCGGACGGTTCCCGGCTATTTTATGACCGGTTCCACAACTCGGCCTGGACCGACCTGCAGTACACCCCGATCAGCGATTACGCGCCCACGGTGTTCAACCAGAGGATCAGCTTCCTCGCGGACGGCCATTATAACCGGACGCCGGCGCTCATGCCCCCGGTATTGTCCGAGTTCTTCCCGCTGATCCCGTGAGGAATTGAAAGGTGCAGAAGAAGAATATCATCATCTCCGCGTTCGCCGTCGCCGGCATGGCGGCGTCCATCTACGTGGAGCTGCGGTTGTCGTCGTACCTCGCGAAGCTGCCAAGCGGCGAGGACAGGGACTATCTGCAGGCGCTGCCCATAATTTTTTGTTTGATTTGCATCCTGGTGCTGCTCAACCCGGGAAAATATCGGCGGCTTTTGAAGTGGGCTTGGGAGCTTCTGGGCAAGGCTCGGGCGTCGTGGGCTTGGTACCGGGAGAACGTCCGCACCTTCGGCCAGTCCTTTCTATTCTGCCGCGTGGCGCTGTGGAGCGCGGTGCTGGTCCCTTATAATTACAAGCACAACTCCATGCCCGGCTTCCTCAAGGCCATCACTCCCTCCACCTGGCCCCATACGACCATTCCCCCGGAAGCGGAATGGGAAAAATGGCGCATCAACAGGGGCGACCGCATTTTCGAAATACCAGTTATGCCGGAATTAGAGGAGAAGATGCGGCGCATCAACGGTTACATCGTGGCCATTCTCAACCAATACCCGAGCCAGCGCAACCACATGTGCTTTCGGCGCTCGCTGGTGCTCTACCATTTCCTCCGGGCCTACGGCGTGCCGGCGCGGTGGTTTCTGGGAGTGAGGAAGCTTGACGCCGACGAGGACCTCCCGGCTTCCGGCACGTTCCCGGGGATCCGCTCTCCCGGCGGAAGCAATGGCCGCTACATCGGGCATGCCTGGGTCGAGATCAACGGCAGGCATTACATGGACGAGATGGACGGGCTGCGCACCTATAAGGTCAATTTCACCTTTCCGGACGAAAAGACCTATGCCGAGGAAGTGCGCAGGGTCTATGTCAAAGTGAAGTTCGAAGACCTGCACCTTCCCCGCCTGACCGACCTGGGCGGTGATGGAGAGGCATGGTTCGAATAGGGGGTTCCGCCATTACTCCTCGAGCCTCACGCGGCCGGGATGCCAAGGATGACCATACCTGATTTCTTTATCGTGGGCGCGCCGCGCTGCGGGACCACCTCACTCAATGCCTGGCTCGGGCGGCATCCGGAGATTTACATCCCCCCGGTCAAGGAGATGCACTTTTTCGGCGCGGACCTCAAATCGGCCTCGGCCTATCACCAGGACCGGGAGAAATACCTGGAGCAATTCCGGGCGGCGGCCGGCCAGAAGCGCTGCGGCGAGGCCTCGGTATGGTATCTGTATTCCGAGTCGGCGCCGCGGGAGATGCTGGAGTTCAACCCGGCCTCCCGGGCCATCATCATGCTCCGGAACCCGGTGGACATGATCTTTTCCCTGCACGCCAAGCTCCTGCTGATCGGCGACGAGACCATCCGCGATTTCCGCGCGGCGCTGGGCGCGGAGCAAGAAAGGAAACGGCCCCGGCTCCGGCCCGACGGGACCACGCCGGTGGCCCCCGTGTTCTACCGCGAGACCGTGAAATTCACGCGCCACGTGAAAAGGTGGCAAGACGTTCTGGGGCAAGACCGGGTCCACATCATAATTTACGATGACCTGGCCCGTGACCCCGCGCTCACCTACAAAAACGTGCTCCGGTTCCTCGAAGTCCGCGACGACTTCGCGCCCGAGCTCAAGGCGGTAAACGTGCGCAAGCGGCCACGGAGCCTCAGCCTGCACCGCTTTCTACAAAGCCCGCCGCCGCTGGCGTGGAAGCTTAGGCGGCTCCTGGTCCCCAAGGGCTGGCACCCGGGACGGACCGCGATGCGTCTGAACACGCCGAGCGAGACGCGCCCGGAGATCGAGGAGGACTTGCTGCGGTCCCTCCAGCGCGAATTTTTGCCGGAGGTCGAGGAATTGAGCGCGCTTTTAGACCGTGACTTGACTCATTGGTGCGCGGAGAGGTAGAACCGGTTTCATAACCATTTCAAGAATAAGAAACAAGGATATTAAGGATAATCAGGATAAGAAAAGTCCCGGATTTATCCTTGAAATCCTTAACATCCTTGTTCCTGATCTTCTTGTTGGGGATGCTTGGGAGGGTTATGAAACCAGCTCCAGGGACTGAGCGTTTACAATTGGAGTGGGGATGGAGATCTCGGAACGGATGCGGCTGATCGAAAAGGAGCTGGACGCGCGGTTCGGGGCGCGGGGTCCGGCGGTTTTTTTCCGGTCGCCGGGCCGGGTTGACGTGATGGGCTCGCACACTGACTATAACGAGGGCTTGATCCTGGCGTGCACGGTGGACAAGGACATCCTGGCGGGCGCGCGGGCGCGGGAGGGCGGGGTTCTCAACCTGTACTCGCTCAACACCGGGCTGGAGGTCCGGGTTCACAAGGACAAGCTGGCCAATGACCCGGAGCACGGCTGGGCCAATTACGCCAAGGGCGTGATCCGGGAGCTGCTCGATCTCAAGGTCGGTCTTTCCGGGCTTGACCTGGTGGTCCACGGCGAGATCCCGGTGGGCGGCAACCTGTCCAGCTCGGCGGCCTTGGAGGCGGTGACGTGCGAGGCGGCGCTGGGGGTGACGGACACGGAGCTGCCGCCGTGGGAGCGGGTCCAGCTCTGTTTGCGGGCGGAGAACCTCTTCGTGGGCCTGCCCTGCGGGATCATGGACCAGTTCACGGTGTTCATGGGGAGCGAGAAAAAGGCCCTGCTCCTCGACTGCCGCAGCCTGGACTTCGAGACGGTCCCGTTCGCGGCGGGCGCGGTGCTCATGGTGATAGACTCGGGGCTGGGGCGGGCGCTGGTGGCCGGGAAATACCAGGAGCGGGTCCGGGAGTGCACCGAGGCCGTCAAGGTCCTGAGAAAGAGCCGCCAGGACATCAAGGCGCTCCGGGACGCGTCCCTGGCCGACCTGGAAGAATCGAGGGAGGCGCTGGGCCATACCCTGTACCGCCGGGCCCGGCACGTGGTGACGGAGAACCAGCGCGTGCGCCAAGCGGGCGAGGCCATGAAGTCCGGAGACATGCCCGCGCTGGGCCGGATCATGGAGCAGGGATATGAGAGCTCGCGCGGCGACTATGAGAACTCCATCCCCGAGCTCGACGCCCTCCACGACCTCGCCGCCGCCCTGCCGGGGGTGTACGGCGTGCGGATCTGCGGGGCCGGCTGGGGCGGGTGCCTGCTGGCGCTGGTGGAGAGGGACCGCGCACCCGAATTCCGGGCCGAAGTCCTGAGACGATACAGCGAACAGACCGGCCGACCGGCCCAGGCCTGGGCCGTGGAACCATCGGCCGGGGCCGGGCCGATGGGTCCGGAATAGCATCCGCGCCAGGCTGATTTCCAAGCCTCTTTTTAAGCACGAAAAAGCTGGGAATTTAAAGGTTTTTCGGTTTTTTTCGCGAGCCCGCGCCCGGCACTTTCCTGATCGGTATAACTCCCTGATAAATAACGATAAAATAATTCATTCCCTTGCATTTTTCTCTTGCAAAAAAGGGCGTTTGATGATACCCTTATGATATAAGCGGATGATGTCCTTTTTTCCGTGAATTTCCCGCTCGGATCCGGATAAAATCAGGAGGAAATTGTTAAGTGGCGGACGAAACCAAGAAGTATGATGCGGAGTCAATCAAGGTGCTGGAGGGCCTGGCCGCGGTGCGCAAGCGGCCGGGCATGTACATCGGCGACACCTCGGTGCGCGGTTTCCACCACCTGGTGTTCGAGGTGGTGGACAACTCGGTGGACGAGTCCATCAACGGCTATTGCGACAAGATAGACGTCACCATTCACGTTGACGACAGCGTGACCGTTGACGACAACGGGCGCGGCATCCCGGTGGACAAGCACCAGACGGTGAAGGGCAAGACGGCGCTGGAAGTGGTCATGACCATGCTGCACGCGGGCGGGAAGTTCGACAAGGACAGCTACAAGGTGTCGGGCGGGCTGCACGGGGTGGGCGTGTCGGTGGTGAACGCGCTGGCGGAGACCTTGGAGGTCCAGGTCAAGCGCGACGGCAACGTTTACAAGCAGGTGTACTCTCGGGGCAATCCGATCAGCAAGCTCGAGATCATCGGCAAGACCAAGCGCACCGGCACCACCGTGACCTTCAAGCCGGACTCGGAGATTTTCGAGGTCTCCGATTTCCATTACGACATTGTGGCCCGGCGGCTGCGGGAGCTCGCGTTCCTGAACGGCGGGCTCAAGATCTCGCTCACCGACGAGCGCGGCGACGGCAAGCAGGAGGAATTTTTTTACAAGGGCGGGATCGTGTCGTTCGTCGAGTACCTGAACCAGGCCAAGGAGGTGTTGCACAAGAAGCCCATCTATTTCTCGGTGCAGCGCGAGGGCATCGAGCTCGAGATCGCGATGCAGTACAACGACGGGTACTCGGAGCAGCTCTATTCGTACGCCAACTTCATCAACACCATCGAGGGGGGCACGCACGAGATCGGGTTCAAGGCGGCGCTGACCCGGACGCTCAACAACTACGCCTCGCAGAACAACCTGATGAAGCAATTGAAGCAGAACCTGGGCGGCGAGGACGTGCGGGAGGGGCTGACCGCGGTGATCTCGGTCAAGATCGCGGAGCCGCAGTTCGAGGGGCAGACCAAGACCAAGCTGGGGAACTCGGAGGTCAAGGGCCTGGTGGAGGCCATGGTCAACGAGAAGCTGGGGTCCTACCTGGAAGAGAACCCGGCGGTGGCCAAGAAGGTCATCATGAAGTCGGTGGACGCGCTCCGGGCGCGGGAGGCGGCCCGAAAGGCGCGGGACCTGGCGCGACGCAAGACGGCCCTGGAGTCGGGGTCGTTGCCGGGCAAGCTGGCGGACTGCCAGGAGCGCGACCCGCGGTTCTCGGAGCTGTTTTTGGTGGAGGGCGACTCGGCCGGCGGGTCGGCCAAGCAGGGCCGGGACCGGAAGTACCAGGCCATCCTGCCGATGCGGGGCAAGATTTTAAACGTGGAGAAGGCCCGCTTCGACAAGATGCTGCAGAACGCGGAGATCCAGACCATCATCACCGCGCTCGGCGCCGGCATCGGCGAGAACGTGTTCGACCTGGAGAAGCTGCGCTACCACCGGGTGATCATCATGACCGACGCCGACGTGGACGGCTCTCACATCCGGACCCTGCTGCTCACCCTGTTCTACCGCCGGATGCGGCCGCTGATCGAGATGGGCCATCTCTACGTGGCCCAGCCGCCGCTCTACCGCGTGAAAAAGGGCAAGAACGAGCGCTACATCAAGGACGACCAGGCCCTGCAGGACCACCTGTTGCAGCTCGCCACCGAGAACCTGAAGCTGGAGATGGGAGGCAAGGACAAGGCGCTGTCCGGCGACCGCCTGATCGCGCTGGTCAAGAAGATCCTGCGCTACAACGACATCCTGCTCAAGGCGGCCAGGCGCAGGACCAAGGCCGGCGGCGAGAAGACGGCCAAGATCATTGACGCGCTGGTCCGGCAGGCCGACCTGCCCGAAAGCCTGAAAAACGCGAAGCTGATCGAGCGCGACCTGAACAAGATCGTGAAGTATTTGAAGACGGCGGCGCCGGAGGTGAGGCCTCTGGGCTGGGACGAGCCCAAGCTGGACGAGGAATCGAACACCTACCGGACCGTGTTCATGGCGCAGGAGAACGGGACCACGCTGGAGGTGGAGGTGGGCCTTGCGCTGGCCGGTTCGGTGGAGTTCGAGGAGCTTAAGCGGCTGAAGAGCATCTATGAGGAGGCGGGCCAGGCGCCTTACGTGTTGTGCAGCAACGGCGACCGGATGGAGGTCCCCGACATCCTGCGCCTGGTGGAAAAGGTCCTGGAATTCGGCCGCAAGGGCCAGGACATCCAGCGCTACAAGGGCCTGGGCGAGATGAACCCGGTCCAGCTGTGGGAAACCACCATGGACCCGGAGCGGCGCGTGCTGCGCCAGGTCAAGATCGAGGACGGGATCGCCGCGGACAAGCTCTTTGACGTCTTGATGGGCGACCAGGTGGACCCGCGCCGCGAGTTCATCAAGGACAACGCCTTGAACGTCATCAACCTGGACATCTGATCCCGGAGTGCATGATGGCGCTGCTCCGCATCCTCGAATTCCCGGACCCGGTGCTCAAGGAAAAAGCCAGGCCGCTCGACGGGATCAACCCGGCGATCGAGAAGCTGATCCGGGACATGACCGACACCATGTACCAGGCCCCGGGCGTGGGCCTGGCCGCCAACCAGGTGGGCGCGCTCAAGCAGGTCCTGGTGGCCGACGTGTCCAGCGCCGAGGAGGCCAGGAACACCATCGTCATCGTCAACCCCAGGATCATCGAGCTAAGCGATGAGACCGAGACCGCGGAGGAGGGCTGCCTGTCGGTGCCCGAGTTCCGCGCCGAGGTGGAGCGGGCGGTGCGCATCGTGGTCCTGGGCAAGGACCTCCAAGGGGAGGAAGTCGAGATCACGGCCGAGGGCTTCTTCGCCCGCGTGCTCCAGCACGAGATAGACCACCTCCACGGCACGCTCTACATAGACCACATCGGCAAGCTCAAAAGGCAGCGCTACGTCCGGCAGCGGAAAAAGGCCCTGGCGGCGAACAAGGAGTAAAGCGGCCCCTTATCGCGCCGGTTAATCGCCAGGCCATGCTTTTTGATATTTGACCGCATCGAAAAACCAGAATTTTTTTCCTTGATCTCCGGCCCAAGATGGAGTATCGTAAATAGCACTCGCAATTCCCACCTGTCGTTGCGAGGAGCCGGCTGGCCGTGTTCCCTGTGCGCGGCAGCCGGCGCTTTAATTTTAAGGTTCTTCGCGCGGGAGAATGGAAACATGGGCGCGGATCGCGTAGGGCGTAGAGCGAAGGGCGAAGGGCGTAAATCGAATCGGCGGCAATGTAGCGGTTTCCCACGCCCTGCGCCCTACTCTCTACGCCCTACCCGCCTCAAGACGGCATCAACCTTACTTTCCCAGGCCCGCTCCGGGAAATGAAGAACCTGATTTTATGGCAAGGATCGGGATCATCGGCGACACCCACGGGTTCTTGCCTGCGGGCGTGGCCCGCGTTTTCCAGGGCGTGGAGCGGATCATCCACGCGGGCGACGTCGGCGACATTGCCGTGATCCGCTCGCTCGAGCGGATCGCGCCGGTCACCGGGGTCCGCGGCAACTACGACACCTCGCCGGAGCTCGCCCAACTGCTCCTGCCCGACCCCAGCGGCATCGAAATCGCCGGCCTTCCCGCCATGCTCACCCACCGCATGTTCACCCTGGGCTGGAACGAAAACAAACAAACCATCGCCTCCCTGATGGCACAAGGCCCGTCACCGCCGCGGCTGGTCGTCTTCGGCCATACCCATTTCAGCGTATGCGAGGAGCTTCACGGCATCTGGTTCATCAATCCGGGCTACTGCGGTCCCGACCCGCTGGAAGGCCCGAAATCGGTGGCGGTGCTCACGATTGAAGACGACCGGATCAGCGCGCGAATCATCCCTTTATGATCCCCGGCCCGGACACCCGCTCCCCCGCTCCCCCGCCAGTTGACTTTTCACGGGAAACCAAGATAATTTAACCCTGTCATTTCGGGGGTCGGGCGGCGCGCTGGTTTTCAGCGGCGGCCGGGGGTCGCGCCTCACAAAAATCCGCATCTCTCCCGTTCCAGATAATATTATTTAATCATGCGTTCATTCGGGTCATTCATCCGGCCCCGCCGGATTTTCATGGAACGCATAACAAGGAGGATTGGCCGTGGCGATCAGGAGCGAAGAGGAAAGGCTGCCCCGGAAGAAGCTCGAGGCCCTGCAACTCGAGCGGCTGAAGGCGCTGGCGGACCGGGCGTACCGCAAGGTCCCCTTTTACAAGAAGTCTTTTGACCGGGCGGGAGTGAAGCCCGGGGACATCAAGAAGTTAAAGGACGTGGAGAAGCTGCCGTTCACGGTGAAGCAGGACCTGCGGGACAACTACCCGTTCGGGATGTTCGCGGTGCCCATGAACAAGGTGGTTCGGATCCACGCGAGCTCGGGGACCACGGGCAAGCCCACGGTGGCGGGGTACACCAGGAAGGACATCGCGATGTGGGCGGAGCTGATGGCGCGGTCGTTCGTGTCGGCGGGCGCGACGCCCCGGAGCATCATCCACAACGCTTACGGCTACGGGCTGTTCACGGGCGGCCTGGGGGCGCATTACGGGGCGGAGCGGCTGGGGGCCACGGTGGTTCCGGTGTCGGGCGGGCAGACGCAGCGCCAGATCATGCTGCTGGTTGACTTCGGCCCGGACGTGATCTGCTGCACCCCGTCCTATGCCCTGAACCTGGCCGAGGTCGGGGACAAGCTGGGGGTGGACTGGAAAAAGCTTCCGCTCAAGGTCGGCGTTCTCGGGGCCGAGCCGTGGAGCGAGAACATGCGCTCCGAGATCGAGAAGCGGCTTTCGATCAAGGCGATTGACATCTACGGCCTGTCGGAGGTGATGGGTCCGGGGGTCTCGTGCGAGTGCGTGGAGGGGCAGAGCGGCCCGCACGTTTACGAGGACCATTTCCTGGTGGAGATCATCAACCCGCAGACGGGGGCGGCGCTTAAGCCGGGCGAGAAGGGCGAGCTGGTGTTCACGACGCTGACCAAGGAGGCCTTCCCGCTGATCCGCTACCGGACGCGGGACCTGAGCTCGTTGAACCAGGAGCGGTGCGTATGCGGCCGGACCGCGGCCCGGATGAGCCGGGTCACGGGGCGGACGGACGACATGCTGATCATCCGGGGCGTGAACGTGTTCCCGAGCCAGATCGAGCACGTGCTTTTGGACGTGGAGGGCCTGGAGCCGCACTACCAGATCATCGTGGACCGGGTGAACAACCTGGACGTGATGGAGGTCCAGATCGAGATGAGCGAGAAGCTGTTCTCGGACGAGATGAAGGAGCTTGACTCGCTCACCAGGAAGATCGAGCACGACATCAAGGACTACCTGGGAGTGAACGCGAAGGTGAAGCTCACGGAGCCGCGGAGCATCGCGCGGAGCGAGGGCAAGGCCAAGAGGGTGATAGACAAGCGGAAGATCTGAAGCGACGAATAGCGTAGGGCGGAGAGCGAATGGCGTGAAGATCCACGCTTCCTCCGCGCTACGACATTCGCGCTACGACATTCGCGCTACGACATTCGAGCTACGACATTCGAGCGGGTCGCGACTGAAGTCGCTCCTGCATGATTGGAGGAGGGGAGAGATGAAGGTCAAGCAGCTTTCGGTGTTCGTGGAGAACCAGCCGGGCCGGCTGGCGTCGGTGGCCAAGTCCCTGGGCGGCGCCGGGATCAACATCATGGCGATGACGATCGCGGAGACGCGGGAGTTCGGGGTGGTGCGGATGATCGTGGCGGACTGGGAGCGGGGCATAAAGTTCTTGAAGGAATCCGGCTTCACGGTGACGACCACCGACGTTCTGGCCATCGAGGTGAAGGACAACCCGGGGGCGCTGGCCAAGGTGCTGGAGGTGTTCGTGAGTCGGGGCCTCAATGTCGAGTACATGTACGCTTTCGTGGCCAAGCGGGAGGGCACGGCCATCCTGGTGTTCCGCTTCGACGACCCGGACCAGGCGATCCAGGCGCTGGCGGGCACGGGGGTCAAGGTGCTGACGAACGAGGAAGTGCTGACGCTGGAAAAGTAGAGCTGGTTTCATAACCCTTTCAAGAGAGCCTCTTGCAAAATGTAGCGCCGCCATCTTGGCGGCAAAAACAGGCACCAGTAATATTAGGGGGTTACGTTGCCGGCAAGATGCCGGCGCTACCCCCCGGAATCTTTTTGCAAGAGGCTCAAGAAAAAGAAACAAGGATATTAAGGATAATCAGGATAAGAAAAACCCCTGGATTTATCCTTGAAATCCTTGACATCATTGTTTCTTATCTTCGGGTCGGGGACAATGGTGCGGGTGATGAAACCAGTTGTAGCGCCGCCGGCCCGGCGGCATCTTGGTATTGATCTCTAGCGCCCGCCGCTGGCCGGCGCGTTTTGCCGGCCAAGCGCCGGCGCTGCGCCAGGTTTGACATCATGTTGCCCGGCGCTTAGAATACATTGGCCCTGAATTCGAGTCGGTAAGTGAGTCAGCAAGGTTGGTAGAAGCAGTGGAAATCCGACCTGAACATCATCGAATCTGGAACCCGAAGTTCGAGACCATGGAGCAAGGCGAGCTCGCCCAGCTCCAGCTCGAGCGTCTGCAAGCGACCATACACCGCGTTTCCAGAAACGTCACGTTTTACCGGCGGCTCTTTGAGAAACACGGCATGGACCCTGACGGGATCAAGGACCTCTCCGACCTGTCCGCGCTCCCCTTCACCACCAAGCAGGACCTGCGCGACAATTATCCTTACGGAATGTTCGCCGTGCCCATGCGCGACGTGGTGCGGGTGCACAGCTCGTCCGGCACCACCGGCAAGCCCACCGTGGTCGGCTATACCAGAAACGACCTCGATAATTGGGCCGACCTCATGGCCCGCGTCCATACCATGGCCGGCATCAGCAAGGACGACATTCTCCAGATCGCCTTCGCCTACGGCCTGTTCACCGGCGCCTTCGGCCACCACTACGGCGCGGAAAAGATCGGCGCCACCGTGATCCCCATGTCCTCCGGCAACACCCGGAAGCAGATCATGATCATGCAGGACTACAAGAGCACGGCCCTGATCTGCACCCCGAGCTACGCGCTGTACCTGGCCGAGAGCATGGCGGAGATGGGGGCGGAGCCCAAGGGCCTCGCGCTGCGCTGGGGCCTGTTCGGGGCGGAGGCCTGGTCGGAGCGGATGCGCCGGGAGCTCGAGGAGAAGCTGCCGATCGTGGCGACCGACAATTACGGGCTGTCCGAGGTGATGGGGCCCGGGGTGGCCGGCGAATGCCTGCACAAGGACGGGCTGCACCTGTTCGAGGACAGCTTTATTTATGAGATCATTGATCCGGCGACGCAAAAGCCGGTACCCGAGGGCGCCAAGGGCGAGCTGGTGGTGACCACCATCAACAAGGAGGCCTTCCCGCTGCTGCGCTACCGGACCCGCGACGTGACGCGGTTCTTGCCGGGCAGGTGCAAGTGCGGGCGCACCGGGAGGCGCATCGAGAAGGTGATGGGCAGAAACGACGACATGATCATAGTGCGGGGCGTGAACCTGTTCCCCAGCCAGATCGAGGACCTGCTGATGAAGGTCGAGGGCGTGGCGCCGCACTATCAGATCATCGTGGACCGGGTGAACAACCTGGACACCCTGGAGATCCAGATCGAGGTCAACGAGAAGATGATGAGCGACGAGGTCCAGAAATTGCAAAGCCTCCAGGAATTCATTGCCAAGGAGATCAAGGACCTCTACCAGGTGGGGGCCAAAGTCAAGCTGGTCGAGCCGCGGACCATCCAACGGTTCGAGGGCAAGGCCGTAAGAGTGGTAGATAAGAGGCGCATCTGAATGGTGGGCGGGACACTCCGGTCCCGCTCCGTGCAAGGTAGGCGGGACACTCCGGTCCCACCCCGTGCAAGGTAGGCGGGACACTCCTGTCCCGCTCTGGCCCGACAAGAGTGTCGGGCCCACCATCGAGTAGTAGGCGGGACACTCTTGTCCCGCGCCGGCCCGACAAGAGTGTCGGGCCTACCATCGGATCGGGCGGACAAGTGGTTGGAAGGGTGCGAAGATGGCCATTATGCACCGGCATCGGCGCAGCCCATATTTACAGGCAACAGAAAAAGGAGGAGAAAGGTAATGGGTAAAAAGGTTTGGTTAGTGGTTTTGATGGCGGCTCTGTTGTGCCCGCTTTTAGCGGGGGCCGGCGAAGTCAAGTCCAAGTACGACGTTGACTTTTACGGCTACGTGAAACTGGATGCGATCTACCAGATGGGGTACGCGTTCCCGGGGCTTGACTTCATTCTGAACGCGCCTCCCGGAAATTATGTTGGCTTCCCCAACAATGCCGCCTACGGCAGCGCCACCTCTACGATCCGGCGGCCCCGCGGGGACGAGCAGGAGAACCGGGACGCGGACGCCTTCGGCATGACCGCGCGCCAGAGCCGGTTCGGGTTCCTGATCACCGGCCCCCAGACCGACGGCGGGATCACCACCCGGGCCCGCCTGGAAATGGACTTCTACGGCTATGATCCAGGCCGCAAGGCGTCCAGTAACCAGGACCCGATCGAGAACTCGGGCGAGCTCCGGCTGCGCCGGGCCTACGTCGAGATCATGGGCGACAACTGGAGCGTGCTCGCCGGCAACGAGTGGATGGTCATCAGCCCCATCTTCCCCATGCTCACCGGCAACTATCCCTACGGCGCGGACATCGGGAGCCTCGGATACCGCACTCCCCAGATCCGCCTCACCGGCTATGCCCTGGACAAGAAGCTCAAGCTGGAAGTGGCCTTCGACAACAAGCTGGGCGACCCCGAGGCCTTCGGCTTCGACGTTGACACCGGACGCGCCTTCGGAGCACCCGCCTACGAGTACGGCATCACCTATGCGAGCGAAGGGCTCATGATCGCGTACACCGGCCACTGGGCGGAAGAGGAAATCCAGAGCACCCGCCGCGGGAATTTGGGCCACTTCGGCGAAAGGGTCAACAGCTACTCGAACAACGTCTCCATCAAGGTGCCCATCGGCGATGCCATCGCCATCGGCGGCGAGTATTTCGAGGGCGCCAACCTGGACGGCTGGATCACCGGCGCCCAGGAGAACGGATGGCTCATGAACCGCCACGGCGACATCGAGCCGCTGCACTGCTCCGGCGGATGGGCCGACATCGAGCTCAAGCCCATGGACAATGTCAAGATCAACGGCGGCTGGGGGTTGGACGATGTGAGCGACAACCAGCTCCGCCTGGCCACGCTCAAGCCCGGTTACTACGGAATGCCCGGCGACCTCGCCATCACCAAGAACCAGATGTGGTTCGCCAACGTCGGCTACAACGTGACCTCCTCCACCATGATCACTATGGAATGGCTCCAGGTCATCAGCGAGTACGAGAATGCCACGGCCAAGCACGTCACCGCGGCGGCTGGCGGCCCTGGCCCCGGAATTCCGCACCGCCAGTTTGACAACGGCGTGGTCAACCGCTACACGCTGAGCTTCTGGTACATATTCTAAGCGGCCCTTCGGGGACCGGCGGGAGAAGGCCGCCGGTCCCCGTTGCTTAATGCTATTGATGAATCGGTTGGCCGTCGTGGCGGGGCATCAGGAAAGGCCCGCGCCGGCGGAGAATATTGCGTTCCGGCAAGGGGACGGATAATGGCGGCTTGCCAAGCGTGCAAGCCAGGTCACATCCCAAAAGGAGGAAACTGATGAAGCGAGCAAGCATTATCACCCTGTTGTTTATTTTCATGGCCGCGTTCATGGTGATGGGCTGCAAGCCCAAGGAGGAGGCGCCGGCTCCCGCGCCGGTGGAAAAGCCGGCGGCGCCGGAGGCGGCCCCGGCTCCCGCGGCTTATAAGGTGGGCGCGATCTTCGCGGTGACCGGCCCGGCCAGCTCGCTCGGGCTGCCCGAGAAGCAGACCGTGGAGATGCTGGTGGAAAAGATCAACCAAAAGGGCGGCGTGAACGGCCATCCCCTCCAGGTGATCATCTATGATGACGAGGGCGACGAGACCAAAACCGTCACCTACACCAAGCGTCTGATCGCCAACGACATGGTCAAGGCCATCATCGGGCCGACCACTTCGGGGACCTCGTTCGCCATCCTCGACACCATCAATAATACGCAGATCCCGCTCATTTCCTGCGCGGCCAGCTACAAGATCGTCACCGACGAGAATGGCCAGGCCCGCAAGTGGATCTTCAAGACGCCCCAGTCCGACTCCATGGCCGTCGAGAGAATCTACGACTATTTCAACAAGCACCAGATCTCCAAGATCGCCATCATGACCGTGTCCAACGGCTACGGCGACTCCGGCCGCGGCGAGCTCCTCCGCCTCGCGCCCAACTTCAACATCACCATCACGGCCGACGAGCGCTTTGGGCAGGACGACGTGGACATGAAGGCGCAGCTCACCAAGATCAAGGGCACCGACGCCCAGGCCATCGTGGTATGGTCCATCCAGAAGGCCCCCGCGGTCGTGGTCCAGAACGCCAAGGAGCTCGGGCTGACCCTGCTCATCGTGCAGAGCCACGGCGTGGCCTCCAAGAAATTCATCGAGCTCTGCGGCGACGCCGCCGACGGCCAGATCCTGCCCGCCGGCCGGCTGATCGTGGCCGACCAGCTCCCCGACTCCGACCCCCAGAAGGCCATGCTCGTCACGTACAAAAACGAGTTCGAGTCACGGTTCGGGCCCGTCTCCACCTTCGGCGGCCATGCCTATGACGCCCTGACCATCCTGGTCAAGGCCATGGAAATGGCCGGGACCGACGATCCCGCCAAGGTCCGCGACGCGCTGGAGCAGGTCCACGGCTTCGTCGGCACCGGAGGCATCTTCAACATGAGCGCCGCCGACCATAACGGCCTCACCAAGGACGCCTTCGTCATGATCAAGATCGAAAACAAGGACTGGAAGCTCTCGAGCGAATAAAAAAGGAACGCGGGCGCAAGGGGCCCGGCGGGGTCCGGGCCCCTTCCCCGCTCCGGATTAGAGAATATAGAATATAGAATGTAGAATATAGAATTGTCTCCGCCGCGCGGCCCGCCGTCTTATTCTATATTCCGCATTCCGTATTCTATATTCTTTTTGGAGAGCGCCGTGGATTTTTTCATCTCCTCCTTGCCGCAGTGCCTGATGAACGGGCTGACGCGGGGCAGCATCTACGCCCTGATCGCCATCGGTTTCACCATCATCTATAACTCCACCGACATCCTCAACTTCGCGCAGGGCGAGTTCGCCATGCTGGGCGGGCTGATCGCGATCAGCCTGGCCAGCAGTTTCCACCTGCCGCTGTGGGCGGCGGTGCCGGGAGCGGTGGCCGCGGGCGTCCTGATCGGGGCCCTGTTCGAGGCCGTGACCATCCATCCGCTCAAGTCGCCCACCGTGATCAACCTGATCATCATCACCATCGGCGGGTCCATCTTTTTCAAGGGGGCGGCCATGCTGATCTGGGGCAAGGACAGCCATCCGCTCCGGGCCTTCACCGGCACCGAGCCGATCCACCTGGGGTCGGCCGCGGTGACCCCGCAAAGCCTGTGGGTGTGGGGCGCGACGCTGGCGGCGGTCATCGTGCTCCACCAGTTCTTCTCCCGGACCATCACCGGCAAAGCGCTCCGGGCCTGCGCCCATAACCGCACCGCGTCCTCTTTGATGGGCATCAACGTGCGCTGGATGGTGCTCATCACCTTCGCCCTCTCCGGCGGGCTGGGCGCGCTGGCCGGCGTCATCATCACGCCGCTGATCTTCGCCAACTACCAGGTGGGGACGCTGATCGGGCTCAAGGGCTTCTGCGCCGCCATCCTGGGCGGCATGGGCTCGATCTACGGCGCGGTGCTCGGCGGCCTGCTCATCGGCGTGCTCGAGACCCTGTTCGGCACCCACGTGTCGTCCGGTTACATGGACGCCTTCGCCTTCGTGGTGATGCTGCTCATGCTCTTCGTCCGGCCGCGCGGCCTCCTGGGGGAGGCGGCGGGTGAGAGGGCCTAAAGGGCGCGGCATGAAGAAAGACTACGTCGCGCTGGCCGCGATCACGGCCCTGGTCTGCGGGCTGCCGCTGTTCGTTTCCAACATCTACTACCTCTCGGTCCTCACCATCATCGCCATCCACATCATCCTGGCGCTGGGCTTGAACCTGGTAATGGGCTACGCCGGGCAGATCTCGCTCGGCCACGCCGCCTTCTACGGCATCGGCGCTTACATGTCGCTGATCCTGACGTCGCCGCGGCATGAGCTCACCGCCTGGCTCGGGGAATTCTCCTGGATGCCGGAGTTCGCGGTGGCGGCCGCCGGCGCTTTCCAGCATTTCACCGCGCAGCACATGATCGCCGCCGCCGCCTTCGCCGCGGCCTTCACCGGCGCGCTGGCGCTCATTGTGGGCATTCCCACGCTGAAGCTCAAGGGCCATTACCTGGCCATGGCCACCCTGGGGCTGGGCATCATCATCCAGATCGTGTTCATCGAGGAGATCGCGCTGACCGGCGGGCCGACCGGATTGTCGGTGCCCTACTTCCGGATCCTGGGCCGCGATCTCGACCCCAACACCTTGAGCTATTATTACGCGGTGTGGCTGGTGGTCATTGCGCTCACGCTCCTGGCCATCCACCTGGTCCACTCGCGTCTGGGCCGCGCGCTCCGGGCCATCCGGGCCGACGAGACCGCGGCCGCGGCCTCCGGCGTCCCGGTGATGCGCATGAAGCTCATGGTCTTCTCGATCAGCGCCATGTACGCCTCGGTGGCGGGGACGCTGTACGCGCACTACATCACCCACGTGAACCCGTCGCCGTTCGGGTTCATGTTCTCGGTCAAGCTGGTGACCATGGTGGTGGTGGGCGGCATGGGGAGCATCTGGGGGGCGCTGTTGGGCGTGGGCCTGCTCGACGTGCTTCCGCAGTTCCTGACCGTGTTCGAGGACTACGAGATGCTGATCTTCGGCGCGGTCCTGATCATCGTGATGATGACGGCGCCGCGCGGACTGGCCGGGCTCCTGGACGCGGCCTGGCGCCGGGCCGCGGGAGAGAGAAAATGAGGGGCCCGGAGATCATCCGCATCGCGGGCGTCACCAAGGCCTTCGGAGGCGTGCTCGCGCTCTCGGAGGTGGACGCGCGGGTCGGCCAGGACGAGATCCTCGGACTGATCGGCCCCAACGGCGCGGGCAAGACCACGCTGTTCAACGTCATCAGCGGCATCATCGCGCCGGACCGGGGCGACGTCGTCTTCGACGGCAAGCCGATCACCCGGCTCGCGCCCCACCAGATCAACGCCGCCGGCATCGCCCGCACCTTCCAGAACGTCCGCCTCTTCCCGGGCATGACCGTGCAGGAGACGGTGATGGTCGGCATGCACTCGCGCACGCGGGCCGGCCTGGTCTCCGGCCTGCTCAAGCTGCCCTCCGAGCGGCGCGAGGAGCGGGCGGTCCGGGACCGGGCGCTCTCGCTGCTCCATGACCTCGCCATGTCCGACCGCGCCTCCGACCTGGCCTCCAACCTGCCGTTCGGCAAGATGCGCGCGCTGGAGATCGCCCGCGCCCTGGCCTCCGAGCCCCGCCTCCTGCTCCTCGACGAGCCCGCCGCCGGCCTGAACCACGCCGAGACCGACCGCATGGCCGACACCATCCGCGGCATCCGCGACCGCGGCATCGCCGTGATCGTGGTCGAGCACGACATGCGCCTGGTCATGGAGATTTCCGACCGCGTGGTGGTGCTGAACCAGGGGCGGAAGCTGGCGGAGGGCCTGCCGCGGGAGGTCCAGAACAATCCCGAGGTCATCGCCGCCTACCTGGGCGACGCCGCCTGCCATGTCAAGGACACGCCGGAGCGCGGGTCCGTGGCGGAGTGCGCGGACGGCGAGGGGGGCGCGTAATGCTGCGCCTCAAGAACCTCACCGCGGCCTACGGCAAGATCAAGGCGCTGCACGGAGTGTCGCTGCACGTTCAGGAAAAGGAGATCGTGGCGCTGATCGGCGCGAACGGGGCGGGCAAGACCACGCTCCTGAACGCCATCAGCGGGGTGATGCCGAGCGTGGAGGGCAGCATCCGCTTCCGGGACGAGGAAATCTTGGGGAGGCGGCCGGACCGGATCGTGCGGCTCGGGGTGTGCCAGGTGCCGGAGGGCAGGCAGATCTTCTCGCGCCAGACCGTGCGCGAGAACCTCGAGCTCGGGGCCTACCTGCGCTTCCGCGGCGAGGGCCGGCGCGAGGTGGGCCGGGACATCGAGCGGATGTTCGCGCGCTTCCCCGTGCTCAAGGAGCGTGAGCGCCAGATCGCGGGGACGCTGTCGGGCGGAGAGCAGCAGATGCTGGCCATTGCCCGGGCGCTCATGAGCCGGCCCCGCATCATGCTGCTCGACGAGCCGTCCATGGGGCTCGCGCCCCGGCTGGTGGCGGAGGTCTTCTCGACCATTGTCGCGCTGCGCGGGGAGGGCGTCACCATCCTGCTGGTGGAGCAGAACGCCCGGGCCGCGCTGGCGGTGGCCGACCGCGCCTACGTCCTGGAAGTCGGCCGCGTGGTGCTGCAGGGGGAGGCCCAGAAGCTGATCCGCGACCCGGAAGTGAAAAGGGCCTACCTGGGAAGGGACTACGGAGAAATCTGGGAAAAATAGGCCGCCGTCCTCGCCAGCCCGTCCTTGAGCCCGACCCTCGGCTCCCAGCCCATGACCTTCCTGGCCAGCGACGGATCGAGCACGCTCCGTCTCTGCTCTCCCGGCTTGGCCGGGCCGTGGATCTCTTCGGCGCGCGAGCCGGTGAGACCGCGGAGCAGACCGAAAATATCGTTGACCGACGCCTCCCGGCCCGTGGCCACGTTCACCGGGCCGGTCACGCCGCGCGTAAGCGCCATGAGGTTCGCCCGCGCCACGTCCTCCACAAATACGAAGTCGCGCGTCTGGCCGCCGTCGCCGTTGATCACCGGCGCCTCCCCCTGAAGCAGGCGCTCGGTGAAGATGGCGACCACGCCGGCCTCCCCGTGAGGGTCCTGCCGCGGCCCGTAAACGTTGCTGTAGCGCAGCGCCGTCCAGGCGAGCCCGTAGGTCCGCTCGTAAAAGTAAAGATACTTTTCCACGGCGAGCTTGGCCACGGCATAGGGCGAGAGCGGCCGCGCCGGGTGGTCCTCGGCCGCCGGGAACTTTTCCTGCTCGCCGTAAATGGCGCCGCCGGTGGACGCGAACATGAAGCGCTTGACCCGGCGCCGGACGCAGGCCTCGAGCAGGCACAGGCTCCCCTTCACGTTGATGTCCGCGTCATGCACCGGGTCGGCCACCGAATCGCGCACGCTCACCTGCGCGGCGTGATGGCACACGACCTCCGGCCCGAACTCCTTGAAGATTTTTTCCAGCGCGGCCCGGTCCCTGATGTCCGCGGCTTCGAGCCCGATGCCCGGCGCCAGGTTATCCTTTTTGCCGCGCGACAGGTCGTCCAGGGCCAGCGCCTGGTGGCCGGCGTTATGGAACGCCTCCGCGACGTGAGAGCCGATGAAGCCCGCGCCGCCGGTGACCAAAATTTTCAAGTTATTACTGCCTCCCACAGGTTCCGCCGCCGCACTCCATAATTATAAGAGTCGGGCGAGGCCCTTGGCGGCGAGGCGGTCGGTGAGCTTTTTCAGGTCCGCCTCGCTCTCGCGGCGCAGGATGAGGATCGCGTCGTCCGTCTCGATCACCACCAGGCCGTGAACTCCCACCAGGGCCGCCAGTTTCCCGCTCTCCACGTAACAGCCGCGCGAGCCCACGAACTCGGCCGGGCCCTGCGCGATGTTCTTGATGCCGTCTCCGCCTTGCATGCGGTAGAGGGCGTCCCATCCGCCCACGTCGCACCAGTCGAATTCGCCGGGGACCACGGCGACGTTCCCGGCCTTTTCCATGATCCCGTAATCAATGCTCACCTTGCGAAGTCCCGGAAAGACGCGCGCGATAATGCGCGCCCGCGTCCCGGCGTCGGTCGCGCCGATTTTTTCGAGGTCCGCGGCCATGTCGGGAAGAAATTTTCGATAGGCCTCGCGCATGACGTCGAGGCGGAACACGAACATGCCGGCGTTCCAGAGGAACCCGCGCTCGATGTACCTGCGCGCGGTTTTCAGGTCCGGCTTCTCCACGAAGCGCTTGACTCGGCGCGCGCCTTTTTCGCCCGGCGCCGGGGCCGCGGGCTGGATGTATCCGTAGGCGGCGCTGGGCCGGTCGGGTACGATGCCGATGGTCACGATGAGCTTTTGGCGCCTGGCCGCGGCGGCGGCGCGGGCCAGGGTTGATCGGAAGCGGGCGGGCCTGCCGATGCAATGGTCGGCGGGCAGCACGGCCATGACCGCGTCGTCGGCAATGCCGGCGGCGGCGAGGTGTTGGAGGGCGAGGCCCACGCAAGGGGCGGTGTCGCGTCCGACCGGCTCGATGATGAAGTTGCTTTGGGGGACTTCGGGCAGCGCGGCGGCAATGGCCGCGGCGATGTCCCGGCCGCACGAGACATAGATCCGGCGGGGCGGGCAAAGGGGCAGGAGCCGGTCCAGGGTCTCGCGCACCAGGGGCCCGCCGGCGCCCAGGGCCAGGAGCTGCTTGGGCCGCTGCTTGCGGCTCCTGGGCCAGAAGCGGCGGCCGGACCCGCCGGCCATGATCACCGCGTACAGCGCGGGCGGATTATTTTTTTTCGGAGTCATGATCGTTCCACTAATCGAGATCAATGGCCTGGTTATTCACGACGCGGCGGGGGTTTTCGTCGAGGACGAGCTCGGCGCGCTCGCGGCCGATGACCTTTTCGGCGTGGCGGCGCCAATCGGGCAAAAGCTTTTTAAGCCCTTCCAGGCTGTGGCCGTCGGTGCCGACCAGGTCAATCAGTCCGTCCTTGGCCATTTTCTTGATCACCTTGGCCGCGTGCCGGCCGGTGAGCCCCAGGATGCTTTCCAGATTGACCTGGAACATGTAACCCAGGTCGCGCAGTCCGGACAACCGATGATGGTCGCGCATGACCTCCTGGCTGCGCTCCGGATGAGCGATCACCGGACGCAGAAACGGAAGGACGTGGCGCAGCTCCGGCGGGTCTTGCTCCAGCGGCATGACCGAGTACTCCAGGTAGTTCGGCCACTGCATCACCGGCAGCTCGATCAGCATGTAGAGGCCGCCGGCCAGGGTCGCGAGCGGATGGCACCGCCGTACCAGCTCGGGCAGCGGCCGGTCGAGCAGATACTCGGCCCCGCCGTAGACCGTAAGCGAGATGCCTTCGCTCTGGAGCCGCGACTGGAAGGCGTGCAGCGTCTCCTCGATGGCCGCGGGGGCCAGGCGACCCCCGTCCTTTTCATAAATGTGGGGGGTGGCCACCACGCCCTCAAAGCCGTTCAGCATGAGTTCGCGCGCCATCTCCACGGATTGCTCGATGGTCCTGGCGCCGTCATCCAGGCCGGGCAGGATGTGGCTGTGCATGTCAATCATGATGATCTCCCGTCCCGTCCTCTCCCCCAACGTTTTTCCTGGATATGGTCAGGTCGCGGCGGACCCGGGCATGGTTGGCGCACAGAAAGTCGCCGCGCCCGGTATCGCGATACAGCGCCCGCGCGTTGCACACCGCGCAGCGCCGGGTGAAGAAAAGCACGATGAAATCCGTGAGCAGCCGGTCCAGGCGGGGAGAGATCAGCTCGAGGAAGGTGCGGCCGGTCTTTTTATAGAGAATGACGGTGCCCACGAGGATCACGATCATGAGGAAGCCCTGGACCCAGACCACCTGGAGGGTGTTAAGGTATTTCCAGTCGGTGAGAGAGCCGATGCTGATCTGGGCGTCGGTGAGGGGCCGGAGGAACTGCTGGGGCCAGGTGAGGTCGTTGGTGACGACGTCAATAAAGATCTGGAGAATGGCCGAGACGGCGCATACCGCGAAGATCTCGATGCGGCGCGAGCGGTTGTAGAGGGCCAGCGCCGCCGCGACGATGAGCATGGAAAAAATGTTGTGGCTGAAACTGTGATGGAAGCGGTTCCATAAATCGGAGCTGAAAAAGAAGATGCCGTCCGCGTCGGGGGCCAGCGAGGCCAGCATGATGAGGCGCCGCTCCCGAAGATTATAGTCCCGGGCGTTGGCTATGAATGAGCCGGCCTGGAGATGATAGATCGTGTTCATTGTGCAAAAGATTATAGTTGCAAAAGCGTTCCTGGTTCAACTCCGGCGGCCGGCGGCGGCTTAGCGGGGGCCGTGTTCTCAAGCCTTGTATAATCGCGGACCTGATATACACTATTGTCCGGTGAGGAAGAAGGCATATCTGTTCGTGGCGGCGGCCGTGTTGCTGGTCATCTGCGCCGCACTGTATTTTTCTCTCCGGCGCTCGGTGGAGCGGGCGGTTTCCACGGCGGAACAGGAAAGGGGCGGGAAAGGCCCGGGCGCGGAGCTGGTGTCCGATGTTGCCCTGCCCTCGGTCCCGTCCGGCCGCGTCCGGGCGGTCACCAGGCTTCTGCCGGTGAACGACGCGGTGTATTGGCAAGGCGCGCTGGTGCTGGCCACTGACGGCGGGCTGGTCATCCGGCGCGACTCGGGCGCCACGGCGCTCACGGCGGTTGACGGCCTGCCCGGGACCAGGATCGCCTGCCTCGCCCTCTGGCGCGATCTGCTTTTTGCCGGGGCCGACGGCGGACTCGCGGTGATCGGCCGGAAGCGCATGCGCTCCTATCGCTTCAAGAACCCGCGCGCCAATAAAATCACCTGTCTGCAGGCCGGCGGCAACAGCGTGCTGATCGGCACCCAGGGCGGGGGGCTCATCGAGTACGAGGGCGGCGAGTTCCGTTACTCTCAGGCGTTCACGGACGAGCCGGAGCTGATGGTGAGCGCATTGTGCCCGTTCGAGGCCGGGCTCGCGGTGGGCACGTGGAAGAGCGGTGTCATCGTTATTTCCGGCGGGCAAAAGACGCGGCTTGGCGGGGACCAGGGCCTGCTCGAACCGGTGACGGCGCTGGCCTCCCAGGGCGGCAGACTGCTCATCGGCAGCCCGCTCGCGCTCATGGAATGGCGGCGGGGCCAGCCGGTCAGCGTCGTCCGTCCCGACGTGTACGTGTCATCAATAACGGCGGCGGGCGAGGACGTCGTGGTGGCGGCTCTGGACCAGGGCGTCATCCGGATCAGCGGCCGGAGCGTGAAGAAAGAGCCGCTGGGCTGGATGGTCAGCAAGGCGGCGGTGCTCGGCCAGGCATTGACGGCGATGGGCGAGCGAGGCCTGGCGGCGGTGGACGGCCCGGGCGGGCCTCCATCCCTGTTCCCGCTCGAGACGGAAGCGCTCTCGGAAAACCGCCTGACCGCCGTGGCGGCCGGGCCGGAGGGCGGCTTATGGATCGGGACGTTCGAGCACGGCGTGGACGTGATGGGTTCCGATTATGCCCTGCGCGCGAACCTCACCGAGCCGGGCTTCGAGGCCATTGACTGCATCCGGCCCAGCGCCCGCGAGGGCCTCATGTACGTGGGCACGAGCCGCGGCGTGCTGATCTACTCCGGCGCCAGGCTCACCGGCAAGATCACCAAAGAGGACGGGCTGATCGGAGAGACCGTGTTCGACGTGCTGCCGCTTCAAAACGGCGGTCTTGCCATCGCCACCAATCGGGGCATCACCTTCCGGCTAAGCTCCGGGCTGGAGAGCATCACCGCCTTCAACGGACTCGTCAATAATCACGTTTACTCTCTCGCCCCAATCGGAGATATAATGGCCGCGGGAACGTTGGGAGGACTGTCGCTGGTCCACGGCCGCCGCGCGCAACAGAGCTTCACCGCGGCCGGCTCGCCGCTTCGCCACAACTGGATCACCGCGCTGGCCTCCGGCGGCGGGCGGTTGTATGTGGGGACCTTCGGCGGCGGCGTGTCGGCCCTCACAGGGGACGGGAAGTGGCTCTCATCCTTTTCCGCCCTGGGCCGGCTCAATGTCAACCAGAACGCCATGATCATCGCTGACAACAAGCTCGTGGCCGGCACTTTCGACTCCGGCCTTTTTGTGATTGACCCGGAAACCGGGGAGGACAGGCCGTGGCGGGGCGGGCTGACCTCGGAAAACGTCACCGGCATCGCTATCTGGAACACGCCGTCGGGACGGAAGGTTGCGCTGGCCACGGACTGCGGACTGTGCGTCCTGGAGGCGGAGGAGCTTCTAAAATGAAAATATTGAAGCCGGCCGAGGGCCCGGAACCGGGCCGGCATCCTCGCAACAGAGCGGCCTTTTTTCTCGGCGCGGCCATGCTCATCGTCTTCATTATCTTGAGCGCGGGGGCGGGGGCGGAGATCGGCGCGTTCAAGGTGGTGGAGTGGCAGGAGGGCAATGTTCCGAAGGGCGCGATCAGCCTGCGCGACCTGGAAATCGAGGTGACGATTGACGGCGGGTTCGCCCAGACGCGCGTGCGGCAGGTTTTCGAGAACCATTATGAGCAGGCGGTGATGGGTTCGTATTACCTGAAGCTCCCGGCCGACGCCTCGCTCATGGATTTCGGGGTGTGGGACGACGGGCGGTGGACGGATGCGGTGGTGATCGAGCGGGAGCGGGGAAAACGCGCCTTTACCGACATCGTGGAGCGCATGATTGACCCGGCGCTCTTGGAGGCCCCGGAGGCCGAGATGACCGACGCTTTTCAGGTGCGCGTCGCGCCGATTCCGGGCTACGGCACCAGAAGGGTGGAGGCCGCGTTCCATGCCTGGGTCCCGGTGCGGTCGGCAAAGCGCGGGTTCGTCCTGCCCACGAAGTCCGGGCCCGAGCTTGCCGCGGACAAGGCCGGCCATTGCCGGATCACCATCAAGGCCACCGACGTCTGCCCGCTCGGGGAGCCGCAAGTCATGGTTCCGGCGGGCATGGGCCTGTCGTCCGGAGGGCTTGTAAAGACGGCGGGGGACGGCTTCTGTTCGTGGGAGGCGGGCTATGAGGGCTCTTCCATTGACCTTGACCGCGACCTCGTGGTCACCATCCCGTTCGGGCGCGGCCGGAGCAGGCTGAGCGTTCTCGCCTATCGCGACGTCGAGACCGAGCGGCTCGATACCTCAGCCGCCGGCGGCCCAAAATACCAGGACGACTCCGGATATTTCCTGGCCGAGGCGTTTTTCAATGAGACGGCAGGACCCGAGCCGCTGGAAGCGGAGAAACGCAGTGCAAGAGGGCCGGGCCGCGACGTGGTCGTGCTCTTCGACACCTCGCTCTCCATGCAGTTCGAGAAACTGGAGAAGGCGGCCCAGGTTTTTGCGTCGGTGCTCGACGGCCTCACCGCCGGCGACAACTTCACGGTCGCCACGATGGGCCGCGAGGTGACCTTCTGGAAGAAAAATCCCGCGCCCGCGACGGCCTCTTCCAAGAACAGCGCCATGGACTTCCTCCGCGATACGCCCCTCACCGGCGGGACGCCGCTTAAGCAGGGCCTGGTCCTGGCGCTCGCGGCGTTTGGCGGCCGGGACTCCGGCCGGCGGCGGCAGGTCATCGCCATCACCGACGGCCAGCCCACGCTCGACACCATCAAGCACGCCGCGGTGCGGGAGGCCGTGCGGGAAAAGAACCAGGACGGCCAGGGAGCAGAGATCGGCGCGCTCTACATCTTCGGTATCGGCGATGGCGTCAATGGCCCTCTGCTCACGGACCTGGCGCGGGATTCGGGCGGCTATTATATCTGGGCGCGGGAGACGGAGGACCTGGGCGACAAGCTTAAGGCTTTTAACGCGGCGCTCTCCGGAGTGCCGGTGCGCGGAGTGGCGCCTTCGTTCGACCCGGCGCTGGGCGCGGAGATGGTATATCCCTCCGTACCGCTCGCCGCGTTCAACCAGGAGTCGCTGAGCTGGGTCGGACGTTACCGCACCCCCATGCCGCAGTCGGTGGTGAAGGTCACGGGGCAGCGCGCGGGCAATGCGGTGACGCTCGCGGAGACGGCCGCGTTCCCGGAGCACAAAGTTGAGAACGATTTCGTGGCGCGGCTGTGGGCGGAGCGCAGGGTGGAGGCGTTGCTCGGCCGGATCCGGGACGAGGGCGGGCGCGAGGAATGGGTTGACGAGATCGTGGCGCTGTCCAAGCGCTACAAGTTCCCCACTCCGTACACCTCGTACCTGGTGGCGCCGCGGGCTTTTCTCAGGCCGCGCGTGATCCGTCCGTTCGACCCGATCCTCACGGTGAAGGCCGACGCGGGCACGCGCTCGATCATCGCGCTGTTCCCGTTCGGCCTGGCGGTCCCGATGCGCTACGTGGCGTCGGCACAGGTCTGGGAGGCCCGCTTCCTGGTCCCGGGCTGGATGAAGGACGGGAGGTACTTCTGCCGGCTGGTGCTCACGGATGAGGCGGGGACGAAGCGGATGGAGTACAAGGAATTCATCGTGGACAGCGCGCCGCCGCGCCTAAAGATCAGGCTCGGCGCGGTCCGGCCGGGCCAGGGCCTCGACCTGTTCGTGGACGCGGACCCCGACACGCGGCGGATCACGGCCAGCCTCGCCGCGCTTCCCGCCGTGAGCGTCAAGTGGGACCGGGAGGCCGGAGTGAACCGCGGCCGCATCCTGATCCCGCCATCGTTTCCGCCCGGGCAGTACGTAATCAACATCACCGCCGAGGACTTCGCCCATAACATCACGTCCGCGCAGTCCGCGGTCCGGATCGGAGGATGAAGATGAGAGGCGTCAAAAAAGCGGCCCTCGGCTTCATCCTGCTCGGCCTGCTTGCGTCCGCGGCCCGGGCCGCGGAGTATGATCCGTTCGACCGCGACCCGGCCGAGGTCCTGGTGTCGGAGACGCTGCGGCCGCGCCTATACAGCGTTTACACGGAAGTCATGCCGCTCTTGGGCGCCACTTGCCTCGTGCCGCGAGAGCCGTCCCAGGTGGCGGATGGACTCACCAGGCTGCTGGCCGAGTTCCCCGCCGAGCCCGGCCTGTACCTGGAGCGCGCGCGGGCGTATTACACGCTCGGCCGCTTTGATGAGGCCGAGAAGGATTTTCGCGCCTATGCCGACGAGGCCGCGGACCCTGGGACCGCCATCCGCGCCCTCGCCGATTTTTACGGCGACCGGCTGATGATCAAGGAGCAGATGGCCGCGCTCGACCGGCTCTTCGAGGCCCTGGCCCGGGAGCCGAAAAAAAACAAGAAAGCGATCGCGGCGGCCATTGACGAGATCTTCAGCGTGAGCGCGGCCCAGGGACTCAAGATTGACCGCGCGGCATACCGCCGTAAAATGCTCGACCTCTTCCCGGACGACCTGGACGCGACGCTCGATTTTCTCAATGAGCGCGCCGCCTCCGCGCCTCTCGATGACGCCGTCAGCGACATCCTGGCCTACGCCCAAAAATTCCCGGACCATCCGGAGCCGTTCCTGACGCTCCAGGCCCGTCTGCTTCGAAAGAACGGACGGAACGATGAGGCCCGCCGGGTGTTCCTGGATGGGCTGGTTCCAGACTCCGCGCCGTCTCTGTTCAACGCATTTTTCTCATTGCTCCGGGATTGGGACGAGTACGGTGATTTCAAGTCCGAGCTGGAATCCAGAGAGGGCGACTGGTCGGACCAGGATCATGCAATCCTGTTCCACTTGCACCTGGAAGCCGGTGATGATGCGGACGCGGCGCGGGTGGTTGATGAGTGGATGGCCGCCGAGAAATCGCCTCCTCCCGGCCGGGTCATGATGTGGGCGGATTATGACATGCGCTGCGCAAGGGCCGAGAAGGCCGCGGTCCTGGTGTACGGCGGGCTGCAGCGAGTGAGCGGGGAGGAGCGCGGGCTATGGCTCTGGTCCCTGTTTCGCGCGCTGATGGAGAGCCGCTCCGCGGCGCTGCCGTATCCGGGCTCGGTGGCCGGCCTTTACGACCCGCGCGCCCTCGACCCGGACCCGGGCATTTCCGGCGGCGTCTTTTCCCTTTTGCTGAGCGGCCGCGACATGGGGGAGGTCCTGGCCGACCTCGCGGAAATGGACGCCCGGCACCATAATTTTTCGCTGGCGCTCGAGGTGCGCGACGAGTATCGAAAGAGCTTTGCCCAGGGCAAACTGCTCGCTGACATGGACTTCGAGGTGGTCGTCCGGCTCACTGAGCTCGGGGCCTGGAGCAAGGCGGCGGACGAGGCCGCGGCGTTCGCATCCGCGCACCCCGATGACCCCGGCGTTGCCGAGGCCCTGCTCGCCCGCGCGCGGGCGCTGTGGAAGCTCGGGCGCAAGGACGAGGCCCGGAAACAGTTCGATGACTTGCTCGACACTTCCGAGAGCGGCGGGGAATTTTATCTGGACACGCTGGGCGAATACGCGTCCTATCTGCTTGACGACGGCCGTGGCGGCGAGATGGTCGGGCTTTACTGGCGAGAAATCGGGAAGCACCAGGACCAGCCGGAGACATACAAGGCTTTCCTTGACTCCATATCCAATATGGAGCTGGGCGATGAAGAGCTGAAAATCTACCGGCAGGCGGCCGAGAAGCTCAAAGGCGCGGACTGGTATTCCCGCCTGGCCCGGTTTTATCTGCGCAAGAAAATGAGCGGCCAGTATCAGCAGTCCTTGACCGACGCGGTCTCGCGCCTGCCCGAGCCGGAAATCGCCGAGCTTGTGAACCGGGTCGTTCCCGAATGGCCGCGCAACGACAAGACCATCGCCTTCAAGGCCTCGCTCTACCTCATGGCCGCGCGCCGCTACCCGCGCAACCCGGAATACATGCGCTCCTACATCAGGCTCGCGTCACTGGTGTACAACCAGGGCTCGTGCGCGGACGCGTCCTGCCGCGACCCGCTCCTGGACTTCACCAAGCATTGCCTCATGGACGACCACCGGGCCGGAAAGGAAGCGGGCCGCGCCCTGCTCGGCCGGCTCATGGCCCGGGGGCTGCTCGATGACGCGGTGAACGCGCTCTTGAAAAAGAACAGCCCCAACGCGGCGGAGGACTATTTCCTGGCGCTGGCCCAGGACGCCCAGGGCCGCTACGAGCAGTCCGTGGAATTCTGGCGGCGCGCATCCGAGCGCTGGCCCGGGACGCCTTATTTTCAGGAGGAGACGGCGGCCCGGCTGTTCGGATTGGAGAAGGTTCGGCCCGGCCGGTTCCCGGATGCCTGGGGCCGGGCGCTCAAGCTGCTGACCGGGCTCAACGCTCTTTATCCGGCGGACCGCGATTATCCGGTTCACCTCGGGGAGGCTCTGGCGGGCGAGGGCCGGTTCGAGGAAGCGCTTTCGTGGTGGGACCATCTGCTCAGCCAGGCCCCCGGCGAGAGCGGAAGCTATCTGGCGGCGGCCGAGACGGCCTGGGACTATTTCCAGTACCAGGCCGCGGCGGACCGGATCCGGCTGGCGCGGACGCGCCTAGACTCGCCGGACCTTTTCGCGCTCGAGCTGGGCGCGGTCCTGGAAGACGCGGGCGACTGCGGCGCGGCCGTCACCGAGTACGTGCAGGCCCTCTCCGGCGAGACCACCGATTCATACCGGGTGGTGACGCGGCTCATGGACCTGGCCAAGGAGCGCGGCCAGAGCGCCGCTATCGAGGCGGCCTTTAATTCACGGATCGCCCTGCGGCCATCGGACGCGAGAGTGGCGCGGGCCCGCGCCGATTATCTGGAGCGGATGGGCCGGGAGGGTGAGATCGGAAAAATGCTGGCCGCCGCGGCCGGGCGGATCGCCGACGTCGAGTTCCTGCGCTGGGCGCGGGAGACCGCGCACCGGCTGGGCCCGCCGGAGGCGGAGGAGGAGGCGCTCACGCGCTGGCGCGAGCTTCGGCCCAACGATTTCGAGGCGCGGCTTTTGCTGGTGCGCTTTTACCATGGCCGGGGCCGGACGCAGGACATGCTGGCCGCGGCCGACGCCATGAAGGCTGAGATTTTGAAGCTCAGCCGGCCGTCGGCGCGCCTGTCGTGGCTCAACTCCCTGGCCACGGAGCTGTGGAGCGACGGACAGCACGACCCGGCGCTGGACCTGTTGCGCAAGGCCCTGCCGCTGGCTCAAGGGGAGGACGCCAGAGCGGCGGGGCTTAACCTGGCATCGCGGCTCATCGAGCTCAAGGAGTACGCGGAAGCGGTGGCGGTGCTCGACTCGATGCTTCGCGCGCGGGGCTTTGACGCCGAGGTGTTCAGCGAGCTGGCGAAGGTTCACGCGCTGCGCTCGGACCGCAACGCCCTGGTGGAATCCGACCGGCGGCTCAAGGCCATGATTGATGAATCATCGCTTGGCCGGCGCGAAAAGCGGGAACAGCTCTCCGCGCTCCATCATACGGTGGCGCGGGCGCTGACCCAGGCGGGAGGCGGCGCCGAGGCCCTGGATTATTTCATCGAGTGGATCAACCTGGCGCCGGGCGAAGCCCCGCGGCTTAACGAGGCCTGGGCCTTTGCCGGCCGCGATGACGGTCGCGGCCGCCTGGTCAAATACTATCGGAAGCTGGCGGATGAATCCGGGAAGGACTACCGCTGGCCCTGGGTCCTGGCCCGGATGCTGTCATGGCAGGGCGACGCCGACGGCGCCCTGGCCTCATACCAGGCGGCCATCCGCGACGAGCCGGGAATGGCCGCCCTGCACCAGGAGCTCGCGGCCTTGCTGCTTGGCCAGGGCGATTTCAAGAGGGCCGCTGAGACTTATGAGAAGCTCGCGGCCATTGACCCGGCGGGGGAAGAGTGGCGGCCGCTGGCGGTGCGCATGCATTTCCTGGCTGGAGAGGCGGACCAGGCCATGGCACTGGTCCGCGCCACCGCGGAGCACGGCTCGGGCCACCACCGTTATTTCGCGGCGGCCCATGCGCTCCTGATTTCCGGCCGCCCGGCCGAAGCGCTGCCCTTCCTGCACCAGGGCCTCCCTGAATTCCTCTCGCGCGCGGACCGCGACGTGTTGAGCAGCCAGGACCTCGCCGACTACGTGCTTATCCATGCCGAGTCCGGCCGGCTGATAATCGCCCTGGCCGCGCTCGACGATGCCGCCGCCGGGCTCGGCAAGATGGCCGCCAACCCGGCCAACAAGTTCGTGAAGTGGCGCCTGGATAAAAGCCGCGGCAACATCGAGGCCGCGGCCGCGGGGCCGCTGGCCCGGGCGTACCGCGACCATGGCGGCGCGGACGATTATAAGGCGCTGGCCCAAAGGCTTGATGGCGGCGGCTCCGCGCTTTCCGCCATCACTCTCTTTAACCTGGCCGCCGGGGCCGGGCTCCCGGACCAGGCCGCCCGCCTGCTTCCGGCGGCACTCCGAGAGAAAGAGAATTCCTCGTCCTATGTCTTTCTTCCCGGCCGCGACCAGTTCCTCCGCGAGCGGGGCGCATGGCAAGAGCTCGCCGACTCGCCGGCCACAACGCCCTACGAAAAAGCCAACGCCTGGCTGTGGCTGGGCCGCGAGCAGGAGGCGGCCTCGGTCCTGGCCGGAACCTATCACAACCATGACTCGTTGAGCGCGGGCGACATGGAGTTCCTGGACCTGATCGTCAAGCTCGGCCGGCAGGACTTGATGCGCCAATACCTGGACGACGGCGTGTGGGTTACGGACGAGGCCAATTATCTGATCGCCGGCGGCCGGCCCGAGCTGGCGGAGCGGGTGTTGAGGTCATACCGTCAGCCCGCGTGGTCGGTCTCCAAGCAGTTGCTGTTGAAGCTGGACACCAGGGACTACGGCGCGGAATTTAACAAGGAAGCGGTCAGCCTGTTCCGGCTGTGGCCCATCGGCCGGCGGCTGGACACGCCGTGGTCGGAGGACAAGGAGCTGCGCGGGCACGAGCAGGCCGTGATGATGATGAAGTACGCGGAGCTCAAGGCGCGGGGCAACGACCTGCCCGGCGCCATGGAATTGTGGGACGCGGGCGAGGAGGACCGGCCGGGCTCGAACCGGGCCTACCGCTTCTCGGCACAGCTTCTGCTCGAGCTGGGGAAGAACGAGGAGGCCAAGGAGCGCTTTAACTTCGCGCTCCAGCTCGACCCCCGCGATAATCCATCGCGCTACGGCGCCGCGCTCGCCAGGCTGAAGAGCGGCGACCGCGACGGCGCTCTCGCCATGCTCGAGGCGATTTCCGGCGACACGGCTGCTCCCGGCGCGTGGGAGACGGACAAGAAGTATCAGTTCTACGCCATGCTCAACTGCGGGATGGAGAAGGAGGCGGTGGAGCGATTGGCCGCGTGGATCAGGAACACCTACGGCCAGAACCGGTGGGCCGCGGCGGAGGCCCTGGCCGACCTGGCCCGGCTCGCGCGCGGGAACAAGTCGCGCGAGGAGATTGACCTGGTGACCGGGCTGATGCAAGAGATTTCCCCAACGCGGCCGGACGACGACTACCTGGCCTCCCGGGCCATTGGCGAGGGCTGGCTGGACCCGGCCGACCTGGGCTTTGCTTACGATCACATGGTGGCATCCCTGACCGGCAAGGAAGGCCGGGAGCAGGAGCTCAAGGATTGGGAGGACAAGCGGCTTGATTACTGGCTCGCGGTGGGCCGGAGCGACGACGTGATCAAGGCCCTGAACAGCCGGGAGCTGGGTCTCGATCCGGTGGACGTCCCGGCGGCGGACGCACAGAGGAAACTGCGGGCCCTGCTGCAGCGGGGCAAGGACAATGAGGCCGTGTCCTACCTGGCGGCCTGGCAGGGCGCGGACCTGGACCCGGTCCCCAAGCTGACGGCCGCGGTCCAGGCCTACTGCCGGGAAGGCCGCGCAAATGACGCGCTGGAGCTCGAGAAAAAGATCGGGACCGACAAATTGTACGATCCCTCCGCGCCCGCCTCCGCTTACCTGGATCTGGCCCAGGTGCTGGCCAGGCTCGGCAAGGCCCCCGAAGCCAAGGCCACGCTCGAGAGCATGATCGCCATGAAGCCCGGGGACAAAGAAGCTCTGATCAGCGCGGCCCAGGCCGCGGAAAAACACGGATGGAACGACAAGGCCGCCCATTACCGCGAGCTCGCCTCCGGACTCGATCCGTTCGACGCGCCGAACCGGATTGCCCATGCCCACGATCTGTATCTCCTGGGCCGCCATGATGCGGCCCTGACCGAGATCCAGGGCATTCTCGCGGACCCGGCCGTTACGCGCGGCCACAAGCATGAGCTCGTCCGCGGGCTCACCTCCTGGCTCGGCGACCAGCAGGGCAAGGAGGTGGCCGCGAAGTGGCTGCCCGCTCTGGTGAAAGAGGCCCAGGCGGGAGGGCTGAAGAAGGAATTTTTCCCGCTGGCCGCGGAGGCGGTGGCCCAGAGGGCCGGCGACGGCAAGGCCGCGGCGAAAATGATGGAGTCCGCGGTGTCCCTGTGCCCCTCATTCACTGGACCCGCGGCCGCGGAATTTTACCTCGGCCGGAAACAATATGACGCCGCGCTCGACTTTGCGCTCGCGGGCATCAAATACTTTCCCTCCGACGCGCGCGCGCGCTTCGTGGCGGTCCAGGCCTATCTGGACGCCGGCAAGCCGGAGAGGGCCATCGCCATGGCGCTGGCCGCGTCGGACCTGATCGCGGCGGAGCACATGGACCACCAGCAGCCGGAGGCAGAGGCCTCCGACCTCCTGGGCTCTGACCTTGACCTCGACGCCAAAACGGCGCTGGTCCGCGCACTCGCCGCCGAGCTCGCCAGGAAAAAATTGTACGGATCGGCCTCGCTCCTCCTAAAGTCCCTGCTCGATTACCTCGAGCCCGGCAACGAGGGCGAGGAGTGCGAGGAATGCGGTGACGATTATGAAGCCCTTGCGCCGCCATGCGTCTTGCCGGGAGAGAAAGGCCCGGAAGCGGGCCTGGCCGGTGAATTGCGCGGGGAATTGAAGCGCCTGTCCAAGCTGGAACAGGACCAGGCCCGCTCCGATGAACAGAGGCTCACGATCCAAACCGGCCTGGACAATGGCCTGGACTGGTCGTGGCTCATGCCCGAGCTGGAATCGCCCGAGAGCGTTTACCTGGCACGGTGACCGCGGGGCCCGGCCCGGGAAACGGGGTACAAAGAGGAATGATGGGAGTTATTGACGTGACGTCATTGAGCCGAAAATTTCTGATCGCGGTCCTCGCCGCGGCGCTGGCGCTGGGTGTTTCGTGCAAGGAAAAACCACAACCGGGCGCGGCCGAGGTCACGCTCCCCGAAAACCCGCCGCCCCAGGACGTTGCGGCGGTGGCCGCAATCTTCCCGGGCCGGCCGCTGGTTTTCATCTACGCTCCGGACCTGTCCGCGTTCGTGGCAACGTCCCGCGGTTCGGGCCCGGCCCGGCGTTACCTCGATTCGCAGGGCGTGAAGCGCTTCCGGGAGTCGCGGCTTTTACAGAAGCTCGAGGTCCGGTTCAACGAGCTCGCGGGCCAGGTACAGGACGGCCTTGCGCCGGGCGATCTCACGCCGCTGGCCGGTGACCGGAGCGGGCTCGCGCTGTACGACATCGGCGAGCTCAAGTTTATTTACGCGAGCAAGGTCGCGCTCGGCGCGCTCACACAAACGGCCTTGTGGGCGGCCAGGGAGCGGGGCGAGGAACTCCAGGTCAAGGGTACGCCCTGCTACCGGCTGGAGCCGGGCGGAGGCGGGAGCGCGTTGTACTTCGGCGCGGCCAACGATTTTCTCATCGTGTCGAACATGGACGGCGGCTTCCAGGACGCGTTCGCGCGGGCGCTCACTGATGGGCCGCTTCCGGGGAGCCTGCTCGATGATCCGGGCTTCAAGACCGCGTTTCCGGCCCGTCTCCGGGTCCATTCCCTGCTCCTGTTCCTGGACCAGGCCGCGCTCGCGGATAATCCGTATTTCCTCCACTACTGGATTTACCGGAACTTCGATGACGTGTCATGGATCGAGAGCGCGCTCATTGACCTGGAGATCAAGGGCGGGGCGTGGAGGGAGGAGCGCTTTTACGTTTCCCGGAACATTCCCGGGTCGGCCGGCAACCGCGACCTGTCGCCGTGCCTCAGGCTGGTGAGTGAGGGATTGTTCGGCGAATGCTCGGCCGTGGCCGATGAGAGAGAGGCCGGCGCTTTTCTCGGCTCCCTGGTTCCCGGAGATCAGGATGAAGTGGCGAAGCTGCTCGCGCCGGCCGGCCCGCAGGCCGCTGGTTCGGCCGCACGGATCAAATGGAGCGACGACCGGTTTTTCTTCGGTCTCGCGCGCACGGCCGTGATCGAGCTGAAAAGCCCGCGCGGGCTTGACCTGGACGGATTGCGCGGGCTTACGGCCCGGGAGCTTGGGGCGCGGGCTTTCGGGGAAGGCGGGGGCCGGCTCGAATGGCGAAAGGATGAGTACGGTACGTCGTGCGCGCTGCCGTTGTTCAAGGGCGAGGCGTTGTGGATGGACCAGGCGGGCGCGTTCCTGGTGGTGTCATCCGACGGGGCGCTCCATAAACAGGTCCTGGACCTGGCCCGCGCCGCGAAGGGCCGGGACCAAGGCCAGGCGGTGAAGTTCAGCGGGGTTTACCGCTCAACCTGGGACACGGCGATGGCGGGGGATGATTTCCGTAAGGCAGCGGACCTGCTCGGGCGCTACGATTCCTGGCCGCACGCACAGAGCGATGTCGCGGTGCAGCAGGACCTGCAAGGCATTGTTGACGCCATTGGTCCGGGAACGCTGACCCGCGAGGCCGTGCGCGAGGGTAACATGGTGCGCGAGACGATCAGGATGGAATAGGCCGCAGGCAGTTCATTATGAAAAGGAAGTAAACAATGACGGAGAGCAAGTTGACGATCCGGGCGCGGGTGATGCAGGCGGTCTCGGACCTGATTTATCGCTTTCACTGGCTGGTGCTGGCGGCGATCGTGCTGATCAGCGTTTTCATGTACTACTCGTACCAGCACCTGGAGCTCAAGCTGAACTTCACGGACATGCTCTCGCCGGACGATCCGGCGGTGGTTCAGTACCGTCACGCGGTGTCCGAGTTCGGCGCGCTCTCGTTTTTGTTCGTCATCGTGGAATCGGACGACCTCTCCTCAAGCAAGGCCTACGCGGACGAGCTGGCGCTCCGGCTGGTGAAGAACCCCGACTACGTCCCGCGCGTCTTCAACAAGGTTGAGATCAAGGACTACCTTGAAGACGCGCTGCTCTTCCTGCCTCCGCGCGACCTCTCGATGATCGCGGACCTCGCGGAGCGCAACCGCGACAACATCGCAAAGATGGTGAACGACCCCGGCCTGGTGAGCGCCATCACCGGGATGGACAAGATGCTCAAGAGCTACGTGGAGAAGGGCGAGCTCCCGGAGCTGAACGAGGAGGACGTTGATTTCGGCATGGTCTTCGGGCCGATGCGCGACCTGGTGAGCGGCTTCAAGGACTACGCCATCAACGGGCCGGGCCAACAGCAGGAGAAACTGAAAACCGAGATCTTCGCGCGCCTGCTGCAAGGCGGCCAGAGCCTGCCCATTGACCTGTCCGAGCCGTACATCGTTTCCGCGGACAAGAAGCACCTGCTGATGCTGGTGTCGTCCACGCTCCCGGCCGAGAACTTCGAGTGGTGCCGGCAGTTCATGGAGTACGTGGAGGGCGTGTTCCAGGGGATGGAGAAGGACTACCCCGGGGTCACGGTGCAGACCACCGGCAACGCGGCGGTGATGCGCGACGACAACCTGGTCATCCGGCAGGACATGGTAAAAACCACCATCGTGGCCTACGTAGGCATCATGCTCCTGTTCGCTTTTTCCTTCCGCAACCTGAGCTCGATCGTGATGATGGGGGTGCCGCTGGCGGTGGGCATTTTGTGGTCGCTGGGCGCGGCCTATTGGGTGGTGGGGCACCTGACGCCGATCACGGCGGTGTTCGGGGCCATCCTTCTGGGCATGGGCATTGACTACGGTATCCTGATCCTGTCGCGCTACACCGAGGAGCGGCACGGCGGACACACTATCAAGGAGGCCCTGGACATCGCCATGGTGCAGTCCGGGTCGTCCATCCTCGCGGGCGCCTTCGCCACCTCGCTGGCCTTCTTCTCCCTGACCCAGGCGTCGTTCAAGGGCGGGCAGGAGATGGGGATCATCAGCGGGATCGGAATCATCATCTTCGTGATCATCATGACCTTCGGCCTGGGCTCGCTGTTGGTGGCGTGGGACCGCAACCGCCAGGCCGCGGGCCCGACCCAGCGCCGGTTCGACCCCAAGATAATGCGGCGCGCCGCGCGGCTCGTTGACCGCGGCGCGATCTACATCGTGATCGCGTTCACGGCCTTCCTCGCCGCGATGACGGCCATCGCCCCGAAGTTCAAGTTCGAGTACAACTACCTGAACCTGGAGCCGCAGCACATGCAGAGCATCCAGCTCATCCACAAAATCCCGGAGTGGTTCGGGATTGACACCAACTACGGGATGATCATCTCCAAGACGGTGGACGACGACCGCCGTCTCGCGGAGGAGCTAAGGAAAAAATCCACGGTCAGCCGGGTGGACGCCATCTCGGACTTCATTCCGGCGGACCAGGACCGGAAGCTGCCGCTGATCGCGCGCATCCGGGAGGCCAGCGCCGGGATCGCGCCGCCGCCGGCCGTGGAAGCCGCCGGCGACACGGTGGCGCCCATGGCCGGCCCGGAGTTCGACCGTCTGCTCGCGGCGCTCGAATCGCTGCGCGACACCATCGGGGCGCCGGGCCGCGGGCTGATCGGCCTGTTCTATCTGGCGGAGATGGAGGACGCGGAGCAGGGCGCGCGCGGCCTTACCGCCGACCTTGACGGGCTCATCAGCGCGCTTCAGGCCCAGCGCGGCGACAAGACGTATCGCAACCTGGGCCGGCTCGACCGCGAGGTGAAGGCGGGCGTGGCCGAGGCCTGGGACTGGTTCGGGAAGATGACGTCAACTCCGGGCGTCACTCTGGAAAGCTTGCGGGCCAGGCACCCGGAGCTCCTGGACCGCTTCCAGGGCCGTAACGGGAGCTTCTTGATTTACGCGTATCCGTCGGTGGTGATCTGGGAGGAGAGCAATTTGAAGGCGGTGGCGCGGGAGCTCAAGGAGGTTGACCCGGACGCGATGGGGGTTGCGGTTCTGTTCGACCGGATCCTGGACCAGATCAAGTCGGACCTGGTGCGGATCGCGCTGATCGCGCTCGCGGTGGTGTTCGTGGTTCTGCTCTTGAACTACCGGGGCCTTTGGCACACGGTGCTGACGCTGGTGCCGCTGGTGGCGGGCGCGGTTTCCATGGTGGGGATCATGAATCTCACGGGCCTCAAGTTCAACATCATCAACACGGGCATGCTGCCGCTGGTGATCGGGATCGGAGTGGACTACGGGGTGTACATGGTGCACCGCTGGATCGGCGAGGGCAAGGGCCTGAAATCAATCCGTCCCGCGGTGGAGAGCACGGGCCGGGCGGTGAGCCTGGCGGCGCTGACCACGATGATCGGGTTCGCGTCCATCATCCTGGCGCAGTGGCGGGGGCTTTCGCTGATGGGGTTGACGCTGACGGTGGGGATCGGGCTGTGCTGGATCGCGGCGGTGGTGTTCTTGCCGGCGATCTTGAAGGTGATCGAGGTGGTCAAGGCGCGGCGGGCCGGGAGCGGGAGATGATCTGGGCTTCCAGCTCGCGGAGCTCGGCCTCGACTTCATCCTGAAGCGGGCCCGACCTCCGGACCCGGGCGGCGTCAGCGGCTGCGGCTTGCAGGTCGCCGCGGTCCAGGTCCAGCTTGGCGAGTCCCATCCACGCCCTCTGATTCAGGGGGTCGAGGGCGAGCGCCGCCCGGAAAGCCCGCTCGGCCTCGGGGCCCTTTCCCGCCAGCATCTCGGCAGTGCCCAGGAGCAGCAACGGCTCAGTAGTCGGGTCCAGCAGGTAGGCCTTGCCGGCGGCCATGGCGGCCAGGTTGAAATCCCCGGCCCAGACCGCGGTCCGGGCCAGCTCCAGCCAGGCCTCGGAAGAGTCGGGAAAGAGAACGGGCGCCAGGGAAATGACCTTCATGGCCTCTTCGGGCTTGCCGGCTTTGCGCAGGTCGCGGGCCAAGGCGAGCCGGGCCGGCTGATAAAACTGGTCGGCCTTGAGCGCGTTGCGGTAATACTCGATGGCCTCATCCGGCCGCCCCTGCAAGTCCAGATATGCCCCATAGTTGTACTGGGCGCCCGCCTCTTCGCCGTAATCCGCGGCGGCCTTGGCGAACCATGTCCCGGCTTCGTCCTTGCGTCCCATGTCCATGAGCGTGACGGCCTTGTTAATGAACGGCTGGGCCTTGTCCGGTTTGAGGGCGATGGCGAGGTCGCAGGCGGTCAGGGCGCGGTCAAAGAGCCTGGCCTTGTTCAGATCGCCGCAGAGGTTGCTCCAGGGCCTTGGCAGTCCGGGCGATTTCTTAGCGGCGTCGGTCCAGATTCCCGCGGCGATGTTCCAGGTCCGGTTGCGGGACATGGTGAGCAGTCCCATAAAAATGATAATCAGGACGAACGGCGGCCAGGCCCGGCGGGGGCCCAGGGTCAGAAACAGGGCGGCGGCCGCGGGGGGGAGGACGAAAATCGAGGCGAGGTAAAGGCGATGGTCGGCCATCAGGTCCACCGGGATGATGGACGATTCCAGGGCCAGCGCCAGAAGGAGGCCGAGGCCGAGGAAGGAGATGAGGGGCCGGCGCCGCCGGCAGAGCATGATCGCGCTGATGACGGCGGCGACGAGGAGCAGGGCCGGGAGCGTGGTCCAGGGATCGAGCAGGGAGCGCGAGACCATGACGTCGTGGTCCAGAGTGAGCCGCGCCGGGTGCGGGAATATCATCGTTGCCAGGTAGGACGCGAACACCCTGGCCTCGGTGAGCAGGCGCCGGCCGGGGCCGTAGCCGAGTTCCCCGTATTTGCCGAAGTAAGCGGCCAGGATGCCGGTCTTGAGCAAGGCCGCCAACGCGGCAGCGGCGGCGATGACCAGGACCGTGATCAAGCGGACCATCGTTTTCCGGTCCGGCATTCCGCTTTTTTCCCGGGGCTCAAGCAGGAGCACGAAGAGGATCCAGTACGCGGGCACGGTCCATCCGATTTCCTTGGACCCGGCGGCGATCAGGAAGGCCGCGAAGGCCCCCGCATAAAGCGCGCGGCGGCGGGTCCCGGTGGCCGCGCGGGCCCGG
>Ga0307378_10000392_pt1 | contig 76665 bp, 67 predicted proteins | sample UN1MG_FD_202238 | JGI IMG/M metagenome (GOLD analysis project Ga0307378, IMG submission 202238) | Soil microbial communities from Risofladan, Vaasa, Finland - UN-1 | ecosystem: Environmental > Terrestrial > Soil > Coastal area > Acid sulfate soil | place: Finland: Risofladan, Vaasa | collected... | reverse complement strand
TTTTGCCTGTGTGCTGATTTTGTTGTCCATCGTATACCTCCAGTTTTTGGTAACATTCTAATGAGGCAACGACGGAACTTCGGTAACAAAAATTATGAGTCAATGCGCCTTCAATGACAGTTTTTTCTACCCTTTCTTCTTAACACTTATCCTTAGCTTATGACCGTTAGGGAGTGCCCCCCATGGGGGGCAAAATTTGCGATATTATTTATCCTTATTTTTCCTCTTCATGGCCTGCTCGGCCCGGTAACTCGGCACATTCAACTCCAAGACTACGCTGTGGTGCACCAGCCGATCTATCGCCGCCGCTGTGGTCATCGGATCCTTAAAGATCATCTCCCACTTTGAGAAGGGCAGATTGCTGGTTATCAACATACTGCCACGTTCGTAACGATACGCCAGCAGTGTAAACAAAAGCTGCAACGGATAGCCAACAAGATCAAGGCAACAGAATCGCACACATAAAAAAAAAGGGACTACTACTCCGCCCAGAATCTTTACCACACCCCCGCCCCTCGTCCTCGAAGGTACCTTACTTACCCAAAGAGACGCCTTACTAAATTTCAAAATACTGGATGGAACTTATTTTTTTTGTGTAATCTAATTGGTAAGTTACATGAGTTGTCAAATTCTAAAGACGTTTTTGGAGACTTTAACTAATTTCAACTTGTTATAATAAAACCACCTTTTCTTGCGAAAACTGCCACTTTTAGAACTTCGTTTATATCTATTTTATCTGAATACCGCTGATGTAGTTGCCCCAACATGCAGGCATCACAAACTTTTCCTGCTGCAATTGATATACTCTTGGCATCATCTTCAGATACTTGCTTATTATTAGCCAAGTAAGATATACGCATACCATCAGGCTTCCACCCATATTTTTCGATAACACCTATTATTCCTGCCCATAGTTTTGTGTTAATACTAATTTCTTCGTTTTGTCGCTTTAATTTAGTCATGGTGAACCCTCATAAAAATCCTTACACAATTTTATGACGTATTATGGATGTTCGTATATTCCCCAATCTATTCCTTCGTCATCAAGATATCTTGCCGTAGACTTAAGCCCTGACAACACATCCTTTTGACGAGACTCAGCAATTTCAACAATGTTTTTTGGAAGCCACTTCACAGGGGCTGGAAGTACCCAACTAAAGACCATTGGTACAATTAACACAACTAAAACACCAAGAACTACCCCGCTGCCAATGACTCCTGACATATCTTGTTTAATGTCCAAGGTATTCCTCCACCTTGGAACGAAATAGAAAACGAACAGGCCAATTAAACCACCCACAACAAGTTCGCCGTATATCCAATAGCGGTTGCGATCACGCATACGGACATTGTGATCGTACTTTAGTTTAGCCAGGCAGTTTTTGAATTCGAGGTGATATTTTGTTTTGGTACCTCCGTAGCGGTCTTCGGTTTCGCCGATTTCCACGGCATCGACAATTGCGTCTTTATCCATTGGCAGTGACACTATGAAAATCGCAGACCATAGGGCACTCGCAAAATAGGCGAGCAAACTTAAAATAATCGCAAACACGATTACGTGAGATAGTTTATTAATTGACATTCCGCTGTTCCTCCTATAAAGCGTTGGCTTAATTGTTAGCTCATACCTTCTTCCCTATTTTAAATTGCGGCGCATAAAAAGAGGGCACCACTATATTGTGCCCATCTCAGGCCCGGCAAGGCCCGTAAGGAACACGCAAGCGATGCCCTATATCAGGGCACCGGCTTTTGTGCATTTCCTTACATCAAAAACTTTGCCGGTTTGAGATGGAACGCCAAAAGTTCAGTAAACTTCATTATTCAATTGTCGAGTCTATTTTATCTAATACCCATCAAAAAACAAAGGGGAATAATACTTCCTTCTTGAACATTACCACTACAAGGCCGATTTTGAAAAGAGGCTGTAATTCTCCTACCAAGAGCCGTTCGGCGATTCTACGAGCGTAAGGGACGCTCACCAGTTGACAGTCTGAAACCCACCTAAGCCCGAAACAGTCTTTGTATTCTGTATTGGTGTAGGGAAGCTATCGGATCGGGTAAGTTGTCTTCGGTTGGATTGGCTTCGAGGAATTGCGGGGATGGGCGTTGAGTCGCGAGAGAGCATCGTTAAGAATGAGCCATAAGAACAACCATTGAGCCAGTATGAAGGCCAACTCTCTCAAAAGAGCGAAAAGGTAGCTGCTGAGCCGGAAGGAAAGCCTTTTAACAATTTCTCGCGCGCGTATCATTATATGCGGAAACCAATTTTTGCGAGTCCGTTCGGTCGGGCCTGTTTTAGTGTACCATAACAACAGCCGACTTATACTTGACAAACACAGGCCAATATGACAACCTTGGAGTAGTCAGATTTTGCCAAAAAAAACCAGTAAGCCAGAGAGGTGTTGCGTAGGAGTAATCCACGCGGGGCAGGCAAAAGCCCGACTACACCTGCCTGGCTTTTTTTTTATGGGAATTATGAAGAAAAAACAAATCACGCTCTCAAAAAAAATCGGGGAGATGAGACTTAATTCACTTTCAGAAAAAGTGAGAAAACTTCTCGATAGCATAGACCATCAAATCCTTATTGATAAAGCCGAGCAATGGTTATTGTCATTACGGAAAAAACAGAGGATTGATTTGTTTGAAAGATATTTTGACAAAGGTTATTCTCTAACTGAACTTGAAGACTATGCTGTTTTTGTTGCTTTGGCTGAAAAAGTGTGCAGGGATCATGTCAACAGATATCTATATCCTCTTGATGAACCTTTGGGAACGAAACGGATACCAATTGATACTCTCGCGAGTGAAATTAATGACTGTCCAGACGATTGGATAACTCTTTTTGAAGCTATTATCTGTCGAATTGCAAAGAGGCATAGCGTTGAATTGTCTGAAAGCATACAGCAAGATGCTCAGGACATGGCTCTGTCCTTGATGACCCCTGAAGCAAAAGTTTTAGCTGTGTACGCCGATATGCCCGATCTGAACCTGACAGCAATCGCCAAGACAGCAGGAGTGAACAGAACAAGCCTGTATCGGATGGAAAAATTTATGGCTGTATGGATAATGCAACACGCAGAGGAAAACACATCTTATCGAGACGCAAAGCCCAAGGGAGAAATAGACGGCGAAACCGGCAACATAGAAGCATGGAAAAAATAAAATACGTGTCTCACGCGACACTTGTTGAGACACTTATTTTCATAAGTCCTCTGTAAACAAACCTTAAACAACTTCCCTACGCGACACATCTGCACAAACAACCCCGATACTATAGCTGTACTGTCTCATTTTCACAATCTTACGTAAGGCATTATTATTAAATGAGTTAAAGCAAATTTGACTTAAATTTATTTCGCCCACAAACAAGAGGAGAAATCGGTAATTTGGCCCGAAACGCTGTATGGCGGGCACCTGTGAATTTCCGTCGGTTTTATTGCAAGATCATAGATGGCCCCGCTCTCTTGTAACTGTTGTTTATTAAAGTACTTATGCATGTTATCAAAGTGAGACAGTACAGATAGTGATAACCGTATTTTTTAAGGGTTAAAAATGCAGAAGTCAAAGCAGAAGAAAATAGACTTTCAGGATAGTGCGGTCGTTTGGTTTACCATACTGGAGACAGCCCGGAAGCAAGGCAATTTCACCCAAGCCGCAAAAGCTCAAAAAGAACTTGAGCGGTTGGGTGTTCAAGTCAGCTTTAGTACAGAGGGGCCACAACGATGAGTAAGCAGCAGGTCCAGCTTATTGAATTAGAGCCGCTAATGGTCGACGCGAAAACTGCTTGTCGCATCTGCTCGGTCAGCGAAAGGCTCTGGTATACCCTCATATCGACAGGTCAGGCGCCGCCATCAGTCAAATTGGGTGGGCGAAGGCTTTGGAAACTTTCAACCGTTCGACAATGGGTGGAATGGAATTTACCTAACATAGATCAGTTCACAATTTTATCAGAACAGGAGGCAGAGAAATGAAACCAATAAAAAAAGGCCGTGCTGTAACACGACCTGAAAACAAACGAACACCACAGATGTACAGGAACAATCCGGCTATGTCAATTCAAAAAAAACAAAATCGTAAGACAATCTATCATCACATCAAACAACCAACTCAAAAACGAAACGATTTTCGCTTTCGGAATTTTAAGTCTAAAAACGGCTATTTTAACAATTTTTTTTAAGGAATTTTAACATGAACGCCAATGAAATTGAACTTCAGGATGCAACACGCCAAATCAAAGATATGCACGGTGTCGTCACCGATGGAGTTAGAGTAGTTTTTGAAAACGCCATCAACATCGGAGAGATTCTATGCCAGCAAAAAAAGAAGCTGCCACACGGAGAATTTACCAAATGGGTGGACGGCAATCTACCATTTACTATGCGTGCAGCACAGAATTATATGAAGCTGTCTAACAATAAGGACATGCTCATAAACGCAAATGTTTCTCATTTAGGCCAAGCCTATAAACTTCTCGTGGAGCCGAAGCAAACTGATAACGATTTGGAGAAGTTGCTTTTTGATTGTTATAAAGAGCTTGAATTTGAGCAGGGACTACAGCCCTTGATAGATAAGTACTTCTACCACGGCGAACCCGAAATATTCGTTTATAATTACCTGCCACACATAAGAGAACAAATATTAACCATTATATCAATCCATGTGGATAATTCTAAAACTGGTGTGAAACTCAAGAGATCAGTAATAGAAAGAGCCCGCAAGGAGCAACCTGATACATATCAAAAATGCTTATTGTACATAGAGCGGGATTTGCAGAAATATCGCTTTCCCAACGGCTATGTTACAGATGTCATGATGAGTGCGATTGTTACTCACGGTTTACTTTTACGAGCACTTTACATAATGAACTACGCGAAATAGCAAATCGGTACGATTATGGCGATGATGAGGATGTGTTTTAGGAAATAAAGGGATGACAATGCCAAGAAAAAATAAAATATCAGAAGAAAAACTGGCAGAAATAATCAGCCTTTGTGACCCTGAACAAGTCGCTAAGAAGTTCAGTACCGCAGGTAGATGTGGGAACGAGGGACTATTCAGATTCTGCCAGTATTTGAAGCAAGAGATTTTTAGCTCTGATGCTGCTATGCCTTATATAGAAAAGTGGTATGAAAGATGGCACGAAAACCTTGTTGACGAAACCGAGCATAAGCTCGCGATTGAAGATGTCAAGGTTCAGGCAGAGGAATTATGGGATAAAGTTAAATTTTCAATCGGAGGCCAATTAAAAGCGGCTGTAGAAAACGCCCAGAATCGGTACGATGAGACTATCCCTGAACTTGACGGCTATGGCGGCAAGCCAGAAAAACGTCTCGCCTTAGTGTGTTTTGAGTTGCAGCAAAGCGCAGGTAGAGATGAGGTGTTTTTCATCAGTGGCTATGATGCAGCCGAAGTGATGGGACTGGACAGAATCAACGGACAAAAGAGGGCGAGACGTACTCTGAAAGTTTTTATACGCAAGGGGATAATCTCACTTGCTAAGCATGGGGATCAGAGAAGAGCGACACGGTATTGTTATTCCGGATCGCCGCCAAATAAAGGATATTGAGCATAATACTTAGAGAGGTCAGAGATGTGAGAGAACTCAGAAGAACTCAGAGAATTAAAAGAACTCAGAAGATTTCCCTATGCGACAATCTCTAAGCTCTCTAAGTTCTCTAAGCTCTCTAAGGAACAGCAAAAGAAATGAGGCGTTACTATGGAAAAAGAAATTGACCTGGCAGATTTAGAGAAAGCGGTTGCTGAGACAACCGGCTCAAAAGCTATCGGCCAATTTGTAAAACAAACTCTTGAGGCGGGTCTGCAACTTCGTGTCGGGATTCTTCGTGAGCAAGCAGGCAATGCGATGCTAAAATATCAACAAGCTGGCAGGCGAATGTCTGCAAGACTGCCGTTTGGCTGGCGCAGCGACCCTGACGACCCTTCTCGTATGCTTCCTGACGAGTATGAGTTGGAAATCATCGAGAAGATACAGGCTTTTCGCCAAGAAGGACTGAGCCTGCGGAAGATCGCAAAAAGGCTAACCGATTTGGAGTATGTGCCCAGGAAGGTAGACAGACTGTTCAATGGCCGGACTGTGCAGATCAAGGGCAAATGGCATCACGGGCTGATACACAACATATTAAGCCGGATAGAGTTGGGTGGGTAACGAATGACTACCAGAGATATACCTCCGAAATACAGGGCTATGTACAAAAGAGCAATGACCGGAAAGAGTAGAAAAGCGGCAATGCAGGTTTTTTGCGCAGAGTGCGTAGGGTATGTTTCTGCTGAAATAAAGCTCTGTACCGATAAAGGGTGTCCATTGTATCCCTACCGACAATTAAATGAAAAATAGACGAAATTAAACGCTCTGAGGAAGGGCAAAAAAGAGAGAATGATTCGAATAGGCAAAAAACTTGTTGACAACTGGTTGCGGCCTGGGTATTCTGATGGGCGATGAAATCTACCGGTTACAATTCGCATGTAAACTCGTGGTCGGGACAGGAGTATCGGCAACGACTCCGCGCTCCGGTAGAGCGTCATCAATCCCGACCTCTTTATTTGCGAAAGGAGCAAAATGATGAAATCTACCGAAAGCCAACCCACCGTCAAATTTCCCTCAGCAGCCAGGTATATTGACCCAGAGAAAATCCGCTACTTTGCCTTGCGGAAAATCCACCCCTTTCTCGAACAGCTATCAACGTCGTATTTGTACGAGTTCTGCGAAAAGCAGCACGAAAGAGAGGTGCATCGTGGAAACTGAGTCATCCACAATTTCCATTCCCGATAAGCTCTGCAAGTATTTTGGGCTTGAACTTCAATCAAAACCTATGAAACGGAGGTGAAAAATGCGACTGTACAAAGAGCACTACACAGACAAAGACGGCAAACGGCGAAAAACTCAGAAATGGTATATTGATTTTTCTGATCATCATAGCCGCCGGCACCGGATACCTGGATTCACAGAAAAACGCTCGACACAAGCAATGGCGGATAATATCTTGTCTCTTGTATCCTGCAAGGCAGCAAGTCAGCAGTTGAGCGTAGAGATGCAACGCTGGCTTGAGGTAGCACCAACTGCCCTTACGAAAAAACTTGTCAGCTGGGGACTCCTGGACGGTCAACGGGCATCGAGCGGAAAGTTGCTGACAGCACATCTTGAGGACTGGCGCCAAAGCCTCATCGCTGCCGGTCGCACTACCCACTATACAAAAGTACAACATCGCCGAACGGAGCGAATTTTTGACAAGTGTGGTTTTAAGACTTGGCAGGATATTTCCGCAAGTCGCTTACAGCGTGAAATCTCGATCCTCAAAAAAGAGGTTTTCCGAAACGTCAAGGGCAAAGTTATAGCCGTAGAGACCGAACCAGCAACGCAGCGAACACAAAATTATTACCTCCAGGCGGCTCAGCAATTTTGCCGATGGGCGGTGATGGACGGCAGAATCGTAACGAATCCGCTTATACACCTGAAACCAACAAAGGCCGAAAGCGAAAACCGTGCAGCGATAGAACCCGCTGAATTGAGCAGGTTGCTGGAAGCCACAGAAGCCTCTCCTAAGCGTTTTCGTATACCCGGCCATGAACGGAGCCCTGCTATATCGTTTCGCAGCACAGAGCGGCCTTAGAGCTAATGAGATACGCTGTCTGACTGTAGCATCGTTCGATTTTAACAACAAGCTTGTAATCCTTGCAGAAAAGTACACGAAGAATCGAAAAGAAGCTACACTGCCGCTCCGCCCTGATACCGCCACTATGCTCAAAGAACTTTTTGCAAACAAACTACCACAGACCCCCGCTTTTAAATTACCGAGCCAATGGAATATGGCAAAGATGATAAGAATAGACCTCGCTAATGCAGGTGTAGAGATTGAACCGGAACGCGGACAGGTTTGCTTCCACAGTCTAAGACATTCGTTTGGGACGATGTTAGCGGCCAGTGGCGTTCACCCCAAAACAGCCCAGTCGCTTATGCGGCATAGCGACATAAATTTGACGATGAGCCGATACAGTCATGTACTTCGCGGCCAAGAGGCGACCGCTGTTGAATCTCTGCCAAACCTGTCAACTCCAAGCAAAGGTAAGGCAACTGGAACCGATGATTGATACCAGGCTGATCATCAATCCAGCCTGAACAGACAGGGACACCTACGGACTCACTTCGCCACAACTCCGCCACAAACCTGACTACTCACATACGCTATAAAGCCATACCAAAAGAACTGTCGATTTTTACTTCGCCATTTACTCCGCCATTTTATTGCATTGATTTGCAGCGTATTGCAAAAATAGAGGGAAATACGAGACATGAGAAAACGGCTGTTTCGTGCCGGAAACGCCGTTTTTGGGGGTAAAAATCTATTGGGCCCGGTAGGATTCGAACCTACGACCAATGGATTATGAGTCCACTGCTCTAACCGCTGAGCTACGGGCCCTAAGAGCCTATCCAAATAACCCGCTCTATTGCGGCCGGCTGCAAAGTCCGATGCCTGCGTTGTCGGCCAAAAATGTTCTCAACGTGGAGCAAACCACGCCTCCGAGCATTTTTGGCCTGCCGCCTTGGCCTCGAACTTTTCGCTCGGCCTCATAACGACCCGGTTATTCGGATAAGCTCTAAGTTCCGTATAATATATATTAGATTCCTGAGATACTGCAATATTTTTTTGCCGCTCAACTTTAATCGGTGAAATTTATTTTTTGACGGAAAGGTCAGCACAGATAAGCTCCTCGTTATTTCTGATATAGATGTGTTTGTAGGCAAAGGCCGGATGTGACCAGCATCGAGACTTTCCCAGATGCGATTGCCGGCCTTGGAATTTTTGCACAATACCGTTTTCCCGCCAGACGCCGTCCCGATTCGGACCTCGCCACTAGGGCCAATCCGCAGCGAAAACCTGAATGTGAAACAGTAGGCCAATTATAATTGCGAATATTGATTTTTCTCTCATGACCATATACTACCTCGTTGAAAAATTGGGTTTGTTTTGGCTTTGTTTTTTGGGCTGCGAAAACATCGTTTTTTCTGTAATCCTTTGTTATAAGTGACTTTACGTTCATTTTGGCCATTTCGGAAATTGGGTTTGTTTATTCGGACTACGAAAACATCGTTTTTTCTGTAATCCTTTGTTATAAGTGAGTTTACATTCATTTTGGCTTTTCGGAGATTGGGTTTGATTGGGTTTGAATTGGGTTTGTTTTCACCAAGTGTCCAATCGCTTATATTTTCATAATCCTTTGTATTATATGGATTTACATTCATTTGCAATCCGCCTACGGCGGACAAGATTGGGTTTGTTTTGCATAATTCTTTGATAAATTCGTACGTAATGTTTCGTAGATTGTATTTCCCCCGACAGAAAAGCAAGCAAGCTAAAATCGGGGGTAAACTCCGGCGTATTGCGTATTTCGTGGTTCATTATGAGTGGTTGAATGGTTAATTTGGATAATTTGGTTAATTGGTTATTCCCCTAAGTGGGTTCCGCTTCGCTCCAAGATGATTTATTGTGACCCTAATCCATTAGTTAGATATGTATTATACGATAGATAGTCCAAAAAACAAGTGAAATCCCCATTTTTATGTAAAATTGTCCTTTACTCGGCGATTCAGGGCATATCGTATTGCGTATCTCGAAGCACTAATCCTTCGACCCTGCTCAGGACAGGTCACTAAATCCGAAGCTATAAACAAATCCAAACCTCAAATGAGAAAGATAAGCAAAGACGGGCCGAAGGCCCGCTGGTTTTCACCGTAAGGCGTCCCTTAGGGAGAACATTAGGATTTTGTCAGAAAATGCCCCTGAGACCTTTTCCTTTTCAACCTCGCAGCGTTCCTGCTTGCCCATTACAACTCAAAAAGGCGCAGGCGGACATCTTTAATTTTCCCCTTGTTCTCCCTTGGAAAAACTATTTTTTTTGCCTTAAAAACATGCCAGAATACCCCTTGGCTGGTGTGCCAAGAGTCATCTCAAAGATTAACTGGCAGATTGGCATACCGGGAGTCAAACGGATACTAACCGGGCCGTGATTGCATAACTCCAACTGGATAGGTCCCTCAAATCCAGCGTGTATCGTTGGTGCAGTAACATGCACGGCTAAACCAAGTCTAGCTAATGAACTTTTTCCCTCAACCCTTGCAGCGATTCTTGAATGATTTGGAAGGTGAATCGTTTCGTGTGTCCACGCCAGAACAAAAGCCTCAGGCGCTAATACGTAACCTTTATCAGGTTGGATATTTATTCTTTTAGTATATTTTTCCCGAAACTTGAGATACTTAAACTCTGGTCCTGGAGTAATGATTTGCCCTTTGGTTTTCTCAATTTGATCGAACGACCAAACTCGAAGCTGTTTTGCTAAAGTTAGATCAACAGAAGTGGAGCTATACAGAACTGGGTCTGGTTTCGGCTTTATTTTAATTTGCCGGTTAGCCAAGAATATTTGAATTTCGCGGTCTGTTAGTATCATTTCATTCAGGGAGTATTTGGTTTTTATTCACCCAAACTCTCCAATATCCCGAAGATGTCTCCTGAGGCAATTCAATTAAAACATTGTTATTATCCCTTGCTACCTCGGCTGCTAAAACATGATTGGAACCAGTTTGGGTAGCGCTTAAAAGAACTTCAGCGCGAACCCCTCCTGCTGTTGTAATATAAGCAATGCGCTCAGACCCGATAACGCCTCGCATAATTCTGGCTTTTACCCTGCTCATTAAAACTCCTTTTCTTTTATGTCAGTAACAAACCAATTATTTCTTCAATTTGCCAAACTTGATGCATGTGTAGCTATTTTACATGTATCTATATAATACCACAACCATCAATTGCCGTCAAAGCATTTTATTAACGATATAGGGTTCGATATTTCGCACCGGTGAGTATTGCGTTGCCCCACAGGACCCCTTACGGGGTTAGCGGTATCTCTTTCATTATTCTCTCTTAACTCTGCTCTTATTGCCGACGTTCCTGCTTGCCTATTACAAATGAAAAAGGTGCCGGACAACTTTAATTCCCCCATTGAAATAGTGTTGAGAATAATGGCATTAATTAACCATTCAACATTGATGATTCGACCGACCACTTTAGAACGATAATCTGAGATTTTGTTGTCTTTAGTCATTTAGTAGTGCCCTTTATGGCATTGAGGTCCAACGTCAAAGGTGAGCCACCGACTTGGTAGGCCATTCATTCACGGTACCCTTTCGCTGAGACGATGGTCCAGTTGTTGGCTTGGGCGCGATTTCCGTCGACGGTATCCACTTGAAATGAACCCGTCGCTTCCGGTGAGATGAAGACCTCATCAATGAAGGTGCGTGACCATTCTTCATTTTCTTCATTTGGTTCATTCCAGATACGAATCCGTAGTTCGCGAATGTGCCACTCGGAAGAATTGTAAACTAGGAGTGTGTCCGAGTATTCATCCATAAAATGCGTAAGTCTTTTCTGCTAAGGGACTTAGTGATTTTGAGTGATTTTGAACCCAAAACAGCTAAGTGTTTCTTTTGCAAGCACTTATGAATTTCAAAAGTTATTACTCAGACAGACTCCTAGCCCAGAAAATAAGCTTCTAACTGAATAGCCGGCCGTACCAGTAAGACTGGCAACCATAGATTCGGGCAACGCTGAGAGTTGTCGTTCCGGTTGGGATTCCTCAATCTCACGAAGCGATGTCCCCCGGACAAACCATGTCTTTCCAGTTTTTCTGTCAATCTTGTAGGCGATGCCATTCTTGCCTGGCGCCAGATAGTATCGTTGATTTGAGGATCGGAAAACCAGCACGACCGCAGCCAAGATCGAAATGACAACGACTGTGGCGCAGATAAGAGCAAGCTTATTTTCAAAGAATTTGAGCATAATTGTTGCCCAACATAATAATATACGACACGATTCAGCCCGTGAGATAGGCAAAGCCGGCATCTCAAGGGTTAAACTGATTTTATGCTACAATTATTCTAATATCAACAAAATTTGGTTTACCTTCAGTCGGACGGTGCGGTTAAGAGGCTGGCAATAGATCGCAACAGATTTGCCAGACATTCTTTAACCGATGGTTCGGCTCCCTTTTTCACTTTAACGTATACAATTCACAAATATCTTCAAGTGGACCAAGATTCAAAACTATATAGTCTGATGCTGCACCATTACCTAAAGGATCCCAAAGAAATCGGTATTCCATTTGATATGCATAGACAAAATCTTTGCATATTGTAGGGCTAAAATATTGATTCTTTGTTGGCTCGTGTGGATCGAAATACTCAATTGGGTTATGATGGAAATACCATTCAGGTAGAACTTCTTTTGAATTCTGCTCTATTCTTTCCGCAAACTTCTCAGGATCTTTCATAATTACGCATGAATCGTATCCAAACTCTTCAAAAATCTTTGGTTCAAAATCGCAGGACATGCAGAGAGTATAGTAATTGGTTTGGGTAGATACAGTTTCTTTAAGATCTCCTCTAATAGGTATACGCTTGCCTTCCTTTGTTGTTATTGTTGTATGGTCTCCTACCAGCCATTTGTGCTTATTAAGTTCATCGTCAGTTCGTGGATCACCTATAATGCCATCTTTGTATAAAGAGGCAGGACTAATTCTTACTTCCCCTTTTTCAACAAACAATTTCATGAACTCAAAATTGCCGTACCGAAAAAGAATATCGCATGAATTAGGGCCTTTGGGGCGAACAGGTGCCTGTAAGAGGGCGCGAGGATGAGGTGTAGGAACAGGTAGCTTAATATCACTTAAATAGAACTCATACCTCGTTTGATGTTCCTTTCTGTACCAATACCAAGAGCTTAGAAAACTATTAATTGGTATTACATCACGCTCACAACCCGTTAGAACTTCAAAATTACGACAGATATTTTTATAGCGTTCAATTAATTCAGATTCAATAATGTTTTTTAAATATCGATAAATTTCATACTGAGATTCCCAAAATTCAGGCTCGTAATTATGAATATTCTGACCCCAAGATTTTATAGCCTTATCAGTCGGCAACCCCTTCGGTAAAGTTAATGAATCCAGTTTTTGCAAAGTTTCCTCTTTATGAGACGAACGCACCGGCTGAGGGGCGGCCTTTAGGCCGTCCGCCTTGAGCCGCTTGTTATGGATTTTGCATGTTAACTTTTACGATATTAACTAAATCTATGAAGGTATATTTTTTCTCAGGATGGTTCCAAATATCTCGAACTATCAAAGGCGCGTTATTAAAGTCTCGTTTGCTCAAGAAATCAACACGTTCTAGCAATTGAGTTTCTTGTGTTCTTTCCACTTCTCGATATTGCCCATTAACTTTTCTTCGGAACTTCCCAGGTGAATGACAGTAGATATTTAATCGGTTCAACCTTGCATCAATATAAAGATTCCAAAGCTCTACGAAATTCTCTCTTTGTCGGTCACTAAGTACTTGCCTTGCATCCTCAGAATATTTAAAGCACGGATTAAGCCTGTCTGCAACGTGTCCAAATTCGTGATACAGTATGTACCGGTTTTGATCATCAACGGACTGGAACGGATAAATAAAAAGCGTAATCTTTGAACCTTCCGTATGGATATGAACTCCTTCAGAGAAGCTTGGCCGTTTAATTGACACAGTATCAAGCTTATTAACAAGATCATTATAGAAAGGATGATTGGCAATGAATTCTTCTAAGACCGATGAATCAGGGAGAATATTTTCTTTATCAAAAATTAGCATAATATAATAATAACCTGTGGGCCTGTGTCCCTGGGGCCAAGCCCCCTAGGGCAGTGCTATACACCACATACTAATAGTCCCGGCTACGTCTTGGAAATCGGACTACGGAGGATAAACGTTAGTTTATAGTGGTTTGTAATTATACTTTTTTTGGCAAAAACTGCAAGGCTGAATTTCCGGCTAAAGAAATATGTCCCACCCGCGCGAAAGCATCGTCTATAGTCCGGCATGATTCTATTCTATTAACAATTGGTGCGATTCATCGCACCCTACCTATTCATTATTGGTGCGATTCATCGCATCCTACCTCATTATTGGTGCGATTTATCACACCCTACCTCATTATTGGTGCGATTCATCGCACCCTATTCATTCTCCCACGAAATTAGAAATAGGCTCAAAATCAGGAGGTTCGCTGTTCTCACGGCATTGGCATAGTCAATCACGCTCGTAAACTCCCTCCTTGACCCAACGAAGAAAGCTCGAATGTTCCCATTGATGAGGACATTTTGCATGTCCGTGTTTTACCGGATTGTAGTGTATGTAATCCATATGCCTGGCAAAATCCTGCTGATCGGCAATCAGATGTTCCCAGAACCGCCTCTGCCAAACGCCTCGCTCTCCTCTTTTGATTCTCGATGCCGAAACCGACACATCCCGGCCGCCGGAGGCGAGCCATGATTTCGTGAACCTCATTTTTATCATGCGCCATCGCACAGAGAAATCGTCGTCATCGTCCGGCATCTTCCATATACAGTGACAATGTTCCGGCAGGAGCACAACACCCGGCATTTCGAACGGACGTAATGCGCAGACTTCGGTTATGGCCTGATGCAGAAATGAACGTGCAAGCTCATTGCAAAATATCTTCCGGCGGTTAAATGTCACGACAGTAAAGAAATAGGTCCCGCCGGTACGAAACCATCGTCTATAGTCCGGCATGATTCTATTCTATTCATTATTGGTGCGATTCATCGCACCCTACCTGTTTATTATTGGTGCGATTCATCGCACCCTACCTGTTTATTATTGGTGCGATTCATCGCACCCTACCGTTTTTATGACATCATCAAATTCTTTCAAGACGCTTTCATCTTTTTGCCCGATGAAAAAGTTGACCAGGAAAATCGTTAAACAATTTGCAATAAAGCCGGGGACGATTTCATACATTGTGTCGCTTAACCCAACCTGTTTCCACAACACAAGCACCACTGTTCCGGTTACCATTCCTGCCAGGGCCGACTGCCAAGTGGTTTTTCGGCTGAATAATGCAAAAAGAACTAACGGCCCGAAAGCCGCTCCGAAACCACCCCACGCATAAGAAACTATCCCCAGAATCGTGTTATCGCGATCCAGGGCCATTACCAATGCTATTATTGAGATTATGACGACACAGCCTCTTCCTACCAAGACAATCTCTCTTTCGGAAGCTTCTTTTCTTATGGCCTTGCAATAAAAATCCTCCGAAAGCGCCGAGGATGAAACCAGCAATTGGGAATCTATTGTTGACATAATAGCCGAGAAAATCGCCGCTAACAATATCCCTCCAAACCACGGATTGAATAGTTCGCGTATCATATAAATAAAGACCTTTTCTTCTTCCCCGCCGCTCAGGTTCTCGAACATCGCTATGCCGATAAAACCGATAGCTACCGCTCCGCCTAACGACAGAAAGACCCAGACAATGGCGATAGTCATCGACTTGGCAATTTTATTTATCGACTTGATGCTCATAAATCGCACTAATATATGCGGCTGGCCGAAGTACCCGAGGCCCCACGCCATACTGGATATAATCATACAAATACCAACAGTCAGTTTCTGTCCTTGCGGCATCAAACTTGCCGATATACCTTTGAACTCCATTGCTTCTCTTATTGCTTCGACCCCTCCGACGGTATGATAGGTCAGGGCCGGAACTATCACTATCGCAAAGACCATTAGCGCGCCCTGCAGCAGGTCCGTCCAGCATACCGCCAAAAACCCCCCTAAAAACGTATATGCAATAATGACAAGTCCACCGATGATTACCGCAACGTGATATTGAACATTAAATGTCGATTCAAATAACAACCCCGTTGCCACAAGCCCTGATGATGCGTATATAGCGAAGAATATCAGTATTATTATCGCGGAAACTATTCTTAACAAACCCGTAGGGTCCCTGAAACGCGCCTCAAAAAAGCACGGCAGTGTTATCGCATTGGTTTTTTCCGTATAAACCCTCAGCCGGGCCGAGACCAGCTTCCAGTTCAAGACAGTCCCGATGAAAAGGCCAATTGCAATCCAGCTTTTTCCCATTCCTCCTAAGTAAATCGCCCCGGGGAGCCCCATCAGCAGCCAGCCGCTCATATCGCTCGCCTGTGCCGAAAGTGCCGTCACCCACGAGCCCATGCTCCTGCCGCCTAATAGGTAGTCTTCTATGTTGACAGACCTGCGATAAAAGAAAAAGCCGATACACAACAAAACTATAAAATAAGCAATAAATGTAATTAACGTTGGTACCGACATCTTCTTAAAAAGTAGGGGCGATTTCCAATGGTGGAAATGTTACATTCTGGGCCTTATTTAGCCAGGCAGGGTCTCCATATACTCCTGCCTTGCTGTAATCGAAAGGCTTAAATCCGGTCTTTAGGACAGGGGAGTTTGGCTTTAGATGAAAGTCAAAATTCTCCGCATCGACGAACATCGGGTCCGCAATAATCGAACCTGTATCTTGTCCTCTTTTTTGCCAATCCTCAAATGTCATGCCGGCAGGTTTCACCTCTTTACCGGATGCGTTCCAATAGCAGTTGTTTCGCATTCTAATTTTGACTTTCGTCCAGGGGCCCGACAGTAAGGGGCCTGTATTCCAATAGACGATATTATTTTCGAATGTAAAGGACAAATGCTCCTCCACCCGTGTGGCCTGGATTTGGTGCAGTTTGCTGAAGGCCAGGATATTGTTGCGAACGATATTTTCTTTGCCGTAGTGCTGGTGGAAGCCGCCGGTCCTGGTATTATAGACCAGGTTGTTTTCCATAACTATGCCCGTGCTGCCCTCATCGGTGTAAAGTCCCCAGCCGCCGTAGGAGTACGAATAGATATCGTGGAAAATGTTATTACTCACGACGGTCCCTTCCGAAGGGCCGAGCGTATAAATACCGCCCATGTCACTCAGGACGCCCCAGCCGATATGGTGCACGTGATTGAAACTGATGTTATTGCGTTTGGCCAGGCTCTCTCTATAGCCCCATCGCCAGCCGACTGAAAGACCTGTATAAAAAAGGTCTCCAATATCATTGTGCGTAACAGTATTGTCACCGCTTTGTCCAATCCAAACACCCACCGCGGAGGTATAAATTCTCCCGCCTGAGCGAATAATATTATTATCAACCGTAATGTGACTCGTGCGGGATGGCTGGTCGGGACTAATCCTTCCCTCTCCAATTCGTACGCCGCCGGCCCCTAAGTCGTAAAAGTAGCAGCGCTCAAGCCGACAGTCACGGCAGCCTTGCCGAAACCATGCCCCGTATGTCGCAACGTGGCTTATTTCGCAATCCTCCACCACTATATTATGCGCCCCATCGGCCATTATGGCGGCTTCGGTAACGTATGCAGCCTGGTATGGCGCATACCCCTCGGCCGGCAGCAGCGACTGATTGTGCTGAAAGACCAGACCTTTCAATTTTATATGTTCAACAAATTGCCCCGCCTCCGGCTTTCCTTCGAAGATAACCAACTTCTTAATCACAGGTGCTACAATATCAGCCTTAGTCATATCTTCGTCGGGCAGCGGCTTATAATACAGTGTTCCGTTCCGCGCCAGAAACCATTCGCCGGGTGCATCCAGAGCAGCCTTGAAATTCTCTAAGTGAAAACGCGTATTCTTCGGCCAGCTGGAGTAACTTTTGAGTTTCTCCCCCATAGTAATAATCGTATTGACTGCCGTGTCGATCTCCGTTAAAAGACGCCGGGTTATACACCACTTATGATAGGCCACTAATGTAACATCGCGAAGCTCCCGGCTGTTAAGATTCCGCAGCGGCACAAGAGTATCCGGATTTACCTGTGTGGTCCGACGATATTTGTCCTGACTTCCATCGACCTGAACTTCGGAGGTTTCACCCATATAGTGATAAAACTTATTCGGCGTGCGAGCACGAACAGCTCGATGGCCGTTCACAAACAACTGCTCGAAATACCATTTACCGGCCGCAACGTCCGGTATACTGGTTTGCCAGATACCGTTTTCACCGCGTCTGAAACCTGTAATCACCCGCCCGCCTGAAAAAACCGGACTGGCGCCGGCAGCCGCCTCGTAGCTAATCGGACATTCACTCGTCCCGCTGTCCTCAGGAGCTAATATAAAAGGCTCTCTCAGGACATACGTTCCATCCTGAACAATTACCCGCACGGGTTCTGTAATCTCCCCTTGCGATTTCAAGAGTCGAACCTTATCCCGCGCTCCTGCCAGAGAAACCACCGGCCCATCGGTGTGCTCTCTGTTCGGCCCCGCCAGCCGCCCCGACCACTGGTCATTACCCTTGGTGGAGACATATAGGGTAACAGCTTCAGCACACTGAACCAGGAACACCGAAAGCAACACACAACAAAAAATAGACTTTAACTTTAAACCCTGCTCTTTCATGATATTTTAACTCCTATTAACGGCCGCATAAAAGTAAAGAACTCAAACTGACTGGTTCTCCCCGCGTCATTCCCGCGGAAGGACTTGTTGAAAAAGTCGAGATTGCTTCGTCGCTACGCTCCTCGCAATGACACAAAGTGCGTTTTCAGGTCACTGCGAGCGATTTGAAAAATCGCGTGGCAATCTCAAAACGTTGCTCTTTGACTTTTTCAACATACCCGGAAGCGAGAATCCATATTATTGCTATGGTCTTGGATTACTGTTTTCACAGGAATGACAAGCTGTACTATGCTCCTATCAAGGCAACACTTACGCCAAACTAAGGCATATATCTCAGCCGGCTTAAATTTCTATCATCGCAAACCGCTGCTCAGACACTTCTACCTGCTGTGAGATTTTCCCATTCTATTCCAATCTTCTTAAGTGCGTAGCCAAGCTCACGCATATAGTCACCGTAGCCGGTCATCCAGTGGAATCCGGGCATCCGCTCGGCGAGAGTCTTGCTGTCACAGGGAAAGCGTATATCAATTTGTGCCCGGCAGATATCCATAAACGGTGCATCTACAATCTCGCCAATCAGACCGACCCATCGCTTAACGAGAAAATCGGGCGCAATGTTGGTAACTACCTGGCCCGTATGCATCTCAACCTTCGGTGCCGCGCCGTAGTCCGACTCGAAGTGGGTCATAATGCGGGCCGGCTCGAGGTTTTTTCCGTCCATCTTCCGCGGCGCCGTGCAGTGGGCGAGTGTAATTAGACCATCGTGCGGATAGGTCGGGTCGTTAAGGAATACCGGCATGCCCGAAATATTCGCCAGCAGCACGCCCGATGGTATCACAACAAAGTCCGACTCGCAAAAGGCCAGGTAACCGTCATCGTTCAACAGGCTAAGCGTCAGGCAGGCCGATGTCTCGGAAATCGGCATAATCGTCCCCATGCAGCCGTTGATTGTAAGTGCCTTGCAATCTTCCTTTTTCATCATCCCGCGAAATACCTGGTCTAACAAAAAGCAGTTATCGACAAACTTACGTTCGGTCTCTAATGTAGTGCCTCGCGATTTAAGATACCGCCCGGCCCTGCTTTTGGCTCGCTCAACTGCATTTTGGTCCGCACGTGCTTCTTTAATCAGCTTGCCTACCTCATCATAGGAGACTGTCAGAATGTCAAACCGCAATTTTTCCCGAATATCTTTTAGCATCTCAGTCCGGGCTTCTCTCGACTGTGCCCATGCGCCTGGCCCGCCGATAGCTATTATCCGCGTTCCCTGTGTGTTCCGCAGACCGCAAAGCGAGCGCAGACGCCAGAGAATCTCATCCTGGCTGTCTATCACCACGTCCCCATCGTCAATCCCTTTCAAAGCGAGTGTGTCCGTGTGCTGCCTCAGGTAACGCGGGCTGATAATCTCGTACCACAAATAGACGGGCCCGGACTTATGACGGCAAAAGAAGATAATGTCTTTACCGCTCTCCGCCAGCTTGGCAAACGTATCCATCCCGCCACCCGCCGCATAGATAATATACACATCGGCCTTGTCGAGGTCGCTCAGCCCAGATATATCTCCGGCGCCCTTAATACCTTCAGGCCGCATAAACTCAACGGGAAAGTCCGCCTTAGCTTTGAGCTCATTGAGTTCGCGCTTGATAAGGCTCAGTTCCTGCTCGGCATCCTGTTCGGTTTGAATGCCGCCCCAGCTTCGCCAGCTTGTTTGGGGCCGCCGTCTTGGAGTACTATAGACAAGTATCGGCTTGACCTTCAAAGCACGACGCTCCGGCACCGATTCATTTTGCTCAGCCGCCGATACGGCCTTCCAGCTCAGGCCGGTAATTGCCGCACCTGCAAATGCTATTGTGCCCACACCTTGTAAAAAGTCCCTCCGATTTATCTCACCGGCCGAATGTTGATGGCCGCAGGGACAGCATGTATTTCTAATAACGTTTTCTTCATTGGATTTCTTAACCATTACATATCCTCCTTTCTACGGATACAGTTTTTTTTATTTACTCGGAAAGTATAACCGAAACTCAGCAGATAAAAAAGAAAAAAGCTCACCCAAAGTTTCCATTGCTGTTCGTCTGGCCGTCGCCGGAACAGCGAGGCAGCACGAATACGAAACACCCAATATAGCTGTGACAAAGTAGTAGTACTTTTCATTAACGAAAAGTACTAATACATTAAAAAAAGTTATCAAAAGGAACGAAGTGCTGAAAGTCCACCACAGGCGGGTCTAAGCAATATTATTATTCCTGTTCCATTGCTCACAATCGGGCCTTACCAGCCAATATTTTATGGATTATTCAGTTTATAGGGGTGAACAATCACGATAAGTTTCCGTACTCAAATAATTCGTGCAATCCGTGAAATCTGTGGTTATAATATGGAATTATGAAATTGCCCAAATTGCAAAAACCGGAAAAATATGTCGGCCTGTATATCTTCGACTTCGGCGACGACGCCGGTGTGGGCTTCACCGCCGAAGAAGTAGTGGAGCTTCTCGAAAGCGAAAAATACAAGAACGGCAAAGTCTATAAAATACACAGAGCCTACCCCGACGGCAGGCTCGAACTAAAAGGCGTACCTGCCCAGACTTTTCAGCTTGAGGCAGGGATGCTCTTTTATTCGAGTGCTCTCGAAACAGCAAGAGGAGATTTCAAAAAGCTTGTTAGTCTGGCTATCAAGACAGCACCCCCCTGCCGAGCCAAGGTGCATCTGGCTAAGTATAATGATGACAAATTCGCAGTGGCCCTTATTTATCCTGCTGAATACAACGACGAGGTCAGCTCATGGCTTTTAGACGGCCAATACAAAACCAGCGGCGCCGCCGAAGGCGGCATCGAGGCGGTGCAAAGATACTATGATTACAATCCTGAAATTCTGGAAAGACATCAATTGTTCGGCAAATTTGCATCGATAAGCAGAACCGGCCAGGAGCTGTTAGCCGGTCTAAAATTGGCTGTGCAAAGATAGTAGTTAGTTACTGATGCGGAAACAGTATTTGTCATTCCCGCCCCGCATTGTGTGCGGGATAAACTCCAGCGGGAATCCAGCTTTTTCGCTCTGGACCCCTGCTTTCGCAGGGGTGACATCGTAGGTTTTTGCTTTCCGCAACAGGAACGAGTTAGTGAATAGTGATGGTATTTAACAAGTATGCGTGTGCGAACCAAGATAAATTCATTACTCAGCTTGCTTGCGGCCGGCTTGTTGACAGTATTCGGCAGGTCCCCGGCCAGGCCCACCACAAACGATTTGAATCGAATGGAGTTCAAGTCCAGCACGCAGCGTTTGGGGATACGATTTACCGAAAAGATTCGTGAGGTCTTTCGGTTCAGATGGATTAGAAAAATATAAATGTAAAACTAAAAACTCAAAAATACAGTCCGGAACCTGAATTTAAAAAGGGTTCTAATTTTAAATTGTGATTTTGCATTTTTCCCTTTAAGTATTTCCTTTTTGGTGTTGAAGCTCTTATGGCTGAATCCCATATACATCCGCTACCTGGAAATGTTCCCGTGCTTAGCGAAAACGCTTTGATGGTCCTGCGAAGCAGATATCTAATCAAGGACCAGAACGGCAAGTGCATCGAGACACCGGCTCAGCTTTTTAGCAGGGTGGCGTCTCTGGTAGCCGAAGCTGAATCTAAATATGGAGCCGACAGCAGCGAAATCAGACAGTGGCACCGAAAATACTACGATTTGATGGCATCATTAAAATTTTTGCCTAACTCCCCTGCCCTTATGAACGCACAACGCCGGGGGATGCTCAGTGCCTGCTTTGTGCTGCCGATTGAAGACAGCATAGAAGGGATATTCGAGTCGATTAAGCAGACCGCTTTGATTCAGCAGGCCGGCGGCGGAACCGGATTTTCTTTCGATAGATTAAGGCCGACAGGCGACCGCGTTGCATCCAGCGGCGGGACAACATCGGGGCCGATCAGTTTTTGGCGTGTTTTTTCTGAAACTACAAACGCAATTCAGCAAGGTGCTTTTCGTCGCGGCGCAAATATGGGTATGATGAGTGTCGAACATCCGGACATACTAAAATTCCTGCACGCCAAGCAGAACCTACAAGCCTTCACCAACTTTAATATCTCCGTCAAAATCACCGATGACTGGATGAAGATGGTGCTAAAATCCGGTAAAACTTTGCACATTGTTAAAAATCCACGCACTCATGAGAGATACTTATTGCCGCGGCGAATCAATATTACCAACTACAAAATAAATGACCTGCACAAACTGACCGGCAAAGGCAAACCTTCCTCTAAACGAGCAGGCCAATTTTACACCGTTAGTGACATCTGGAAAGTGATTGTTAAGTGCGCGCATAAAACCGGCGAACCGGGCGTGGTTTTTATCGACCGAATCAACCGTGACAATCCAACTCCTTCGCTGGGCCGAATAGAAGCAACTAATCCCTGCGGTGAACAGCCGTTGTTGCCTTATGAGGCATGCACGTTAGGTAGTATCAATCTTACCAAATTCGTGAGCTTCGCTAATAACGCAGCAGATATGGATTGGCCGGCACTGGCCAAGACCGTTAGATTAGCTGTGCGGTTTCTGGACAATATTATAGATGTCTGTGTTTATCCGGTCAGAAATACTGTCAGCTTAACGCAAGGCAATCGCAAAATCGGCTTAGGCGTTATGGGCTTTGCGGATTGCATGTTTCTGCTCGGGATACCTTACGATTCCCAGCGGGGTATCGAATTCGGCTCGGAGCTTATGAGCTTCATCAACGAAAACTCACGCAAGGCCAGCGGTGAGCTTGCCGATTTACGTGGGCCGTTTCCAAATTGGAGTCACAGTATATGGCGGACGCAAAGAGCGAAAAAGGTCCGCAACGCCTCTATTACCTGCGTAGCTCCGACCGGCACGATAAGTATCATCGCAGACTGTTCTTCCGGCATAGAGCCGGTTTATTCACCGGTATTTATCCGCCGGATTTTAGACGGTTCAAAAACACTTCAGATAAATCCATTCTTCAAACAGGTAGCTGAAAAACACGGTTTCTACAGCAAGAAGCTGGAAAACCAGATTGCCAAAACCGGCAGTATTCAAAAAATCACCCAAATCCCCGTCAAAATTCGCAGAATCTTCAAATGCGCTTACGATATCAAGCCAGAATGGCAAATTCGTATGCAGGCGGCTTTTCAGCAACATTGTGACGCAGCGGTCAGTAAGACCATAAATTTCAGCGAAAAAGCCACGATAGCCGCCGTTGATAAGGCCTATAAATTAGCCTATCAGCTTGGCTGTAAAGGGGTTACAATTTATCGTCGGCACAGCCGAGACAGCGAGCCGATGAGCCTGTATTAGCATACGGTACACGGTATCCAACTGATCTCCTGATGAACAGGACGATTTATGTATCGCGATACACATGATTCGCAGTTCAAGGTAAGTGGGCGTAAAAACATAAGCGCACAAATAAATAAGTTACTGCTTTCGCACAATCTCATGAATATATGGGGAATTTCGTATAAAGATTCTACTTGACGAAAAGGTGGCTAATCTGGTATAAATAAAATTGGTTAAAAGTGTGGATTTTGTTCTTCTGCTGGGAAAATTCTTGCCGGGCTGCGGCGGGCTCCGCCCCAACGAGTGATTTTCCGAATAGAGGAGGAGTTATTATGTATCACGCGAGGAACAGAGTTTTAGCAGAAATTTTGCGCTTCGCCCGCCGTGGCTCGCTTGGCGAAGCCAAGTCGCGACAGGCAAGTGAGTATTGTTGCATTTCAATTAACAACCAATAATTATTTTATGTAGGAGGATTATTATGTGTAAAAAATTGTTTTTTTTGGTTTCTTTTGTTTTGGTGCTGAGCGTGGCTCTGATGAGCACAGCTAAGGCAGAGATCGTTGGCTGGTGGAGGCTCGATGAGGGCTCCGGGACCATTGCAACCGACCTTAGTGAGTATGGCAATAATGGTACCCTCCAGGGCGATCCACAATGGGTGAATGGAAAATTCGGAAAGGCTTTAAAATTCGATGGCGTCGATGACTTTGTGGAGATACCACACGCCGAAATCCTTACGGTGGACAACGAAGTTACCGTAATGGCATGGATAAACGCCGAAAGGCACGGCGGCCCCGGTACCGAAAGCTGGCAGGGAATTGTTGCCAAGTCTAATAGTCCAAGGTCGTATAGTCTTTACACTGAGGCCAGCGGTGCCCTTCATTTTAGTACAACATCGACAGTAATTAATGATTATGTTGGTACTCTCAGCTCCGGGACAATACCGCTCAATGAGTGGGTACACGTAGCTGCTATGGTGGTAGATGGCCAGCACCAGTATTACATCAACGGAGAACCTGCCGGCACAAGCGGCTCGGACATTGTCCTGCCGGGGACAACGGATACTTCTCCAGCTCTTATCGGTAGAACCGGAGAGGGTGCAAGTCGCAGTTTTCTTGGAATGATTGATGATGTTCGCATCTATAATGAAGCGCTTACTCAGGAGGAGATTCAGGTCATTATGCTGGGCGCAGGAATGCCATATGCATCCGGCCCTTCTCCATCGGATAGTGTTCTCCATGAGGATACATGGGCGAGTCTGAGCTGGCGTCCGGGAGATGACGCGGCCTCACATGATGTTTATTTCGGCGAGAATTTTAACAATGTAAACGACGGCGCCGAAGGCACATTCTACGGCAACCAGCCCTCGGCGTTTTTTGTTGTTGGCTTTCCCGGCATGCCTTATCCGGACGGTCTTGTTCCGGGCACGACCTACTACTGGCGTATCGATGAGCTTGAGGCAGATGGTACCACGAAACACAAAGGCAATGTCTGGAGCTTTATGGTTCCCCCTAAGACCGCCTACTACCCCGACCCTGCTGATGGCGGCGAGTCTATAGACCCGGATGTGGAGCTTAGCTGGACGGCAGGTTTCGGTGCGAAACTGCACTATGTGTACTTCGGTGATAATTATGACGATGTGAATAGTGCTACCGGAGAACTACCTAAGGGAACTACAACCTATACTCCCGGCACACTTAAATTTGCTAAGACTTACTACTGGCGTGTCGATGAGTTTGATGCCATCGAAACTTATAAAGGTGACGTCTGGAGCTTTACTACTGAGGGCGGGGTCGGGAGCCCGGACCCGTCTAATGGCGCTGTGGATGTAAAGCATACCCCGGTTCTTACCTGGACGCCGGGATTCTATGCTGCTTCGCATCAGGTGTACTTCGGCACAGATAAAGAGGCCGTACGCAATGCCGATACCAGTTCGCCGGAGTATAAAGGCACCGGGGACCTTGGTTCTGAGAGCTATGAAGCCGAAAAACTTGAGTGGAATATCACTTACTACTGGAGGATCGACGAAGTCAATAACACCAATCCTGACAGTCCGTGGACAGGAAATGTCTGGAGCTTTACGACCGCTAACTTCCTTGTCGTTGACGACTTTGAGGCCTACAATGACCTTGACCCCGCCGAGGCCGATAGCAACAGGATATTTAACGTGTGGATAGACGGATATGACGACCCGACAAACGGTTCTTTAGTTGGTTATGACGTTCCTCCTTTTGCAGAGCAAACTATCGTTCACGGAGGCAACCAGTCGCTGCCGCTCTACTACGACAACAGTGTTGGGTACTCTGAGGCAACTTTGACGCTGACTTATCCGCGTGACTGGACCGAGAATGGTGTTAGCACATTAACTATTTGGTTCATGGGCGATTCGGCTAACGCTGCCGAGACGTTGTACGTTGCTCTCAACGGCAATGCGATAGTTACTAATGATAATCCTAATGCAGCTCAGACAGAAGAGTGGACAGAATGGAATATCGATTTGCAGGCGTTTGCAGACCAGGGCGTGAACCTTGCCAATGTTAATACTATTGCCCTTGGTCTTGGTAACAAGAACAACCCGCAGGCTGGTGGTTCAGGTACAATGTACTTTGATGATATTCGACTGTATCCTCCGCCAGCAGAGTAGGAACCTTAAGTTAGGATTTAGATGGCCCCCATTGCTTCTTGCAAAGCAAGATATGGGTGTGCGGTTGATATAGCAAATTCGTTTCAATTCGGGGTCTATACCGATTTGGTATAGGCCCTTTTTTCATTGGCTCGGCCAAAAGATGATGGGGCCGCGATATTGGCGATTTACTATTGATTATTTTCTGTCGAAGTGGCAATATAGTAATAATACCAATTACAGTTAAAAATTGCCGAAAGAATTGCATATAATATACATAGAGAGCCTGGATTCCTGCTTTCGCAGGAATGACAGAGTCAGGTAATCAGCAATCAATAAATAGAATTGTAATAAGACTTATGATACGTGGTGGACGAAGGGAAGTGAAGGTGCGTTTGGGGGCAGCTTTTAAGCCGGGGACAAAGTGCCGGGTTGAGTATGTGAAATGAAAATTGTATGCAAAACTGTCTTTTATCTTTGGATATGCAGCACGGCAAGTCTTGCTCTTGATAACAAACAAGCAGCAGGAGCCCTTGTCTATCGTGGGGCCAGTGATGCGTCGGCTGCGGTGGCGGTAGGTAAAGATATGTTCGTCGTTGCTGACGACGAGAACAACGTCCTGAGGGTTTACAAAACCAGTAAAGGTGGGCTGCCTCTTTTCTCTTTTAATATGGCAGAGTTTCTGAGCATCGAGCCTGAATATCCGGAGGCGGATATCGAGGGAGCAGCGATAATTGGTCAGCGCATCTATTGGATTACTTCGCATGGTAGAAATAAAGATGGGAAAATGAGGCCTAACCGGTATCGTTTTTTTGCTACCACTGTTAAGGTCGAAAATGGGAATGTTACTATTACCCCCGTAGGCACGCCATGCAAAACCCTCATCCATAGTCTGGTAAAGGCTGAGAATATGCGTCATCTGAGGTTAGATAGAGCAACTCGATTCGATGCAACCGAGCTTACCAATAAAGAACGCAAAAAACTTGCGCCGAAAGAAGAAGGCCTTAATATTGAGGGACTTTGTGCATCGGCTGATGGCAGGACAATCTATATCGGATTCAGAAACCCTCGCCCAGTTGATAGAGTAACCAGCCATACAAAAGCTCTTGTTGTACCTTTGAATAATTTCAAGCAGGTAATTGAAGATTGCGAAGCGCCAATTTTTGGTGAGCCGATGTCATGGGATTTGACCGGTCTGGGGATAAGGAGTATGGAGTATTCCCATTTCCACAAGGAATATTTCATTATCGCCGGCAGTTTTGACGAAAGCCCAAAGATTGCCTTATATCGCTGGTCAGGAAAAAAAGAAACACCGCCGGTATTAGTGAGGGAATTAAGTCAAAGCAATTTTAGTCCTGAGGCGTTGGTTACCTTTAAGAACTCGGATAAGCTTTTTATGCTTAGCGATGATGGGTCTCTGGAAATCAAGGTCAGTGGAGCGTGGGAGTGTATGAAAGGTGAATTTCGTAAGGACGGGACGTGCCTGAACAAGTACCTGATTGACCCTAAGAAAAAAACTTTTAGGGGAATTTGGCTGACTCCCTAAGCCAAAGAACCAAACCAATAGTCCAAAAGAGAACACCCGGCTGAAACTCAGAGCTAAGAGCCTATCCCAATAACCCGCTCTATTGCGGCCGGCTGCAAAGCCCGATGCCTGCGTTGTCGGTGAAAAAACGTTCTCAACGTGGAGAAAACCACGCCTGGCGAGCCTTTTTGGCCTGCATCCTTGGCCTCGAACTTTTCGCTCGGCCTCATAACGACCCGGTTATTCGGATAAGCTCTAAATATTTTCGAGTGGAAAATGGTTACTTAAAAAAAGAAATAAGCTATAATGTTTAGCAGTTAGTCAATAGTTAGCAGGTTATAGTTTAGTGCTCTGTCAAATGTCGATTGATGTTCTGTCATTCCTGCCCCGCATCAGTGTACGGGATAAACTCCAGCAGGAATCCAGATTGTTATAAATGGATTCCGCATCAAGTGCGGAATGACAACAACTCAAACCATGCGTGACAGAGCAGTAGGTTAGGAGCAGTTATGTCAGGTCATTCACATTGGGCGGGAATAAAATATAAAAAGGCGGCTGCTGACGCAAAGCGCGGCAAGATATGGAGCAAAATCGCTCGAATGATAATAGTCGCAGCCAAGAGCGGCGGCGGGGACCCGTCTGCGAATCTGCCTTTGCGATATGCCATCGACAAGGCCAAGGCAGCCAATATGCCGAAGGATACGATTGAAAAGTCTATCAAAAAAGGAACCGGCAACGTAGAAGGTATTACTTTTGAAGAAGTGCTGTACGAGGGCTATGGACCAGGCGGTGTGGCTATAATGGTCGAGGCGCTGACGGATAACCGTAATCGCACTACGCCGGAAGTTAAGAGATTATTCGACAAACACGGCTGCTCATTGGGGACAAGCGGATGTGTTAACTGGATGTTCAGCAAGAAGGGGCTTATTACGGTTAACACAGCCAGTGTGGACGAAGAACAGCTCCTGGAAATTGCCCTCAGTGCGGGTGCCGATGATTTGCAAACTGTGGGGGACATTTTCGAGATAACCTGTGAGCCGGGTGCTTATGAAGAGCTCAAAAAGGCTCTGCAGGAAAAAGAAATAGCTACCGAGGTAGCTGAAATTTCAATGGTGCCGAAGAATACTATTCCTATCAACGATGAGCATACAGCTAAGAAAATAATTTCACTGATGGAGGTCTTTGAAGACCACGAAGATGTGCAAAACGCATACGCAAACTTTGACATACCTGATGAGATAATAGCTCATATATCGTAATGCGTATTGCGTATATCGTGCTACGGGGTTGATTGGCCTGTGAGGAATTTTAGCTGCTGTTTTGCGAACTGGTATTTTTCCTCGCCGAGTCGGCTGACAATTTTCTCCCTTTCGGGGTACATTTCCCGAAACTGGTCGCGATATTTATCTTCGATGTCGATTGCTTCTTCATACTGCTTGATTGCAACATCGGTTTTGTCTAACAGCTCCGCGATTTTTGCCAGCTCGATTCGCAGCCGCGCGCAGCCGGGATAACGATACTCAACAGTAAACGAGGCGTTATCAAAAGCCTTTTGCAGCCAATCAAATTTTCCCGGCTGTGCCGAAACTTCCGAGAGCAGTAAATAGACCTCTGTTAATCGCTCATAGTTTTTGAAAGCAGCATTATTGCGCTCGATTGCAGTCCGCAGGCACTTTTCCGACTGCAACAGCAGGTCCCGGTTGTTCGGCGTCAGCTGGAAATGGTGCAGATACAGTCGGCCGTTGAGGGATGGTGCATCGGGACTTAAAGAGTCATCCTCAGCGGCAGAATTTAGGAGCTTGTGGGCCTGCTCAAATTGGCCAACGGATATGGCCCGGTTAGCCTGCTGAATTTTAGCGCCGGCTTTACCTACTGGAATAAGGGCATAATTGAGATAAACACAAGTTATTACCACCCCTGCCGCCACTGTCAGTATCTTTACAAAAGGTGCAGGTTTTAGAACGACCTGTGGTCGGGGATTTGTTTGATAACCTATCGCGATAAGGCAGGCAATTACCACCCAAAAAACTGTGAATACGCCAGGCTCAAAAATTGCAAAGTCTATTAAATTATGAAAAGCAACGCCTAAAACTGCACAAAAAAGAGCAGCAGAGGCAATACTTAAGTGAGCCTTTTTTGCCGGCCTCTCACCCGCTGCTGCAAGCAGGAAACCAGCTATAAATACAATCACAGGCATAATATACAATATGATTATCCCGGCTTTTCTTTCCTGCGGCGAAGCAGTCGGCGGCAGGGGAAAAATAATTGGTCTGATAAACAGCAACGCAGCCGATACAATAATCGCTGAGAAAATCGCCAATTTTTTGAAAGTCGGCTCAGTCCGGTGAGCTTCCGATGGGCAGCTTGCAGACCTGGGAGATACTACGGCCCACAATGGCATGCAAATCATAGCTAAAAATCCGATAAGCCCGATAGGGCCGTATTGAGTAAGGATACTGAGTAGAAAGTTATGCGGGTTCGCGACGGATTCTGAAGCTGAAGCTGGTTTGTAATTTGGGTAGAAGTGTGCGAAGTTGCCGGGACCAACTCCGGTAAGCAAATGTTCGGCATACATTTTCACCGACGCATGCCAGTACTGCCATCTGACAAGCATTGAATTGCCACCCGGTAATCGGCCGTGAGCCAATCCATACCATACAACTACCCAGGTCCCAGCCAGAGCTAATAGCAAACATATAATCAATACATTTTTTTTGTGAGCTTTCAGCCAGTTACCAAGGCAAAGATAAATAACAAACGTTACTGCGGCAAAAAGAGAAGCGACAATTGCGCCTTTGCTCCTGGTAATTACAAGGCCGAAAATAACAACTGCGGCCGCAATACCGCATGTGATAAACCAAACCGATTCGGTTCCGGCCAATTTGCGATTTCTATATCTCTCAAAAAGCAAGGCAACAGCGGCCAAAGACGCCATTAATGCAAAAGAGCCGGCGGAATTACTCGTTGTGAAAAAGCCGCTGATATCCTTCGAGTAAATACGATGTTCAAACTGAAAGTGCTCCAAACTGTTCGGGACAATTCGCTGCTGTGCGAGAGCGGCATTAGGGTCCTGCTCATAAAATTCAATCATATTCTCACTTTCGGGATACTGCTCCCAGCACCGATAGGCCGAGACCACACCCAGAGCGACAATGAGAGCCAAGAGAAGTTTTACTTTTGACTGCGAGTCGAGCATCTGGACCAGCAGCAGGGCCATCAACACCGGCGCGACAAGCCCGGCGAAATCAGTAATCGCCCCTCGCTTATCCGGCGCTGCAAGACCCGATACGATAGCGGCTACACAGAAAAGCCCCAAACCAATTTCGATACCGCTCAAGCGGTATGAAAACCTCCTGCCGCAAAGACTCAATACGAGCCAGAGGACGAAAGAAAATATCAATGCGGCTGATACAAACATACTGAACGAAGATATTAACACAGCCCTCCATATTGGTAGGCCGTACATGCTGTCGGTTATACTGGATGGCAGATTAGCTGCCTGCACAGTCGGGCTTTCGGTAAACATTGTGCGAAATGCGATTACACAAAGGCAGAAGGCAAGGATTATGTATTCCAGGCATACCAAGGCTTTGCTTTTGGACAAGTTAGAATTAATCGGGGGCTTTATCATTTTGTGCGGTGGTTTCAAAAATAGCGACAATAGATAATACCATAACTGTTTGAATGAAGATTAGAATTGCGCCGGCCAGATTGACCTGATAGAGAAAAATTGCGCCAAGGCCGGTGCAGAGCGTAGCCAAGTATAACGTCAGAACTGTTTGAGTATCGGTTAAACCATGTTTTTTGAGTCGATGAGAGAAATGCTGAGTGTCACCGATGAAGGGGCTTTTGCCCTGGCTTATGCGCAGCAGCGTTACGCTGATGAAATCATAGAGCGGGACAGCCATGACGAGCAGCGGCATAAAAACCGCATACCACTGCCCGCTTTGTGCTTCGTGATAATAAGTGGTGCGCACAGTCAGCAGCCCGACAAAAAAACCCACGACAAGCGAGCCGGCGTCTCCCATAAAGATTTTGGCAGGAGGGAAATTAAATACTAAAAATCCTAACAGCGCCCCTATAAAAACAAGTGTCAGTCCGCCTACAAAGACCTGGCCGCTTAAAGCGGCTGCGGTGAATAAAATACAGCTTATTATAACGGCAATGCCGGCGGAAGCACCGTCCATATTGTCAAGAAAATTAAACGCGTTAATAATCAGCACTATCCATACGGCTGTAAGCAAAGAAGTAATTATTCTGCTCTGGATAAAAAGCTCAATTCGAATATCCGCAAAAAAGGCGGCAGTTATTGCAACGGCAAACTGAACGGCGAGCTTGAAGAATGGGCTGAGATGCTTTTTATCATCCCAGATGCCGAGTACGAACAAGACAAGAACAACAAGCAGTACAATTACGAGATGGTTGATTTTGCTTAAAAAGCCATCCGTGTGAATGGTAACCGACCGGCCGAGCCAATCAAGGTAACCAGGAGCGGCAAGAAATTTTACTACTGCGATAGCAGTAAGTATGATAATTGAGATTGTGCCAAATATTGCGATACCCCCGCCGAGAGGAATAACTGTTCGGTGGTATCTATCTTCAACCGGCTGTGCGACCAATCCTGCGCGAACGGCAAGCTTTCGTGCAACTGCTGTCAAAATAACCGACAGCACAAACGAGCCTGCAAGCAGGATTATCGCTAATATGGTCAACGTTTCGATTTTAACTGCTCCAGTAATCGTGTTCTGACTATCTCAAAAAAATCGAAGTAGCATTGCTGTTTGTAGTCGGGGTATGTATATGCCTGTGGCTGCCAGCGGCCTTTGTCAAAAATCAACGTAACTTCAGCGTACATTTTTTTGCCGATATATATACGATGGGAATAGTTTTTTGTTGTAGCTAATACCAGCTTCGAAGGCTCAATTATACCGGGGTCCAGATTCACCGGCCTCGGCAGAGGAAGTGCCAAAGTCTTCGCTAATTTTTGTTCGAGCTTGTTTGTCTGGTGCTTGACTTTGGCTAATTTGCCGGGGTCAATCAACTGTTTGATACTGACAAATTGCCTTAAGATATGCGGGCCTGTCTGGTCTCTGTAATAATCGGTTTTATCAAACGGCCAAACTTCACTTGTAAAATCGACCTTGCCGAACTTGTCGTTCAGCGCATCGGCCGCGGTGTGCAAACACTGGTAGTTGGCGGCCAAAATTCCGACGATAAGCTTTACCGGATTAGGCTCTTTCAGCTTCCACATAGTTAGACATCGCAGATTCGTACCGCATAAGCGAGAGACTCGATGGGATCGCGTTTAGGAACAAACTCGTGCGCCACATACCCTTTGAAATCCGTATCGGCAACGGCACGCATAATTGCCGGATAATACAACTCCTGTGTTTCGTCGATTTCATTTCGCCCCGGATTGCCGCCTGTGTGATAGTGACCGAAGTATTCGTGATAATCTTGAATCGTGCGAATTATATCACCTTCCATAATCTGAGCGTGATAGATGTCATAGAGAATTTTTACATTCTCGGAACCAACTCTCTTACAGACCTCGACGCCCCAGGCTGTCTTATCGAACATGTAGTCCTTATGATTGACCTTGCTGTTGAGATATTCGATGCAGATGGTGACTTTTTTCTTTTCGGCGTACCCGGCAATTTGCTTTAGAGCGATGACCGTATTGTCAATACCGACGTCGTCGGGCGTACCTGCCCTGTTGCCGGGGAAGGTGATAACATTCGGGAATTGATATTCGGCGGTCGCATCGATTGCCGAGCGGATTTGTGCGAGGCATTGCTCGTGATTCTCTTTTCGGTTTAGTCCTTTCGTCAGGCTGTGCGTACTCACCATCGAGCAGACAAGGCCGTGTTCTTTAAGCGTAGGAAAGTCTTTGGGCCCAAGTAAGTCGATTGCTTTTATGCCCATCTTCTTGCTTATCAAACAAAGTTCGTCAAGCGAGAATTTTCCATAACACCACCTGCTGACAGACTGGTTAATGCGGTCATTCTTGACGATTCGTTTGACGTCGGCCGGTGAGACGGCCTGTCCGGCGCGGGCCAATGAGCCGGCAATTGTACCGGCTGCTATCAGAGAAGTTTTGCTAATAAAAGTGCGTCTTGAGAGTTTGTCTTCTTTCATCGGTATTCTCCTTTTAAATTTTTGTGTTGGTTCTAAAATTCCATAATCACCCGTTATAAATATTGTGTTAAGCCATTAGACGTTCCTTAAGGGAACTGACCAGCTCAATCGTTTTATCAGCTGCTTTTTCAATCGGAACCTTTTTGCTCTGAGATTCGCAGCGCAGTTTTATCTCGACGTTGCCCTCGGCCACGGACTTTTTGCCCACGGTAACTCTTATCGGTATGCCGATTAGGTCGGCATCTTTGAATTTCACTCCGCCGCGCAGAATCCTGTCATCTAATAATACGTCAATGCCATTGCCGAGTAACTGCTTATAGATGTCCTCTGCCACCCGGGCAACTATCTCATCGTCCTGATTGACGGAAGTAACCAGCACCTCGAACGGGGCGATACTAATCGGCCAGATAATGCCGTTGTCATCATTGCCGAGCTCAATGGCGGAAGCAAGAATTCGATTTATCCCGATACCGTAACAGCCCATAAGACAGGGTGCTTCCTGCCCATCCGGTCTCAGAAATTTTGCTCCGAGCTTTTCGCTGTATTTGGTTCCGAGCTTAAAGACCTGCCCAACCTCGATGCCCTTTTTAAAAAGCAGCTTCTTGCCGTTATGCGTATCACCCTCTCCGGCGTAACGAATGTCGATAACAGTAACATTATCACCTTCGAGCGGAAAATCTCTACCCGGCACAACATTTTTAATGTGGTAGTCTGTCTTGTTAGCGCCGGTTACCCAAACTGGCATTGCATCTACCGCATAATCCATCAATATCGTGTTAACCTTACCGACTAACCCAACCGGGCCGGCAAAACCCACCTTTGCATCAGTAACTTTTTCGATAGTTGTTTCGTCAGCTAATTCTACGTGCTTGCCACCTACGGCCAACCTTAGCTTTTCCTCATTGACATCATGGTCACCACGAATAAGTACCGCTACTGTTTTGTTTTCGGTGGAGTAAATAAGCGTCTTAACCATTTGCCTGGGTTCTGTGTTTAGAAATTTGCAGACTGCTTCGATAGTACTGATATTCGGGGTGTGGACTTCTTCCATTGGTGGAATTTCGGCATTAGCTATTTTTTTTGCCAGTGGATCCACATCGGCCCTTTCGAGGTTTGCCGCATAAGAGCCGTCTTCGGTATAAACAATAGTATCTTCGCCGGATTCACAGGGGACGGTGAACTGGTGTGAACCGGAGCCGCCCATTTCGCCGGATTCGGCCTCGACTATCACGTATTCCAGGCCGCAGCGTTTGAAAATCCTGCAATAAGCATCGTACATTGCTTTATATGATTCATTAAGACTAACAGGATCGGCATCGAAGCTGTAGGCGTCCTTCATAATGAATTCGCGGGACCGAATCGGCCCAAACCGCGGGCGGAACTCATCGCGGAATTTCGGGCTTATCTGATAAAGGTTGATGGGTAGCTGCTTGTATGATTTTATCTCTCCGGCAACGAGGGTCGTAAAGACCTCCTCAGCCGTAGGGCCGAGGATGTTCATTCTGCCGTGGCGATCTTCGAGACAGAACATTGTTGGGCCGTAGTCTGTGCTACGGCCGGTCCTGTCCCAAAGCTCTTTGGGCTGCATCGAGGGAACGAGGATTTCCTGTGCGCCAGCCTTGTCCATTTCCTCGCGGACGATTGCAATAATCTTGAGCAGGCTGCGCCAGCCGAGCGGCAGGTAGGTATATGTGCCGCTGGCGACTTTGCGTATTAGGCCGGCCCGAATCATCAGTTTGTGGCTGGCTGCCTCGGCATCGGCAGGAATTTCCTTGACCGTTGGTATAAACATCCGGCTGTATCTCATTTTCGTCCCTTGTACCTGGCAAATTGGTTAATCAACTACTCACCAATTAACTACTCACCACTGGCTATATATTGAGCATGTTTATAGTCCAAAGAATGAATGTTTGCAAGCCCCGTTAGAAATTTTCCTTTCTTGCCCAGTTAGCGATTGTTTCCCTTGGGTGTCCAGCAGGGTTTGTGTTATCACTATAAAATTTCTAACGGGGCAAGGATATTTCGTGACTGGCGGGGAAGAAGCTGCAGTAAGCAACAAAATATGCGCTTAATTTTCTTGCAATATAGAAATGTCGTTTGTAAAGTTAGTCCAAATTTATCTAATCTAAAAAGGGATTACCCTTGAACAGAAGTCAGGGCGATTAGCTCAGCTGGCAGAGCAGCTGACTCTTAATCAGCGGGTCACAGGTTCGAGTCCTGTATCGCCCATTCAAAAAAAAGGGCGCGGAGCCAATAGATGTATGTGGTCGTGCCGACATACAGAAGCTTTTATGTGAACGGCTATCTGTACAGAAGTAAGGAGTCGAGATATGAATAAATTCGGGTCAGTTAGTGAAGTTCTGGATTTTGCAATAAACCGTGAGATTGAGGCTCATAATTTTTATATGAAATTGGCGGATTTCGTAGAGAAGCCGGAAATGGCCAAAGTGCTTTCAGATTTGGCCTCAGAAGAGTTGGAGCACAAGGAAAAGTTGGAAGCTATTAAGGCCGGCGAAATTGTTATAGACGAGGAAGAAGTAGGCAACCTTGGTATCACAAGTCATGTAAAGGACGTTGAACAACACCCCAAGATGAGTTACGTTGAACTGCTTATTGTCGGAATGAAAAAGGAGGAGACCTCACGTAAGCTCTACACCGATTTGGCGACAATAGCTCAAACACAAGAACTGCGAGATACTTTCCTGAAGTTAGCTAAGGAAGAAGCTAACCACAAACTGCGATTTGAAATTGAGTACGACTTGATGACGTTCTGAAGGGGCGCGTGAGGTTTATAAGCAGACGGCAGGAAAAAATTAAGTCAGGCAATCGTTAAAATGGTGTGTTTCTATTAGCGAGAAACTATTTTTGAGATGGATATTATGAACCAGTCTCAAGAACAGACCCAAACGTGCGGAAATTGTAATTTTTCAGAAAAAGCTCCTCAAACATCTATGAACGATATACCAGACCCCGAACAAGTAAAGTGCAGCAAAGATGGTCATTATTACAATGCAATTGATATGGCTTGTTGCGAATGGAAAGCAAAAGAAAAGTAGTTATGAGAGGAGAGAAAAACAATAATTAAATTTGGACGGCTCGGCAGAATTCGAATCCTGTATCGCTCATTCTTTTCATCTTTCCAGTTTCCCCATTGTTTTTTTCGTCGGGCTAATCGCACCGATACTATGTTGAATAGCTTCTACGTAGCTGCGATGCATTTTGCCGAGCTCTTTGCTGTCTGCTGTAAGGACATTCGGGAAATTAAATCCGGGCAGTTCAGCTATTGGACGTTTTAACTCCGGCAGATTCGCTGCCAATGTTCCAAACTTGCGACCCCAGACCTTCACAGTCAAGTCTGCTTTGACCAGGCCGGCAAAAAGACTGATATCGGTTGATTCAGGTGAGTCTGCAAACGGCCAGGAGAGCCATCCATCGGCCAGCGGACGCGAAGCCTCAAGCTCGGCGCTGAGCCAACGCGCCTGTTCGTCCTCACTAAGATAAGGATGATTTTGGGGTGCACCACCACCATACCAGCCGTATTCACCTAAAACCACCGGCTTTGAAGTATGACTGTAAGCCAAAACCGCTTGCAGGTAGCCAAGGTTCTTGTCCCAGTTTTCTTCGGAGCCGAATGGATTTCCAAGAGTCGGATAGAAATGAATTGTTATAAAGTCAAGCCAGTGGGCCTGGCGATGTGGATTGAAGGCTGAGTAACGGCTCGGATTACCCGGGCGAATCAGCGGATAAGACCATTGGATATAACCTACCGTAATCAGGTGAGTCGGATCGGCCCGGCGAATAGCCTCGACCTGGCGGCGCACCCATTGGTCAGCCAGATGTTCCCGAAAAAGCTGCCAGTCGCGCAATCTCGGATTTGCCGAGTCGGGCTGATTTTTGGCTACGGCCACCTTGCCCCATCGCTCACCTTCGGTAAGCTCATCGCCCCAGGCGGCCTTCAGCGACTCCCAGCTTCCATAGGTTTTTTGCAACCAGTCATTCCATTGTGGACGCCATTGTTCGACAAACCACGGCAAGTGGGGCTCGTTCAGAAGGTCCCAGGCAAAAATGGCCGGCTCGCCCCGATAGCGACGGCCCACAATATCCCAGAAGCGCTCAAGCGCCTGCAAAGCTGCATCGCCAGCGAAACGGTCCGGCTTCCAATATGAAGGCTGGCCTTCCCAATGGTCCGGGCCGGTGAGTAAAAGCCGGATGCCTGTCTCACGGGCAATCTTGATAAGCACATCCAGTTTCTCAAGAGACTTCTCCTCGATAGCCTCAGCGTTAGGTTGAAAACTGCCAGCGGTAAGAAAGATTCGTGCGCAATTGATGCCCAGTTTGCTCATAACCTGAAAATGCCGCCGAACCTTTTCAGAGTCAAATTGCCGCCATATTTTCGGCGCCCAGCCGGTATGAGGGTCATAATAGTTTGTGCCGAAAACGATATAGGAACGGCCGGAATCACGCTCTGCAAAACCGTGGCCGTCAGGTCTTGTGATTATCAGTTGCATCTTCGAAGTTTCCGCAGCGCTGCTGATTACAGAAAACCCGATAGCTATGACCATCAGTAAGATAAAAAACCGGTTTCCTATAAGAAATGACGGCAACGCCTTCAAAGAAAAGCTCAACCTTTGATATATCATTCGTCCCCTTGTAGTTATTGCTTGTTGAAGATGCTTTTACCCGCCTCAGCGTACAGTTCGTCCCCGGCAATCAACCGTTTGCAGGGCCAATCCCAAATCGCCTACTTTTTTTACTTTTGCTGCCTACCCGTCGTTTTTTTCGTCGAGTAATTTCCGGATCTGTTTGTGGAGTGTAGGCAAATCGTTCACCACCACGTCCCAAACAATAGGGTCCTCCACAATGTCATAACCGTGAATGAGAACATTGCGGAAAGATATAATATGCTGGTAATGGTGGATTCGGCTGGTCAAATCAGGATTGACCCTTGATAGCCGGTTCAAAGCTTCACCAATAATTTCAAACTGTCGTTCAACACCGCTGTGCAGCAATGGGTCATTCGCATAATCATCGAGGGTCTTACCCGAAGTAAATTCGAGAATGTTTGCCGCAGCCTGGCGAATGTCCTCCAGAAGCTTTTTTGATTCAAGCCGCATAGATTATCTCACGAGACTTATTGATGGATTCAAGGAAATATGGATTTTTTATAGCACGAGGCATCACCAGGTCAACTTGCCTGTTGAACAAATCCTGTAATGCTTCAAGCAGGCCAAAATACGCATCGGCATGCTCGCCCGGCTGCAACGGCAGAAATTCCACCAGGAAATCCAGGTCACTGTTTTTAGGGTCAAATCCCTCACTGGTCAGAGCTGAACCAAATACTTCGAAGCGCTTGACACGATACTTTTTGCAAAGGCTCTTGAGCGATTCGTAATTTTCCTCAATAAAGCTTATCATTCAATATGCACTCCAGAGATATAATATCTGCGGTGTGCCAAGTTCGTACAGCGTGGTTCTGTCGATTTTTAATAAGTTTGACTTGCGGTAGCTCAAAAAGTCGGTCAAAGAAAAAGGCTTACGATATTGTACTACCTGGGCCTTGTCAATTCCCGCCAGAGATTTGGCCAGCTCTATTGCCTCATCCAGATAGCCAATCTCATCTATCAGCTTTTCCTCAAGTGCCTCCTGGGCACCGAAAATACCGCCATCAGCAAGTCGCCTGACATCATCCAACGTAAGTGACGCTTTCCTCCCCTCAGCCACAACCTCTACAAACCTATCAAGGGCAGGAGTGATTACCTTATCTCGCATGTATTGGATTTCTTCCGGTGTTGGTGCCCTGAACGAGCTGGGCCAATCCTTTTTTTGGCCCGACTTAATAACAACCGGCAAAACGCCGAGCTTATCTTCCAGCAGTTCCTGCACAACAAAATACCAGCTTATTACCCCGATGGAGCCGGTAATCGTGGTTGGCTCAGCTATGATTTTCTCGCAAGCAACCGACGTATAATAGCCGCCCGAAGCGGCAACTCCCTGCATAAAAGCAACGACCGGCTTTTTTTCTTCCTCGCGGAACTTACTGATTTCCTTGTAGATTTGGTCGCTGGCTGAAATTGTTCCGCCCGGCGAACTTACCCGAACAATGACACCTTTCACATGCTTGTCCCGCCGAGCCGCCTTTAGCTGCCTGTAGACATCGCCGGCTACTTCATTATATATTACGCCCTGCACTGTAATCATCGCAATTTTGGCTCTCGCCGGCCCTTCTCGTATGACTTCTTCGGAAAGGAGGCCTCTTTGTCCCGTTGCAAAGATCGCAACTACGCCAATCAACATCAGGAATAGTGCGATATTTGCCATAACGGACAGTGCTAAAACAATACCCCAGAAAATCCTCCAGCCTGCTCCTTTCCTTCGTGGCTCCATTCTTGCCCTGCTTGCACCCAGGCCGGAAATTGGCTCTGTCGGCTGCGGCTCCGTAGGCCCTGACAAATTATTGTCCTGTTCAAAATCCATAATAAATCCTTTCAAAAATGACCGCCGTCATTATAGACTGCCCATACTGCACCGTCAATCTTCAAATATTTATACGATTATCCCACGCTGTTATTGCGAGGAGCCCGATCCATCGGGGCGATGCGGCAATCTCTGCCCTCAATCGTTGAGCAGGAATCCACTTCCGTTTTTTGCTTTTACTAAAGCCGTCAAACGTTTTCGCGCGTTTTGGACATACTTAATAAGCTGGTCGGTGTATTTGGATGTCTGGCCGGTCCAAAGCCATTTGATAATTTTTTCTATTTTGGAGTCATTTAATTTATGCCAATCACCAAAACGCAAATCGCCGGGCAGATTATTTTCTTCCGCCGCTTCCAGCAACACAGCAATACCGGCCATTGCCCCCAAAGCCATATTCCCCGGCTCGATACCTTGTTCCAACGCCAGTTGCATAGTGCCAAATATCCGCTCATTTACTCCGAGCTTGCGCACTGTGTCGCGAACAACCCTAACAACCGTATCTCCCAGATAAGGATTGGTCATTCGTTTGAGAAGGTCCTCGGCAGAAACCTTAAAACCTTCTTCGGTGAAAAGCTCGTCACCGAGGTGAGCGTACTTTTTTATAAGTGCGGCACCGCACTCTTGAAAAAAAGCGCCTCTGCCGATTTGCATAAGGGGCTGGTCATCCGCCAGCTCGGTCATCTTTGTATAGCCTTTGACGGCGGCGATAAAGCCGAGCAGTGAATGTATGGCGTTATGGCCGTAAAGTTTAGCCTCCTCAAAAGGCAACAGGTCGTCCTTTTCGATAAAGATTTCAATACCCGGCTTGAAATCAGAAACCCGCGCCCGGCTTACAAGGATTCGATTAAACTGCTCTACCAGAAAGGCCCTGTTGATACCCGGCGCTATGGTTTTTAGTTTTAGCTCTGCGATTTCCGAGCGAAAACCTCCCTGTTTTCGCAGACCTCGGGAACCTTCGCATCGTGCTTCGGTTTCAGCCGGGTCGGTAACGACTCTGCTCATCTTGCCGATTACAGTGTTTAGAAACTGCACCGGCTTGTCAGAAAGCGTACCGATTTTTTTAGTAACGGCCTTTTCAAGAAACTCAGCCGCCTGGTTATAGTTTTCAGCCATATAAATTAGTGTTGCTTTTGCTGTGCTTTTTTTCAAACCATCAGCTATCAATGAAGCAACGCTGTTGGCGCCGCCCGATTCATAGAAATTTACAGAAGGCAGGCAGGTAGTTATTTCCGTGGACTGCGCCAAAACTTCAAGAAGGGTTTGCTTATCTGCTGCAACGTTTGGGTTAAGCAATTCGACATTATCGATCTGCACCGTTTCGGTGCCGTCGGCTTTGGCCACATTGACGTAGTAGCTGCCCTTGTTGGCCCTGACCGCATCGACTAACCGGGCGTCAATCTCTGCTGCAACTATCCGTGTAAAATTGCCGCTTTGAAATGCTTCCTTGGCAAATAGACCACCCTGGATCGGCCCGAATCCAAAACCGGTAAATATGTGCTCTGTCATAATTATTGGCCCGCGGCCTTCAGAAAGTGATTGATTTGCTCTTTATCCGTTAAGATTGTCATTTCAAGGTCGTAGGTTTTGCTTTTTCCCGGCGCGATGTGAATTAGTTTTTTCTGCTCTCTGGCTTTGCTCTGGCCGATTGGGGGGTTCGTCCCAGGCTCCAGGGCGGTGACATATTCGCCGGGCCCCCAGTGCTGCCAGTTGCTAAGCCAGGGCAATTGTCTTTTCTTATATTTCAAAACAAGCGCAAGACCAAGTCCTCGATTGTAAAGACCGGCTGTGCAAATACCTTTTTCATCAGCAGACACATCTATAAAAGCGCAGCCTTCGCCGCCACCTCTATGGCTATCAAGTGGCTTGGAGCACTTTCGGAAATTACGCGTGTTGTTAAATACCGCATTGTCCATATCCATACCGCGCGACGCCCATTCGCCTTTGCATACAATCTCTGTCCCCTCATCAACCAGCGGCCAGCCGTAATTGCAATGATACAATATCATATGAGGTGCCGGAGTATTGCCGAGATTGCTAACGACATCGTGAATTCGAACAGTCGGCTCACCGAGGGTGCTCGATATAGTACGTCTTAGTTCCAGATTCGGCCCGAACACGCGAGATTGTTTCACCACTGCTGCAATACTCATTTGAAGTTTTTCTGCTGCCAGCTCCGGCTGCATAATTGATTCGACCTGAGCCGGAAGATTGCTGATGCGTCCGTGCAAACCACGCTCTCCGAACTCGTCGGTTTCAGGCCCGCCAACGTGAGTTAGTCCGCACGTTGTCAACAAACCGCCAGCGAAAGAATACAGCCATTCCAGCCCGCGGTTTGCATCGGGCCGCCGAGCAGTTACACCAGCGTGGCTGAGCCAGGCAAGACTGTACTGATTATAAAAGGCATCGACGATATCCAGCCCTCTGTCGATAACGACCTTATATCGAAGACCGGCCCCGGTGTTCACCCACGCGATTCGAGTTCCTTTGCCCAGGCCGTTATCCAAAACAGAGGTTTCGATGCCTCCGATTTGGGCGTAATTAGTAACTTTGTCCTGCCAGTTAAATCCAGTGTTCTTCGAAGTCATTTGTACTTCCTTTCTTTTTTATTACTCTGCTTAATCCCGTTAGAAGTAACCTCGTACGATACGACCCAATCCTACGGTGTAAGACACCAGCGCAGACTTCTAACGGGGTTAATTCAAAGCATTACGCAATGCCTCAAAACTTGGATAAGCTATGTCGCTGCGGACTACTTTCAACATTTTATCATAAGTTTTGATATTGCCGTACCTGTCTTCAAGCGGCGCTTTTATATAAAGTGATGCGAACAGATTGCCCATCTGCACCGCTTCAGCAAAATCAATAGAACCGTCCCTGAACCGGTCCAGACTGCGCCCGATATATGTAATAAGCCCCGCCCGGAATGCGTCTCCCGCCCCAACGAGGTCAACTACCTCACCTCCCATAAACCACGATTCGATTTTGTTCGGCCCGCCGAGGCGACCATCCGTGCAAATGTGCTTTTCATAAGCGCCATCACTAACGGTAACGCCAAATAACTTTGTTCTGTTATCTTTTCGCCAGAATCTTTCGGTCAAAAAGTCAAGAAAGTGCAGATTATTTTCATGCTCTGTAAATCGTTCCCACCGGCGCCCGGCCACAAGCGTATTTTCAGTCAGCTTTGCCTCATCGCTGGACGTAAAGAATAAATCAACCTCTGGTAAAAGCGGCTCTAAAAGCCGGTACTCCATTACAGACTTACCGGTTTTAATCAACTCGCCGGGATTGCCTGTTAAGGTATGGCTGTCAACAATCGTAACAGCGCCGTTGCTGCGACACCACTTAATAAATCCAGCTAAATCTCGTCCTCCGTTGGCATCACCCCTGTCGGACAGACCGGAATACATATAGTAAACTATACTGGGTTTTAATTTTTCAACGGCCCCTTTGAATATCTCAAAATCAAAATCATTATTAGCGTTGGGAAAGTATGCAATGCCCCCCCTGTCTTCGCCGGAGGTGCTATGAATAAAGGTTGTACCTGTGTGCAAATCGGGGTGTATGTGAGTTGGTGACATATCGATACCGTTCGAAGTCATCACATCGTGGAAAAATCTGCCCTGAGCATCAAGGCCGTCGTAATTGCCCTTGCCAAGGTTCACTCCCACTGAAACTTTCAACCCGGTTTTCGCAATCAGAGGAGCTGTGTTACCGGGCCCGCCTGCGGTTGCAAAACCCTGCTCTATCCATCTTCTCAACTGCTCCTGCGAGTAATTCGGCATATCTTCGGTTTTACACTTGGCCAGTCCACCCTTGCCAACCAGCTTGTCGGCAAATGTAAAATCCGGCCTTCTTAAATCCGCCACCCCGGTATTTAGAATCAACACATCCGTAGCCATTGTTTTATTTTCACAAAATCGTATCCCGATACCCTCTCAGTGCATTTCTGCTTCACATTTACCTATGCCGGGCCTGTAAAAATTAAACTGAACGTTAGGGTGCTCCGCCAGCAGTGACATCGGCACCGAGCTGTCAGCGATTTTCTTACTTATCATAAGCGTTGTCAATCTCATCCCGAAAGGATTATCGTGCGTACCCGCCTGCCATATCGAGACTTTTTCTGCCTTCCACGTTTCCACAGGCCCAACCGTAATCGCTTGCTTCGGCACACCGGTAACCACACCGCCGCCGCTGGTTCGCGCGTTCTGCATAACAGTAACCGGATGCAAATCCACAACGCGTGTTGTAAGCCTGCAATACTCCTGTGGCGTTGGCGGCTCGTCCTTATATTTACCTTCCCGCTTAACCGGGTCGTTGAATGCCCAGTGTTTTATGTCACCCTGGCCGCCCTGCATTACCACGCAGCGAACACCTTCCCAGCTCTTGATATACTCTGCCGTATCAGCTTTCGGAAAATGGATATTGGACGCGGGCATTTTAAGCTCATCGTCAATTCGATTAAAGCAAAGCTCCATATCAGCCTTTGCAAAAGACAGCGGATGTGATATCGGCACCTCTTTACCGTCCATATACCATTCATCCATCCCCCAAAAATGGGCGTCTTTGAGGTCCAGCTTCAATTCATTTACCAGCCGTGCCACAAGAGGAAGCTGCTCGGTAGGCCCAATCGGCCCACAGATACCCGCGGGACTATCAGCCGTGGCCTGTCTCCACGCTGTGATATACTCCAGTGCTTCTGCAAGATAGAAGTCTTCCAGAGTGTCGTAGAAGACAACCTTAAAACCTTCTCTGTTTAAGCCTGCCATATCCTCAGCTGTAAGTTTAGCTGCATCGTTGAGAATCTCGTCATCAAGCGTAGTAAAATCCCACCACTGCCGCGCTAACATACTAATTTTTCTTGCCATCGTTACTCTCCTTATACAATGTGAACAATAACGTTATGCAAAATTGAGGTTAGGCATATATTATTTAAGAAAATCAGGTTTTTGCAGAAGACTTAATGTGCACCAGCTCGTCGAGTTCGGCCTTGAGGATATTGTCCTGCGGGTAAGCATGACCCAAATGCTGTCTGAAGCCTTCGGCAAAGCCCGTGTGTATCTCCCGGCCTCTCTTCTCACCCAGCTTCTTCATTGAAATAACATAGTCATCTATACCGTGATGCTTCAAAAGCCAGTTACGCTGACTCTCATGGCAGCAAAGCATTTTTTCCTTAGTGTCCATTACACTGGTAATATCAACAATAGTACCGGCTTTTACCTCGGCGCCAAAGTTGTCTTTGCCCTCCACCGGGTCCATATAGTAAAGATATGGCACCGGCTCGAATGGTTCGGCACCGGCAGTTTCGATATTCACAACTCCACAGGCAAAACAGGCCGTCTGAGCAATCCTGCTGGCCATCTCATGGTCAACCATGTAATCTGATGGGCTTGTCGTAAGGACAATAGTCGGTTTAATTTTTCTAAGCAACCCGATTGCCTTCATCAGGGTTGCTCTGTCATATATGATAAATATATCGTCGCATTCAAGACAATGATAGCTGCCGTCTAATATGCCGGCCGCTTTAGCTGCTTCGGCCCTACGAATCCTGCTGATTTCTTCCCGGCTGTACTGAACTGTACCACAGTCCCCGGGCGTCATCGTCGCAATATGAATCTGCCAGCCTTTATTTTTAAGTAATGCCAGTGTCCCCATGCAGAAAAACTCCGCGTCATCAGGGTGAGCACCCAAACTCAAAACGGTTTTATCACTTCTCATAGCTTCACTTCCTGAAAGTTCTCTGTTGTCCTATTTACCTATCAAATGATTGATTATCAACATATCCAATTCTTCGTAATCCCGCTGGGCTATGAATTTCTTAACCTTGTTTTTGTCCAGGCTCCGAACAAGTTTCACAAGTGCCAGGAAAATCTCTCTGCTGTTACGCAAATGCTTTGTAGCGACATCCGGTTTCTGGGTGCGCATAGCTTTAACGTCCAGCCCTACAAATTCACCGCCCTTGCCGTAATCGTATTGGTCGAGTATGCGTACCTGATTGAATGCCCTTCGCAAATCAACAGAGCCGAAACTTTTATCCTCATCGAACTTCAGGCCGTTCTGGTCGTTGAGATGAACGGTGAACAGCTTATTGTGAGCAAGGGCAAAACCCATCTCATCCGAAGGGTCCAGGCCGGCAAGAATCACATGGGCACTTTCAATGTTAACACCGACACGCTCCGGGTCACGTGTAAGATAGCTCACAGCAACAGCGTGTCCGGTTGTCGGGATATAGGCCTGATCCATCGGCTCGTTCGGCTTCGGTTCAATCGCAATCTTGATATCAGGATTGTAGGCCAACATATCGTTTATGGCCTCTACAATTCTCTCAACGGCGAGCCTGCTGTCCTTTGCTTCACGGATATATGTCCCTTCACGGGCAAGCCAGAGAACGACCAGGTTCGTATCAAGGGCTTCAGCGATATCAATCATCCGCCGACTTCGGTCTTTGGCGTACTGCCGAGCCGCCGGGTCGTTCGATGTATAAGCCCCGTCGATTGTCTGCTCATCCTCCCACAGTCGCGGTGCAACAAATTCCGCTGCAAGCCCCTCTCCTTCAAGCATCGAACGCACCTCTTTTGCCCTTTTGACTATTTCGATAAAGCTCAGATTATCCATACCCGGCACGGCGTCGTCATCGTGAAACTGCACACCGTCAAAACCGAGTTTCTTATACATCTTAAGTTTCTTGCTGAACTCAATACTGTCCCTGACCGTCGGCCCAAACGGGTCGGCACCTTCATGAATATTCCACGGCCCGAACGAAAAACGATATTTCCCGGACATTTTATCTCTCCTTAAAGCACGTCCAATGTGTTTATTATTTCTCTGGTCGCTAACAATAGATTGCTAACAGGCACTATTTCTTATTCTTTTTTTTCTCTAAGCACAGTTCTTGCATGGCGGGCGTAGTGGCCGCGAAGGTCATGCGCGTATTCTGTTAGAATTATTTTGCCGATGTCTTGGTAATCGCCGCAATGGTACAAGGCCCTGGCCAGAACAAGCTCACGTAGTGACCGGTTTCGTGTCAAAGTGTCCTCGGGCCCTGGTGGCGTTCGGTGTCTCGCTGCATCGATATCGATAAAAGCATGACCTGTTATGCCGGGCTTTTCCAGAAATTCGGCTAAGGATTTGGCAGCAGCGGTATCGCCCAGAGTCTCAAGCGCTATCGCTACCGCACGGCAATGTGAGAACTCACTTTCGGCATCGAGCTGTTTTACTTTTTCAAGAATCGGATCCAATGCCTGTTCGCTGCGCGTACGGCCAAGAGCAATGATAAGACTGTCAAGCTCACTTAAGCTCATCCCGAACTGTCCCATCCCCGTATAATTCCAGCCCTTGTCCCAATCTCTGGAGCGCACCGCCTCGGCCAGAGTGTCGGCACCGACAGGCTCACCCAGCATCCCGAGAATATGGGCGTAAGCAAGTTTGGCCTTTTCGGTCTCAGCAGCTTCGTAAGCTTTTTTCAAAAGTGGCATTGAATCCTGTAGCTGCGCAAGGACTACCTCCAATCCGTCAAAGTCATTGACAACACGCTCAACCGCCTGTGCAACTTCTTCTTTCGGCAGCGGGAATGAATCTTTATCCGTCAGTACCCTCTCGGGCAGATTACCTTTCTCGACTAAATGCTTTTGAAGCGCCTTGATGTCAATCTGACGAACGCTCCTGCCGCTCTCGACCACCATCGCCGCTGCTACACCTGCGGCATAGCCCTGGTTCTGAATGTCCGGCTGCATGCGTATGACGGGCATTGCATCGCGGTGTGCACTGATACCAAGTCCTGTAACTAAAATACCGTCCAGACCCTTTGGCAGCAGACAGCGATAAGGCACGTTAACAAAAATCTCCGTTCTGTCGGGCGGCTTTAGCATAAACACCGGATGTATCGTAAATCCGTGTGTATCAAAATTGCTTCGAGCGAGCACAATGGTATCGGGATAGGTGCGATTGTTTGAGATATCGAGCGGCGACATAACAAAGTCACCGACTATCCGCCGCCGTTCACGCGTATCCACTAACTGACCTAAGTCATAAACGTCTTTAAATTTTTTCTTGGCGACAACAAACGCACGCCAAACATCTACAACGTCCGTGTCATCGATAAAGGTCCAATCGGTATTAGTGTACCCGGTACCTAATTCATACGGAGGAAGCCCGGCGCCTTGAACGGCAACACCCGCACCATTGGTATAAGTGCACCTTGCCCCGGCCGCAGCGGCTATGTCGGCATTGCCGGTCGAATCGATAACCACCTTCGCAAGAATCACGCCTCGCCCTTCTGGTGTTGCAACAACTACGCCTTTGACACATCCATCCTCGACAAACGCACCACAACCGAGCACGCCAAACCAGATGTCGGCTCCGGCTTTGCGCAGTTCGCTGCGATACCATTCCTTCTTCCTCTCGATATTCCATCCCCCACCCTCGCGCTTTACATCGGCTCCAAAAACGGCGATGCCCTCATCGATTTCTTTAGTAAAGCCCTTTATATAACCGTAATAGTATTTGCTGATAAGACCCATCGTTCCCACTCCGCCGAGTCCGTGCAGGTATTCTAACACAAGTGTCTTGGCCCCCTGCCGTGCCGCTGAAATGCCGGCTGGTGCTCCGCCGGTACCTCCGCCAACAACTACTACGTCCACTTCTCCAAGGATGGGAACAGCCTGCTTATCTGCATGAATCCTTGAAGGTTCGGTTAATGTTCGACGTATCCCGCTCAAATTCTCTCGAACATCTCCCTCAGTAACAGGCACTGCCACCCTGCCGCCTAACCTGACGTTACGTGGCCCCGACAGACCTTGAGCCTCCAAAGCTGCCGCAGCGCCGATACGACCACCTACCTTCATTAATTCCAACGGCCGAAGCAGCTTCTCCGCATCCTCACGGGATATATCAGCACAGCCGCCAAGTACAAACAGACATTTAGTATCCCGTGGTCGGAAAACATCCATATCGACCTTATCAGCTCCGGGCCAGGCGCCGGCTAAAGTTTTCTTTCCTTTCATTGGGTCAGGCGGTACCTGAAAGAGCCTCTCCGACGCATCTGCCTGGCCGGGATGCCAGGTTTTGTCACGGGCGATCTGCTCGGCCAGGGCAAACGACTCGAAGGAACCGTCCTTCATCGGTATTTTAAGCGTATATTCAATAGCCTCACTCCCTGAGCCGCCTGTAACTGGTATCGGCGAAGGCACCTTTCGAGCCTGGATGTCTGTACCGGTTCGTACCTCGCCGCCGACAATGATTCTCTTAAAGGTGTGTTTGCCTTCCGAATACGGCTCAAAGGTCGCACCGGCCATTCTCGCAACGCTTGCCCGCGGTGTCGCGTCGATAACGACCTTGGCTCTGACCGCCTGTCGCCCCGAACGGTTGGCCATAACGATACCTGCAATCCTCCCATCATCATCACGAAGTACATCCGTCGCATAGCAGCCAAACAAAAACTCTACCCCCGCTTCGAGCAGTGCCTCATCCAGCGTGCGTTTCACCTGCATCGGCATCACAGGTGACTGCATAAAAAGCTTGCGGGCAAGCAACGAGGTCGGCTTCTCAGCAGGCTCAAGCCACAGCCGATATGTGCCGCACAAGTCCGCGCCGAGATATGGCCGCTGGGCCGCAAGAAAAACCTTCATCCCTTTTTGTGCCGCTTCGACAGCCGCAGCAACGCCACCTGACGTCCCGCCGACAACCACGACATCCACATCATAAGCGACAGGGATATCCCTCGCCGACTCATTCACTGCCCCCTTTTGTGCTTCTTCCAAACAACCTGCTTGCACCAAAAGCAAACAAATAAGCGTCCCAACCAGTATAAGTTCAACATATTTCTTCATTTTTGGTCCTTTCTATGAATATCCTTCTCCCTTCAACTTCTTTTGACCCTCAAAAGTCCCCTACCTGAGTTTTTTGTCTGCTCTTACAAACCGCCTAAGCGCTTTCTTTTCTTCAATGATAACATTATCGTAGTTATCCAAACATTTGCAATAAGAATCCCCTCAAGTTACTTAAGCCATAATTCTTGTCTTCATACTGGGTAAAACCATAGTCGAAGTCGGCAGATGTGTTCCCGGCGTGACCCCCTGTTGTAGCTTCAATATCGAAGTCGAAGATTCTCTCAGAACGAAATCCGCCTGTGGCGGAATCAATTATCACCAATGAAAAAGGGGCCTATACCGAATCAGTATAAGCCCCGAATTGACATAAATCCGTTGCCCGCTCGTTTGTCGCCGTGAGTCCCGCACCAATTAGGCATGGGCCTAAGATCAATTGGTGCGGGACGCGGCAATCTCAAACTTTGAAAGCCTTGTATCAGCCACACCCCCATATCTTGCTTCGAAAGAAGCAATGGGGGCCAGCCAAATCTCATCTTAAGGTGCTGGGGTATACAGACGAATATCATCAAAGTACATTGTACCTGAACCACCAGCTTGCGGATTATTCTTATTGCCTAATCCAAGGGCAATAGTATTGACATTAGCAAGGTTCACGCCGAACGCCTGCAGGTCAATATTCCATTCAGTCCACTCTTCTATCTGTGCTGCATTAGGATTATCATAAGTAACTACCGCATTGCCATTGAGAGCAACATACAACGTCTCGGCAGCGTTATCTGAATTGCCTCTGAACCAAATCGTTAATGTGGTCACACCATTCTCGGTCCAGTCACGCGGATAAGTCAGTGTCAATGTCGCCTCAGAGTAACCAACGCTGTTGTCGTAGTAGAGCGGCATCGACTGGTTGCCGCTGTGAACGATAGTTTGCTCGGCAAAAGGAGGAGTGTCATAACCAACTAAAGAACCGTTTGCCGGGTCGTCGTATCCGTCCAGCCACGCATTAAATATCCTGTTGCTATCGGGGTCGGCGGGGTCAAGGTCATTGTAAGATTCAAAATCGTCCACGATAAGGAAGTTGGCAGTCGTAAAGCTCCAGAGGATACCTTTCCAAGGACTATCTGGATTGGCGTTATTAACTTCGTCAACACGCCAGTAGTAGGTGGTATCCCACTCAAGCATTCCGGGGTCATAGCTCTCAGCACCAAGGTCCCTGGTGCCTTTATACTCCGGCGAGCCGGTATCGGCATTTTTTACGACATCTTCATCTGTTCCGAAATAGATCTCATGCGAAGCAGCAAAGACACTCGGCGAGAAGGTAATAATCTGTGTCTGCTTTACATCCACAGCGCCATTAGATGGATTCGGGCTCCCGACGGCGCCCTGAGTAGTAAAGCTCCAGACATCTCCTTTATGCGTCTCGATGGCATCAAACTCATCAACCCGCCAGTAGTAAGTCTGGGCCAATTTAAGCGTGCCGGGAGAATAGGTTGTAACTCCCTGGGGAAGTCCACCAGTGGCGTTGTCAACCTCGTCAAAATTGTCGCCGAAATATACTGTGTGCAATTTCGCACCGAAACCTGCTGTCCAGCTAAGGTTTTCATCCGGGTCTACCTGCTCGGCAGCATTAGCCGGGTCGGGTAAATAGGCGGTCTTGGGTGGAATTGAAAAGCTCCAGACCTTGCCTTTCCATGGACTATTCGGCTCGGTGTCATTGACCTCATCGATTCGCCAGTAGTAAGTCGTGCCAGGGACAAGGCCATCCGGATAAGGAAATCCGGGAAAGCCCGCAACGAAAAACGTTTCGGCCTGGTTGCCCTGGAACGTACCTTCGACGCCGGCGTTCACATCGTCAAAATTTTCGCCGAAGTACACATCGTGCGAGACCGTAAGATCTCCCGCTCGCCAGCTAAGGTTCACCCACGTATCCATATGGTAAACACCATCCGCCGGGATGGGGGCCATGGAATACGGATATGCTCCACCACCTTGCATAGCTCCCAGAATCTCGCCTTCCGTCAGCGCATGGTTGTAGACCTGTACGTCGTCAATAATGCCCTGAAACCACTGACCAGTACCCCAGGCACCAATAACGGTATTACCTGTTGTCCCGAGATAAGGAGCGGCAGCAGCCTCAGCTTCCTGCACACCATTTATGTATATCCTTCTGTTTTCATTCTCAAAATCATACCAGAAAGTGATGTGATACCATGTATTTTCTTCGATGATCCCGCCGGGCGTATCGAGGTCATTATTATAGAAACCCATGCGAACACCACCGGCGGGTACGTTTCCACTGCCAACTCCTCCAATCCGTAAATGCATATCCGTGTTATTTGAACCTGTTAACCCCGTGGAGAAGACGACTTGCTCGCCGGTATACAACACCGCATTAACCCACATCGCGATAGTGAAACTTCTATTATCGAACGGAATATTCGGAGCTACGACGCGAGCTCCAGAACCATTGAACTCCAGCGCGCCGCCAAGCTGGCCTGCCACCCACTCTGCGCCGCCCTCAATTGTGCCATCGTAGCCGTTACCACTTGAGTCAAGAGCGGTGGTACCGGAGCCCTCATCGAACTTCCAGTAAGCTACCAATTCAGCTGAGGCATTGCCGGCTGTGCTCAGCACCAAAACAATAGACACCAAATAAATCAATTTCTTACACATAATAATCCTCCTTCAACAAATTAAAATAACCGTGCTTTGGCCACACACCAAAACACACATTTTCTTCAACAAACATCAAGCGTTACAACACAGCTTGAGCACGCCCCCCACCTGCTTTTACAGGTGTAAACTCGTCCCCGTGAAAACGGGAATCCGAGATTTCAAACAATTCTTTCTCCGTAGCTCCGTTCTCCATAGCAAAGCGACTGCGAAGGAAGAAGCGACTTCGCAAAGCAGCGCAATTTCGAAAATGACCAATTAAAATTTACTATTCCATAAAGGGGCCTACACCAAATTGGCACAAGCCCCGAATTGACACAAATCTGCTATATCAACTCCGTAATTCTAACTGCCAGGTAAATCACACGGCTTAGGGCGCCGGGGGATACAGCCGAATATCATCAAAGTACATCGTACCTGAACCGCCAGCCTGTGGATTTGTCTTATTGCCTAATCCAAGGACAATCGTATTGACATTAGCCAGGTTCACGCCGAATGCCTGCAGGTCGATAGTCCACTCCGTCCAGGCAGTTATCTGTGCTGCATCAGGATTATCATTAGTAACAATCGCACTGCCATTGAGAGCAACATACAACGTCTCAGCAGCGTTAGTTGAATTGCCCCTGAACCAAATCGTCAGCGTGTCGACACCTTTCTCCGTCCAGTCACGCGGATAAGTCAACGTCAAAGTTGCCTCAGAGTACCCAACACTGTTGTCGTAGTAAATTGGCAGCGACTGGTTGCCTCCGTGAACGATAGTTTGCTCGGCAAAAGGAGGAGTTTCATAACCAACTAAAGAACCGTTTGTCGGGTCGTCGTATCCGTCCAGCCACGCATTAAATATCCTGTTGCTATCGGGGTCGGCGGGGTCAAGGTCGTTGTAAGATTCAAAATCGTCCACGATAAGGAAGTTAGCGGTCGTGAAGCTCCAGAGGATGCCTGTCCACGGACTATCTGGATTAGCGTTATCGACCTCATCAATACGCCAATAGTAGGTGGTATCCCACTCAAGCTTTCCTGGGTCATAGGTCTCAGCACCAAGGGCCCTGGTGCCTTTATATTCCGGCGAGCCGGTATTGGCATTTTTCACGGCATCTTTATCTGTACCAAAGTATAACTCATGCGAAGCAGCATATACACTCGGCGAGAAGGTAATAATCTGTGTCTGCTTTACATCCACAGCGCCATTAGCCGGGTTCGGGTTCCCGACGGCGCCCTCAGTAGTAAAGCTCCAGACGTCGCCTTTATACGTGTCGAAGCCATCAAACTCATCGACACGCCAGTAATAAGTTTGAGCCATTTTAAGTGTGCCGGGAGAATAGGTTGTAATTCCCTGGGGAAGTCCACCGGCAGCGTTGTCCACCTCGTCAAAATTCTCGCCTAAGTATACGGTGTGTAATTTTGCACCGAAACCTGGCGTCCAGCTCAGAGTTACACCCGGGTCTACCTGCTCGGCAGCATAAGCCGGGTCTGGGTAGTAGGCGGTATTGGGCGGAATTGAAAAGCTCCAGACAGGACCCTTCCACGGACTATTCGGCTCGGTGTCATTGACCTCATCGATCCGCCAATAATATGTTGTACCCGGAATCAGGCCATCCGGATAAGGAAATCCCGGAAAGCCGGCAACAATAAACATCGCGGCCTGATTGCCCTGGAATGTCTCGGGGGCACCGTCATTAACGTCGTCGAAATTGTCGCCCAAATACACATCGTGCGAGACGGCAAAATCTCCCGCCCGCCAGCTAAGGTTCACCCATATATCCTCATGTAGGAAACCGTCGGCCGGGCCGGGGGCAAAGGCATACGGATATGCTTCAGCACCTTCCATAACGGCCAGAATCTCGGCCTCCGTCAGCGCGTGGTTGTAAAGTTGTACATCGTCGATAAAGCCGTCCCACCAGCGGTTTACGGCTTGGGCGTTCTCACCGATGTACACGTTGTACGTAGAATGGGTGATACCGAGGAGATCAGGGTTAGTACCATCTAATACGCCATCGATATAGATTCGGCCGCCGTTCTGGAGATCATACGTTCCACAGACGTGATACCATTCATTCAAGGGCAACTCAATAGTCGAGTTCGCTGCCTGCCATCCCCGAGTCCCATCCTCGATTCCAAAGTGCATGCCCTGGGTGGTATTGTTAATGGAAATCCTCCAGGCGCTGTCGCCCTTAGTGATAACAGCCATCCATGCAGCTGTGACCGATCTGATGTTTATCCATGCCGAGACAGTGAGCTCGTCGGTGATGTCGAACAATTCATTATTTCCGCAGTCTACATAGTCGCCGTCACCATCGAACTCCAGCGCACCGCCCATCTTCCCGGCCGCCCACTGCGTGTCGCCCAGAAGCGTACCATTGAGCCCATTGCCGCTTGAGTCAAAGGCAGTAGTCCCGGAGCCCTCATCGAACTTCCAGTAAGCTACCAATTCAGCTGAGGCACTGCCGGCTGTGCTCAGCACCAAAACAATAGAAACCAAATAAATCAATCTTCTACACATAATAACCCTCCTTCAACAAATTAAAATAACCGTGCTTTGGCCACACACCAAAACACTTGTTCCTGAAGAGCAGGGATATGAATTGTTCGTTGAAATGTGAAAACCTCCACTTGCGAAGCACAAAGCCACCCTTACAACTAACTCTGTGTCTTGCATAATAACTCCTCCTCTATTCAGAAAACCAAAATCCGCAGAAAACCACCTCTGCAGGCACGATCTCCAACAACCTTATTTATACCAGATTACCCACCTTTATTTCAAGAAAAATTTCCTACTTTGAAAGAGATTATGTACACTTTTCGATAAGATTAGGCAACAAAACGTAACTATCTTATATACAAAGTCTTACAAGCGTTAATTAAAGACCTGTCTCCTAAGGTTTCTCCCTTTCATTTTTTGGTCGATGTTTCCATCTGCGGTGCAGCCACCAGTACTGGCTTGGGTCTTCCCTTACAAACTCTTCAATTGCTTTAGTGTATTCTGCAGTAACCCACTCCAGCGGATTGTCCTTTTCGGCCCATTCTTCTGGGAAAATAATGCGATTAACTCCAATCTCAAAGTAAAAACGATTATCAATCCTCCTGCTGTACCCCACTACTATCGGTACGTTATAGGTAATAGCAAGCAAGCCTATACTCTTATAAGTGCTGGCCTTTCGCCCGAAGAAATCGACAAATATTCCTTTTTTGCCGGCATCCTGGTCAGCAATAAAACAGAGAGTAGCACCGGTTGAGGTGATTTTTTCCATAAGTTCGGCTGCGCCCTTCTTGTCGATTATTCTTTGTCCGGCCCGCTTGCGGACCCCATATAGGTAATCATTAATAAACCTGTTATCCAACGGCCGGGCGATACTGTAAATGTTAAAGCCAAACAGCCCCATAATGTAACCTATAATCTCAAAGTTGCTGTAATGGGCGGCGACCATCAGCAGCCCTCGGCCTTCCTGCATCAGCCATTTGGCCCTTTCGGTATTCTTGTACCGAGAGTAATTACGCCAGTTATACTTTTTTACAAGTCGCGGCGTAAACAACACATCAATCGCCAGCATTGCAATATGTTCGAAGCTTCGTTGGCCTGTTTCCCGGATCCATTGCTCGCTTTTTTCAGGAAAACCTGCGTGAAGATTATCCAAAGCCCGCTTTCGGCCACGATGATAGTGTTTCCACAACAACCGACCGAGAAAGCAAGCGAAGTTCAGATTGGTCTCGACATTAAACAGGTAAAGAAAAACTATAAGAACCCGCAGCATAAGATAGTGAAGCCAATCCACGAAGGGATTGTGTTTCTTCTTCTTTTTCTTCTTCTCGTGTGAGGGCAAATCAGCCATAGGGAGTGATTTTAGACTCAAAGCAGCCACTGTCAAGTTTTAGAATTCTTACAAAAGGAACAAAAGCTGTCCCCTGTTAGAAGGGATCTTCGATTTCCCGCCCAATGTCAACTTATCAGAAGCATTTGTCTTAATGGCCAATATTTAATCGTCAACAATCGATACTCAAGCCGAGATTAACCAGACAATCAGAAAATCCATTAAAAAATAACCTTTTTTCTTGAAATCGAGGTGGGTAATCTGGTATAAATGAGGTTGATGGGACCTGAGCCTATGCGGGCAGGTATTTGTGTATTGTTATTTCCCAGCGGGCGCAATATTTTTGTGGTTCTCGATAGAGGAGGAGTTATTATGAATCGTGTAAGGCATAGAGTTATGGCGAAAACTTTGTGCTTCACGACGAACATTTTTACATTTCAATTAACAATCTATTATTATTTAAAGGAGGATTATTATGTCTAAAAAATTGATTTATCTAATTTCATTTGTTCTGGTGCTCGGCATGGTGCTAACCGGCGCTGCCAAGGCAGACCTCGTCGGCTGGTGGAGGTTCAATGAGGGTTCCGGTGACACCGCTATTGACAGTTCAGGCAATGGTCACGATGGGACGCTGCTTGGAAACCCGGAATGGGCAATCGGCCCGCCCGGTTTCGGCGGCGCACTTGCATTCCACCCGGACAAATGCACGGGAGTTGACTGTGGAATATTCGACCCTACAAATGGGACGGGGCAATTCACTGTTGCCCTCTGGGCGTTCTGGGATGGAACGGGGACTTATCAGCATTTTATCACCAAGTCGGCCGCATGGGGCACAGACACTATGATGTTCCAGTTCGAGTTATGGGGAGCCCATACGGATGCCTCTTATACCGATAGAGTGGGTGTTTCGTATGCACCTGCCGGGTCGGTTGCCTTCTTTATTATGCCCAAAAACGAATGGTTGCACATTGCCCTTACGTTCGATGGAAGCAATGCCGTAATTTACCTTAACGGTGTCGATGAAGAGGGCCCTAAAACATTCTCAATTGGTCCGGATGTTGATGCCCAGGTCGAAATCGGGTATACCAGTACTCGTCCCAGTGGTATTGATAGAACCTTCGAGGGTAGACTCGATGAAGTCCGCATTTACGACTATGCCCTGACCGGGGCCGAAGTTCAGTTTATCATGCAAGGCGGTGAAGGATATCCGTATGCCTTGGGTCCAAATCCTGCTGATGGTGCACTATATCCGGATACGTGGGTGAACCTTAGCTGGCGACCGGGAGATTCCGCGGTCTCGCACGATGTGTACTTCGGCGATAATTTTGTTGACGTGAATGACGGTGCCGAAGGCACGTTCCAGGGCAGCCAGGCCGAGACGTTTATTGTTGTCGGCTTTCCAAGATTCGCTTATCCGGACGGTCTTGTTCCCGGCACAACTTACTATTGGCGGATCGATGAGGTCAATGACACCGAGCCGAATAGCCCCTGGAAGGGTGACGTTTGGAGCTTTTCGGTTCCACCCAAGACCGCCTATGCACCAGACCCGGCTAATGGTGCTGAGATGGTAGACCCGGATGTAATGCTTAGCTGGACTGGAGGTTTTGGTGCGAAATTACACACCGTATATTTCGGTGACAATTTTGATGAAGTGAACAATGCCGCCGGTGGACTCCCACAGGGAACTGCATCTTATACTCCCGGCACACTTAAATTGGCTAAGACTTACTACTGGCGTGTCGATGAGTTTGATGTCACCGACACGTATAAAGGCGACGTCTGGAGCTTTACTACTCAGGGCGGCGTCGGGAGCCCGGACCCGTCTAATGGCGCTGTGGATGTAAAGCATACGCCGGTTCTTACCTGGTCGCCGGGAGTCTATGCTGTTTCGCATCAGGTCTATTTCGGCAACGACCAGGAGGCCGTACGAAATGCCGATACAGGTTCGCCGGAGTATAAAGGCGCAGGAGACCTTGGCTCTGAAAGCTATGAACCCGGAAAACTTGAGTGGAATACCACCTACTATTGGCGTATTGACGAGGCCAATAACGTCAATCCCGACAGTCCGTGGACAGGTGGTGTCTGGAGCTTCACGACCGCCAACTTCCTTATCGTGGACGATTTTGAATCTTACAACGACCTTGACCCCGCCGACCCCGAGAGCAACAGGATATTTAACGCGTGGATAGACGGATACGACGACCCGACAAACGGTTCTTTAGTTGGTTATGACACTTCTCCCTTTGCAGAGCAAACTATCGTTCACAGCGGCAACCAGTCGATGCCGCTCTACTACGACAACAGTGTTGGTTATTCTGAGGCGACTCTGACATTGACTTATCCGCGTGACTGGACCGAGAATGGTGTGACCACATTAACGATTTGGTTCAGAGGCAATTCGGATAACGTTGCTGAGACGTTGTATGTTGCTCTCAATGGCAGCGCTGTGGTCTCTCACGATAATCCAAATGCAGCACAGATAGATGAGTGGACCCAATGGGATATCGACCTGCAGGCGTTCGGTGTGAACCTTGCTAATGTCAATACTATTGCCCTTGGATTAGGCAATAAGACAAATCCACAGGCTGGTGGTTCAGGTACAATGTTCTTTGACGATATTCGGCTGTATCCACCGGCGCCTTAAGCCGTGTGATTTAGCTGGCAGTTAGAATTACGTGGTTGATATAGCAGATTTGTGACAATTCGGGGCTTATACCGATTGATTCGGTGTAGGCCCCGTTTGCTTTTGATTTTAATGTGCAATTACGCTCGATATCCTGAAAACCGGTAATAACAACGCTATAGCAATCGTTCCAATAATACTACCCAGGATTGTTATCATTACAGGTTCTATAAGCGCCATAACGTTCCTGATTGAAGCTTCGAGCTTTTTTTCATAGAAGACTGATATTTTATCGCAGACATCACCAAGTTTGCCGCTTTTTTCTCCCGCTTTGAGCATTTGGATAATACCCGGCGCAATTAGTTCACTGCTCGGAGAAATCATAATAGACTCCGACAGTTGGTAACCATCTCGAATCTTTTCGTTCACTTTAATCCAAAGTCGTTTAAAATAGTAATTGTCGCACGAGCCTTGAATCACAACTATCGACTCCAGCAGGTTCACACCCGTATTGACCATTGTCGCCATAATACGCATACTGCGAGTTACTATCGCATCAATAAACATTGTGCCCAATACAGGTGTGTGGATTTTGATGAAATCGAGCACCCGCCGGCCGGTTAAAGTCCCTGCCCAGTAATACAATCCCACCGACATCAATATCACAGTTGTCAGGAAGACCGTCATGGCTTGAAAATTCCCTAACATTTTGCTGAAACCAACTAAAATTTGAGTAATTTTTGGCAGTGCAGCTCCCTTTGATTCATAAATTCTCATAAACCTCGGCAAAACAAAAAACATCAAAGTCCCTGTTGCCGCCACGGCCATTAACGCCATTATAAACGGATACGTAAGTGCGCCTTTGATGCGTTTGCGTGTTTCGGATTCGAAGTTCAGATAGCCACTGAGTACCCTAAGCATTTCCGCCATTTTGCCGGACGCTTCCGAGGCCTTCACCATACTGATAAACATTGTATTGAAAACCTTTGGGTAGCCGGCTAAAGCTTTAGAAAAATTCTCGCCACTTTTGACCGTTTCTGCCACATCCATAATTATCATCTTAAAAGTCCCATACTCAATCTGCTTTGCAATAGCATCAAGAGCATCGCTGAGTACTACTCCACTATCAAGCATCACCGACAACTGTGTTGTGAATAGTATAAGCTCTGCCTGCTTGACCCTTGCTCGACAGAGTTGTTGGCGCACCGGAAGCGTAGTTTGTGACCGGGCCGGGACATCATCCTTTTGCATCTGTGAGCTCGAACCAGTTTCGACGTCCCTAAAGGCCCCAGAACCGTCTCTTCCTTGTCCCTGCTTGTTGCCGGCTGGCGGTAACTCCTGGCCTTTCTTTGCAGAATCAAGCTCTTCTGTAGTTTTTGTCGCAGAAACAGTCATTTATTCTTCCCACATTACGCTTATAGTACTACGCACAGCCAAACACATCAAAGTTCTGTCTGCGCTGTTCTCAATACTTCTTCAATAGATATAATTCCCGCCTTTACCTTTTCGATTCCATCCGATTGCAAAGAAACCATTCCGTTTTCAAGTGCCTTTGTTCTTAATTTCTTTAAGCTCTGCCGCTCATTAATCATTTCCAGAATTTCCTCATTCGGCACAAACAGCTCGTGAATTGCAATTCGACCGGCATAGCCGGTGTTCCGGCATTTTTTACAACCTACGCCGCGATAAAATTTCGGGGCTTCTCCACCTGTTTTTTCAACGACCTTCTTTATACTCGTTGGCGGTTCATACTCAGTTCTGCAATTCAGACATATCTTTCGCACAAGTCGCTGGGCCAAGACTGCAATCAGCGAAGCACTTACAAGATAAGGAGCCACGCCCAAATCCAGCAAACGTGTTACCGCCCCGGGGGCATCATTCGTGTGCAGAGTTGAAAGAACCAGATGACCCGTCAGTGCCGCCTGCACCGCGATATCGGCTGTGGGCTCGTCACGAATCTCGCCAACCATTATTATATCCGGGTCCTGCCTTAACAAGCTGCGCAGGGCTGTTGAAAATTCAAAACCTGCACCTTCGTTTACCTGGAACTGATTTATAGCCGCTATATTGCACTCCACCGGATCTTCCACCGTGCAGATGTTAACCTCATCTGTGTTTAACTCAACAAGTGCCGCGTAAAGGGTGGTATTTTTACCCGAACCGGTCGGACCTGTTACCAAAACTATACCGTTCGGATATTTTACTACCTCTCTGAATAGCTTCAGATTTTCGTAGGTAAATCCGAGCGACTCAAGGCTGAAAAGAATCTTCTGCGGGTCGATAATTCTGATAACCACTTTTTCGCCAAAGTTACCCGGCATAACTGATACCCGCAAATCGATGGGCCTGCCTTCTACTAAAACATGGATACCACCGTCCTGCGGCAGACGTCTCTGAGCGATGTCCAGTTCTGCCATAATTTTGACACGTGAAACAATCGCAGAATGCATCTGATGAGGTGGACATATCTTCTCGTACAACCTGCCATCGACTCTGTATCGAACCCGTAGTTTCTTATCATCCGGCTCTATGTGAATGTCACTGGCATTTTCCCGCACTGCGTTATAAAGCAGATAATTGACCAGCTTTACAACCGGCGATTGTCCGGCCACCTCCTCAAGATCGCTTATATCCTGCGTAATATTTTCTATCAGCGTAAAGTCTTCAAGCCCCTCATCATCGATAATATCGTCAATGACAAAGACATTGGCCGCCGGCAAATACGTCTGCAGAGTGGCCTTGATGTCCTTACTTGTCGAACATACTATCTGAACTTTACAGCCGCTTATCCGCTCTATTTCATCTATCAAAAATACGTTTGTCGGCTCACTGACCGCCACTGTGAGCACATTATGAACCTTAAACAGCGGCAGGACTACATATTCTTCGAGAAACTCTCTCGATAAAATTTCAATCGCCTTGGTGTCGCATATCTTCGGACTAACCTGCGCGTACGGCACACCATATGCCTCCGCCAGAGCCGAAGCTATCTGATTCTCCGTACAATAGCCCATCTCCACCAGAAGCTCGCCAAGCAGCTTGCGATGGCCTTTGTCTGTCTGTTCTGTCAGAGCCTTTTCAATCTGCTCGGCAGTTACAACGCCTCGCGCAAGCAGTAGCTGCCCAAGCTGCATCTTATTTTTCACAGCTATTTGACTCATAGCTCTTCCTATGCTCTAAAACTCTTAACACAGACAAAACAGGATGCGCGCGCTCTATGCAAAACTCTTTACCGCCTCCGCAAGTTCCGCGTAGTGGTCAAACTCTTTTTCGAGTCGAGTGATTTCCATGATTCTCATGCAGTTTTCATCAAGCCCCGCTAATCTAAGCTCAAGTTTGTTCTGGTTACAATAGTCATGTGCCCACAACAACTGTTCCAATCCTTCTCCGTCAATAAATCCGACACCGCTCATATCAAGAACAACACCCGCCTTACATTTTGCGATTATGTCTGTGATTGTTCTTTGGAACAATTCGGTATCGTCACCACCCAGCTCACCCTGCATCTCAACTACTGTAACTTCGTTATAATCCTGTACCTTGATTTTCATCTGATTAGCGTCCCCACAGCAGCAGCTCCATATTCTACATAATCACTGCTCCCGTAAATTTCGCTGAAACCATTTTGTATAATCTCCCAGAGCAGAGAGACATCACTATCAAGGAATGCCCTTCCGATTTTCCCGTCGAACTGCGTACCCAATCCTCTTTCTATCTCTGCAAGCGCCTGTTCTACACTCATCGCATCTCTATAAGTACGCTTTGATGTCATTGCGTCAAAACTATCCGCCAATCCGACAATTTTGCCGGTCAGCGGTATCTGCTCGCCGACTAAACCGCCAGGATATCCCTTGCCGTCAACTCGCTCGTGGTGGCACAATACACCCGGCACAATATCACGCATCTGTTTTATTTCATGTAAAATACCTGCACCTATCGAAGGATGCTGCTTTATACGGCTGAATTCCTGCTCAGTCAGCTTGCCGGTCTTGCGTAATACCGCTTCCTCTATCCCTATTTTTCCTATATCGTGCAACAATCCAGCCAAATAAACCATGTGTACTTGTTCCTCATCCAATTGCTCTTGCTCGGATATCTTTTCAGCAATCCACCGAGAAACAAACGCAACTCGTTCGGAATGGCCGTGTGTGTACTTGTCTTTGGCATCAATACTACTTGTTAATGCTTTCAGCGAGCCAATGAATAATTCTTTGAGGTCCTTAAACAGCCTGCCATTCTCGATAAATACGGCACACCCGCCGGCCACCGAATTAAACAGTTTTACATCCGTGCTGTCGAAATCCTGTTTGCCGATTCTATTTATCGCAATCATCAGCCCCATTACGTAGTTGCCATTCTGAGTTCGCCCTGCAAAGTGAGATTCCGTTTTTTCTTTGCTGTATAAAGGTACCGCAATAATATTTTTTATGTTACTCGGCCAATCATATTTGAATGCCGAATCCACTTCGCTGTCCAGCAGCGCCTCTTTACCACTGTTTATTTCCTTTATCAATCCACTATGTAAAATAGCTGCCGTTTGTTTATCTATATCTATCAATCCGGACCCGGCTGTTAAAACCAGCTCCTGCTCGTCATCTATAGTCTTTTCCAGCAATATTGCGATGCCTTCGACAAAAACAATTTCGGTCAAGCAGTCACAAGCCATCTGGAGAAAGTTGGCATCCGATTCGGTAACCTTCATATTTGTGCTGATCTTGTGAAGCAGCACCAGCTCTTCGTATGTTTGCGCCAGCTCAGTACCGACCATTTCAATTTGTTTTTCAGCTTTTGTCTCGGCTTGAAATTTCTCTACCCAAAGCCTAAGCATTTCCGCTAAATACTCGTTGTCGGCTTGAAGCGGATTAGCATTGCGTATATCGCACCCCCGTTCTTGCTTTTGCAAGAAAGCACAGGGGCTGGAGTACGATGATTTATCACCCAAGTCAATCAAAGCCGTTCCAATAGATTCTCCCCCTTTGTTACTGACACGAGCAGATTTTATAACGGCAGCCAAAACCAAATTTGTATCACCAAATCTCCATACCGGCACGCCGGCGGCGTCGGAACAGCTTTTCTCACTGTTTTGGTCTAAAGTTTGCCGGCTCAGCTTTATTAACTGTTCCCGGCTGCTCTTGAATCTACCGCCCTCGCACAGTAAGACAAGTTCGTCCTCGGCATTGCAAACTGCAAAATTTGCACCGAACTTATTTATCCTGGCCCCAAAGCTCTCAAGCTCGCGCCGTCGTGTCTGGCTTAGAGTTTTCCCTACCGTATCCAACATAGCTCCCTGCCGATCATTTCCAATCAATTATTTTAATGCCTTTCCTTAATCATCAACTACTTACCATCACTTGCTTCTGGTACAGAACATCTTCGATATTCCCCAACAACTCCTTAGGGCTGAACGGCTTGCTCAGACAACCCGATATTCGCAAATCTTCCTGCTGCTCTTTCGGAATAGCAAAGCTTCTGGCAGTCAGCATAATCACTGGTACATCTTTCGTTTCCTCGTGCTCTCGAAGCTTTTCCACAAGTTCCAGCCCTGACATAACCGGCATTTGAAAATCCGTAACAATAATATCCGGCCTTTCCTCGCAGGCCAGCTCAAAGGCCTCGGCACCGTTATCTGCCGACAGAACCTCATATCCATTATTACGAAGTTTTATTGCTACCACATGAACGATGTGTATCTCATCATCCACCACCAAAACTTTCTTGCCCGCCATTATTTTGCCTCCTCAAAAAACTAACTTACAGCGTGCAGCATTTAGCGCACGATTGTTTTACTACCACAATGTTACACGACTCTAGCCGCCTGCCTTGTCGTCAGAGGCAGCTCAAAGCCAAAAGTGCTCCCTACACCGACTTGGCTCGTAACAAACACTTTGCCGTCGTGAACCTTTTCAACAATTTGCTTAACAAGGTTAAGCCCCAGGCCCGTCCCTTTTGCCTGCTTTTCGTTGGCACCAACCCTGTAAAACTTATCAAAGACATGTTCGATTTCATCTTCGGGAATACCAACCCCCGTATCAGTTATACTAACCCGTGCCAGAGACGCACCTTCGTCAACTTCGATTCCAATCTTGACCGAGCCCCCGGACGGAGTATATTTGACAGCGTTACTTAACAAATTAACAATAACCTCACGAATCATATCCTTGTCCACGTACACCCGGTCGAATACAATCGGTTTTTGCCCAATGACCTTTATATTCTTTTCCTCAGCGTAGCTTCTTATCATCTGTAACTGCTCTTCTATGAGCAGTGTCAAGCTGGCCGGCTCCTTATTTATTTTTACAAGGCCTGATTCTATGCGTGAAATATTTAGGATGCCTTCAATCATCCGATTCAACCTTTGGGCCTGATTCTGAATCACTGAATAAAATTCTTTTCTTGTTTCTTCATTATCAGCTTCACCATCAGCGAGCATTTCCGTATAGGCCGTGATAGACGCAAGAGGCGTTTTTAGCTCGTGTGAAACATGACTTACAAAATCATTTTTCATCAGTTGAATTTGCTTCTCACGCGTAATGTCGTGCAGCACCGCCACAGCACCACAAACCTGCTGGCCTTGGTCGTAAACACACGAAACAATGCAATCGAAAGTCTTTAGGATTCCTTCTTCCAAAAATTCAATATCCTTTCTCGTTGCCCGCCCCTTACTTTGTCTGCTGTGGCTTAGAAAATCCACAAATTCGCTTTGCTGCGGACCTACCAGCTCGCTGACAGGTTTGTGCTGTGAATTCTTAAAATCAAAGTTGAAAAGTCGGCCGGCCGCATCATTTGCCATTAACAGCTTGTCTGACTCATCAATAACGATCACGGCATCACGAATACTGTATATAATCGCCTCAGTGTTTTTTCCCCGTCTTTGTGAAAGTTGAATCTGAAGCTGCAAGTCTTTGATTTGCTTTTCATATCCAGCAATGCGAGCAGTACAACCGGCAAAATGCTCATCAACAGCTTTGTACAACTCATCCATTTTTGCCATTTTGAGCGGAGCGAAAAAGCCCCTATCAGCATCGTTCTCACCTGCTTTGTTGTCCTGAACAAGTTTGGCTATGGACGTGACCGTCCCGGCCAGCCTTATCTGGTACCAGCCCAGACAAATCACGCCCACAGCCGCAACAATACAACAGCACACCGACACAACGGGTATCCGCTGCTCATAACCGGCGTAGCGCCAACCCTCTTCCGTGCCAGAGTCCTGCCACTCGGCGAGACCACCTACAAACAAACTGCACGCCACGATTCCCGTGACTATCGCATATAAGCTTTTTCTGAACCTCAAAACGACAATCCTAATTAATTTAATATTTTCTATTGACTATTGTTTCAGAATCCAGGCTCCTGTTTCTTTCAACAGTCAATATTCAATAATCAATTGTTTACCTTCTCTGCCACTTGTCCGAATCTTCACGCTCAACGTTGTCAAGCATAATCCTTTCAATCATGTTCACCTCATCCGGGGTCGTCTCAGCAATGATTCTCTCTTTCAGCCGTATCGCCTCCAAATATGTCGGGCGAATTTCAAGCACAAATGTCAGCTCTTTTATTGCAGCCTGGGTATCACCTTCAACGTAGCATCTCGCGGCTTCTGCATAACGGTCTTCCACCAATCTCGATCTGCCTGCCCACTGCAATTCATCTCTTGCGCCAAATCTCTTACGACGAACATCGTCTATTCTGGCTTCACTGTTCGTCTCTTCCGGCTCTTCTATGATGTGAGGTGTAAGCAATACTATAACTTCCTGGCGTGTAGTCGAATCGTTAGTACCTCTGAAGAGCCCCCCTATAAGAGGTAAATCTCCTAACAGAGGTATCTGGCTTCGGCTTGTAACCACAACATCTCTAAACAGGCCGCCGATAACAATAGTCTCGCCACTTTTGACCATTACGTTGGTAGCCAGCTCTGTTGAGAACTCATCAGGTACGCCATTGAGTTTCAATGTACCGGAACTGTCCTTGGGATGAATATCCATCCGGATGTAGCCGTCATCGCCTATATACGGCCTGAAAGACAGTTTGGTACCCGTATCGAGGAACTCAACTCGCTGAGTCGTCGAAGTCTGTGTTTGTGTGGTCTGAGACGTGTAGCCAATCTTGTTGCCGATATAGACCTGTCCGAGCTGCTTATTAACCGCCAGAATCTTGGGATTAGCAAGAATTGTAGTGTCAGTTACCTGCTCCAACGCAGTTATAAACGCGGAAATATCACCAGAAGTAATTCCAATTCTCAGCCCGTTACCTCCAATCCTCGCGAAACCAAAAGTCTCTATTGGTGCACCGGGAGTACCCGCTGCTATTTGCCCCATAGGCGTAGTTATAGAAGTTTCTAATGCAGCGGCATTCGCCCCACCAACCTCTGCGGTTGTAGAGGTACCATCCAAATGGACGCCGGCAAGAAAGTTCAAGTCAACACCAAGCTCCATCCCCTCGGTCAAAGTGGCGCTGAGAATCGTCGCTTCGACCAGCACCTGCTTGGGCCGCACGTCCAGTTGCTTAAGTAGCTTTTCCGCCTCAACGATATTTTCGGGGTAGTCTTCGATAACTATGTGGTCATTCAGCGCCATAGAATCGCCGCCGCCGGTACCTGCACTAATAGACTCACCGGTAGGCACGACGGTCTCAGCAGGAGAACTGCCCTGCATGGTTCCGGCACCGCTGAGTACCGGAGTGATGAGCTTCATTGCTTCGGCAGCAGTGATGTAGTACAAAGTAAAGACCTTGTATATCATGCGGTCAGGGTCTTCCTTAATCTTTTTATATTCCTCAGCGGTATAAACTTTGATGAAATTACCTTCCTGGTCATACTTGTAGCCATATCCCAGAACGGACTCCAGGGCTTGTTCAAATGTCACATCATAAAGACTGGTAATAGCCAGTGGGCCGTCCACGTTTGACGAAGGCACAATATTTTTCTTGTATAGCGCCCCCAATACCCGAAGCGCATCCCTGATGCTTTTGCACTTCTCTTTATCGAAACCAATAAAATTAAGCTTCCCGCCTGCCGATACTCCTGCCTGGCTGTCGCTCGTCTCGATTCCTGCTGCACCTGTATTCGCCAAGGCGTAAGCTTCAGCCGGCTCCTGGGCAACGTCAGCGACTGCAATCGCTGTCATCACAGCCAATACAATGCACCATACAAACAACTTGTTTCTGATTTTGGTCTTGTCTTTTGAATTCTTTTCGCGATACATATTTCATCTCCTGTTCTTTTCTTGCGAATAGCGTTTAGCACATTGCTTTAACCATCCGCTGTTTCAATTTACCTGTGTTAATTTCAAAGTTATCCTTGATTCTCTACATCTCATTACCACTGTGTTTTCTTTGATTTCAACTACTTCACATTCATACTTGTCAACTCCTTCGTCGATGAGCAATTTACCCCCCACTCTCAATACCTTATCATTGATAAAAGCCAGGGGATTCTGGCTCGACACTATTGCTTCCAGCTTCAGCCTCTCCGCAACCTTTCTGATTACTTCTTTGTCACCATCTTTTGAAATGATATCTACTTCTTCAACACCAGCTGATTTCCGTCCTTGGCCATCAACAAAGCCCTGCCAGCCGTCCGAATCAAAAAAGTCTCTGGTTATTACATCATTGCGCCCTGCAGCTTGCGGCAATTCTATAAAGGATATTTTTAATTCTGGTTCCGACTGAGTTTCCACATTCATCTGCCCGGCCAACAACCCTGCTTCAGCAGCCTGCGGTGCTCTCCTTGTTAACACCCGGATCCACATAAAGGCCATCAGCGTAATCAAGCACAACGCCAACACTGTCTTTTTCTTCTGCACAGCCAATTGATTAAAAAGCCTGTTAGCTACATTACCGCTATTTCTCGCATTTTGTCTCATAATCTTCTTCTGCCCTTTTTATCCTTGACCGACTTGGGCCCTGTAATAAATGACCGCCTTTGCCTCCATACCCACTTCGCCGCTAAAATCGCTGTCGTTAAAAAGTTTCACCTGCTCGATGCGAATCAACCTGTCCATTCCCTGCAGCTGTCGATAAAACTCGAATATCTGCGTTAATCTACCTTTGCACCGCATATTCACCGGTATGCAGTTTAACTTCTCGGTCTTTATTTCCTTGCGGGGCTCAATCATCTGCCCCCTCAGGTTATGTTCATTCATCAAACCAGCGATTCTTTGCAAAAATACACCAATGTCACTTTGCTCAGGTATATTTGCCTCATAGTTTTCAAGCTCTCGCTGCATCTCCAGCAATTGCTCTTTGAGCAGAGGTAGTTGTTTGCTGTCCGCAATGCCTTTGGCAATAGTCATTGTCTGTGCAGCTTTTGTCTGCCTGGCAGCCTCCAATCTCCTCCGTAAAGGCAGATACCGAAACAGCACAAACCCGCCCACTATTACACCGGCTGCAACACATATCATTAGTTGCTGTTTTTCTCGAAACAACATCACTGCTTTTTACCTTTCACCGCTCAAGATAATTCGCCAGATAGCAACCTATCTCAAACTCACTTACCTGTATCTTTCCTCCGGCTTCGCGACCGCCGTTCACGTTCTTTGTCCTCGAGCGAAGCGAAGGATTGCCCGTCACATTTATCTCGGCGGTTCTTGAAAAAGACGGCACAACCTGACAAAAATATGGTGAGTCTTCTAAATTACATATCAAAGACGCCACACCACTCGCATCTGCCGCCACGCCGTCTATTACCACTCTGAATCGCACATCCCCAAGCGGCAGTTTCCGCTTATCGCTAAGTTTAGTCCGCACCGCTCTTACAACAGCACCAGCATGCGGGGATGACTCGGCCTGCTGTTTGTCCTCAATCTTCTCGGCATCAAACACCACTTTGTTAAGCACTAATTTTTTATCAATCAAAAAACTCAGTTCCGCCAAAACGCTCGCAACATCAATTTTGGAATCAATTTCTTCTATGGATTCCGTTTTTTTCTGTAATCCTCTCATTTCGCTCTTAAGCTCGGCAAATTTAGCTGACAGGCCTTCTGCTTCTGCCTGCCTTGTCGACATTTGAGCGTATTGGGCCCTGGCTTTTGAAATCGAATGCGTGGCAATAAAATTCCACACCACCATAACCACAAATACACCACCCAATGCGATGTATTGCGTGCGATAGCTGACCTGGCGCCGTCTGCCGCTCTTATACCATTCTGGAAGGAAATCAATTTCTTTCATACCTGTATCCCGCCTGGGCCTTCACAATTCACACTCTCCGCTCCGTTCCAGCCCTTAAGACTAAGTCCCACAGCTACTGTCCATTCACAGAGCAAACCTCGCCTGTCACTATCAAAATTCAAATTCTCTCTTTCACTTGACATATCGAATCCTTTCAATGGCTGAGCCACTTCAATCTCAACAGCCAATTGCCGCTTCAAAACATCAAGCAAAATATATTCGTATGCCCCTCCTCCGGTAAAAAACGCCCGCCTAACGCGTTTACCTCTGAATGTTACTGTATAATATCTAAGGCATAGGGATATCTCTCTTGTTAACTCTTCAGCAACCGCACTCACCACGTCAACTATTGCCTGTCGCGTTGATGCATCTAATTTATGCCCGTTTTCGGCAGTGGCCTGCTCCTCCAAGTCAGGCTTCGGCATCGAAAGGCTCTTTTCCATTTGCAGTGCTTCTCGCAGCATCTCAGCCTCGCTGATGTCGACGCCTAATTTCGCTGTAATCTCCTCATTGAATCTTTTTGCACCAATCGGTATCTGCTTGACGAAGCTGATTTCTCCTCCTCGACCAAACACGACGGTGGTAAACTGGTTTCCCACATCTACAAAAACAACCGTGTGCTCTTTGTCCTCCTGCCGTCTTAGTGACCTCTCAAAACTCCTGAATAATGCGCACGGAATCGTATCTATTGACACCGGTCTAAGCCCGGCCTCCTCAAGCATCTCAATATGGCTCTTTATTGTTTCATTATCAGCCGCAAACAAAATCAACTCATTCTTAATCTCATCACCCTGATGAACATTGCCGACAACAACATACCTCATTGCATCCTCGTCCGGGTCCAATCCGAAACGCTGGACAACTTCGTTCTTCAAAGTCTGTTCGATTCCATCGCTTTGGACCTCAGCCAATCGCAGAGACGTGATTTTCAATCCCTCATTCGGCAAACACGAGATAACATTTCTTCTGTGAAAGTTACCCTTCTCAAGCATTCTCCTTATCGCCGAAATAATAAAGCTTCTTCTTTTCTGCCCATCACCATTTATACCGGAGTCAATGCGAACTTTCTCTGCTGCAATTACACTTTTCTGCTCTTCATTCATCTGTAGCTGAATCATCTTGATAGAATTATGGCCTATGTCTAATCCTATCGGTTGCAGACCTCGAGTTTTCAGACTCCAGCTTATCATTTATTTTTGTCCCTCCTCAGTGGGCTTTTGTGTTATTCCATCGCAATGTTGTGTAACTACGATTTATACTCACACAGGAGTGAACTTGCCCCTGCAAAAGCAGGGGTGGCAATCCTGCTCACTCTCGTGTTCATATTCACTGAATCGATATAAATCCTGTAACAGGCTCTACTGTAACTGTTGTGGTCGTCCCGCCCGCCTGCAAGCTGATAACGCCACTATTCAAAGGAGTACTATTGCCGTTATAGGGACTTCCGAGATAATCAAACTTAACCGCGCTGGTCGCATCAAAATCAGCATCAACAATATCAACTTTATTCAGTCTGCTGTCATTTTGAAAATCTATAACGTAGCCGAATCCCTTCTTCACAGGATGCGGTATTACGTTACTGTTTTGGTCCTCTATCCTGTAACTTTCTGTATCTTTATCAAACACCACGGAATAATTTTGTCCTCTGCTGATTGACATACTCTTGGCGTATTCCAAATCCGCCGTGAGCATATTTGCCGCAGACCGAATTTGCACACTGGCCGCTGAACTCATCATCGGTATCGCTGTCAACGCCACTATCGCGATTATCGAAATCACAATAAGAAGCTCTACCAAAGTAAAACCGCCGCTTATACCTCCTAAATCGCACCTTGCGTTCCTCCTGAAATACGAATAACGCAGCCTCGCTTGTGGATATTTTAAGCCTAACATTCTAAGAACCCTCTTCATTCCGCAACATTTATCAACGCTCGTCTCTGCTCTTTTTTCGTCCTATTAAAGCCCCATCTTTACCATCCAATCAACCGGTCTAAATAAGCCGTTACCTCTCTCATAGTATCCGACCTCCCCAGGCCGACAGAACCGACTAATCTACTCCATCCGTCCTGGGTCTCATACGCACAAACAAACCGATATAAATGTCATCTCTCATACCTTCTACAGCTAAGGCCAACAGAATTGGCACAATCGTCAAAACGATACAATAGGAATTATCGAATTATTCCAACCTTTTATAGGGCTGCGATATGCAACCGGTATTATTAACATATTTTGGATTTTTCTTTTCATCGCATATAAAGGCCGATAAACAACTCCTCTTTTACCTTCTTTATAAGACCCTTAACTTGCCTTTACTTTCTCTCGATATTTCTAAAAAACGCCCCGGCCGCAGGACCCCACCTTTGTGCTATACCCGCCGCCGGCCAGGTTTGAATCGATGCTATCGCCGGAGCTGCAGTTACGCCGACAGAAACAAAACTTGACGTTATCCCATCAACACCTCCATTGGCGATATACAAACCACCATTAACGACAATATTTGCATTTACCGCCTCAGCATCGATTAATATTCTCTGGCCAATCTGGGCAAGCCCATTAATCAATAACAGAGCACCGTTTTCTATTACCACTTCACCGCTAACTAAAAGAGCCGGAAAATTCTTTACAGCAGTAATTTTTTGCCCCCCCTCTCCACATTCATTCACCTTCAACGTACCGTTAACTACGAGCATACCTTTAATATCCAGATGACCATTCAATTCAAGATCGCCATTGCAGTAACGAATACCAGCAGGGTTTCCTGCGGAAGGATTAAAGCTGCCCGTAAGGACATTAACATCAACAATGTCCGCTAAATAGCTCGTCGAGCCAATATAATAGGTTGGTCCAAACACAAGACCCGGCCAATCCACAGGCGCCTGGGTAACTAATTCGTTTCTCTGCCCCTCAATATTTGCTCCGGCTATCGTACCACTTGCAAACACATCACCCCCGATACTTCCATTGTTTACCAAATTGCCATTACAATAGACATCACCGTTGATTGTAATTTGCCCCGAAATCACCGTATCCGACCCCGCCCAATATGCTATGCACGGGTCAAGCCGCAATTCCCCTCTTAAACTGCTGCGGCCAATCTTTTCGCCATTCCTCAGCCGGTACGAATTACAGTCTATAATATAATTGCAGCGATTTGTCGGAACCGAATCATCGCGAACAACTTCAAGGTCATAATAATCATTACTTCCTGCGACTAACTGCTGACCTGTGGCTCCTGTCCAGTATTCTGAAACAACATCCTGTGGATTAATGATAAGGCCTCTGGCGTGCTCCAAACCTGATTCAACCAAATAATCCATCTGTGTCCGAAGTATCATATTCTGACCACAGGCTAATTCCACATCACTTCGCGACAAAAAGCCTAACGATACAATCGTTATTACCATAACGATAAACAGCACCACAAGCAGTGCTGCCCCTTGCCTGCCGGTCTTATACTTTTTGGCACTCATACTAATCATCATCACTCACAATATTATTGCCGCTGCCGTCGAGCAGATTTCCTGCCCAGCCGCGAAGTGCAGCGCTTATCTGATACTGATGAACAATATCATTTTCCAAAACATCAAATGCAATACTAACAAATCTGCTGTTCGGCGGCGCTGCATCAAAGCCAAACTCCACATTGCTGCATTGCGGCACTAACGGTACGTATGTAACGATGTAATCACTTGTTGAGAGCGTCTCAATGTCATTCAAGTTTAGCAGTGAAGTATCGGACGAAGGAAATTCACAAAGTCTGAGATAATCCCTGCCCGTTCCTCTTTCGATATAAACCAATTCATTGATATTGATTTGTCCGTCACCATTATCATCAGCCCGCCAGATAGCTAAATCGCCGCCGGGCGTGCCGCATATCAGTTTGCAGTGTCGAATCAGCTCTGAAATCCTGAGCGTCGCATAACGCACCTGTGCCTGCTTTTGGCTCAAGTCGTCCGTCACATCATTTGCCGTCCCTATAGCAAAAGCCAACGTAGCCACCGCGGCTAAAACTATACCGGTAACAATCAAGGCAACCAGCAGCTCAACTAATGTAAAACCCTTCTCGTATCTCATATCTCGCATCCGGCATAAACCCGAATACCAAACTCGGCTTTCTTATTCACTCACAAGTCGATTTATAACTGCAATTTCTTTGCCGCTGTAATACACTCGCACCGTAATACGAATATATTTCGAAACGCCTGCCCCGCTTTCCTGCGGGACATAAACATAATCGCATATTGAGTCTCTGCTGAACCTGGCGTAATTTGAGCCGGTAAAAACCACTCCGCTTGTATCCCTTACCTGGCCTTCGGCCTCGGAATAACCATCATAGCCGGCGACTATCTGATCGAACGGCGTATTAATAATCTCCTCAATCAAATCGCTCGCTAACTTTGCACCTAAAGTTCTGCGCATGCCTTCAGCCCGCACCACCGCGCCACTTGTAAACGGAAGCAGCACGCCAGTCGCGGCGATGCCTAACACGACCGTGGCCATCATCGCCTCAGCAAGGGTAAAGCCTCGCCGCCCTGCGTCGCAATATCTTGTTCGGCTAATAGTCATAGTATCGTTTCCCACTCAGGTCAGTTCCTGTGTTGTCGGCCCGTATCTCGGAGGTAGCCGCCTTATATATCCAGCCATGGCTGCCGTCAGCATTGGCCGGAAATGCCTGACCATCCGCCAGCATCTCAATGGTATTTTTTTCGTTAAAAGGATTAACGGGTATCTTCATTATGTAAGGGCCACGATTAAAACCGGGAGTTCCTGTTGCAGCCGTTTGACCATTTGTATTGCTTGCCATTGTAGTCTGGTCAATAAAAGCCTGCTCGGTGGGTGCTTGAGTCGTATCGCCATTCGGATAACCGGGCTCGACTTCCAGGTGCTGACTTTTGTAAACCAGAATAACTCTTCGAAACAATTGCAAATCCACAGCAAGAGCGCTGTCTTTAGCCGACGTGGTGCTGTTTGCAAACGCCGGAATGACAATTACAGCAAGGACGCCAAGTAAGACTACGACTACGAGGATCTCCACAAGTGTGAAAGCTTTTGCTTTGTTCATAACTTCTCATCACCTGTCCTTTCTTTTTGTCTGGTATTTTGCCCTCATTAAAAAGGCTGACCAGCCTCAGCTATTTGCCAAACCTGGTCAGCCTTAGATAAACATTGTTATTCAACTGTTGGAGTACCCATTAGAGGTTCGCGTGGTCAGCACCGAGAACACCATCTTCATCGTAGTCGTCGTCAGCGTTGATTGCACCGGTGGTTTCGTCATATTCCCAGCTACCAACATCATCACCAATGGTTCCAGTGTTATCGAGCAGACCATGTATACCAGCTGGAACGGTTGTCATATCAAACCTGTTATTAAACTGGTTTACCGGCACCTTTTGCATATAGGGTCCATAGCAAAACACAACAGTCTTTGCTGCATTTGTGTTTCCATCAATATCTGAGTATGTTGTCATTTGCGCTATATAGTTGGCAAAAGAAGGCGGAACATCGTTGTGCTGAATCTTATACAGCTCAATCTGCGAGCGCTGCGTTTGAAGGTCAGTGCACAGACTTGACAACTTGGCTTCGGTGCTGGCTTCCGTAAACTGAGGAATTACGATAGCTGCCAGAATACCAAGAATGACTACAACAATCAGAATTTCCACTAATGTAAAACCGCTTTTAGCTTTCATTTTTTGCCCCTTTTCATCAAAAAGTTCTACTTACCTACCTGTTCATTCACACAACAACCGACATAATACTTTTCCTCGCAATCTATGGTATCGACCCAATCGATACATTGCTTAACCGCATCTTTAATCTCTGTCTGTTGTAAACCCTCCCAATATTCAAAACCGCAAAAAAACACCTGAAAATATACTTCTAAAAGAATCTAATTCGGATGCCAGACGACCAATAAAACATCAAACTCCAACGTCCGAAAACTCTACAGGTTGCTCTTTCTAAAAAAGGCTAAATAAGTATCCAAGCAAAATATAAGAAATAAATCCTGTACTGCCAAATTTGCAGCCCTGAAAATATAAAGTATGTGTCTAAAGCGAACTAAAGTGAGTTAAAGTGCCACTACTGTCCGGTTATAAGTCGAATAACATCAACTGGTTACAAAAATCAGTATTGTCAGTTTTGTAACCAGCTTCCATAAGTACTTGTAAAATAGACACTTTCTCGAATAAGGTTACACTCAAAA